>Ga0102929_1001809_pt1 | contig 12712 bp, 12 predicted proteins | sample SalPonR1_B_D2_MG_FD_78510 | JGI IMG/M metagenome (GOLD analysis project Ga0102929, IMG submission 78510) | Salt pond soil microbial communities from South San Francisco under conditions of wetland restoration - Salt Pond MetaG R1_B_D2_MG | ecosystem: Environmental > Aquatic > Marine > Intertidal... | reverse complement strand
GGGCGTGGGGAATGAGCGACAGGAAGAGCGCCCCGAGGCTGGTGTAGAGCAGGAACGAGAGCCGCACCTGTTCGGGTGGCGCGAACGAGTCGGTCCGGGTCAGCGCCACGAACACACCCGAGAACCCCGCGAGTCCGATCGCGACCTCGGCGATCGCCCCCAGCCCGTCGATGTTCACGGGTGCGGGCCCGCGGCTCGACGCACCCGCGTCACTGCCCGCCCTTCACGAGCTCCCAGAACTCGGCCCGGTCGTTGGTGCGCGGGAACGGCTCGTCCGGCACCTCGGCCCCGAGAAACTCGCACAGCGGCCCCCAGCCCTCCGTCACCTGGTAGACCAGCAGCCGGTCGTCGGGGATCGTGGCGCGCACGGCGTCGTTGTGGGCGACATAGCGCTCCTCGAGTCCGTCGATGTCCAGCCCCGCGGGAAATCCCGTCATTTCGATGACGCCCGTGGCCCAGTCGAGCCAGGGTTTCATGTCGTCGGGTGCTTCGTCCCGTCCGGCCATCAGCTTGTAGATGGTCTCCGAGAAGCTGGCGGCCCAGCTCTCGGGGCTGCGGACCGAGAGCACGAACTTCGCGTCCGGGTACGCCTCGCTCAGCTCCCGGAAGAATCCGGCGGTCGGCCAGTCGACGGCACTCTCGTACCCCTCGTAGACGGCGGCCCAGTCGGGCTCACCGTTCAGGGCGGACACCCAGAGCGGAAGCTGCCGCGGCCGGTTGAGCAGCACCTCCTCCATGTGGTGGCACGGCCCGAGTCCCAGCCGGTTGATGGCCAACTTCAGGGAGTACGTGCCCGTCCGACCCACACCTGCACCGATCACCTTCATGAGACTCCGCCTTTGAAAAGAGCTGGGGCTGGCCGAGACCCGAGGGCGAGAGTCGGCGAGAGCGACCCCCATCGTACCGTGGCCCTCCCCGGCGCGCACGGGCGGGCGGCGGAACGGACCCCCACCGATGCGGGCGAGCGGACCCGTGGAAAGACCTACCGCGGCGCCTCGTGCGTCAGCCCCAGCGTCTCGTCGAGCGTCCGATGAAGCTCATCGAGACTCTGGCTGACCCGTGCGTTGTCGCCCACGTGGAACGCGAAGTTGCTCTGCACGACCTCGAAGGCGTTCAGGAAGGCGCGGTCGGCACGCATATCCGGAAGGTCGCACTCGACGGACGCCGTCACGGGCGGCAGAGCCGTAGCGTCGGTGGGCCTCACCACCCGGATGAGGTCGGGAAACTCCATCGAGAGGGTCGGCATGCCCCGGGAGATGCCCGCCTGCGAATCCCGCGCGCGGGCCCGGGTCAGCAGGAATCGCTGCATGGCCTCCGACACCCGATCGTTTCGGAACATCGACAGCCGACCCGATGACTGAAGTTCGATCAGGGACGCCAGGTCGTCCGTCGGGTTCGACACGATGTAGGACGAGGCGAGCGCCGCGCACTCGGCATCGGTGGTCGGCCGATCGACGGTCCCGAACAGTGCGGGTGAGAGCGACTGGAGTTCGGCGTTCCACCGCTCGCGAAACTCAACGAGCGGCGCACGCCGCTCCTGCAGCCCCACCACATCGTCGTGCAGGCGTTCCGTATACGCTGCCTCGACACTCCGACGCCCCCGCTCCTCGTACCACGTCTGCGCCTGGAGACCGAGGAAAACCCCGAGCACGACGATCACGAGCTCGAGCACCAGGGTGCTCCAGTTGCGGTCCTTCATGTTCTCGGCCAGGCGGCGGATGATCATGGCGTCATCACGGTGACGGAAGCTCCGACGGGGGCTCGGACGGGGATCGTCCCCGGCGGGAGCGAACGTGGCGCGGCGCGTTCACACGGCGCAAGACGGCCGGGGGCTGCCGTCCCCGCGTGCGTTCCTCAGCCCGGCGGCACCCACCCCGCCAGCATCAGCGCGATCGGGACCCGACCGGCCCACAGCGCCGTCCGCATCCAGTTGGTGCGCACCAGCCGGCGGTGCGTCGCCAGATCGAAGCCCTCCAAGAGTCGGCGATGGCAGGGCACGGAGGCGAGGGCCGTCACGATCCAGATCCCCACCAGCAGCACGAGGCCGACCCGTGCCGCGAGCACCAGATCGGGGGCGGGCGGAAAGGCGACCAGCCAGATCGCGGTCGCCAGCTCGGGAAGCATCAGGGGCCCGACCACCAGGCCGGTACGGTCGGTGTGCGCCTTCGCGTAGGCGGCCGAGCTCTCGCGCCCCACCTTCGACATCAGCGGGTAGTGCACGACCTGCACGAACACGATCAGGCCGAACATCGCCAGGGTGGTGACGAGGTGGAGTGCGGCGGCGGTGGTCATGGGGCGATCACCGAACGCCGCCGCCGTCTCACCCCGCCCCCGCCTTCTCCCGCCGGGTGATCTCCAGCAGCGCGTCGATCAGCGCGCTCGCCGTGCCGTCCTTCCCGCCGGTCAGGTCGTCGAAGCTGTCGAGGTCGACCATCTCCGCGGCCTCGTCGCGCGTGGTCTCGGTCTCCTCCAGCAGATCCTCGATCCACCTGAGCTGCTTCTCGCTCGGCGGACGCTCCTCGTCCAGGCGCGTCTTCAGCTGCTCGATGATCTCACTCGCGCGCTCCGCCGTCCGCAGCTCGGAGGGGCCACCCTCCCCCACGATCTCGGCCACCTCGGCCTCGCTCAGCCGGAGCTGCTCGACGAGGCTCTCGACGTAGCCGATCTGCTTCTCGGAGGGCGCGGGCTCGACCCCCGCCGTCCGGAGGTGATCGATGAGTGCGAGGGCGTCCCGGTACGTCATGGCCGAGCGGTCCTCGGGGACATCGACGTCGTCGGGCGCGTTCTCGAGCATGCGCGACAGGAGGCGGGCCTGCTTGGGCGTCATCCCGCCCGACTTCTTCCGCTCGCGCGCGATGTCGTGCAGTTCGCGGATGGCATCGCGCCACGCCTCCCACCGTTCGGGTCCGGCCGTCTCGCCGCTCGCCACCTCGTCGAGCCCGCGCTCCATCAGGGCGGTGAACTCGGCGCTGAACAGCTCGGTGTCCCGCCCTTCCCTGTCGTCCGCGTCCCGCGTGTAGAGGGGTGCGACCTCGAGCCAGGCGGTGCGGCCGTTCGGGGTCGGTTCGAGCGCGCCCTCCTCGGTGCCGACGTAGCCGCGCTCCTCGAGCTTCTCGATGGTGCGCGCGTACGTGGACGGACGGCCGATGCCCTCGTCCTTCATCTTCCGGACCAGCGTGTGCGGCCGGTAGCGGGACGGAGGCCGCGTCTCGTCCTCGATGAACTGGGGGTTCGGGGTGACGTCGCCCGACTCGTCCCCTGACGCCTCGTCCGGCTCGTCCAGCGTCCACACGGCCCCCACCTCGATGGGGATCGCGGGCGGCGCGCTCGGGGGCGTCCGCATGAACTCGCCGTACGCGGCCTCCCACCCGGCGAAGGTCCGCCAGGTGATCGTCCCGCGCAGCGTCAGATCGAGGCCGGCGCATTCGGCGTCCACCCGACGCGATTCGCGGATCGAGGGCTTCATGCGGCTGGCCAGCGTCCGGGCGCGGATCAGGCGATAGAGCCGCCGGGCGTCCGCATCGTCCACCGACACCTCTTCCGTGTCGAGCCGGGTCGGACGGATCGCCTCGTGCGCGTCCTGCACGGGGCCGGCGGCCGAGGCCTCCTTCACCTTCCCGCCCACGTGGTCCTCGCCGTGCTCCGCCCGGATCACCTTCCGCGCCTCTGCGTCCGCCGAGGCGGCCAGGCGGGTGGAGTCGGTGCGGATGTAGGTGATCTGTCCCGCCTCGTAGAGCATCGAGGCGAGCGCGGAGGTCTTCTTCGGCGACCAGCCGAGGCGCGAGCCTGCCTCCTGCAGCAGCGAGTCGGTCGCGAAGGGCGCCGGCGCCTTCCGGGTGCGGGGCTTAGGGACGGTCACGTCCGTGATCGTCACCTCCCCCTCGGCCTCCAGCGCGGCGAAGGCCCGCTCAGCCAGCTCGCGATCGAAGGTCCGGACCGCGCTGTACCGGCCCTTGTCGTCCTCCCACCGCTCGGGGTCCGAGGACTCGTGGAAGCGCACCTGCAGGTCCTGGCCCTCGGCGACGGCGCGCACCTCGAAGTAGGGCGTGGGCACGAAGGCCTCGCGCTCCAGCTCCCGGTCCACCACGAAGCCCAGCGTGGGCGTCTGGACGCGCCCCATCGAGGCGCCCCGCCCCACGATCGAGCCCGCCGTCTTCGACGCCCTGAAGCCCACCACGCGGTCCACGAACTTCCGCACCAGGGCGCTGTCCACCATCCGCCCGTCGATGTCCCGCGGCTGCTCGAGCGCCCGCATCACGGCGTCGCGCGTGACCTCCTGGAAGGTGACGCGGTGCGTCGGGCCGTGGTCACGGAGGTGTCGCTCCAGGGACCACGCGATGAACTCGCCCTCGCGGTCCGGGTCGGTCGCGATCCAGAACACCGGATCGTCGCCCCCCGCCTCGAGGATCTTCGAGACCGCCTTCTCGCCCCGGTCCGTCCACACCCACGGCGGCGAGGGCAGCTCGCCCGGGCGGTTCGCCCAGTACGCCTTCTTCGCGTCCTTGCCCGAGACCTTCCGGTCGTTCGGCAGCGTCTCGACGTGGCCCCCGGTCGCGACGACGGACCAGTCGTCGCCCAGATACTTCTTCAGCGTGCGGGACTTCGCGGCGGACTCGACGATCAGGACGTTCATGCGGCGGGGGTCGATGGGAGCGGGTGCGTGATGGCGACGGGATGAGGTACGCCCGACCCGAGTGGACGTCCAGGGTTCCGGGGTGCGGGGACCGTCAGTCCGGCTCCTCCACGTCCGTGATCGGATTGTCCTGCAACCGATTGGGATGCCGGGCGACCTGATCGGCGTGCGGCTCGGCGCGGTAGACGTACTCCTCGTTCAACTTTTCCTGTGGCGGTCGCCGCCGACGGCGCGCGACGGCCAGGACGACGAAGATCACCACGGCGATCGCCAGGAGGATCAGCAGAGCAGGAGGAAGCGACATGTCGGGACCGTGCTGTCGGGAGTGCGGGCCTCTCGAAGCGAGGCCGGCTCCGCCCTGCGACACCCGAGGCCGCCTCGCGGTCCCCGGCGGGGTGCGGTATTCTGGCGGTCCGGTACCTGGCGGACGCCTGCTCGAGCCGGTGCCCGTCCGACCCTCCCCACCGACCCCGCCTCGCCATGTCCGACCTGTCGGCCTCCGACTCGACGTCCCGCCTGGGCCGGGCCCTCGCCGCGCTGGGCGTGATCGGCTCGCTCGTCTTCGTCGGCCTCGAGATCCAGCAGAACACGGCCGCGATCCGGGCCCAGACGCGACAGGGCGTCGCGGACCGGAACGCGGACGCCATCTACGCCGTCGCCGAGAACCCCGAGCTCGCACGCGCCTGGACGATCGTGTGGCAGGACGGGATCCCCGGCGAGGTGGCGACCCCCGTCGATTCGGCGCAGGCCCGCTGGGCAATGTGGGGCATGGTGCGGATGGTGGAGCACGCGTACCTGCAGGTGGAGGAGGGCATCCTCCCCGAGTCCAGCCTCAACGGCTACGGCTTCCGCGACAACAACAACTTCCAGAATCCCCAGTTCGCGCCGTTCTGGGCGGACATCCGCAATCGCTTCGATCCGCGGTTCGTCGAGGCCTTCGAGGCGGAGTACGGGTTCTGATGACGGTGGGGATCGGCGAGTTCGGCGGACGGACGGGACACCGACGTGGCTGAGAGCCGCATCCCCTGGGCCCGCATCGTGCTGGAGGGGGCGGTCATCGTCGCCAGCATCCTGCTCGCCTTCGCGCTGGACGCCTGGTGGGACGCCCGAAGCCAGCGCGCCGACCTGTTGGAGGATCTGGCCAGCGTGACCGAGGAGGTGCAGGCCAACCGCGACGCCCTCGCGCTCGAGACCCTGTTCCACGAGACCGCGGTGTCCAGCATCGACGATCTCGTGGCACGCATCGACACGGCCGGCGAGGCAGCGTGGCTCACGCTGCCCGACACGATCGTGAGCTTCGCGATCGTCTTTCCCCCGATCGTCGATGTCTCCACGGGCGCGCTCGACGCCCTCGTCGTAATGGGGACCTGGCTCGGGTTCGGGACGCTCGTCTACAGCGGATCCTCGGCGATCTCGGTGCCCAGTTCGCCGACGTCGTGGACGGAGAACTGGGTGCCCGTCGTCTGGCAACGGAGGAACTCGTGCCCCTCTTCTGGGACACACCCGAACTGGAATCCGCGCTCGGACGGAGTGTGGACTACCGCGCGCGAGGGCTGGGTGATGCCCCGATCGAGACGCGGGACATCCGGATCCCGAAGCCCGCCGGACTCAAGAACCGGCTGCTGCTGCGCCGGGCGTGGATCGCCTCGACCGTCCGCTCGATCGACCGCGTGCGGGCCAGTCTCGATGAGGCTCTCGTGCTGCTGGAGTCGGAGATGGAGCGCGAATGAACGTCGCCTCCACCACCCCGTCGCCACGCGACATCGAAGCCGCCGCTGCCCGCGTCGAAGGTCGCGTGCGTCGTACGCCCGTCCTGCGGGTCGAGGCCGAGGCGCTCGGGCTGGCCTCGTCCGGGGCGCTCGAAGTCACGCTCAAGCTCGAGCACACCCAGGTGACGGGCTCCTTCAAGGTGCGCGGGGCGTTCAACAACATGCTCTCCCGCGACGTGCCCGACGCGGGGGTCGTCGCCGCCTCGGGTGGCAACCACGGGGCGGCGGTCGCCCATGCGGCCACCGCGCTCGGCCACCGCTCGCGGATCTTCGTGCCGAAGGTCATCGCCAAGGAGGAGAAGCTCCGACGGATGCGCGACTTCGGGGGTGAGGTGATCCTCACCGACGGCTCCGTGGCGGATTGCATGGCCCAGTATGCGGAGGCCGCCGAGGAGAGCGGGGCCCTCGCCGTACATCCCTACGACACCGAGTGGACGCTCGCCGGCCAGGGTACGGTCGCCCTCGAGTTCGAGGAGCAGATGGGCGGCATGGACACGATCCTGGTGGCCACCGGGGGCGGCGGCCTGATCGCCGGCATCGCCGCCTGGTGCGGCGACCGCGTGAACGTCGTGTCCGTCGAGACCGAGGGCACGAACACCCTCGCCCGGTCCCTCCGCGAGGGACCGGACCTCGACGTGCACGCGTCGGGCGTCGCCGCGGGCTCGCTCGGCGGACCGAGGCTCGGCATTCAGTCGTGGGAGGTGATCCGCGAGCGGGTGAAGACGGCCCTCGTGCTGTCCGACGAAGAGGTCTACGCCGCCGCCCGGAAGCTCTGGGAGGCGACCCGCCTCGTGGCCGAGCCGGGCGCCGCGGTGGCGCTCGCGGCGCTTACTTCCGGCGCGTACGTCCCGCAGGCGGACGAACGGGTCGGCGTGCTGCTCTGCGGCGGCAACGCGGACGTGGACTGGTTCGTGGGGTGACCGGGCGAACGACGTGAGTTCTCGAGAGGGGAAGAGCTTCGACCGGTCCATCGTCGAGGGACCGGTCACGCCCGCGGTGTGGATGCTCGCGTGGCCCACCATGCTGCAGAACGTGATCGGCGGCCTCCAGGGGCTCGTCGATCACGCCATGGTCGGGCACTACGTCGGCTATACCGGGAACGCCGCCATCGGCGTGTCGTGGCAGATCTTTCTCGTCGTCATCGTCTTCATCTCCAGCGTCTTCAGCGGGATGGGGGTGCTGGTCGCCCGGTTCTCCGGCAGGAACGACGCGGAGATGGTGAACCGCACCGTCCAGCAGTCGTTCATGGTGGCCGTCGGACTCGCCATCGGGGTGATGGCACCCCTCGGGTACGTCCTCGCGCCGGCGCTGCTCGATCTGATCAACGCGGCGCCCGAGGTGCAGGCCGAGGCGCTCCCGTACCTGCGGACGATGTTCGTCTTCAGCGTGGGCAACCTCCTCTTCTTCATGGCGAGCGGGGCCTTCCGGAGCGCGGGCGACGCGCGCACGCCGCTCTATCTCGGCGTGGCCTTCACGCTGCTGAACATCGTCCTGAACGTGATCTTCATCCGGGGGCTCGGGCCGATTCCGGGCTTCGGAACGCTCGGGGCGGCGATGGGGACCGTCATCGCCGCCGGGCTGGTCGCGGCGTACGTCCTCTACCTCCTCTTCCGTCGGACGGAGGTGGTGGCCTTCCCGCGGAACGCGCGATGGGTGCCCGACTGGGAGATCGTCCGCGAGCTGTTCCGCTTCGGACTTCCCACCGGACTCCAGGGCGTCGCCATGAACATGGGCGGCGTCCTCCTCCTCCGCTTCGTCGGGTCGCTCCCGAACAGCGCCGAGGCCCAGGCCGCGTACGCGATCGCGTACACCCAGCTCTTCAGCTTCATCACCTGGACCTCGAACGGGCTGATGGGCGCAGCCGCGACCGTGGCGGGACAGAACCTGGGTGCGGACCAGCCGGACCGGAGTGTGAAGGGCGTCCACGTCGCCGCGTACATGGGGCTCGGCGTGGCGGTCTCGATCGGGGCCCTCTTCTTCTTCCTGCCGGATCTCCTGCTCGGGCTCTTCGGCGTCGACGATCGGGTGACCGTCGAGCTCGCGGGCGAGCTTCTGACGTACCTGTCGGTCAGCGGGCTCTTCATCACCGTCGCGCTCGCCTACACCGGCGCCCTGCAGGGCACCGGAGACACCAAGAGCCCCCTCTACATCTCGATCGTCTCGCAGATCGTGGTGCCGCTCGGGATCTGCTTCGCCTTCCAGACCTTCGGGACGCTCGAGTCGCACGTCATCTGGACGGCGATCCTGCTCGGGCATGTCACCCGCGCGCTCCTGAGCGTCGGCCGGTTCCGGCAGGGGAAGTGGCGGCACATCGAGGTGCGAGTCGGGAAGGGAGCTTCGCCGGCGTAGGTCGCCGCCCACCTTCGCGCGCGTGTGGTCCGGGTGTTGTCGACCAGAACGAGGACGATCAGCATGAACGGCGGCAGCAGAGCGAATGACATCGAAACGTGAGGATGTGCCTGTGGTGAAGAGGTCCCGATCCATGGAACGACGCGTGCATTCCGGTCCTTTCCCGCCGGATGGGGCGGCGCGACGTTCACTCCGGTGCGCCGCCCCGCTCCTCGCCGGTGCGCTTCTGTTCCTCGGCACAGCGTGCGTCGAGGCGCCCGCTCCCGCCGAGCGTCCGATGACGCCCGCCGACGCGATGGTGCCGGCGAGCCCGGCCCCCGCGATGCTGGACGACGCGGATCCCGGGTCGCTGCGAGCCGCCGTAGGCCGCAGCCTGGAGTGGCTGGGGGGACTCCCGGCGGATTCGGCGTTGGACTTCGGCGTCCGGCGGGTGCCCGTCGGCAACATGCGGGCGAGCCTGGAGGCGCTGCACGAGTTCCTGGCGGACGACCCCGACCCGGCGGAGTTGGCGGCGTGGGTGGCCGAACGGTTCGAGGTGGTGGCGTCGGTGGGTGCGGAATCCCTGCGCGAAGCCGCGGATGAAGCCGGAGACGCAGCCGAGAGCGAACCCGTCGACCCCGGCCAGGCCGAGGGCGACGTCCTCTTCACCGGCTACTACGAGCCGATCATTCCCGGCGCGCGCGAGCGCACCGACCGGGCCACCGTGCCCGTGTACGGCGCTCCGGACGACCTCATCCGCGTGCGCCTGTCCGACTTCGGCCCCGACCTGCCCGACGCGACCCTCACCGGCCGCATCGACGACGGCCGCCTCCTGCCCTACTGGACGCGCAACGAGATCCAGACGGCCGACGCACTCGCGGACCGCGGGCTCGAGATCGCGTGGGTCGAGGATCGGGTGGACCTCTTCTTCGTGGAGGTCCAGGGCAGCGGCGCCATCCGCTTCCCCGACGGCGGCGAGCTCGGCATCTCCTACGCCGCCAGCAACGGTCGGCCGTACCGCAGCATCGGCCGCCTGCTCATCGACGACGGACTCGTGCCGCAGGAGGAGATGTCGATGCAGGCGATCCGGGGCTACCTCGACCGGCAGCCCGACGACATTCCCCGCGTCCTGGATTACAACGAGTCCTACGTCTTCTTCCGCCCCCGTGAGACCCCGCCGATCGGCGCGCTGGGCGTGCCGGTCACCCCCGGGCGGAGCATCGCCACCGACCTGAGTCTCTTCCCGCGCAGCGCCCTCGCCTTCATCGAAACGACCCGTCCGGCCCTGGACACGGCGGGACGCGTGATCGCAGGGCCACCGCTGGGCCGGTTCATGCTGAATCAGGACACCGGCGGCGCCATCCGGGGTGCGGGGCGCGTGGACGTGTTCTGGGGACGTGGCGAGGATGCGGCGGAAACGGCGGGGCGGATGCAGCAGATGGGGCGGCTGTTCTTTCTGATTCCGCGGACGGACGTGGGCGTTCGGATCGAGCCAGCGGGTGCTGGACGTGATCCTCGAGGCGCTGGAGGCGGAGATCGAGACGTGTCCTGACCCCGGTCACCACGCGCCAGTCGGGGCAGATCCGGCATGCACAACGGGGGCGCCCGTCGCGATGACGGACGCCCCCTCTTCGAGGTCAATCGTACCCTGCGTTCAGCTCAGGTTCACGTTCCCGCCACCCAGGTTTGTTCGGGCGGACCCCACGCAGTCACTCTGACCACCGAAATCCGCGTCCGTGGGTATCGTAGATTGCAGAAGGCCCGCCTGTGAGACTCGGTGCGTCGCCATGGACTTCAAGGCGAACCGTATCATCCACATCGTTTCCGAATCCATCCGTCGTGCGGATCTTCCCAGAATCGCCAGCGCGACAGGAGGTTTAGTGGTCGCCGACTCCGTCGAGAGTCCCTGAGAGAATCACGTTCGCCGCCGCGCCATTAAACATTCAGGCCGAAGACGTCGAGGACATTCTCGTCGCGGACCACCCGGACGAGATCTTCGAGTACGTCCGAACGCACGACGTCGACGCCAAGAGCGCCGCATAGTCAGGGTTCACATCAGGCATGAAGAAAAACGGCCCCACCCATCGATGGGCGGGGCCGCCTCTCTTTTCAAGGCGTGAATTCCATCGGACTACATCACGACGATGTCACCAGCGGTAACGACCCCGGTTCCACGCCAAACCCCTGCGTCAGAACAATCTTTTGCGCCCCATCCACCGAGCTCATCAGCGTCGGGCGTACCATCATTGTCCTGGAACCAGTAGAGGATGCTGGTCCCCTGAATCCCGTCATAGATACCGGTCGCAGTAGCGACGGTGCCGCCGACCCAGACTTCGTTCCCGCTCACCAGAACGCACTCGACCGAGAGCGTCGTCTCTCCCCCCTCTGCCGGGGCCTGGAGTGCGAGCATCCCCACGTCGAACTCGTCATTCACATAGAACTGCGTCATGAATCCGGGCTTCGTCCCACTCGCGGCGGTCCATGTCACGTCGCCATAAGCGTCGGAGTCGAACTCCGGCGAGCAGTCCGTTGCGCTGAGTACATATCCGGGCATGTCGGCGATATCGCTCAGCGGTGCCTGGTCTCCGTGCCCGATGTGCTTCTCATATGCGGCATCCGCGATCGTGATGAGACGATAAACACCCTCATCATCAACGTGACAGACGTCGGACTTGTGCGCGGCATCTGCAGTTGTGCTGATCAGCGCAACATCAGCAGCGGGCTGCGTCGGGCTAACTGAATCGCAGGCCGCGACTGCGAACACTGCGACTGCTACCATCGAAAGCTTCCGTACCATGCTATTGCTCCGGGTGTTGAAGGACGGTCGAGAGGATAGGAGAGCGTATACCCTGCGCGTCAAACGACCGTCAACCGCACCTCAATCGCGAAGTGACGTTGGGAGGCATCGCCCCGACTGGGGCACATCCAGCTGCTCGACCGCCTTCATCAGCGCGGAGTACACCCGCGCCCCGTAGTCGTCGATCAACCGGACCCGGTCCGCGACGCCCTCTCTTGCAGATCTGCCGGGTGCGTGGGATCAGGAGCCCGACCGAAGCGGCCGATAAACCATGTCCGATTCCGCTCGAAGACACGCGCGTAGTCCTCACCTTCGGAGATGGTCGAAGCTCCAGCCGTCGAACGTCCCTGACTGGAAGAAGACCCACCAGTTGAGCACGAGGGTCCAGAATGTGGCGCCGGTCCAGAGCAGGTGCACCGCGTCCACACGGCTCCCGGCTTCATTCGTGTCGCGGATCGCTCGCCGCGGAGCTCGAGATTCCGCATGATGGGCTCCACGCCGTCGGCGCGCTGGGCGGTCTCACCCGGTCGGACGACCCGACTCACCCCGCACTCCTGGAGGCTTCGTGGCCCTGTTCGAATTCATCACCGTCATGATCTCGGTGATTCTGGCGCTCGCCGCCGCGCAGCTGCTCCTCGGGCTCGCGCCGCTGCTCCAGACCCGTCACGAGGTCCGCCTGTCGGGCACGCACGCGGCCTGGGTCGGGAGCGTCTTCCTGATCACCTTCCTGCACTGGTGGTCGCTGTGGGACTTCCGCGACCTGGACTGGACGTTCCCGATGTTCGCGCTGAGTCTCGTGGGGCCGGCGCTGCTGTTCTTCGCGGCGACCCTGATCAATCCGCGTGACACGTCGTCGGATCCGATCGACCTGGCGGAGCACTTCCGGGACGTCCGCCGCCCGTTCCTGATCGTCATCCTGCTGGCGATGGTGTTCCTGACGGTGGACGGCCCGCTGTTCGGGACCGAGCCCCCGGTCAACCGACTCCGGTTCGCCCAGGCCGGGGTCATCGGCATGACCGGCCTCGGCATCGCGTCGGCGTCCGATCGGGTCCAGGTCGTGGTCGCCTTCCTGACGCTCGCACTGGCCGTGCTGGCCGCGACCTCGCGACTGCTACCGGGGACGGTGCTCTAGCGCGCTCAGCCGGTCGCGATCGCCGCCCACCATCCGCTCAGCGCGAACGGTGC
>Ga0102929_1001804_pt1 | contig 12726 bp, 12 predicted proteins | sample SalPonR1_B_D2_MG_FD_78510 | JGI IMG/M metagenome (GOLD analysis project Ga0102929, IMG submission 78510) | Salt pond soil microbial communities from South San Francisco under conditions of wetland restoration - Salt Pond MetaG R1_B_D2_MG | ecosystem: Environmental > Aquatic > Marine > Intertidal... | reverse complement strand
CCCCTCGGAGCCATCGCTAAATTTGCCGCTGCCGGGAAACCGGTCAGAAAGAAAGACCTCGGCATCATGGCCAGCACTTACGGCTACGTTTACGTTGCCCAGATATCACTCGGAGCCAACATCAATCAAGCCTTTAAAGCCATTAAAGAGGCAGAAGCTTACAAAGGACCTTCCTTAATAATCGCCTATACGCCCTGTATCAATCACGGGATTAAATCAGGCATGGGAACATCCATCGAGGAAGAGAAGAAGGCAACCAGCTGCGGTTACTGGCCAATATTCAGATACGATCCACGACTGGAAGATGAAGGCAAGAATCCTTTCCAGCTTGACGGGCCCAAGAAACTCGACGGCCAGTTCCAGGAATTCCTTGAAGGCGAAGTACGCTACGCCGCATTAAAGAAGACATTCCCGGACAGAGCAGAGGAGCTTGACAAGAAGGCAGAGGAAGACATGAAATTCAGATACAACAAATACAGAAGACTGGCTGGTATGGAAGAAGTTTAAAGCCGGAAGAAATCGTTTTTACATCAAGAAGAGGCCCCGTTTAAAATCAGCGGGGCTTCTTTTTTTAAGGCGTTCTGTCAGTATTCTTCACGTACCATATTGATAACGCCTTTTTCCTTATCGACGGCAAAGACCCTTGTCTTACCGTCGTAAAAGCGTATTCCGATCTCGTTGGTGCTCTTATCGGCATATGGGTTGATTCCCCGTATCCGTCCCCAATCAGGATTCAGTTCTGTTTTGTAATGATTGTTGCACACAAGCGAGCCGGAGGCTCTGAGTTCAAATGCCCTCAGGAAATGATCGTCGCTCACGAAGAAAAGAAAGTCGTTGTTGTTGGTGTAAAGCTTTACCGGCAACCATTTGGATCTGAGTCTGTAGCCAAGCTCATACGACTTGCCGTTCGGACTCAGCAACAGGAATTCCTTCCCGTGCAGTTCCCATTTCCAGTTAATGGAAAAACCCAGAGAAAAAACAATCATAAAGATAAAGAGGATGAAGAGTAACTTTTTCATAATGACACCACCTGAATGTGAATGAATTTATTGCTTCTGTCGTTTTTATTGCTCACTATCACTTGTTGTTATACTTCCTTCAGGGTTGCAAGGCTTTCTTTCAAAAAGGGCGGCAGAACAAAACTTGACGCATGGATGTCAGAACTGTAATACTGTAATTCTTTCTCCAAAGCATTATCATCTCTTTTTTTTGCTATACTTTTGTCACCTTTCATCCCCATTGTATAGGTCCAAAAACCTGAAGGGTATTGAGGTGAAAACCCCTTATACATTTTAACAGAAGGAAACGCCATGTCTATTCTACCATATGCCATTTCAAGCCATGATGTATCGTAAACCGGGTTCTCAGTTTGAGCAACCAGTAATCCGTCTTTTGTCAAGGCTGCTTTGCAACTCGAATAAAACTCTTTTGTAAAAAGATTGCCACCTTCCCCGGCCGTGGGATCTGTAGAATCAATCAGGATGACATCAAAAAACTCTTGAAATTGTGATACGTATTCAGCGCCATCCGTGTAAAAAAGCCTGGCCCGTTCATCCTCCATGGCCGAAGAAAGAGAGGGCAGATATTCCTTTGCCGCCAGGACTACTTCCTCGTCAATCTCGCACATATGGGCTTCTTCAACCTGTTCATGTCGCAGGACCTCCCGTAATGTCCCCCCGTCTCCTCCTCCGATGATAAGCACCCTTTCGGGAGAACTGTGGGAAAACATGGGGACGTGAACAAGCATCTCATGGTACATGAACTCAAAACGCCCTATCGTTTGGATAATGCCGTCAAGCGCAAATACTCTACCGGCATTGTCAGTATCAAAGATATCGATTCTCTGATACGCTGTCTGTTTTGAACAGATCATCTCTTTTATCTTAAAGAATGTGCCTGTTTGCCCTCCGTGAAAGAACTCTTCAAATCTCAACGCATCACAGTTTTTTAATGCTCTTTTCATTAAATCGCCTCAACCTTGAACGGGGTCTCCTCATGGATTCCTATCTCTTTGTAATCCCCTCTTTTAAATTCATCAGTAACGGTCCTCCCGGCCCCGAAAGCCTTTTTAAGATGGTCGAAAGCCTTCCAGGGATCAACATGATCCCCGCAGGTAAAGACATCAACAGCTGCATATCCAAATTCAGGCCATGTATGTATCGTGATATGCGATTCGGACACAATAACAACCCCGCTGACACCATGAGGAAGGAATCTGTGAAAGCCTGACTGTACTACAGTAGCCCCGGATATGATAGCCCCTGTATTCATCTCGTTTTCGACTTTTTCCACACTGTCGAGCGTTTCTTTATCACATTCGTAAAACTCCGCTAAAAGGTGTCTCCCCAATGCCTTCAAACAAATCAACTCCCTCCGTCAATTGGCGGTTTTTTTTAATCAAATTTTATCCACAGGAGCCTGCTTTCAAACTCCTCACTTGTATTCTTTACGTGATGTTTTTTGTCAGCTTTGAAATAAAAACAGTCCCCTTCTTCCAATCTATATACCTTGTCATCAAGGAATAAAGAAAGGGACCCTGAGATTAAAAACCCGAATTCATCGCCGTTGTGGTAGTCCTCCACATCCGTCTCTGCATTCGGTTCAAGCAACAGATAATAGGCATCCAACTCCTTATCTTCAATCTCGTCCATCAGCATCTTAATGTTTATACCGGGTGGCATGTCATATAAAGGAACCCGGTCGTCCTTCTTGTAAACAATCTTCTCATCGCTGTAATCGGAAAAGAAAGCATTCAAGCTGCTGCCCACCGCCTTGATGATCCGTTCAAGGTTATCAACTGTGGGCGAAGTCTTATCCGACTCTACCTGAGAGATAAAACTCCTTGCCAGATCAGCCCGTGAAGCAACATCTTCCTGAGTCATTCCCTTTGATAAACGGAGCTTTCGTATCTTGTCTCCCATGTCCATGCTGCCGGCTCCTTTAAACTGCTGTCCATTTAAATAACCTTTTTCGTCAAAATCGCATACATTATATCATTTTCACTTCACAAGGTCAAGGTTTTTCAACGACTCTTTCTTTCCAGTTTCCAAAGCGCAGGAAGAGAAAGGCAATGATCATCGCGCTGATATTACTGATGATCATCGCATAAAAGATCCCTCTATATCCCAGTACATTGGCCATCAGCATCACTAGCGGGATTCTAACACCCCACAGCCTGATCAAATCAGCAGTGGTTGCCTGCACGGTATGCCCCGTTCCCCGAAGAGCCCCCTGGAATACCGCCATCGTCCCGAAAAAAGGCAACGACATTGAAACCAGCTGGAAGAAGACCTTTCCCGTCTCGATGACATCCGGTTCGTTGACAAAGAACTTTGTGACGTACTGGCCAAAAAAGAACAGAAGCGTCGAGATGCCCAGTATAATTGAAAAAGTCAGCAGAGAGGCCTTTTTCACCGTTTCCTCCGCCTTTTCGGGTTTGTCTGCTCCAACAAATTGCCCGGTCATCGTTGCTGTTGCCAGAGACATCCCGATGGCAAACATTGTCACCATAGACAAAACGCGCTGGCCAACACCATATGTGCTGATGACCGTTGTCCCGAATCTTGAAACAACACCCATGATGAAAGAAAAGCCAACCGCTGTCACTGACTGACCAATCGAGCCTGGCAGACCAATCGATATGACTTTTTTGATCATCTTAAAATCCGGAACAAAGTCTTTCAAATGAACGGTGAACCCGATCTTTCCCGTCGAAAGTACATAAACAAAGTAAAGGGTGACGCTCCCCCTTGCGATCAATGTTGCCGTTGCTGCCCCTTCGACCCCCATGCCAAAAACAAAGATCAGCAGAGGATCAAGGATGATGTTTAAAACAACTGCGAAAAACATCATCTTCAACGCGATGACGGAATTCCCCCATCCTCTGAAAATGCTTGAGAGCAGCTCTCTGAAGAAAATAAAGGGGATGGCAAAGATCATGATCCTGAGATAGCTCAGGGCGGTATCAAACAACTCGTCGGAGATATTCATCAGACTCAGGATTTCATCTGACAGGATATATCCGAATACCATTATCAGCACAGCAATCACAAGCACCGTGATGATGACCTGTGCAGCTGACTTTTCTGCCATCTCTTTGTTCTTCATGCCGGTGTACTGGGCAACCATCGAAGTGGCTGCATGAGAAAAACCGAGGGCGAGTGAGATAAAGATAAAGATAATGGGAAAAGTAACAGTCGGTGCTGAGAACTCAAGCTTACCCAGTTTGCCGAGGAAATAGGCATCCGTAACGTTGTAAATGGTTTGAAGCAGATTCGTCAGCACAATCGGCCAGGCAAGGTTAAACAGCCCCCTGTATATCGTCGTGTTGAATATATCCACCTTTCTATTCAGCCTTTTATTCAGTTCTTTGAAGAAGCTCAACGTGATCAAACCCTTTCATTAATGTTCGTTAACCGAATTATATCACAATCAAGACGCGATTTCCAGACTCTGTCATCCCTTAATGGAAAAATGTTATACTATCACAGACAACAGAGGTTACTATAAGCAGGTGAGAGGATGTCAAAAAAGACCGGTCTCTTTTTATTAGTCGTTATCATCATTTTAATCGCTGTCTACACCATTTTTGTACTGGTCAATAACGCCAGAATTGACATGGAATACAACGCTTTTCTCAACAATCCGGACCAGCATATTGGCCAGGTTGTTCATTTGAAGGGTCAGACGTACAAGGTTGAAGACAAAGGGGCTGATGAGTACGCAATGTACGTCTTTACGCGAAAAAAAGAGTATGAGTACGATGATGATCTGATCTATGTGAACAGCTATACCGGTAAAGATATCAAAAATGATCAAGTCATCAGCTTTAAGGCTCAAATGGTAGGTATCACCACTTTCACAAAGAAGAACGGAGAGCAGATCAAGATACCCGAATTCGAACAGGCACAATAGTCACTTGACAATCCTCTTCAACTGTGATAAAATAATTTTGCTTCGGGTGCGTAGCTCAGTGGGAGAGCGCTTCCCTGACGCGGAAGAAGCCGAAAGTTCAATCCTTTCCGCACCCACCAGCAGAAGAGGGGCCTTTTATAAGGGCCTCTTTTTTTATTCGAGGTGATCGTTATTTCTTCAAAATACGCATTTTTTGGCGGTTCTTTTGACCCAATCCACAATGGACATATCATAATCGTCCAGTACATGCTGGATTTTTTGAAACCGGAATGGCTCTTTGTTGTTCCGGCCGGGCGTTCCCCCTTTAAAACCGGAAAAACCGATACAGCGGATTTTGAATCACGATATACCTGGTGCGAAAGGGGCTTCTCAGGTTTAAACAGGGTTAGAATCCTGGATATCGAAAGAGGGACGGATGAAAGCAGCCCCGCTTATACAATCGATACCCTCCATCGTTTCAACCAACGATTCGGTTCATACCCGACCCTCATACTTGGTGAGGATGCACTCGCCACTTTTCACAAGTGGAAAGATTACCGGAAAATCCTTGAACTGACAAAGCTAGCCGTCTTTCATAGAAAAACAAGCAAGTCAAAGCAATCAAATACACTTGAATCAACATACAAAGACAGAATTCTGAGATTCCCGACACCGATAATCGAGATCTCGTCCACTGAAATCAGGAAACGGGCTATTTCCAAAAGTTCACTCAGAGGATTTGTACCGGAATCCATCGAGCAGGGGATCAGGACATGCTATTCAAAAAAAACTAAGGATGCGCTTTAATCTTCCTACAGTTCTTTTAGAGCATCAATTTCACCTTGCATACCGTTGATAGTTGGAATTTGGATTTGTAATATGTTATACTAAAAATATATTTAATAAAAATATATTTACTAAATACTTTTTTATCGAAAGAGGTAAAATGCAACTCATAAACCGGCTTAAGGAAAAGGAATATCTGGAAAACAGAATGCGGTCTTCAAAAGCTGAAATGATTGTCATCTACGGGAGAAGGCGGGTTGGCAAGACCTTCTTGCTGTCAAACGTGTTCAAAAACGCTTTATTTCTAACGGCAGACCTCTCGAGCACTTACACACTGATGAATTCGTTTTTGGATGAATTCAAAGATCTGCTGGATTTACCGGAGAGTATTAAAATCAGTGACTGGAACGAATTCTTTCAATTACTGCTTCAATATGTTAAACGTTCTGATGACAAAACGGTTGTCATATTGGATGAATTCCAGTATGTCCCCATGCAGGACAAAGGTTTTATGTCCGTTTTTCAAAAATGGTGGGATAGGGAATTCATTAAACAAAATGTCCTGTTTATTCTGTGCGGATCGTATATCGGCATGATAGAAAGAACAGCACTGTCTCAGAGTAGTCCAATATACGGAAGAAGAACCGGACAGTATAAGATTGAACCAATGCAATTTCAAGAGGCATCAGAGTTCTTAGGTAATATAAACGCAGAGGAAAAAGTGAAAATTTTTTCGATTACCGGCGGAATCCCGCTTTATTTGAACGAGATGGCGGGTTTACAAACCTTTGAACAAGCCGTTTTAAAGAAGTGTTTTTCACCGGGGGAGTTTCTCCTTGAAGAAGGAACCTTTCTAACAATGGAGGAATTCACAAAAGATTCCGCCTTGTATTTTGATATTTTGAAGACCGTGGCGTCGGGAAAAACCACACCAAATGAGATAGCAACATTGACGGGGATTCAATATAACGGCCTCGGCACTTATCTGAAAAAGTTAACAGAATTAAATTTGTTAAAAAAAGAATATCCCTTCTCTTTGAAGACCGTGAAGAAAAAACCCCTCTACTTCATAGATGATGATTATCTCAGGTTCTATTTCAGATTTATACTGCCTTATAAAGAATTAATATACAGGGGAGAGAGTGAAACCGCATTGAAGAGATTAGATGAAAAGTTCAGTGTATTTTGTTCTTTTACTTACGAAAAAATTGCCAAAGATTTTCTCTGGAAGACCCTCAAACCGGACAAAATTGGGAGATGGTGGAAAAAAGACAAAGAAATTGATATTGTGGCGATGAAGGACAATCAACTCATCGTGGCGGAGTGCAAATGGACCAATAAACCGGTTGACAACAGAACGCTGAGTAAACTACAGGGCAAAACGGGGAGTCTCCTGGATGATTTAAAGGTTAAAACAGAGGATATTGAATACTATCTATTTTCAAGAAATGGTTTTAAAGGCATCCAGAAAACAGACAATATCCATTTAATCTCTCTGCTTGATAAGTGATATACTTAACCGGATAAATGGGTTGCACAGTGGAAGGAATGATTCAACAGATGAAAAAGGTGGAGTTGCTGTCACCGGCGGGAAACCTTGAAAAATTGAAAATGGCTTTTGCCTACGGGGCCGATGCGGTCTATATCGGGGGGCAGGCGTTTGGGTTAAGAGCGGGGGCAAAGAATTTTTCCGTTGAGGAGATCCATGAGGCTGTCAACTATGCTCATGAGCTGGATCGGAAGGTCTATGTCACCGTCAATATTATTGCACATAACGCAGATCTTCCCCAACTTCCGCCCTATTTACAGGCCTTGAATGAGGCAGATGTCGATGCCGTCCTTGTCTCCGATCCCGGTGTCTTTGAGATTGTCAGAGAAACGGCCCCCGGGATGGAGATCCATCTCAGCACACAGGCCAATGCAACCAATTACCGGACGGTCAGTTTCTGGGGCAGGCAGGGGATGAAAAGAGCCGTTGTCGCGCGTGAGTTGTCCCTCCAGGAGATAAAAGAGATCAGACAAAAGATCGGAGAAGATATCGAACTGGAAGCTTTCATCCATGGCGCTATGTGCGTCTCATACTCCGGGCGATGCCTCTTGAGCAGTTTTTTGACAGGAAGAGATGCCAACAGAGGCAGATGTTCACATCCCTGTCGTTGGCAATACTACCTGATGGAATCCAAAAGAGAAGGCGAATACTTTCCCGTTGAAGAGGATTCGAGGGGAACGCATATCTTGAATTCGAAAGATCTTTGTATGATAAGACATATCCCGGAACTGATAAAGGCCGGTATCAAAAGTTTGAAGATAGAAGGCAGGATGAAGAGCTCATTTTACATTGCAACCGTCACAAGAGCCTACAGAATGGCGATTGATGACTATTATCGGAAAGGCGAAGGTTGGGAATTCAATCCCTACTGGCTTGAAGAGATTGAGAAAACAAGCCATAGAAAATTCACGACCGGTTTCTATTTTGAAGATAACGGCGAATCCACACAGGATTATTCAACCAGCAAATACACCCGGCATTACAGTTTCATCGGACTTATCAAAGAAAAGATCGAAAAAGACAAGTGGAGAATCGAACAACGGAACCGTTTCTTTTTAGAGGATGAGGTTGAGATCATCAGCCCCCGGGGGGTAAAAACAATCTTTTCAAAGGTTAAGGAGATCATTGATCCCGTCACAACTGAATCAAGAGAACAGGCACCGCATCCTCAGGAAGATCTGATCGTCCGGCTTGAAGGGACCGAGAATATCGAACTTGAGGAAAAATCCATCATGAGAAAGAGGACGGATAACCATTAAGACTAATAGATGGGATACCAGGACCGGCAGAATCACGTTAATCGTATTCGGGTTGTTGTTGTACATATTATTATCGTTTATTGCCCAATCACTTCATAAACCGGAAGGGTATCCCCTTGATGGGACATGGACAGTCGTATCAGACGATCAGATTACCAGGATCACATTACCGCACTTCGAGACTTCCGACCAGGAAAACGTGGTCGTGTATAAAACGACATTTGACAAAATGGATGCCAACACACTGGTCATCCCCAGCTTATCCGCATACGGGATTGAGGTCATGTTGAATGGGGAGCAGATCTACAGGATTGGCAACCCGGCGCAAAAGACTGCAAATATCTGGAACTATTCGCATATGGTAACCTTCGACAATAAACGCCTGAAAGAGGAGAATACACTTGAGATCAAGCTGTACAGTCTGTTCGATCACGGTATCGGAAATACTCCGTATCTGGCCAACCAAAGTGAGATCCTGACCAAGGTACAACTCGCCAATTTCTTCAAAAATGATATATTCCTCATCTCGATCGGCATCTCATTCTCCTTCGGCATTATTTTGATTATTCTCGGCTTTGGCATTCCCGAAAGAAAAGGGGTCCATTTCTCCTTTGGAATGGCAAGTATTCTTGTTGCCATATATATTTTTGATTTTCAGTTCAGGATCTCTACCGGATCGATGGTCAATTTTTTAACATTAAGAAAGATATTCTTCAGTAGTTTATATACTGGAATCTTTATGCTTCTCCAGGGCGTGGAATTTTTCATTTATGGAAGGCGGCGGTTTTCAAAATATCTACAGTGGATCATCCCGGCCATGGTACTTGCCATCATGGTCTCACCGAACTTCTTTGTTTTTCAGAATGTGCACGTCTACAGCCTTTATGTCGTCCTTGTCCTGATGCTGATCTCTTGTGTTGAGATATTTATGAGAATGCAGAAAGAGTTCCTCTTCGCGGCGACCTTCCTGGTGCTTTGTGTCATCCATGATGTATCAGCCGCCCTTTTCGGACTGGATTATACTTTTTACGTCGGTTACGGGATCATCCTGACAGTCTTTTCGATCAGCATCGTGATCATCGCCTTCTTTAAAAACACCTATTCAAACATGGAAAATGCGAGACGGAAAGCACAGAGAGATCCACTGACCGGCGCTTTTAACAGAAGTGCCTTTGATAACCTGGTCTTTAATGAAGACGACCTGTTGATCGTTGTTGATTTTGATGATTTTAAAGCCATCAACGATCGATACGGCCATGATGAAGGCGACAGGCTGTTAAAACTCTTTTACACAATATCTTCAGAAAACATGCGCCAGGGGGATATGATCATCAGGATCGGTGGCGATGAATTCGTCTTCCTGTTAAGGTCATGTCCTGTCGATAGTGCAAAAAAGCGGATGCGCCAGATAAAAGAAGAGATCAACGCCGAAACAGATCAATATACGTTTGATTTCTCATATGGGTTCCACAAGGTTGAATCCAGCATCGACAAAACATTCAATATTGCCGATAGTGCGCTTTACAAAATGAAAAACGCCAAAAAGCAAAACGGCTAACCGGTTTGAATCCTTCTGTACCGGCTTGCAAAGAACCCGGAAAAGACAAAGAAAACAAGAGAGATCACAAAGAACAGCAGCCCAATGGCTGAGAAATCAATGGATGTGATCTGGGTTTGATTTCTTGTAACGGTCCCGAACAAGGTCGGAAAGGACTTTGAGAGCCAGTACGAGAAGAAAAAGGAAAAGATCAACGATCCCGTCAGTATGGATATAAAAGATACCGCCTTCTCCTGAGACAGAAGCGCCATGATGCCGATTAAAATCGCAAAGCCTCCGGCCACTGCGAACGGAAGCCAGTTGGGCGTTGAAAAGCCGGGATACTGTTTCACGACATATGTCAAAATCCCGGGATAAACAATGTTCCAGAGCCATATGCCAATGAAAAAACCGGCAAGCAGACCGCCCAGAAAGAATATAAACTTAAAAAGCGCGAAGACGACTGCGGCAATCACAAGCCCGGTTAAGACAGTAAAGACGATTTCTGCTGTGGGATTTCCGGCAATAAGCCCCTTGACATACTCAATGTTGGCAATCACAGGGAAGACCAAAGTAGTCCCGGCAAAAAAACCGACAATTGCAATGATTACTTTGGGAAACCACCGGCTTGCGAGTAAAAGCGCAATGGCCAGTGGAAGAGAGATATACCAGTAATCAACGATACTGGTCAGTAATGGTAAAAATGAGTTGATATCGATCTGTTGAACATTTTGTATTTGCGTCACATTCCCCATAAGCTCCTCCTATTTGACAATCATACTCACATAACCAACCACATGTGAGTAATCTCCGGTCATCACACCGCTCGTTGAATGCTTCAACATCTCGGGTTGACCCATCTTACCCTCAAGAACGGCAGCAACCGGACCAAAACCACACATGGAGATATCCATCTCGCTGATCGAACCATACATCCTTTCGATGTTTTGTTCCAGTATGTGCGAAATAACCTCTTCATCCTTTTCCCTTGTTTCCGCCTCAGGTTCGTAATGATTTAAATCGGTTGAAGCGATAAAGAGAATATTCTTCTCTTCTTTCAATTTCCTGATAACCGATCCAATTTCCATTGCTGTCTTTTTGCGTTGATCCATCATTGCGATTGGGAGGATCTTGATATCTCTTCCAAAGACATACTGAAGCAGGGGAAGATGAATCTCGATGGAGTGCTCATCAGTATGAGCCTCATAATTGGCCTCGGCATAATCGTATTCCTTTAAAAACTGACGGGCAAGGTCTTTGTCTATTGCCACAGAGCCAAAAGGGGTTTCCCAATCCCCATCGTCCCATACACTGACGGGCATTCCAAGACCCGTATGGCTCGGTCCTAACAGAACGATTGTATCCGGTGTTCCCATCTTTGCAGCCTCGACCATTCCCCAGGCAGCAACCGGACCGCTTGCCATGTAGCCTGCATGGGGGAGTATCATTCCATAACTTCTTTCCAGTTTCTTATCTGAAAGAGACGGCTCTACGCCCGGACCTTCTGAATGCTTGAAAAGACTCTTGATCTGGTTCCTCAATGCAAGGAGATTCCCCTGATAATATATGCCTGCCACGACCGGTTTCCTTAACAAATATATCGCCCCTCTCTTATTTTCAGTACTTCAAAGAGATTATACCATATCTGTAACACGAAAAAAGTCAAAATATAGTATAATCGGATTCGTTTGATTAGGTTACAAAACTAATTCCGGAGGGGTTCTTATGATAAAACAGTTCATATCCTATTACAAACCGCACCTGAAACTATTTTCACTCGATATCTCCTGTGCCTTTTTAATGGCGGGTATTGATTTAATATTTCCACAGCTGACAAGAAAGGCGCTTGACGATTATATCCCCAATTCAAACATGAACACCTTCTTCATCATGATTGTTGTCCTGGCGGTCCTTTTTACGATACGGCTTGTCCTAAAATACATCGTCGATTACTGGGGGCATGTGGTTGGAACCCGCATGGAGTACGATATGAGAAAAGACATCTTCTCACATCTGCAATCCCTTTCATTCAGTTATTTTGATCAGGTCAGAACGGGAAAGATTATGTCAAGGATCGTCAATGACCTGCGTGATATAACAGAATTGGCCCATCACGGACCCGAGGATGTCTTTATTTCCATCATAACACTCGGAGGGGCCTTTGTCTTGCTCTTTATGACCAACGTTTACCTGACGCTGATTGTTTTCGGATTCATTCCCATCATGCTGTTATACGGGATTGCAAAGAGAAAGAAGATGTCCAGAGCGTTTAAAACGGTTAGAAAGAAGATCGCCAATGTCAACGCCAATATTGAAAACAGTATCTCCGGTATCCGGGTCGCAAAATCTTTTACCAACGAAGACTTTGAAATGGAGAAATTCGATGAAGGGAACAGAGAATTCAGGGCCTCAAGAGAATTCGCTTTCAAGGCCATGGCTGAGATGACCTCGGGCATTGACTACTTCGCCAACATTCTGAAAGTAGTGGTTCTGGGATTCGGCGGATACTTCTGCTACAGAGGATGGCTCACCGTCGGTTCGCTGGTGGCCTACTTCATGTACATTGAGATCTTCATCCAACCCATCCGGCGTCTGATGATGTTCACCCAGCAGTTTGAATCAGGCATGGCCGGATTTGAACGGTTTCTTCAGATTTTGGATATTGAACCCGAAATCTACGAGAAAGAGGAGGCAGTTGATCT
>Ga0102929_1001798_pt1 | contig 12765 bp, 10 predicted proteins | sample SalPonR1_B_D2_MG_FD_78510 | JGI IMG/M metagenome (GOLD analysis project Ga0102929, IMG submission 78510) | Salt pond soil microbial communities from South San Francisco under conditions of wetland restoration - Salt Pond MetaG R1_B_D2_MG | ecosystem: Environmental > Aquatic > Marine > Intertidal... | reverse complement strand
CGAAGGGAATGAGGAATTCCTCTTCGGGAACGGGCGCCTTGTCGTTGTACATCAGCTTGTCTTCGAAGATCACGACCGGGTTGTCATCGCGGATCGCGGTCTTCATCAGGCCCTTGGCCTCATAGGCCGAAGAGGGCATCGCGACCTTCAGGCCGGGGATATGCGCCACCAGCGCGTGCAGCGACTGGCTGTGCTGCGCGGCGGAGCGCCGGGTGGCCCCAAGGTTGGTGCGTAAAACCAGCGGCACGTTGAGCTTGCCGCCCGACATGTAATAGGCCTTGGCCGCCTGATTGCAAAGCTGATCCATGATCAGGTAGATGAAATCACCAAACATCAGGTCCACAACCGGGCGCGTGCCGGTCAAGGCCGCGCCCACCGCAAGGCCCATGAAACCCGGCTCGGAAATCGGCGTGTCGACAACACGCTCGGTGCCAAACTCCTCAACCAGACCGCTGAGAACCTTGAACGGCGTGCCCGCTTCGGCCACGTCCTCGCCGATGATGAAAACCGTCTCATCGCGGCGCATCTCTTCGGCCAAGGCTTCGTTGACGGCCTGGGACAGGGTAATATCTCGCATGTGTCGTCCTCCTCAGGCCGTGTCGCGTTCAAGCGCGTGTTTGATGTCGGTAAAAACGTGCATATCGACCTCGGACTGGTCGGGGTAAGGCGCGGCCTCGGCATAGGCGACAGCCTCTTCGGCGTCTGTCTTGACCTCGGCATTCATCGCTTCGATCTCGTCCTCGGTGGCAATGCCCTGTTCCACGAGCCAGCCGCGGAACTTGATGATCGGATCGCGGTTGTCCTTCCAATCCTTCTCTTCGTCCTTCGAGCGGTAGTATTCGCGGTTGATGTCGCCCACGTGGTGGCCGTGGTAGCGATAGGTCATCAGCTCCATGAAAAACGGCCCCTCGCCCTTGCGGGCGCGGGCCACAAGTTTCTGCGTCAATTCATTGACGGCCAGAACGTCTTGGCCGTCCACCTGATGGGCCTCGATACCGAAGGCTTCGGCCCGTGCGGTGATCGAGCCGGCGGCGATTTCCTCGGTCTTGGTGTACTCGGAATAGCCGTTGTTTTCGCAGGCGTAGATCACCGGCAGGTTCCATAGCGCGGCCATGTTCATGACCTCGTACATCAGGCCCTGCGCGGTGGCCCCATCACCGAAAAAGCAGACGGTGACATCGTCGCGGCCCAACAGCTTGGAGGTAAAGGCCGCGCCTGTGGCAATCCCCATCGAGCCGCCGACAATGGCATTGGCCCCAAGGTTGCCGTTGGACTGATCGGCGATATGCATCGAGCCGCCCTTGCCCCGGCAATACCCCTCTTCCTTGCCCAAAAGCTCGCAGAACATTTCCTTGAACTCGGCCCCCTTGGCCACACAGTGCCCATGGCCCCGGTGGGTCGAGGTGATCTTGTCGTCGGTGGTCAGCGCCTCGCAAATGCCCACGGCCACAGCTTCTTCGCCAGAATACATATGCGTCAGCCCCGGCATCTTGGCCGAAAGATAAAGCTGGTTCGCATTGTCCTCAAACGTACGAATACGCACCATCTGACGGTACATCCGCAAATAATCTTCGGTGTTGGTCTTGGCCATGAGGTCCTCTTGGGCGATGGGCAAAGCCCCCGCCTTGCGCAGGGAGAAACGCAAGGCAGGGGGTGTTGCCGCCGGTCAGTAACGGTTGGCGATCGGCAATTCTTCGGCAGGGAAGAGGCTGATCACTTCGCAGCCGGTCTCGGTCACCACAACTTCTTCTTCTATCCGCGCCGCGGAATAGCCGTCTGCCGCGGGGCAGTAGGTTTCCAGCGCAAAGACCATGCCGGTCTTGATCTCCATCGGGTGTTCCATGCTGACCGCGCGGGAGATGATCGGACGCTCGTGCAGGGCCAGCCCGAGGCCGTGGCCAAATTGCAGACCGAACGCCGCGTCCTCATTGGGAAAGCCAAGGCTTTCCGCCGTCGGCCAGACTTCGGCAACCTTGTCCGTCGTCACGCCCGGTTTGATCATCGCGATCGAGGCGTCGATCCATTCGCGCGCCTTGACGTAGGCGTCATTCTGCGCGGGTGTGGCACGACCGACGTTGAAGGTTCGATAGTAGCAGGTCCGGTAGCCTTGATAACTTTGCAAAATATCAAAGAAGGCCTGATCACCGGGGCGGATCAAACGATCGGTGAAGTTATGCGGGTGTGGGTTGCAGCGTTCGCCGGAAATGGCGTTGATCGCCTCGACGTCGTCCGAGCCCATCTCGTAGAGCAACTTGTTGGACATGGCGACGATGTCATTTTCGCGCACGCCGGGTTTCAACTCCTCATAGATCATGTGGTAGACGCCATCGACCATCGAGGCGGCCTGCGTAAGAAGCTGGATTTCATCCCAGTTCTTGATCTCGCGCGCCGCCAGCATGATCTGTTGGCCGTCGACCACGTTAATACCTTCTTCTTGCAGCGCGTGGAACATCGCCGTTTCGGCATAATCCACGCCCACCGGCATATCGGCCATGCCCGCATCCTTGATCAGCTGCGCGATCATCTTGGCGTATTTTCTCATCAGGCCGAATTCCGGCGGAATGGTGCCGCGCATACCGACAACGCCTGCAAGGCAGTGATCGGGTTCCAGCCAGTCGGAATAGCGCTGGTGGTGCACTGCCGCCGAGCCGAAGTCCCAGACATAGGGGCTGTCGTCGCCGGTCAGCAGGCAGAAGCGGCACATCTTGTCCCGTTCCCATTCACCGATCTTGGTGGCCGAGACATAGCGGATATTGTTCACATCAAAGAGTAGCAGCGAACCGGCGTTGGAATTCTGCAACGATTGGCGCGTACGGGCCAACCGGTAACGGCGCAAGCGGTCATGATCGACGCGACGCTCAAAATCGACCGAGGTGTGACCCCAGGCCGGGATTTTGTCGCGCCATTCCCAGTTGGTTTCGAGATCCTGCGGGGTAAGCAGGTTTGGCATAAGGGCGTTGCCCGGACGTTCTGACATTTGAAACTCCTTTCGGGTGCGATCCCGCGCACCCGGTTCATGTTGAGACTTCGGCGAGAGCCGGTTATTTCGTGACCCAGCCGCCGTCGATTGAGATCATCTGCCCGGTCATGTAGTCGCTGTCGTTCGAGGCGAGGAAGGATGCGGTGCCGGTGATGTCATCAGGGTAGGACACACGCTTGATCACAAGGTTGTTCTCGACGATGTCGTCATAGGCCTGACCAGCGCGTTCCTTGAAGCCGATCTCGACAAGGTCTTTGTCCAGCTGTTCCCAAAGCGGGGTGACAACAACCCCGGGAGCGTAGCCGTTCACAGTGATATTGTGTTCGCCCAGACCCAATGCGCCACATTCGGTCAGCGCCAGACAGCCGTATTTCGAGGTGCAGTAAACTGTCACATCCACCAGCGGCTTACGCGAGGCGATACTGCCCACGTTGATCAGCTTGTAGGGGTGATCATCCATCGGGCCTTGTGCGATCATCTGCTTGGCGGTTTCCTGCATCCCCAACCACATCGCCTTGGTGTTGACGTTCATGATCATGTCCCAGTTGTCTTCGTCGATATCCATGAAGAACCGGGGTTTGTTGAGGCCCGCGTTGAACAGGCCAACGTTGATCGAGCCGAAGGCATCGACGGTTGCGGCCACCGCGGCGGCGTTATCTTCGCGCTTGGTTACATCCATCTTGACCGCAATTGCCTTGCCGTTACCGGCCCCGTTGATGCGATCGGCAACGGTCTGTCCCTCCTCAAAATCTAGGTCACCGAGGCAAACATTGGCACCTTGCGCGGCGAAGGCCTCGGCGTTGGCCGCGCCCATGCCGCGCGCGGCACCGGTGATTAGAATGTTCTTACCTTTAAGGCGATTGGGGTCCATGCTTTCTCCTCCTCTGTCACGGTGTTCTGTATGGTCCTATGAGTTCATCGGCCCGGGCTTGGGCCTTTCTCAATGTCTCGCGCGGAGTTGAGATCCCGCGCAGCATGTCGTGGAATTCCTCGCCACAGATATGAAAGATCTCGCTGATCTCGGGGATCGGTGGGCGCGGCCAGAATTGAAGCTCGTCGCGCCAAGACATGGCATCGACGGCCTCGAAAATCGGCGACGCGCGCCGCACCTCGGGATCTGCCCCGACGCTGTAGCGCGGATTGGTGCGGCTGCCGTTCTGCACGTAAAGCTTTTGCGCTTCGGGCGACGTGAACACCATGAGCGCCTCAACCGCCGGCCCGATGCGTTCGGGCGGCAGGTTGGCCGGGATGCCCATGATATAGCCCCCCACCGGCGCAACCGCGCTCCCGCCGGGGCCGGGCGGGTGCGGAAGATACCCGGTCTGGCCATAAGCTGGCGAGGTTTCGTCAAGTTCGAAATACGGTGCAAGTAGGGTGTAACCATAGGCCATCGCGACATTACCCGCCGCGTAGGGGCGGATGCGTTCATACCACGACATCGACAGGATATCGGGCGGCGAATAGCGCAGCATTTCGAGAAGGAACTCGGCAGCGCGCAGGCCGGCTTCGGTGTCGATCATCGGGCGATAATCGCGTGCGGCAAGATCGTCGGTTTGAAAGCCGCCCGCATTCTTGGGCAGGTTGACAATTGGCTGGCCAAAATCGGCCATGGTCATAAGGACAGTATGCCCCAAGGCGGTGCCGCGGGCTGCGTTCCATGCAATGCCATACCGCCCACGGTTGGGTTCGTGGAAACGTGCGGCCGCCTTGAGCAACATATCGGTTGTTGTTGGGGCCTCTAGCCCTTCGCGGGCGAAAAGGTCCTTGCGGTAAAAAAGAAGTTCGGGCGTCGTTTGTGCCGGAACACCGTAGGGGCGGCCGCCCCAGTGGGCCGCGTGCCACCCGGCTGTATGGAAATCCGCGGGGTCGATCCGGGCAATATCCATCGCCTCGTCCAGCGGCATCAGCATCCCGCGTTCGGCATAGAGGCCAACCCACGGCAGATCGAGCGCGATAATGTCATAGCGACTGGATTTGCGTTCGGCGTTGCGGACCGCCTCTTCGCGCAGGCGGTCAATGGAAAAGGCCCGCTGATGAATCTGCGTGCCGATTGCCTGTTCGAACTGGCGCTTGAGGTTATCCATGACCATGAAGGTCGGATCCCCATGCACAAGTACCCTGATTCCGCCGGAGACTTTCAGCGGCTCAGCCAACACCTTGAGCGGCGGAATCGACTGGGCCGCCATGTATGACCCACCATAGTAGTAGTCCTTGGCGCCTGATGTCCGCTCGCGTCCGCCGAATTGCGCCGCGGCCAGCCGTTCGACACGGCCTGTCATTTGCATCCATTGCTCAAGAAGTTTTTCGCTGGGATGCATCGAGAAGCTTTTGCCGCTTTGCGTACGGGGCCGCTGTTCAATCAGCCCGGCGTCAAGCATGTCCTTGAGCCGACGGTTGGCCGTAGCATAGGGAACATTGCTGGCCCCGATGAGCGACGTGGGCGTGACTGTCTTTGCTTCGAGATGGCCGCGCATCAAGTGCACTGTCATCCGAAAATACGGATTTGGTTCATGTAGTTCGGTCGCGGCTTCCAACTCGGCCCCGACATCATCCAAAAAGGACAATGTACGTAGCATGTCGGCCTTCGCCTGTGGCGAGGCCAAATGACTTTCTGCATGTCCTTTCATTGCGTTCATGGGGCTGGATCGCGCTTTTTGATTACCGGTTGCAGCTGTAAGCTCTGAATTGTTCAAATTGGACGAATCCGATTCACTCATCGAGACGTTCTCCCACAAAATATTCAAATTGACTGGCCTACCGTATCGCAAAACAATCCATATTGGATGTTCATTTATCCATTGTGGATATCTATCCTGCATTCTGGAGGCACGGTCCGAGTCACCCTGACGTCAGATCGTCTGGCGAATCGGGCGATGAATCCTCGCGAGGAGACGAGGATTTGGACTTGCAACTTGGCTATTCTGGGAGGAGACCCAAATGAAGTATCGTCACACATTGGCGGCAACGACAGCCGCAGCCGCCCTGACCATCGGCGGCGCAGCCATCGCTGAAACCATGACCATCGGCATCACGCAGAACAACGTGGGCGTCGACAGCTACCAGACAACCTATGAAAAGGCGTTTATCGAAGCCGCAGAAGCCAATGATGACGTCGAAGCCATCGTGCTTGATGCAGGTGGCGACGTGGCCCGCCAGATCGCGCAAATGGAAGATCTGATTCAGCAGGAAGTTGATGCCATCATCATCTGGCCGACCAACGGCGAAGCTGTGATCCCTGCCGTGCGCAAGGCACACAAGGCTGGTATCCCGGTGATTGTGACCAACTCCAACATCGCAGAAGCGGGTTTCGATTTCGTCGCGTCCTTCTCGGGCCCTGACAACATTACACAGGGCAAGCGCTCGGCCGAGATCATGTGTGACAAGTTCACTGACATGGGCATCGAGGACGAAGCCAAGGTCCTGCACATCACTGGCCAGCCGGGTTACACCACCGCCATCGAGCGCGCGAAAGGCTTTGATGACCGCCTGCCCGAAGTCTGCCCGAACGTCGAGCAGATCGACAAGCAGCCCGGCGACTGGAACCGCGAGAAATCTCAGAAGGTCATGGAAGCCTTCCTTGTAAAATATGACGACATTGACGGCGTTTATGCCGGTGACGACAACATGGGTGTTGGCGCGCTGAACGCGGCGAAGGCTGCCGGACGTGACGGAATTATTTTTGTTGGTGCCACCAACTTTGCGGTGGGATATGAAGCCATGGCGCGCGGCGAATACTGGGGGTCGATCTACCAGTCGCCCGTGGATGACGCCAAGGCGGCCCTGAAGACGGCTGTTGAAACTCTGGAAGGCAAAGACCTGCCCTTCCTGAATTATTTCGACACCCCGAAGATTACTCAGGACAACATGGACGAGTTCGACAAGCCAGTCTTCTAAGACCCGCTTGCTTTCAGGGCGCGGCAACAAAGCCGCGCCCGCTTTTACAACCATAACAAAACCTACGATCTGGGAGGGGTGCCATGGCGCGTGTTTCCGGCCGTTCATGCATCGTAACAGGTGCGGCCCAGGGTATTGGCCGTGCCATCGGTGAGGCACTTTTGGATGAAGGGGCTGACGTGTGTTTCGCCGATATCAACGGCGCAAAAGCCGCTGAGGTGGCCGAATCCAACGCAGAGCGCGCAGCGCGGGTGAGCGGCAAAGTGGCCCATTTCGCCGTGGATGTCACAGATCGGGCGCAGGTGCAGGCAATGATCGCTCATGCTGTTGAACGCTTCGGAAAGCTGGACGTGAAGTTCAACAATGCGGGCGTGAACAAGCCGATGAATTTCCTTGATGTGACCGAGGAAAACTGGCGCTTCATTACCGACGTGAACGGGCTTGGCTGTCTGATCGGAATGCAGGAAGCCGCGCATCAGTTCATTCGTCAGGGCAGCTTTGGCAAGATCATCAACACCGCGTCGATCGCGTCGCGGCAGGGGTTCGACAATGTCGCGCCCTACTGTGCAAGCAAATGGGGTGTCGTATCGTTGACCCAGTCGGGCGCGCGTGACCTTGCAAAACATGATATCACGGTGACGGGGTTTGCCCCCGGTGTCGTGGCCACCGAGATGTGGGAACAGGTCGATCAGGACCTGATGGAGATTGGTGCCGCCGAGCGCCCGGGTCAAGCGATGGAGGAGTTTTCGTCTGAGATCCTGAAAGGCCGGGTGGCATCGCCGCAAGACATTACGGGGACAACGACGTTTCTGGCATCGAAAGACAGCGATTACATGACCGGTCAGATCGTCATGATTGACGGTGGAATGACGCTGGTTTGAGTTCAAGCCGCCCCTGGGTGGCAAAAGGGAGGACATTTCATGGCTGGGCTGACCAAGAAAGGGATCGGCGGCTTCTTGGCCCGTCAAGGGATCCTGGTTGCGTTTGCAGTTTTTATCATCGGGTTCACGATTGCCAATCCGCGGTTCATCGACCCCGACAATGTGATGGGGGTTCTCCGCTCTTCGGCGATCCTCGGTGTGATGGCACTTGGGGTGACATTCGTTGTGATCAGCGGCAACCTTGACCTTTCGGTTGGGTCGATGATGTCCTTTTCCACGATTGTTGTGCTGGACCTGCATGACAAGATCGGGCCGGCATTGGCCATCCCTGCGATGTTTGCAATGACCCTCGCACTTGGGGCCTTTATCGGGTTTCTGGTGGGGTATCTCAAGCTGAATTCTCTAATTGTGACCCTTGGGATGTTATCGGCCATTCATGGTCTGACGCTGACCTATTCGGGCGGCAAGAATATGGATATCGACGACAAGGAAGGCACATGGTTTTCTGTCTTTGGACAGGGTGACGCGCTTGGAATCCCCATTCCGATCCTGCTGTTTGCACTTGTGGCCGTGCTCTTGGGGGCGATGCTGTCCAAGACACCCTTCGGGCGTAAGGTTTATGCCGTCGGGGGCAACGGGACAGCGGCGACGTTCTCGGGTATCCGGCGTGCGCGCACGGTGTTCATGTGCTACCTGATCAGCGCCTTTTGCGTGGCTATGGCGGGGCTTATTCAGGCCAGCCGGTCGTTGGGGTCTCAAAACACTGTTGGGCAGGGTCTGGAACTTGAGGTTCTGGCAGCGGTCATTCTTGGCGGTGCGTCGCTTTTGGGGGGCTCGGGGACGATCTTCAAAACAGTGATCGGCGTTTTGATCCTGGGCTTTATCCAAAACGGGCTGCTTTTGGTTGGTTTGCAGTTCTACGTTCAGTTCGTTGTGACCTGGATCATCATCATTCTTGCTGTCTGGCTCGATATTGCAGCCAAGCGCGGCAAGCTTTGGTCGCCGATTGCGTAAGGGAGGAAAGACAATGCAAGCTGGTACTCTTTCGAAATACCTCAAGAGCGGGGCCATCTGGGGCTTCATCGTTCTGGAGCTGATCTTCTTCTCGATTGCCGGTGAATTCCTTGCGGTCAGCGACAAGGCCTTCATGGATGCCGACAACATGCTGCTGCTGTTCAAACAGTCAGCCCCCATTGGCATCATCGCCATGGGCATGACTATCATCATGGTCAATGGCAATATCGACCTGAGTGTCGGGGCGATCTACGCGATCTGCGCCATCGTTTTGCTGGATAGCATGACTTGGCCGATGTTCGCGGGGCTTGGCGACTGGGTGATCCCGGTCGCTTGGGCGCTGGCGTTGTTGACCGGTATCTTGCTTGGCGCGCTGAACGGCCTGATCGTTTGGAAAACCGGGGTCGATGCCTTCATCGTCACACTTGGCTCGATGTTGGGGTATCGTGGACTTGTGTTCATGTACAACGGTGAGCAACCGACAAGCCACCTGAACTGGACGCTGGTGGATTTTGCCGAGGCACAATTCATGGGCCTGCATACAGCAACGTGGTTCTTGTTGGCGGTGACGGTGGCCATATGGTTTTTGATGAACCGCACTGTCCATGGCCGCAACGCCTATGCTATCGGCAACAACCGCGAGGCGGCAGTCAATGCCGGTATCCGTATCGGTCCGCACATGATGATCAACTTCATGATCATCGGATTTTTGGCCGCACTGTCCGCCGTGGTCTTCTATTCGGAGTCCGGATCGGTGAACCCCAACGATGGACAGCTTTATGAGTTGTGGGTGATCACCGCCGTCGTTCTGGGTGGCACCAAACTGACCGGCGGGGCGGGCTCGATCATCTCGACCTTTGGGGGCGTGGTCGCGATCCAGCTATTGCGCAAAGGCCTCGCCCATATCGGCGCAGATACGTCGACCGTGAACCTTGTGATCGGTCTGATTTTGATTGTCGTGCTGTTCCTTGACCGGCAGTTGAACGTGAAAGGCAAAGAGGAGTTGAAGATATGACCGCACAAACCCCTGTCCTGCGGCTGGAAGGGATCGTAAAGACCTTTCCCGGTGTGCGCGCCCTTGATGGCGTGTCGCTGATCATTCTTCCCGGCGAAGTGCATGCTCTTATGGGTGAAAATGGCGCCGGAAAGTCCACTTTGATGAAAGTCCTCGGCGGCATTCACCAGCCCGATGAAGGTCAGATCATTGTGGATGAAACACCGGTCATTATGTCAGGCCCGCTCGACGCGAAAGCCAAGGGCATTGTCTTCATCCATCAGGAACTCAGCCTCGCAGATGAGCTCAGTGTGGCCGAGAATATCTATCTCGGGGAATTGCCGCAAAAGCATTTTGGTCTGGTCGATTGGTCGGAACTTGAGGCCAAGACCAACGCGATCCTTGAAAAGCTCAAAGTCAGCTTTGACGCTAAAACGCGTGTCGGCGACCTTTCGATCGCCAACCAACAGATGGTCGAGATCGCGCGCGCGCTGACAGTGGATGCCAAGGCCGTGATCTTTGACGAACCCACAGCCTCGTTGACTGACGCGGAAAAGGTTGTGCTGTTCGAAGTGATCTCTGACTTGCAAAAACAGGGTGTGGGCATCGCCTATATTTCCCACCGGATGGAAGAGATTTTCAAAATCACCGACCGGATCAGCGTTTTGCGTGATGGCCAATATCAAGGGACGGTCAATACCGCCGATACGAATGAGGAAGGCGTCACCCAAATGATGATCGGGCGCAAGCTGGACCTCAGCCGCAACGAGTCCCATCACGAACTGGGCGATGTCGCGCTCGAAGTGCGCGGGTTGAGCTGTGGCAATCTTTACAAGGATGTCAGTTTCGAAGTGCGGCGCGGAGAGGTCGTTGGCTTCTACGGCCTTGTCGGTGCAGGCCGGACGGAGATTGCCGAAACACTGTTCGGCCTTAGAAATCCGTCATCCGGCACTATCCTTATGGATGGTGAAGAGGTGCGGATCGCGTCGCCCTATGATGCGATTGAGCGGGGCATCTCGCTTGTGCCCGAGGATCGAAAAGGCCAAGGCTTGGTTCTGGGCATGAACTGCCGCGATAACATGACCTTGCCGCAGGTTGATGATCTCAAATCCGGACCCTTCGTTGCCGATGGCGCAGAGATCGCGATCTTCGATCAATACCGCGACAAACTCGACATCCGAACACCTGGCTGGAAACAGCTCGTGGGCAACCTCTCGGGTGGCAATCAACAGAAAATTGTCATCGGAAAGTGGCTGTCGATGCGTCCCAATGTGCTGATTGTTGATGAACCCACACGAGGGATCGACGTGGGGTCGAAAGCCGAGATTCACAACCTGCTTCGTGATCTGGCCGCACAGGGTTTTGCGGTGATCGTTATCAGTTCAGAAATGCCAGAGGTGCTGCATGTGGCCGACCGCATTGTCGCGATGTATTCGGGTCAAATCATGCGGACCTTTACTTCTGAGGAGGTGACAGAAGAGAACCTTATCGCGGCAATATCCGGTCTGGATACCGAAGAGGTGGCCTGATGCGTGTCGGCTTTGCCGGTCTGGGCCGAATGGGCGCACATATGGCGCGCCACCTGTCCCGTGCAGGCCATGACCTGAAGCTTTGGAACCGCTCGGCAGATAAGTCAGAAGCCTTGACGGAACCGCTCCGGGTTTACCGGAGCGTTTCTGGTTCAATCGGTGGCCATGCCCGAGGTCCGCAGAGGGCCGTTCACGACTGGTTGCTCGCGCATGGTTCGCAACTTTGCAAAGCGCGCTTCCTGCGCATTGCGGATATTCACTGTCTCGGGCTGGATCAAGGTGAGTAGGGCCGCCGGGCATCGCCGCACTGCGGCCCGACAATGCACGGCTCGTGTGGTCGGTGTGCAGATTGGATTTGGGCCCGCCATTGGCGATGCCTGAAATATCAAGGCTCCGGGGCGAAACCCCGGAGCCAGTTAGCCTTATTCGAATTCGACCAGCAAATCCTTGGCGTCGATCTGGCCACCGGCCTGCACATGCACGGCCTTGACGGTGGCGTCGCGTTCGGCGTGGATGCCTGTTTCCATTTTCATCGCCTCGATGGTCAGCAGCATGTCGCCTTCCTTGACGGTCTGGCCTGTCGACACCGTGACGCTGGCCACGACGCCGGGCATCGGCGCGCCGACATGGGCCGGGTTGCCTTGTTCCGCCTTGGGCCGCGCGGCGGTGGTCGCCTTGGCCTTGCGGTCGGGCACGCGGATCACGCGGGGCTGGCCGTTGAGTTCGAAGAACACCTTTACCTCGCCGTCCTCGCCGGTTTCGCCAACGGTTTGCAGACGAATTTCAAGGATTTTTCCGGGGTCGATCTCGGCCGAGATTTCCTCACCCGGCTCCATCCCGTAAAAGAACGTGCGCGTGGGCAGGGTGCGGACCGGGCCATAGATCCGGTGGCGTCCCATGTAATCCAGAAAGACCTTGGGATACATCAGATATCCGTTCAGGTCTTCGTTATCCACCGCTTTGCCTTCAAGCTGGTCGATCAGATCGGCCTGCGCCGCCTTCAGATCGACAGGATCAAGATGTGCGCCGGGGCGCGCGGTGTTGGGTTTTTCATCCTTCAGCACCTTTTTGACCATGGCCTCGGGAAAGCCGCCGGGGGGCTGGCCCAGATTGCCGCGCATCATGTCGATCACCGAATCAGGAAAGGCCACATCGGTGTCGGGATTTTCCACATCGGCGCGGGTCAGGCCCTGACTGACCATCATCAGCGCCATGTCGCCCACAACCTTGGAAGAGGGCGTCACCTTGACGATATCGCCAAACATCTGGTTCACGTCTGCATAGGTTTTGGCGATGTCGGGCCATTTTTCCTCAAGCCCAAGGCTGCGGGCCTGCGCCTTGAGGTTGGTGAACTGGCCACCGGGCATTTCGTGCAGATAGACCTCGGAGGCAGGGGCGGCGAGGCCGGATTCAAACGCTACATATTGTGCGCGCACCTGTTCCCAGTAATTCGAGATTTCGCGGATACGTTCG
>Ga0102929_1001797_pt1 | contig 12769 bp, 12 predicted proteins | sample SalPonR1_B_D2_MG_FD_78510 | JGI IMG/M metagenome (GOLD analysis project Ga0102929, IMG submission 78510) | Salt pond soil microbial communities from South San Francisco under conditions of wetland restoration - Salt Pond MetaG R1_B_D2_MG | ecosystem: Environmental > Aquatic > Marine > Intertidal... | reverse complement strand
GTTCGTTTCTAGATGGTTGCTGAAAAATTTTTGAACCCTCCAGAGATTTATCCAGGTGAGCACACCCCTGATTACGGGAGGGCAGCCTCAATTTCAAATCCAGCTGTTCACCGGGAAGGCCTATTCGTTTGAAACTCATTGATAAGAAAATGCAATAGGATGTCCCCTATACCACCGCTTTATGTCGCATCATTCTCCCACACGGCCCTTTAGGTTGAAGTTGAATTCTTAAAGAAACGCAAACGATACTCTTAAATTTTGAAGCCATGTTAACAATTATTGATCGAGCAAGAATGAAGAGACGAAAATTTATCAAAGACCTGGGAGGCAATGTACTATGGAAGCTGGAGCGGATCATGGCAAAGTATTCCAAAATACAGGACACTCCATTTCTTGATCCCTATCAATTTGAATGGGCTAGCTGCCTGGAGCAAAACTGGAGAATCATCCGCGAGGAGCTGGATCAGGTTCTGCTGTACAAAGAGAGCATACCAAGATTCCAGGATATATCTGAAGATCAGAAATCGATCAGCAAAGACGATGACTGGAGAACCTATTTCCTATATGGCTTTGGGTATAAAGCGGAAATAAACTGTTCTATATGCCCGGAAACGACAAGGCTCATCGAATCCATCCCGGGTATGACTACCGCGTTTTTTTCGATACTGAATCCCGGTAAACATATTCCGGAGCACCGGGGTGTATTTAAAGGATTTCTGCGATACCATCTTGGCTTGAAAGTTCCGAAGCAGGCCGAATATTGTCGCATCAAGGTGGATGGAATAACCGCTCACTGGCAGGAAGGGAAGAGCATGCTCTTTGATGATACTTACAAGCACGAGGTTTGGAATGATACCGATGAAACCCGGGTAGTTTTGCTCCTGGATATTATTCGTCCGCTTAGATTTCCTGCCAATGTGCTAAATAGAATGCTGATAGGCATGATTAAGCACACCGGCTATGTGCAGGATGCCAAAAAGAATCAGGAAGCCTGGGAGCGAAAGCTTGGTGTGGATTGCCAAACAATGACCGTAGATTCTGAATCGGAAAGCAACTATGGTTTATGAAAAATCTGTGAGATAAAATATTTGTTCATTCACAATAAAGGAGGTTGTTATGAGATACTATAAATCAATAATTGGTAATCTATTAGTATTCTTATTCTTTGCATCTTTTCCGCTAAGCACTCAAGCACAAACCGGCCATATAGCAGTCGGAGATATGGTAAAAATTTATGCTCCTTCCTTTGATAGCGGAAGAATTGTTGGATGGGTAGAGGAGGTGGCATCAATTGGAATATTGGTTTCATCCGGGAATAAACGTATGAATATTCCCTACAACACTATTCAGTCACTTAAGGTAAAGAGAGGAAAACAGAGCAGGAGGAGTTTAGGTATAGTTTTAGGCATGATACCCGGTGCTATAGGCGGGGCATTAACCATGAAAAATAGATGTAATTCTGAAGAACAGGTGTGTTTTATGGATTTTACAGATATGGAAAATGCATTAAGAGTTATGACCGGTATGGCTATTGGAATGACAGTTGGATCTTTGATTGGTGCTTCATTTGAAAAAGATCGCTGGCAACGCGTATCTGTAGGTGTGGCATTCAATCAACCTAAAATGCATAGTGAATCATATACCCTTAGCCCTTCAATTTCTTTCAGAATTCCGCTCAACAGGCGACGTTGAAATTACAAAATACAGGTTGTCGGACAGCTTTTACCCTCCTTCAATCCTATAGGGAGGTAAGGATTCAAGTAAAGAAATTCCGAATAATCAGTTACCCCTTCCAGTCATAAATTTTATAAAGATAACTGCCAAATACCCGTGAATAAGAAAGTGTAATTGACCTGGTTCTTCTCCTCCTCAATTTTCCCGTTTTGAAACATGGATGAATAGATGTCTCAATTCGCAATTGTTAAGCCCACCTAGAGTGAATTATCCAATAATGTCCGTTTTCTCCCCCTTTCTCGGCGGGTATATCAGCCTTTAACAGCCATATCTAGTGGGTGAAGCATAAATACAAATGAATAAATCCCAAGATTATGAAAGCCGAATTCAAACATACTCGTCTGCTTGCCGCGGTGATGTTTGTAGACATCGTCGATTATACGGCAATCATGCAAAAAAGTGAGAGCGAAGCTGTACGTATGAGGAGCCTGCTACGCACTGTGCTCAATAAGCAGATCAGGAAACATAAGGGCAAGCTCATTCAGTACTATGGCGACGGGGCTCTAAGCATTTTCAGGAGCGCTTACGAAGCGGTTCATGGCGCTCTGAATATCCAGGCAATATTCAGGCAACAATCTGTTCCCGTTAGAGTAGGTCTGCACCAGGGTGAAATCGTGCATAGTGATGAAGGAGTTTATGGGAATGCGGTAAATATTGCTTCCCGTATTGAAAACCTGGCTCAAGCCGGAGGCATTCTAATTTCGGAAAAAATATATGAAGAGATTCGCAATCACAATGACTTAAAAATCCGGGAAGCAGGAAGCTTTGAGTTTAAGAATGTGCAAGGGGCACTGAAGCTCTTTAGCATAATAGAAAGCGACGCGGCTGCTCATGATAAGCGCCTAGGAATTCGGTGGAGAGAATTGCATTCCATACAGATTCAAACCGTACTGGTCCGGCCCTATTTGTCAAATACTAATCCGGGACTTCTAAACTGAGTGAGGAAAGTTATGAACAATCAAACATTGCACAATGCCGTCGAAGAGTTAATGGCCAATTTAACCGAGGTTGCCAGGGTTTTTGAGTGGGCTGATCTGATGGGCTATGAAGATCCCAAACGGTTCTCGGAAAAATTCCTGAGGTACTATGGGGTTCGGCCTCAAAAAATAATGGAACTTGTCCGTCTGGAAAGCATCATCCGTTACCTGAGGTCAGATGAAGGCTATTCAAACTATAAAGTGGCGCGTCTGCACAGCCTGCCCTGCGAAAAGACGCTGAATAATTTTACCAACTACCATGCCGGTTATTCGCCTACGGCTCTAAAACATAAAAGCAGGGAAGAGGTTGACAGCCTCATGGAAGAACTCTGGAGTAAAGTTATGGAGGAATACGCCGTAGGAAAGTCAGGGATTGTGCTTCTAGAGAGAAGATATGAACATTAGAGAGAAACCGGCTGAATGGAACTGGCAGCCATAATCATATTAGTGAGGTAGCTATGAAATATTTAATGATACACAAACTGGCTTTGTCAGTGACTTTGTTTATGATATTTGCCTTTAGCAACAAAATTATGGGGCAGACGGTATGGGCTGATGATACTGAAAAGGGCTCAACTATCGGTTTAGAATTGATGATCCCTTCTATAGACGAGGGCTTTAATTCCGAAGCGCCTACTTCCGTCTTTATGCTGCATGGCAGTTATCTTATTAAGGATGTTCTCAGTCTAAAGATAAACCTGCCGTTATCCCATTTCTCATCAGGCGATTTTTCGGAAACGGATATTGGCAATCCTTATTTGGGGGTTAGGATGCATAATGTTAATCACGGTTTAGATGTGGATCTGGGTGTACGGCTGCCATTGGCACCGGAACAGGAAAATGCGGGACTCTTAACCGGTCTGCTTATTGAGAATTACAACCTGGGGACATATTTGCCGGAGACGTTTTCTGTAACCACAAATATGAAATATCACTGGAAGAATGACGGGGGATTAAACTTAAGAATCGGCGGTGGCCCGGACTTTGTCTTGCCAAGCGGTGATTCTGATAACGAGTTCCTTATTAATTATTTCGGTAAAGTATTATACGGCAATGACGAAGTGCAGATAGGCGCTGCCCTGACCGGCCTCTTAATCATAACAGAGGAAGACCTTTCATTTGGAGACAGGACTATTCATGATATAGGAATTCTGGGTTCCTACGATTTCGGGGCAGTACGTACCGGTGCCTATTTGAGAGTTCCTTTAGATGATGAAATAAATGATCTCCTAAGCTTGGTTGCCGGCCTTAACATTCTACTCTCCTTCTAAAATAAACCCTTCGCAAACCTAAAAAAGAGGCACCTATGAAATCATATAAAATAAATCGTTATGGAGTAATAGCCGCTTTATTTGTCCTGGTACTGTCAGTTGGCTGTAAAGCGCCGCCAACCTGTAATTTTGAAATTGAACCGGGTCCCGCAGCCCAGAACCAGATGCAGACTGCACTAAATACGGTCAAAGATGGTTGTACCATAACCCTGAGTGACGGGGTGTTTGAATTCAGCAGGGGACTTACTATGGATTCAAAGTCCGATATTACAATAAAAGGATTGAGCCGCGAGAATACCATACTTTCCTTTGCAAGCCAGGAAACGGGAGGAGATGGCCTGCTCATTTCCAATTCTGATAATATCATTGTAAGTGATTTAACTATTCGGGATACCAAAGGGGATGCACTCAAATTCACGGACAGCCAAAGCATCGTAATGCTGAGGCTGAATACCATTTGGAGCGGCGAGCCTTCTGAAGAGAATGGGGCCTATGGGCTGTATCCTGTTGAAAGCAGCAACATTCTTATAGAAGACTGCTATGCCTATGGTGCTTCGGATTCCGGTATTTATGTGGGGCAATCGAATAAAGCTATTGTCAGGGATTCCAGGGCAGAAGGCAATGTTATTGGTATTGAAATAGAAAATACCGCAGGTGCCGATGTATACGATAATTTTTTGAGTGACAACGCATCCGGAATCCTGGTTGTAAATCTTCCGGAATTATCACAAAACGGGAACCAGACACGAATATTCAACAACACAATCACGGGTAATAACCGGGGTAACTTTGCTCACCATGGGCATATCGCCGGGGAGGTACCGGCGGGCACCGGCATATTAACACTGAGCATGACGGATGTAGAGATATTCAATAATGAACTGGATGAGAATAATGTGGTAGGCACTGCTGTAGCAAGCTATCTGGCCCTGGTGGCTATCGGTGTGGAACAGCCTCCGGCCGATCCGGGATTTAATCCCTATCCGGGTAATATTTACATACATAACAATAGCTATAGCCGAAGTAATGACTACCCGCCGGCGGAAGAGCAATCTGACTTCGGCAACCTGCTGGTTCAGAGTTTTGGTTCTAATGGAATCCCTGATATCATCCTTGATGGTATTTTCTCACCGGAAAGCGGGGGTTCAGGAACCATCTGTATCGAAAATAATACCGGTGCCGGTTTTGTGAATCTTAATATCCCCGACGACTTCCCCAACAATGTGAGTTTTGACGCATCGCCTCACACTTGTTCCCTGGACCCATTGCCTGAAGTCGTTTTGGATATTCCGCAAATTTAAATAGAGAGAGCAATGAGAGCCCGCCCAAGCAACAAGCTGAAAGTAAAGCCCACAGCCACACCTGCAATATTTGGGGTGTGGCTGCTTTCAGCCATTCTTTTGTCAGCGTGCATGAAAGGGAATGAAAGCAGCTGTATGTCAGGGATTGAACATCCTTGCATACCGGAAGAAGGCCCGCATATGCAGCTAGCAGAATATGGTTTGTTTAAAGGTGATATCAGAGATTTGGAGCCTATTGACGGTCTGGTTCCCTACGATCTAAACACACCGCTCTTTTCTGACTATGCCGAAAAGAGTCGTTTTCTATATGTGCCGGATGACTCAGCTATAGCCTTCACTCCTGAAAATGAATTGAATTATCCTGTAGGAAGTACACTGATAAAGAATTTTTATTATTACCGGGATAAGCAAAATGAATCGGCAGGGCGTATCCTAGTAGAAACCCGTTTGATGATACGAAAACAATACGGGTGGACTGCAAATACCTACGTATGGGATGAGGAGCAAAAGGAGGCTGTTCTGCTACAGGTTGGCGGCAGCAAACAGCTCAGTTGGGTTGACCGGGAAGGACAAAAGCGTATGGTTAAATATCAAATACCTTCCATCAATGACTGCAAAACCTGCCACTCGCTTAACAATGCCATGGTATTGCTCGGGCCAAAGGTCCGCAACCTGAATAAAGAGTACCTCTATCAGGATAAAGTTAAAAACCAACTTAGTTACTGGAACCAAATAGGAATATTACAGGATCACCCGAATCCGGATAGCCTGTCCCGACTTCCTGCATGGGATCTTTCATCAACGGGGACGCTCAATGAGCGTGCCCGTGCCTACCTGGATGTTAACTGCGGCATGTGCCATAATCCGGGAGGTTCCGCAAATAACTCCAGGCTTTATCTGAATTTGGAAAATGAAAATGCTTTCAATCTCGGTATTTATAAACGGCCTCTTGCCCCGGGCCCGGGGTCCGGCGGACTGGAGTATGATATCGTACCGGGCAATCCTGATTCATCTATCGTAGTATACCGGATGGAAGCGATAGAACCCCAGGTCAGAATGCCGGAGTTGGGAAGGACCCTCGTACATGATGAAGCGGTACGGCTTATTCGAGAGTGGATTGAGAATATGGATGGAATGGATTAAAAGGAGGGAGCCGGAAGTTACTATTCGGCAAAAGGCTGGAATTAAAAAAGCCTGCTTCTTTTAGAGAAGCAGGCTTTGTAGTATCGAGTATTAAAACTCGTAATTACTTGTAATCTAAGCTGCGAACTTTAGTTGCGCTTAAACCTTTAGGTGTCTCTTCAACTTCAAACTCTACAGCTTCGTCGTCTTCAAGTCCCTGGTTGTAATCTAAATTTTCTACATTGTTTCTGTGGACGAAAATGTCTTTTTCTCCGTCCTCTGGTGCGATAAATCCAAATCCTTTTTCAGTATCGAACCATTTTACTTTTCCTTGTTGTGTCATTTGTACTGTGTATTGTTTTGATCACCTGGAAGCTTCATTCAGAGAAGAGAGTCGTGTAAACGCTACAATCTTAAATACTTCACTCAAGGTGGGTAATTAAATATAACATTCAAAACTAGGGTACTTACAGCAAAATAACAATTCTTATTTCCGGTTGATTTTTGTCGACAATTGGGCGATAGTAAATATTCTTTTATGGTTCATTCGGGGACCGGCCGGTAAGTTAAGGCCGCATATGAAATATGCGGAAATATCCGGTACCTGCCGGTTAGGGATGACCGGATGAAAGGATATCAACTATAATTAAAAGGGTGGATGATGGGTATACGTTATAGAATCAATGCTATTTTGGCACTGCTGCTGGCAGCACTGTGGGTGATTTCCTGCCAGGAGCCGCCACAGGAACAGCAAAATACAGACAGCTCCGAAGTTAGTTACCGGGAAGACTATCGCCCGCAGTATCATTTCACGCCCGCCAAAAACTGGATGAACGATCCTAACGGTCTTGTTTATCATGATGGGGAGTATCATCTGTTTTACCAGTACAACCCATTTGGGGTTACCTGGGGACACATGAGCTGGGGACATGCCGTAAGCAAGGACTTGACGCACTGGCAGCACCTTCCGGTTGCTTTAAAAGAAGAAAACGGCATTATGATTTTTTCGGGCAGTGCGGTGGTAGATCATAACAATACCAGCGGTTTCGGTTCGAAAAATAACCCGCCTATGGTTGCCATTTATACCGGGCACCGGGATGACGGCGATACCGTTCAGCAGGATCAGCGAATTGCCTACAGCCTGGATAATGGCCGTTCATGGACCAAGTATAGCCGCAACCCGGTAATCGACGAGGGGATGTCTGACTTCAGGGATCCTAAGGTTTTTTGGCATGAAGAGTCTGGGAAATGGATTATGGTGGTTGCTTTATCCAAAGAGCAGAAGATTCGGTTTTACGGCTCAGAAAATTTGAAGGAGTGGAACCTGCTGAGTGAATTCGGGCCTGCCGGTGCCGCGAACGACATATTATGGGAGTGCCCTGACCTGTTTGAACTGAAGGTTGAAGGGAATGCAGGGGAGAGCCGGTGGGTCTTGCAGGTGGATGTTAATCCCGGTGCGATCGCAGGTGGATCCGGCGGCCAGTACTTTGTGGGAGAATTCGACGGTGAGCAGTTTACCGAAGATCCTTTGATGAAAGGTCAGACAAACTGGGTGGACTTCGGACGTGATTTCTATGCGGCACAGTCTTACAGCGATATCCCGGCTAAGGACGGAAGGCGCATCTGGCTGGCCTGGATGAGCAACTGGGATTATGCCCAGAATGTGCCCACGAATCCCTGGCGAAGTGCCATGAGCATACCTCGCGAGCTGGGCCTGAGATCTGTTGATAGCAGTTACCGGCTCATTCAAAAACCGGTTTCTGAGCTAAAGAATTTGAGGAAAGATTCTATCCGAATTGAAGATAAAGTGATTAATTCTAAAGCCGGAGACGAGATAATAAATTTTACCGGCAAGGCCTATGAACTGCTCGTTGAGTTTGATGCCGGAGATGCCGATAGCTTTGGTTTGAAGGTGAGAAAAGGTAACAACGAAGAAACGATTATAGGCTATGACGCGAATAATAATCGGCTGGTTGTCGATCGTACCCGTTCGGGGGAAGTCGATTTTGATTCTACATTTGTCAGTGTGGAAGAAGCACCACTGGAGTTAAGAAATAACCGGGTTAGGATGCATGTTTTTGTGGACTGGTCGTCGGTGGAACTATTTGCCGGAGATGGGGAGGCCGTCATAACGGATCGAATCTTTCCATCACCGGAAAGCCGGGGCTTGGAACTGTTCTCGGAAGGCGGCAGTGCCAAAGTGGTATCGATGGACATATGGAGCCTGGAATCGGCCTGGAAAAATTCAGAAAACCAATAAAGCTTACCGTTTATGCTGAAAACAAAATCAATTCTACTTTCATCGATCGTAGCTTCGCTGGCAGGGTTCCTGTTCGGCTTTGACACGATTGTGATTTCGGGTGCCGATCGGCCCATTCAGCTTCTCTGGGAGACCAGTGACCTGTTTCACGGCACCTTCATTATGTCAATGGCTCTTTGGGGAACCGTTATCGGCGCGCTTTTCGGGGGCATACCCTGTGATAAGTTCGGACGTAAAAAGACGCTCTTCTGGATAGGGATTCTTTATCTGCTTTCTGCTTTGGGCTCGGCACTGGCTCCGGACCCCTATATATTTTCTATCTCCAGATTTATTGGCGGGCTCGGGGTAGGGGCTTCTTCGGTGGCAGCGCCGATTTATATCTCGGAAATTACGCCTCCAGACAGCCGGGGACGGCTGGTGGCTTCCTACCAGTTCAATATCGTTTTTGGTATCCTTGTAGCTTTTCTGTCAAATTATATGATTGGTGAATATTTCGGAGATAATGCCTGGCGCTGGATGCTCGGAATTGAGGCGCTGCCGGCCGCCATCTACTCTTTTTTAGTGATAGGCGTTCCGGAAAGCCCCCGCTGGTTGACTCTGAAGAAAAAAGACGAATCGAGCGCCAGGAAATTACTCAAGCAGCTTAATCCCAGAGAGAATATTGGGGAAATGATGGAGGCCATCAAGAACTCTGTATCAGATACGGCAGAGGTAAAGTTTTTGTCCCGTAAATTCCGTTTCCCGATACTCTTGGCCTTCCTGCTGGCTTTTTTCAATCAGCTCTCAGGCATCAACTTTGTACTTTATTACGCCCCGCGCATCTTTGAGCAGGCAGGCATTGCTGCCAGTGATGTACTGGGAGCATCCATACCGCTGGGTATTGTCAATCTGTTGTTCACCATGCTGGGAATGTACCTCATTGATAAGGTGGGAAGAAAGCAGCTGATGTACTACGGTTCATTCGGGTATATCCTTTCCCTTTCGGGTGTCTCCTGGGCCTTCTTTACCGGAGCGGAAGGGGCCATCGTGGTGGCCTTTGTCTGCGCCTTTATCGCTTCACACGCCATAGGGCAGGGCGCGGTTATCTGGGTCTTTATCTCGGAAATATTTCCGAATTCCGTACGCGACTACGGCATGTCACTCGGCTCCGGCACCCACTGGATCTTTGCTGCAATCATCACTCTTGTTACCCCTACGGTGCTGGCCACTTTTTCGGGAGGAACCATTTTTGCCTTCTTTGCGGTGATGATGGTGCTTCAGCTGCTCTTTGTCTGGGGACTGATGCCGGAAACCAAAAACAAAAGCCTGGAAGAGCTCGAGAAAGAGTTGTTGCCCGAAGATCTCGAATTCGAAGGGGAGTGGGAGCGACCGGAGGTATAAATGTGAGCCGGTCTTATTTCGCAACTGTTAATTATAGAGAATCCAAAATGGCAAAATAATTAGTTCAACACCATATTTTTGTTTCAAATATCCGGTGTGTAATCTTTAAAAGTCACTGATAAATATGATGCTGTAGAAATCATCTGCGATTCTCAGCGAAAAAGAAATCGGGGAATTGTTTTAATACTTTAACGATTCAGCCCTGTCTTCAAGAAACAAGTGTTTTTAAAGTTTTAAGTACTTTGGACAGCATTAAGCGTAATTACATGAAAAAACCGGGTAAAATTTTAAAACAGCTAACTGAATGGATAATATGCCGGTAATCACCTGTGTGGGCGAGGTACTTTGGGATGCGCTTCCCGGGGGAATTTTTCTGGGCGGGGCCCCGCTCAATGTTTGCCTGAACCTGAACCGGCTGGGGGCAGAAGCACGAATGGTCAGCCGGGTGGGCATGGACCGCTTGGGGAGAGAAGCCATTGACAGAATTGATAAAGGCGGCCTGAGTACCGGATACATACAGAAGGATGAATCACATGAAACCGGGTTCGTCAAAGTTGAACTAAATTCGGAAGGAGACCCGGAATATGATATCGTACGCCCCGCAGCCTGGGATTTTATTGACCTGGAGCAGAACCAGGTTTCTGAGCTGCTGGATGCTTCATGGGCAGTTGTTTATGGCACTCTGGCCCACCGTCAGAACCCATCTCTTCGCGGCCTGCTAGATCTCAGTTGCCTAAAAGTGCTTGACATGAATTTACGGGCACCCCATTTTGAAAAAGATCGTGTCCTGGAACTGGTGGAGGGTTCAGACATCCTTAAAATGAACGAAGAAGAATTGAATCTACTTAAGAACTGGTATTCGCTTTCCGGGAACATGGAAAAGGCCGTCAGGGAATTAGGCGCAAGGTGTAAGAGCCAAACTGTTTGCATTACCAGGGGAGGCGAGGGTTCGGCCTTGCTGCATAAAAACAATTGGTTTGAGCATAAAGGTTATCCCACCACGGTCACTGATGCGGTAGGGGCGGGTGATGCTTTCCTGGCTGCCCTTCTTTACGGAATAAGCATAGAACGGAAGCAAGACGAGCTGCTTCCCCTGGCAAATGCGGCCGGAGCTTTTGTGGCGTCCCGTTCCGGTGCGAATCCCGAATATGCAATAGCTGACCTGGAATCCCTGGTGCAGGGAGAAACATCACTTCAGTAACACTTCCGCGCCTTCACCCCTGGCTATCAGCGAGCGGTAGCCCTCAAGCTCCTGCTGAACGATGGGATTTGAAAGTTTGAGTGTTTGCCCCTTTTCTGCCGACAGGTAGCAGGCCTGGCACAATACCGTGATCTCTTTTCCGTAATTCCAGTCAAGCATGGCATCTTTGCCGGTCAGGAAAGCGTTTCTCATATCTTCAATTTCCGCAATATACCCGTACAAGTCTGCTTCGTTGGGCTGCAAGGCCAGCAGTCCCTTGCTGGAGGTCGATTTTTCAAGGGCCTCTTCACTGTCGGCCACTGCTTCCGCCGCTTCATCACCGATAAAGATTTCTGAAGGAGACTGAAGCGTGTTGACCTCCAAGGCATAACCCGGGCCCAATCCTTCTACCGAAATGCGCAGCCCCTGCTTATCGTACATCCAGGAGTCGGTGAACTGCGCTTTCACCGTCTGGCCGGTTTCAGGATTTCTATAGTTGATGGTGCCGGTGCAAAAGTCCTCCGCCGGCGTAAGCGAATAGTCGACTCCAAACCTCTCCTTAAGCTGCTTTCGATATTTGGGCTGTCCCCATTTCAGCAGGCTGGTATCCGCCTGAACACTTACAGGTTCCAGGAAAAGCGGGTCTTTGCCGGGAGGCGTCAGTATATGCCGGGAAGCGGCAATGCTGTGACATCCCATATCCGACAGCGCTCCGCCGCCCTGTTTGATAGGGTTCCAGAACCAGGAGCTGTGCGGGCCGGAATGCTCTTCAGTGCTCCTGGCCAGGGCTATATTGCCCATTGCCTTCATTTGGGGTTCAAGCTGTTTCAGTGCCTTGTTAATGGCCGGTGTGTGAAGCTGGTTTTCGAAATAGGCGGTTAGCAAATCCGCCGATTCGGCAAGCTCCACCATCCTGGTGGCTTCCGCAATGGTGCGTCCCAAAGGTTTCTCACAGATCACGCCTTTAAGTTCTACACCGGATGAAAGGCAATCCGTAATTTCTTCCATTACTTCTACACGGGTAAAATTCGGCGACAGAATGGCAACGGCCTCGCAGTTTTCACAAACTTCTTTGATACTATCGCATAGTACCGGCTGCCCCAGGTGATTTTGTTCGGCAAAGCGTGCTAGATCTTCAGCGCCCGACCTGTTGTAAATCGCACAGAGTTCAACACCCCGCACCTGCATCATTGCTTTAGCCAGGAATTGTGCTATGAAGCCGGAACCGATAAATCCAATTTTAAGTGTTTTCAAAACAGTGGTTTTATTTGAGTGGGTTCACCCTAATTAAAAAAATCTTTAAATGGGATGCAGAAAAAACTTAAAGGGCGGAAGGGAGATATGGTTTGCAATAAGGTTACAGGCGAGGTGAAAACGTACACTGAGCAGGTTAAGGCGTCGGAAAGTAGAAGCACATCCGATAAGCCGGGTTTCAAATCAAAAGAAAGGTATAAAGGTACTAGCTGCCGCCATTTCCGGATCGGATATTGTAGATGTTATCTGACTTTTTTCCGAGAACCTCAAAATAGGGAATACTTAGCCCT
>Ga0102929_1001795_pt1 | contig 12771 bp, 9 predicted proteins | sample SalPonR1_B_D2_MG_FD_78510 | JGI IMG/M metagenome (GOLD analysis project Ga0102929, IMG submission 78510) | Salt pond soil microbial communities from South San Francisco under conditions of wetland restoration - Salt Pond MetaG R1_B_D2_MG | ecosystem: Environmental > Aquatic > Marine > Intertidal... | reverse complement strand
TTGTGGGGTCTCGATAGGCAATGCATACGAAACTTTCTTGACGGCTTGGTTAAACCACCGTGACGGTGTTGACGTGCAACACCTGTGCGGCTAATCGGTTCGCGTGGCGATTTGTTACCGGATTGCGGGCCACGTTAAACATCACCGCTAAAGAGGTCAGGATGAAAGCCCCCTTTCGCTTGACCGCGTCGGGGGTTTTTTCTTTGGGGCCACGTGCCTTTGGAGGTCGGATATGGACAACGAATGGAATACACGCACCAAGCTGGTGCATGGCGGCACGCGTCGCAGTCAATGGAACGAAGTCAGCGAGGCGATTTTCCTGACCCAAGGCTTTGTTTACGACACCGCCGAGCAGGCTGAGGCGCGGTTTTTGAACGCGGGGCCGGATGAGTTTATCTATGCCCGTTACGGAAACCCAACCGTTGCCATGTTCGAAGAGCGGATCGCAGCGCTTGAAGGGGCCGAAGATGCCTTTGCAACCGCCAGCGGCATGGCGGCTGTCAGCGGTGCGTTGATGTCGATGCTCAAGGCGGGTGACCATGTGGTGTCGGCGCGTGCCTTGTTCGGGTCATGCCTGTATGTTCTGGAAAATATCCTGACACGTTATGGCGTTGAGGTTACATTCGTTGACGGTACCGATCTGGACCAATGGCGCGCGGCCATTCGCCCCGACACGACCGCCGTGTTTTTCGAAACGATCGCCAATCCGACACTTGAGGTTGTCGATGTTCAAGCCGTGTCCGATCTGGCGCACACGGTCGGGGCAACGGTGATTGTGGACAACGTCTTTGCAACCCCGGTGTTTTCGCGCGCCATGTCGCAAGGGGCCGACGTGGTGGTGTACTCGGCGACCAAGCATATCGATGGCCAAGGCCGGGCGCTTGGTGGTGTGATCCTTGGGCCGCGCGATTTTATCCGTGGCACGGTTGAGCCTTATATGAAGCACACCGGCGGGTCGATGTCGCCCTTTACGGCGTGGATCATGCTGAAAGGGCTGGAAACGATTTCCTTGCGGGTCAATGCGCAAGCCGACAATGCTTTGGCGATTGCCGATGCCTTGCAAGACAGGCCAGCGCTAAGCAAGGTCATATATCCCGGCCATCCCTCGCACGCGCAAAACGCCTTGGTAGACCGGCAAATGGGCAAGGGCGGCACAGTGCTTGCGCTTGAACTGGCCGGGGGGCAGGCGGCAGCGTTTCGCTTTTTGAATGCGCTGCAAATCGTCTTGATCTCGAACAATCTGGGGGATGCGAAATCCATCGCGACGCATCCGGCGACCACCACGCACCAGCGTTTGCCGGATGATCAGAAAGTCGCGCTTGGGATCTCGCCGGGGCTTGTGCGCCTGTCGATCGGGCTCGAAGATGCGGGCGATTTGATTGCTGATTTGTCACAGGCTTTGCAAGCCACTGACGAATAGAATGATCCAAGGTGTCGGTAACGGCGTATTTCTTTTCGAAATTGGAAATACGCGTGGGCCGTGTTTAGATATAACAGGCACCACAGATCAGGGGGCCAGACATGAATATTCATACGCGGGAACTCTCGGACATGCCGGATCGCGAAGATGCCAAGGCGGCACTTGAGCGCTTAAGAGCGTGGGCCGAGCGCGCCACGCCAGAAGAGGTGGCCGATCTGGACCCCGCGATTGCCCGGCTTTTGCCGGCCCGCGGGCCGGCCAACTATCCCGATCTATCGCGGGACTATGATTCTGATTTCAAAGTGGATGCTGATTACAAGGCTGGCTTGCCCGACTTGCAAAACGGGCCGTCCTCGCTGATCCGTGGGGCAAAGCAACAGCTACAGCATGTCGGCATTTCGAACTTTCGCCTGCCGATCCGTTTTCACACCCGTGACAACGGTGATCTGACGTTGGAAACCAGCGTCACCGGCACTGTCAGCCTTGAGGCGGGCAAAAAGGGCATCAACATGTCGCGCATCATGCGCAGTTTTTACCGCCATGCGGAAAAAACCTTTAGTTTCGAGGTGATGGAAGCCGCGCTTGATGATTACATCAGCGACTTGGAAACCATCGACGCCCGGTTGCAAATGCGGTTTTCCTACCCGATGAAAGTGCAATCATTGCGGTCAGGGCTGGAAGGCTATCAATATTACAATATCGCGATGGAGCTGGTCGAACGGGATGGCCTCCGGCGCAAGTTCATGCATTTGGATTATGTCTATTCTTCGACATGCCCCTGCTCTTTGGAACTCAGCGAACATGCCCGCCAGATGCGCGGTCAGCTGGCCACCCCACACTCGCAGCGCTCGGTCGCACGGCTGTCGATCGAGATCGAGGGCGGCAAACTGCTTTGGTTCGAAGACCTGATCGACATGGCCCGTTCTGCGGTGCCAACGGAAACTCAGGTCATGGTCAAGCGCGAAGACGAACAGGCCTTTGCTGAATTGAACGCATCAAACCCGGTGTTCGTGGAAGACGCCGCGCGCTTGTTCTGTGAACAATTGCTGGCCGATCAGCGGATCGGTGATTTCCGCGTGATTGCCAGCCATCAAGAAAGCCTGCACAGTCATGACGCCGTCAGCGTCGTGACCGAAGGCGAAACATTCGCGGCCGATAGCCTTGATCCAAAACTGTTCGCGACGCTGTTCCACGTCGGCTAATCCCCGGCCTGCGCGGCATGCAATGCGCCGCGCGGGCTATTTGATCAATACGGCGCCGACAGCGATGAATTCTTGAGCAGTTCAGTCTTTGCGCCGGGCCAGTCTCGGCCCGGATGCCTCTATGGCACCTGCGCCTGTTATAATCTTGTCGATAGGCGTCTATACTATTCCGAGTGATAAAAACCGGAAAGGTCCATCATGACGCCATATGCAATGCTCCCATTGAATGCTGCGGTCGCGAGTGTCCGTTTGACGGGATACACTGTGACAAGCAATCTGCGCTTTCTTCAGGAATGTGGCCGCGCGACACTGCGGCTCAACCCGTTTTTTGCCTTGGCCAAACCTGTGGTCAAAGCCCACGCCGTAATATCTGAGCTGCCTCAGGCGCAGATGAAAACCACGTCGGACATGGGCACATCGGTTGCACCACCACCCGCTGCCACCGCAACAGATCCCAAGCCGTCCGCGTCCAAGCCTGCGACCGTCGCCAAGGCCAAGCCAGCGCAAAGTCGCGCGGTGAAATCTGAACCCAAGGCCAAGCCCAAGTCCAAGCCCCCGCGCAAGCCATCGCCGCCGCCATCCATGCCAACCTAAGGATGGCGGGCACTGGTGTATGCTGCGTTGCAGCAAACACAAGGCAGCCATGACCAATAAGCGATGGTAAAGTCAGTTATGCTGACCTACTTTCGAGTTAGGGAGGAAACCTGAGACACGAAAGAGAGGTTTCCAATGGCGACACTGACAACGAATATCACCCTCGCGCCCAGCAAATTTCGCGGATGGCTTGCAAATTTGGGCGCGGCGCTGGTCAGCCGGTTCGAGGCGCATGCTTACAAAGCGTCACGCCGGGATCAGATCGACACGCTGAACGCCAAAAGCGATGCCGAATTGGCGGGCATGGGGCTGCGGCGCGATCAAATCATCCACCACGTCTACCGTGATCTGTATTACGCCTGATCGCGGGTCAAAGCGAGAATTGGGCGCATGCAAGTAGTGCTCGCCCCTTTCTTGTGTTGCAGCCTGCTTGGTTCATCTTGGGCGTCGGTCTGTTGCGCATTGGTGCGTCTTGTGCGGCCCCGGTTCGCGGGGCCATGCTGGTGCTTGACACTTCGCCGCGCCAAGGCCAACTCTGCCCGTCATGTTGGATCTGCGCCCGGTTGGATATGTCGTCGGATTGCTGGTTGCCACCCTTGGTGTGACCATGCTGTTCCCGATGCTTGTGGATATCGCCGAAGGGCGTGACCATTGGCCTGTGTTCGCCGAAAGCGCGATCCTGACGATCCTTGTCGGCGGGTTGATGGCGTTGGCCTGTCAAAACCGGGTGGCCGAAGGCCTGAGCATTCAACAGGCGTTTTTGTTGACGGTCGGGGTTTGGGTGGTTCTGCCAGCCTTTGGCACCCTGCCGTTTATGCTTGGGGCCACGCAAGCCAGCTTTACCGATGCCATGTTCGAGGCCATGTCGGGTGTGACCACGACCGGTTCGACCGTGTTCAGTGGGCTGGATACATTGCCCAAGGGGCTGCTGCTGTGGCGGGGCATTCTGCAATGGCTGGGCGGGTTGGGCATCGTGATTGTCGCCTTGGCCTTTTTGCCGGTGATGCGCGTCGGCGGTATGCAGTTTTTTCGCTCCGAAGGGTTCGATACTTTTGGCAAGGTGTTGCCGCGGACCGTTGATATCTCAAAGGGTATTCTGAACGTTTATCTGGCGCTGACCTTGCTATGTGCGCTCAGCTACATTCTGCTGGGATTGGACCCGTTCGAGGCGACCGTTCACGCGCTGACAACGGTTTCAACCGGCGGCTTTTCAACCACCGATCAATCCTTTGGGGCCTTTCCGGGGGCACCGCAATACGCCTGCGTTGTGTTCATGCTATTGGGCAGCATGCCTTTTGTGCGTTTGATGCAGGGCATGCGGGGCGATATCAAACCGTTTTTCGCTGATACGCAGACGCGAGCCTATGTCCGGTGGGTCCTTTATGCTTGTGTGGCGGTTGTCGCATACGAATTTCTGGTCTCGGAAGCCCTGACCGAAGAAAAGGTACGTGAGCGTTTGTTCAACGTGGCGTCGATCTTTTCAGGCACGGGTTACGTGGATGGCGATGTAACGGTTTGGGGGGCTATGCCATTCGTGGTGTTGATCATCGTCGGCGCAATTGGTGGCTGCACCGGCTCAACCGGCTGCTCGATCAAGATTTTCCGCTATCAATTGTTGATCAGTGCCATCAAAATGCAGGCGTCGCGGATCTTTAGCCCGCACAAGGTGACTGTTTTGCGCCATGATGGGCGCGCAGTGGGCGATGACGTGTTGCAGTCGGTCATCTTGCTGTTCACGATGTATATCTTGTTCTTCGGTCTGTTTTCGGTGGCGCTTGCTCTGACCGGGCTGACCATGTCCGACGCCCTGACAGGGGCCTGGACCGCGATTTTCAATGTTGGGCCGGCCTTTGGTGAGTTGATCGGGCCGACAGGCGCATTGACTGCCTATCCGACCGAGGCCAAGTGGATCATGATCTTGGCCATGCTGATGGGTCGGCTTGAAGTGGTGGCCGTCGTCGTGTTGGTGATGCCGGTGTTCTGGCGCGATTGATCCATCCTTTGGTGCCGGATTTGTCGCACCTCACTCCCAACAACTGACCAAAACGGTTAACCCCTTGGCCTTGTTGGCAAGGGTTTCGGGCGCAAGCGTTTTGGTATCGGTCGGGGTGACAGGGGTGATGCCCGCTTGCTGCAATTCACGGCGCAGCGCGTCGGCGGTCAGGGCAAAGCTGACGCCGTCGGGCAAGGCGCGCCCCGGTTGCGTGCCCGGCAGCAACATGCCCAAAACACTGCCCGCTGCATCCATCACCGGGCCGCCGACATCGCCCTCAAGCGCGCTCAAGGCAAGGCGGTTCAATTGTTCCTCCCCGTTCAGGCCACGAAGATCGGCCAATTGGCCAAAGGTGATGGTGGGCGCACCAAGAATGCCGCCATAGGAATACCCTGCAACAGCCACATCGGAGTGCAGGCGCGGCACCGTGTTTTGCAACGTGGCAACCGCCAAGGGGGCCAGTGTTTCGCGGGGGCGCAGAATGGCAAGGCCAAGTTCGGCGTTTTGGCTGGAGATGCTGGCCTCGTGATCTTGATCTATGGTGATGCGGCCACACCCCTGCACTACATCGCTGGTGGTGATGACCGAACCATTGCGATCCACGTAAAAGCCCGACCGCGTCAGCCGCGGCTTGCGAATTGCCAGCCCTGATACCAAGTCGATGCTTTGCGCCTCTGTGCTGCTTGCGGTGGCGTCCAGAACGCCGTCAAGCCGGGTAAAGCTTTCTTGCATCTCGCCCAAAAGCCGGGTGCGGCGTTCTTCGTCGCCTGCGGGCCAGATCAGGGTAAAGCCCTTGATCTCACCGTCTTTCAGCCACGCTTGGGTGTGCGAGATCATCAGCGCGCTTTCCCCAATCAGGGTAAACGCGCTGTCAGTCAGCGTGCGCGGCCCGGTCTCGGGCACGATTTCAAGGGTCTGCATGATGTCATAAAGGCCCCCCAACGTGTTGCTGTCGCCGCGTTGGCTGATCAAAAAGATGCGTGCGTCGATGTCGCCGGACGGCGTGTAATGGGCAAAGGGCGGTTCATATTTGTCAAAGGCCACAACGGCGGTGGGCAGTTTGATTTCGATGCCGGCTTCAGTCTGCTGCACCGTCTCAAGCCCCAGATCGGCCAACACGGCATTATAGGCTGTCAGCAATTCAGCGCGCTGGCGGGTCGTCAGGACTCCCGTGGGTTGATAGCCTTGCGCCTCTTGCCAGCGGGCCATCGCGCCACGTGTTCCCCGGCCAAAGGCTGCATCGATTGCACCACCATAAAAGCCCGCCCATTTCAACGCCTCTTGCAGCGCGGCGCGCTCGTCCCGGTTCAGCTCCCGTTCGCTGGCGCGGGCTTGGGCCGGGGTTTCGTCAATCGGGTCGGGTTCTGGCAGCTCTGGCAACGCGGCGGTTTCCGGGGCCGCCTCAAGGTTGCTGTCAGGGGCCGGGATGGCGGGCACAAGTGCCGAGCCGGACAGGTCATTCGCACCGATTGGCCAGAATTGTTGTTGGTAATCGCTGCTGGCGGCGATGTAGCTGTCACGCGGGATCACGCCCTCAGCGCGGTAAACCTGCAAGACACGTTCGGCATCTTGCGGTGCATAGGGGCCAAGGGCGATGGCATACCACCCCGCGCCAAGCGAAAAACCATTCACGTCTTGCAATCGGGTCGCGTAATCACGGATGCTTTCGCGCGCTTGCGACAGGCTGGGTTGCGCTTCGATCTGCACCCATACGGCGCCTGTTCGCTGTTGTGCCTGCGCGACGCCGATGAACGCGATTGAAAACAAAACTGCCGCAAAAATCCGTATCATATTGGTCCTGACCCCTTGCCCGATCGCGTTTCTGTGCGTCGGTGATGACGCTTGACATTCGTTTTAGCAAATCTGGGCCTCTATGCACCCAAAATATGCCCGCCCGTGCAATTGACCCTGCCGGAACGGGGCCGTAGGTAAGAACGGTGATTTCGACGGCCCGCAGCCCGGAGGCAACCATGGCGGACAGCACCAGCAAGCCACGCAGTTTTCAGGAGATTATCCTGCGGCTCCAGACCTATTGGGCGGGGCAAGGCTGCGCGATCATGCAGCCCTACGATATGGAAGTGGGCGCTGGCACATTTCACCCGGCCACGACGCTGCGCTCGCTTGGATCAAAACCATGGGCTGCGGCCTATGTTCAGCCGTCGCGCCGCCCAACAGATGGCCGCTATGGCGAAAACCCCAACCGGTTGCAGCATTACTATCAGTATCAGGTGCTGATCAAACCCAGCCCGCCCAACCTGCAAGACCTGTATCTGGGCAGCCTTGAGGCCATCGGCATCGACATGGCGTTGCACGATATCCGCTTTGTCGAGGATGACTGGGAAAGCCCGACCTTGGGCGCGTGGGGCTTGGGCTGGGAGGTCTGGTGCGACGGCATGGAAGTCAGCCAGTTCACCTATTTCCAACAGGTTGGCGGCCATGATTGCCACCCCGTGTCGGGTGAGCTGACCTATGGGTTGGAACGCTTGGCGATGTATGTGCTGGGCATAGATCATGTCATGGATATGCCCTTCAACGACCCCGACGCGCCGATTGCCCTGTCTTACGGCGATGTATTTCGCCAGACCGAACAGGAATACAGCCGCTGGAATTTCGACGTGGCCGACACAGACGTATTGCTGCGCCATTTCGAAGAGGCCGAGGCCGAGTGCGAGGCGATCCTGTCGCAAGAGCACGAAGACCCGAAAACCAGCAAGCGGATCATCATGGCGCATCCCGCCTATGATCAATGCATCAAAGCCAGCCATATTTTTAACCTTCTCGACGCGCGCGGCGTGATCTCGGTCACTGAACGGCAGGCCTATATCGGGCGTGTGCGGGCGCTGGCCAAGCAATGCGCCGATGCCTTCGTGCAGACAGAAGCCGGGGGGCAAGCGGCATAATGGGAAAATTTTTGGCGGGTTTGATCTTGGTTACGGCATTGGTTGCGGGTGCGGCGCTTTATTATCTTCAGGTCTATGCCTTTTATGACGAGGTGTCGGGCAACGGCACCGATGATGTGCAAATGACATCGCTTGTGTCGGGGCAGCCTGAACCGGTGCTATACGATGAGTTCCGCGCGATCGATTCCGATAGCTCTCCGATCCGGTATCGGGCGTGTTTCACCACGTCGATGAGCCATGCCATGCTGACCGAAACCTACGAGATGTATGATGGCGCCGAACCTTTGGTCGCCCCCAGCTGGTTTGACTGTTTTGATGCCGATGCGCTTGGCGCGGCTTTGCAAGACGGCAGCGCCTTGGCCTTTATGGGCCAGCAAGGCATCGAATACGGCATCGACCGGATCGTCGCCATTACAGAAGACGGGCGCGGCTATGTCTGGCATCAGATCAATCGCTGCGGCGAGGTCGTGTTTGACGGACAGCACGCCCCCGATGACTGCCCCACACCCCCGAATGGGAACTGACCGATATGCCTGATCTTCTGATCGAACTGTTTTCCGAGGAAATCCCCGCCCGCATGCAGGCGCGTGCCGCCGATGATCTGCGCAAACGCGTCACGGATGGTCTGGTCGAGGCCGGATTGACCTATGCGGGCGCACAGGCGTTTTCGACGCCGCGGCGTTTGACATTGGCCATCGACGGCCTGTTGGCCGAAAGCCCCACCGTGACCGAAGAGCGCAAAGGCCCCCGCGTCGATGCGCCTGAAAAGGCGATTGAAGGATTCTTGCGCGGGGCCGGTGTGACACGTGACGCGCTTGAGGCGCGGGACGACAAGAAGGGCCAAGTCTATTTTGCGACCATCACCAAACCGGGCCGCCCGGCGGATGTGATCGTGGCCGAGGTGCTGGAGAGCGTGATCCGCAACTTCCCATGGCCCAAATCCATGCGTTGGGGCAGCGGTAGCCTGCGCTGGGTGCGGCCTTTGCATTCGATCCTTTGCATTCTGACCGATGACGCGGGCGAGGCGCGTGTTGTCGATCTTGATGTCGACGGGATCAAGGCGGGCGACAGCACCCAAGGCCACAGGTTCATGGGCGCGGGCCGGTTCGCGGTCACGTCGTTTGACGATTACGAGGCCAAGCTCAAGCGCGCCAAGGTGATCCTTGATGCCAAGGAACGCGCCGACCACATCTGGCAGGACGCCACCAATCAGGCCTTTGCCGCCGGTCTTGAGGTTGTCGAAGATCAGGGCCTTCTGGCCGAAGTCGCCGGTCTGGTGGAATGGCCCGTGGTGCTGATGGGCCAGATCGACCAAGAGTTTTTGGACCTGCCGCCGGAGGTGCTGCAAACCTCGATGAAAGAACATCAAAAGTTCTTTTCGGTCCGCAACCCCAAAACCGGGCGGATTGAATCCTTTGTCACCGTGGCCAATATCGAAACCGCCGATGACGGCGCGACCATTCTGGCGGGCAACCAAAAGGTTCTGTCGGCGCGGTTGGCCGATGCAAAGTTCTTTTGGCTCAATGATCTGCGCGTCGCGCGCGACGGCATGGGCGACTGGATCGACCAGTTGAAAAACGTCACCTTCGAGCGGCAGTTGGGCACGCAGGCGGCCCGCATTGCTCGCATCTCGGCGCTTGCAAGCGACATCGCGCCAGACGTCGGCGCCCAACCCGATTTGGCGCAGCAGGCGGCGCGCGTGGCCAAGGCCGATCTGAGCTCGGAAATGGTCTATGAATTCCCGGAATTGCAGGGGCTTATGGGCCGCTACTATGCCGAGGCTGCGGGCCTTCCGGCCGAGGTGGCCGCCGCCTGTGAACAGCATTACGCGCCGCTTGGTCCGTCCGACGATGTGCCGACCGCGCCGGTTTCGGTGGCGGTGGCTTTGGCGGACAAGCTGGATACGTTGACCGGCTTTTGGGCGATTGATGAAAAGCCCACTGGCTCGAAAGACCCGTTCGCCCTGCGCCGCGCCGCTTTGGGTGTGATCCGCATAATTTTGGATGGCGGATATCGCGTGAAGCTGGACAAGTTCATTGATGCGCAATTGCTGCGCCACAAGATCAGCCTCAATCACGCGCATGCCACCGAAGGCGAAATCGATACGTTGGAAGAGATATTGGACGAAGTTGCCGAGCACGGTGTGTTCGGGGCGGCGTTTCATGCGGTGATGGATCGATTGCAGGGAAAAGACGGCGCGCCGGATACCGGCGATGGCAGTTTGCTGCGCACGGTGGGTAATCTGGTGCCCGATCTCAGCACGGATTTGCTGGCCTTCCTTCATGACAGGTTGAAAGTTTACCTGCGCGATCAGGGGCTTAGGTATGACGTTATTGACGCCTGCCTGACTTTGGATGGCGGTGACGATCTGGCATTGATCGTCGCGCGCGCCAAAGCTCTGAGCGAGATTTTGGCGACGGAAAACGGCGAAAATCTGGTGCAGGGGTTCAAGCGGGCCAACAATATCCTGACCCAAGCGGAAGACCGGGACGGGGTTGAATATTCGTTCGGGCCCGATCCGAAATTCGCGGAAGTGTCTGAGGAAAAAGCCCTTTTCACAGCCTTGGACAAGGCCGAAGCCGATATTGCCAAGGCCAACGCCGCCGAAGATTTCACCGGCGCGATGGCGGCGATGGCGGCGATGCGCCCGGCGGTCGATGCGTTTTTCGAGGCGGTTCAGGTGAACACCGACAATCAAGTGGTGCGCCGCAACCGTTTGAATCTTCTTGGTAAAATACGTGACATCTGCCTTCAGGCGGCGGATTTGACCAAGCTGGAAGGGTAAAGGGCCACAAAGCGCACCGCGCGACACGCGGATGTGTCCATCATGGGCATGTTCAGCCAAGCGTTTAGTGTGGCACAGGAAAGGCAGTGACCGGCTTTTCCTTGCCATAGCCCAAACGACGGGTATTCTTCGGCCACGCAGCGAGAAGGTGCCGCAGTGCAGCATAATGATTCCCATATCACCCTGATCACAGCGACAGCCCCGATGTCACCAACAACACATGGCGGTCGCGCCAAGTGTTTACAGCGATTGGTGCGGCTGGATTTGCCCGTGCCCCGCACGATGGCGCTGTCGTTTGATGCGGTGCATGCCATCGCGGCGGGTGACATGCCAGATATGGCAGAACTGACAGCCCCGTTTGCCGAGCAAGCCCTGTTATGCGTCCGCCCGTCATCGGAAGATCCCGATTGGGGCGGGCCGGGGGCGGTTTTGAATATCGGGATGAATGATGCCAAGTTTGTCGAGTTGAGTGACCGACTGGGCAAAGACGCCGCGTCGGAATTGTATCTGCGCTTTGTTCAGGCCTACGCCACCCATGTGCAGCGTCTGGACCCGGATATGTTTGACGACGTGTCGAATGATCCGATCGAAGGTCTGGGGCAGGCGCTGCGCGCTTATGAGGCCGAAACCGAAGAGGAATTTCCGCAAGACACCACCGTGCAACTGGCCGAGGTTCTACGCTCGATGGCGCGGGCATGGGAAGGCACCACGGCGCGGCTGTTGCGGCAGGCCAAGGGCGCGCCCGCCGATGCGGGTTTGGGCCTTGTGGTGCAGGAGATGGCCTTTGGGTTGGGGCAGGGCGAAAGCGGGTCAGGTGTGATCCAGCTGGTCGATAGCGTGACCGGCGCGCGCCAGATCACCGGCCGCTACCTAAGCCAAAGCCAAGGGCGCGAGGCGCTGCGCGGTGGGTCAGATGCGCTGTATCTGGAACGTGACCCGCGTGGCCCGTCCTTGGAGGAATTGGCGCCCGAGGCCTTCACCGCGTTGAAAGATTACACGGCGCTGATGCGCGTCAAGCTGCGCGAGGAAATGCAGGTTGAATTCACCATCGAGGATGGTGCGGTTTACGTGCTGGACGGGGTGCGCGTCGCGCGCAATGCCCGGGCTGCGGTGGCGATTGCCGTGGCCTTGGCCGAAGAAGGGATTATTGCACGCGAAGAGGCGCTGATGCGGATTGAGCCGCGTGCCTTGAATGAATTGCTGCACCGGCAGGTCGACCCCGAGGCGCCGCGCGATGTGCTGGCGCGTGGTGTGGCCGCCAGCCCCGGTGCGGCGAGCGGCAAGATCGTCTTTACCGCCGAGGCGGCACAAGCCAGTGCCGCACGGGATGAGGCCTGTATACTGGTGCGTCGCGAAACCAGCCCCGAGGATATCCGCGGTATGCATGCGGCAGTGGCCGTGTTGACGGAACGCGGCGGCATGACCAGCCATGCGGCGGTGATCGGGCGGGGGATTGGCCTGCCTTGTGTGGTTGGCGCGTCGGATATCGAGTTTCGAAGCAAGCAGCGCGAGTTGGCCTTTCCCGATGGGCGTATCCTGTCGGAGGGGGATGTCATCACCATCGACGGCAACAGCGGTGCGGTTCTGGCCGGGGAGCCGCCGATGTTGGAGGCCGCCCGCGACGAGAGTTTCCAGACGCTGATGAACTGGGCCGATGATATTCGTGACATTGCGGTGCGGGCCAATGCCGACACCCCCGCTGATGCCAAGGTGGCCCGCAATTTCCGGGCGCAGGGGATCGGCCTGTGCCGGACCGAGCACATGTTCTTTGAACTGGACCGCCTGACGCCAATGCGCGAGATGATCTTTGCCGATTCAAGCGAGGATCGCGCGGCGGCGCTGGAGGTGCTTTTGCCGATGCAGCGGGCCGATTTCAT
>Ga0102929_1001794_pt1 | contig 12789 bp, 11 predicted proteins | sample SalPonR1_B_D2_MG_FD_78510 | JGI IMG/M metagenome (GOLD analysis project Ga0102929, IMG submission 78510) | Salt pond soil microbial communities from South San Francisco under conditions of wetland restoration - Salt Pond MetaG R1_B_D2_MG | ecosystem: Environmental > Aquatic > Marine > Intertidal... | reverse complement strand
CCGGGCGCTGCTCGAGCTGCTGGTCGAGCGGTTCCCCTATCATGACCGCGCGCAATGGCAGGCCGCGATTGCCGCCGGCCATCTGCTGTTGAACGGCGAACCGGCAGAGCCGGAGCAGCAGCTCAGTCGCGGCGACCTGCTCGCCTACCGGGCGGCCGGGTACGGAGAGCCCGAGGTCCCCGAACAGATCGAAGAGATTTTTGCCGGCCCCGATCTGCTGCTGGTGGGCAAGCCCGCCGATGTGCCGCTGCAGCGGACCGGGCAGATCATCGCCAATACCTTCATCAACCAGCTCCGGCGTCACTACCACCAGAAGATCCATCCCCTGCACCGGCTCGACCGGGAGACCTCTGGTCTGCTGCTTTGCGCCCGCAGTGCAGAGGCCAACCGCCTCTACCATTCCCGCCGGGAGAAAATTCTGCGGGGCAAGTTTTATCTGGCCGTCGTCCAGGGCTGTTTCCCGCAGCAGGAAGTGAGGATCGATCAGCCTCTGGCTCCTGATGCCGGCAGCCCGATCCGCTGCCAGATGTGGCCAGTCGCCACGGGGAAAAGCTGTAGCAGCCGGATTTTCCGGATTGCTGCCGATGAGGACCTGTCCCTGCTGCTGGTCGAACCGCTGACCGGTCGCCGCCACCAGATTCGCGCCCATCTCGCCCATCTGGGTTATCCGCTGCTGGGCGACAAGATCTACGCTCATGACGGCCGCTATTACCTGCAGCGGCTGCAGGCCCCGTTGACTATCGATGATTTCGCCAGACTGGGTGCTCGCCAGCATCTCCTGCATGCCTGGACGCAGGTTCTGCAGCTGCCGGGCGAAAGAGAACCCCGCCTTTTCTTCTCACGCCAGCTGTCGGAAGACTTCGGTACCCATTTGCAGAGGTTTGCCGATTGGCAGCCCCGCGCCTTAAAAGTCCTGGAAGATTGGATTTCGGCTGCCTGAAATACTTCTTTTCTTCCCTGCATCCTGTCCTGAAAGCTCCTTTTTCCCGTCACTAATCCAACTTTTTGTGCTTTGCAGACAAGGATTCTGCTGATTTTCGGCTAAAATTATTCTGATGGACAGGGAGAAGAATCGGTTTCCTGTCAGGGATTTGGGGTTTCAGGTCTGGAGATGATTGTGGGGTTGCCGATATTCCGCAGAGACCAGCGGTTACTCAAAGGTTTTCTCGCGAGGCCGCGGCCGGGCAGGACGATGCTGCTGCTGGCCATCCTGCTAACCGGGTTGAGCGGAATGGGCGCTGCCGCCGAAAATGCCCGCCTGTATTTCTTTTCCGCCACCAACTGCCCCCATTGCAAGGAACTGCGGCCCGAAATCGAGAAACTGGCCGAACGCTATCCCGAACTCGAGGTGATCGAGCACGATATCTGGGCGGACCGCGAATCTTTCCAGACCCTGCAAGCCCTGCTGGAGACCCACGGCGACCAGCCGATTTCGACGCCCACGCTGTTTCTCGGCGACCAGTTGTGGGTCGGCATGAACGAAGAGAATCTGGATGAGTTGGAGGAGGCCGTCCGCCAATGCATCGCCGGCGGCTGTCCAGATGCCATGGCGCGCCTGGCGGGAGAGGATCAGGCGCCAGCGGAGTCCGTCCAGACCGAGACCGACGTGAAACTGCCCTTGCTCGGCAAGCTGGACCCGCGCCAGGTCTCGCTGCCGCTGGTGACGGTGGTGCTCGGCCTGGTCGACAGCGTCAACCCCTGCGCCTTCTTCGTGCTGCTGTTCCTGCTCAGCCTGATGGTCCATGCCCATTCCCATACGCGAATGCTGACCGTGGGCCTGGTCTTCGTCTTCTTTTCCGGGCTGATCTATTTCCTGTTCATGGCGGCCTGGCTCAACCTTTTCCTGGCGCTCGGCGGATTGCAGTATGTGACGCTGGTCGCCGGTCTGGTTGCGGTTGCGGTCGGGGCCATCAACATCAAGGATTTCGTCCGGTTCCGCGGGGGCATCAGCCTCTCGATGTCAGAGCAGTCGAAATCCCGCCTCTACCAGAAAACCCGCGACCTGCTGCAGGCCGGCAGCTATCCGGCGCTGCTCGGCGGCACCGTCCTGCTGGCGATTGCCGCGAATTCCTATGAGCTGCTCTGTACCGCGGGTTTCCCCATGGTCTTCACCCGGATCCTGACCATGAATGAGCTGTCGGGGTGGCAGTATTACGGCTTTCTGGCGCTGTACAACGTCGTCTACATCCTGCCCCTGCTGGCGGTGGTCACCGTATTCGCCCTGACCCTGGGCGCCCACAAGTTGAGCGAGCGGGAAGGACGCTACCTCAAACTGGTCTCGGGAATCATGATGGTTATTCTCGGCGGCAGTCTTATTTTCGTTCCCGAATTGCTCAACGACCTGCTCGGTGCCATGGGCCTTCTGTTGACGGCTCTGGCCGTCAGCGGGTTGCTGATTGCCTGGGACAGCGTGCGGCGCAAGCGGGCAGCAGGGAAATAGAGGTTTATTCGGTATTTCCCGGTGCAAGAGAGCTTTCCTGCCAGGCCTGTATCTTTTCTGCTTCTAAACCGATGGCGCGCCCCCGGTTCGAAGTATGATTTGTTGCAGGTCGACAAACAAAAAAACCTGGTGGGCCTCCCGCAATTCCCGGATGAATCAAAATAAAGCCCCCGACCCGAACTCTCCAAGACGTCAGGGCTTTTCCTTGGCGGCGGAATCAAACAGCGGGCTCCGGATCTCCCGAAGCCCGCTGTTCCAGTCGTGAAAAACGCCAGCTCAATCAGTCATGATAGCGCTTGCCGTAGCCGGGGCAGTCGCCGCCGTGACCGCCTTTGTGGCCACCCATTTTCGGGCAATCTTCACAGCCGCCATGCATGCCTTTACCGTGCATGCCCATGCCTTTGCCGTGCATGCCTTGACCCTTGCTGCCCATGCCGCACATGCCGTGCCTGCCGCCCATCCCCAGCGCCATCAGCTTTTCGGCCTTGGCTTGCTGTTCGGCGTTCAGCACGGCCATGAAATTCTCTTGCATGGCATCGCGACCGGCATGCATCTCGGTTTTCAATTCGGCCTGCTCGATAGCCTTGGCCCGGAAAGCATCCGTGTCGAAGTCGTCGGCATGAGCCAGCTCCCGCATCTCTTCCCGCAGCGCCTGCATCTTTTCACGCATGGCCTGGCGCTGCTCCCAGTGATTTTCGGCCATCTCTTCGAGTTTCTCCCGCTGGTCCTCGCTCAGATCGAGGGCGATTTCCATGAACTCCAGGCGATGTTCCATGTGGGCCTCGTGCATCTCTTCGCTCATGCCTGCTCCGTGGCCCTTGCGGGGACCGTCGCAGTAGCCGCCGCCGTGGCCGCCCATGCGGGCGAAGGCGGTGCCGCCAACCAGCAGGGTTCCGATCAAAAGCGTACTTACCAGAAAAGTTTTTTTCATAAGGTGTCTCCTTTGGGTGATGTGTTTTTTTGTGTGTTTTTTTATTTCAGTTGCGGAAACTATAACGCAAAGCCCGGCGGATTTGGGTTAAGAGCTGTCAGCTTTTTGTAAAGTTATGTAAAATTCCGTGATTGGCGGCGGGTCTTTACAATTCTTAACATCCCGGCCGATTGCGCATCGCTATGATAAACAGAAGAAAGGCGCGGGAGTATTCATGGACAGAATTCTGGTGATTGACGACGATATCGAACTGGGCGAGCTGCTGACCGACTATCTGACAGGACAGGGTTTCCAGGTGACAACGGTTCACGAAGGCCGCCGGGGGGCCGAACAGGCTTTGGCCGGCGCCTGGGACCTGATCGTCCTCGATGTCATGCTGCCCGGGATGGACGGCTTTGATGTCCTGCGCCGAATCCGGGGCGGCAGCCGGGTTCCGGTGATTATGCTTACCGCCCGGGGGGATGATATCGACCGGATCGTCGGCCTCGAACTGGGCGCCGACGACTACCTGCCCAAGCCCTTCAACCCGCGCGAACTGGTCGCCAGAATCCGCGCGATTCAGCGGCGGACGGAAGCAGGTCTGCAGGTTGCCGCCGATCCCCCGGCGGAGCTCACAATCGGCGACATCACGCTCTGCCCCAGCAGTCGCCAGGTCCGGCGCCATGGCGAAAACCTGGAACTGACCTCGGTTGAATTCACCTTGCTGGAAGTTCTCATGGCTCGGGCCGGCCAGGTGGTGGACCGCGAAACCCTGGTCGAAAAAGTTCTGGGGCGTCGGCTGTCTGCCTATGACCGCAGCATCGATGTCCATGTCAGCGCCTTGCGCCGGAAGCTGGGGCAGCATGTCGACGGCAACGAAAGAATCCGCACCATCCGCGGGGTCGGCTACCTTTACGCCCGGCGGGAAGACTGAATCGGACCAAGCAACATGCACAGCCTGTTCTGGAAAATCTTTCTGGCGTTTCTGCTGACCATCCTGCTGGTGGGGTCGGCGGTGCTCGGCCTGACCTTGCTTCGCGATCGCGAATTTCCGCCGCTGGCGCACCAGGATTTCATGCGGCAGGCCATCGCCGAGTACGGCCGGCAGGCCATTCGGGCCTATGAACGGGAGGGGATTGGTGAGGCCGACGAACTGGTCGCGGAGCTGTACCGGGACCATGGCATTCGCCTGCTGCTGTTCGATGCCGAGGGCCGGGCGCTGACCGAGCAGCATGTGCCGAGGCGCATGACGCACATGGTGTATCGCGCCATGCGCAGCGGCGAAGTGGTGTTTCCCATGATGGGCGGGCGCAACAGCCTGGCCAGCGTGGTCCGATCGGAAAGCGGCCATGCCTACGTGGTGGCGATCGTGCTGCCCCACCGTCCTCCGCCGGGCGAGTTGCTGCGCAACGTCACCCACGGTTTCCTGGGCTGGCATCTGCTGCTTCTGCTGCTGGTCACCGCGGCGGCCTGCTGGATCCTGGCCCGTTCGCTTTCAGCCCCGATCAGCCGCCTGCGGCACGCCACCCGCCAGTTTGCATCCGGCGAACTGGCCACCAGGATCGGCACAGACATCCGGGGACAAAACGAAATCGCCGGACTGGCCCGGGATTTTGACGACATGGCCGGCAAAATCCAGGGCCTGGTCGATTCCCAGCAGCGCCTTTTGCGCGACATCTCCCATGAGCTTCGTTCGCCCCTGGCCAGGCTCGGCGTCGCCCTGGAACTGGCCCGCCAGGAAAACGACCCGGCCAGGCGAAGCAGGGCGCTGGCCAGGATCGAACGGGAATCGGAACGGATGAACGACATGATCGGCCAGCTGCTCAGCCTGACCCGGCTCGACAGCGCCGATGTCGAGCTGCAGAGCGAGCCATTCGACCTGACCGAACTGCTGCGCAGACTGGTGCAGGATGCCGACTTCGAAGCCGGGGCCCGTCAGTGCGAAATCGTCTGCAAGGCTTCCGGGCAGGTGTTGTTCCGCGGCTCGCGCGAGCTTCTGGCCAGGGCTTTTGAAAATGTGATCCGCAACGCCCTGCACTATACGCCGGAAGGGGGACGGGTCACCGTTGACCTGCGGGCTGCGGAATTTTCAGCGGTGGTGCGCATCGCCGACCAGGGCCCGGGTGTGCCGGATGCTGCGCTGGAGAAATTGTTCGACCCCTTTTTCCGGGTTGCCGACGCCCGGGACCGGCAGAGCGGGGGGACCGGCATCGGGCTGGCCATCGCCGAACGGGCGGTGCGGCTGCACGGCGGCACGATCAGAGCCCGCAACCGGGAGCAAGGGGGCCTTTTGGTCGAGATTGTTCTCCCTTTCCAGAAATCATCCTGAACCGCCCCTCTCTTTGCCGCGACCTGCTGCTCCATTGCTGAAGTTTCCGGCAGCGACCTTTTGCGGCAGCTGCGCTGCAGCGATGCAAGCCTGCCTTCCGCCTCGGCACTGCCAGGCAGCAGGCCTCTCCAGGATGACCGGTTCACAAACCTGTCCGGCTTTTTGTCAGCCGCGGCAAACATGCTATAGTCGACCGGCTGTCGGAATCGCTCTCTCTCACCTCGCTCAGGAGCCGGTATGAAACACAGGATCAAAAACAGCCAGAACATCTCCCGGAACTGCCTGGTCTGCGGCGCGGAAAATGAATTCGGCCTGAAGACCCGTTTCTATGAAACCGAGGACAACCAGGTCGTTGCCCTGTTTCAGGCTCTTCCCCAGCATCAAAGCTATCCGAACGTTACCCATGGCGGCATCTCGGCGGCCATCCTCGATGAGGTCGTCGGCCGGGCGATCATGGCTTTTCACGATGCCGAGTCTTTCGGGGTGACCGTGGAATTGAAACTCCGCTACCAAAAGCCCGTGCCGATCGGCGTCGAACTCAAGGCCATCGGCAGGATCACCGTCGACAACGGCCGGATCTTCGAAGGCACGGGGGAAATCTATCTGCCGAACGGACAGGTGGCGGTTTCCGCTGAAGGCCGATACCTGCGTCGGCGACTGGACCAGATCACGGACAGCGCGTTCATCGCCAACGAGTGGTGGCCGCCGCTGGAGGAATCCCCGGAGGAGATCTCCCTGCCTTCCTGAGTTGCGACGCCGGCAAGGGGGAGAAAGAGATGGACCATTCAGCCCATTTTCAATTTCACGGCAGCCTGGCGAAACTGGCGGTCACCAGTTCGGCCGAGGAGACGGTCGACTATTCCTTCAACGGGCATCCGGCGGTCAAGGATGCGATCGAGGCGCTCGGCGTTCCCCATACCGAGGTCGATGTCATTACCGTCAATGGCCAAAGCGTCGGTCTCGACCACTCCCTGGAGGGCGGGGATGTGGTTGGGGTCTTTCCCTTTGCCTGGCGGCTAGACTGTGAACCCCTGGTGCGGCTGATCCCGTCGCCGCCGGAGCCCCTGAGCTTCATTCTCGATGTGCACCTGGGCAAGCTGGCCCGCCGCCTGCGCCTGCTCGGTTTCGATACGCTCTACCGGAATGATTTTTCTGATCCGGAAATTGCCCGTCGGGCGACCGCAGAGGGGCGCATCGTCCTGACCCGGGACCGTGGACTGCTGAAAAGAAAAACAGTCAGGCATGGCTGCCTGCTGACGTCCGGAGACCTGCAGCAGCAGCTTGAGGTTTTGCAGAATCGTTACGGCGTGCTCGATCGGATCAAGCCTCTGGTTCGCTGCCCGGTCTGCAACGGACCGCTCAGGGAAGTCGACAAGACCGAAATCGCCGATCAGCTGCAGCCGAAAACCATGCGCCACCAGCATGATTTCCGCCGCTGCGTGGATTGCGGCAAAATCTACTGGCGGGGGTCCCACGCCGAAAAAATTCTCGCCTGGCTCAGGCAGATCCGCGGCCGGCGGGGGTTGTAAAGGCCCGGCCTTGCCGACACTGCCGGCGGCTGCCTGCGCTGCGGTGCCCTTTGGTGGTTGCTGAGGGCTGCCGTTCCGTTTAGAATGGGCGAACTGGTTCGGCAATCAATCTTCCGGGTTTTTCTCCACCGGGCAGCACGCCATTTGTTGATCACAAGGAATTTCCCATGGAGTGGCAAACCGTCCTGTTCGCCTTCGGTCTGACTCTGTTTGCCGGCCTGGCGACCGGCATCGGCAGTGCTTTGGCGTTCTTCACCCGGACCACCAACACCCGTTTTCTGTCGGTCGCTCTCGGCTTCTCGGCGGGCGTGATGATCTACGTGTCCTTCGTCGAGATTTTCGGCAAGGCCAGGATCGAGCTGACGACGGCTCTCGGCGAGGTGACCGGGACCTGGGTCACCGTACTTGCTTTTTTCGGCGGCATCGCCCTGATTGCCATCATCGACAAGCTCGTCCCTAACTACGAAAATCCGCACGAACTGCATTCCATCGAAGAGATGGAGCAGGGGATGGAGAACCTGCCCGACAACGAAGCCCATGATTTCGCCAGGCTGAAACGCATGGGCATGTTCACCGCCCTGGCGATCGGCATCCATAACTTCCCGGAAGGTCTGGCCACTTTTACGGCCGCCCTGAGCGACCCGAATCTCGGCATAGCCATCGCCGTGGCCATCGCCATCCATAATGTCCCGGAGGGCATTGCGGTCTCCGTGCCGATCTATTATGCGACCGGCAGCCGCCGGCAGGCCTTCAAGCTCTCCTTCCTGTCGGGACTGTCGGAGCCGGCCGGCGCCCTGGTCGGCTACCTGCTGTTGATGCCGTTTTTGTCGCCGACGGTTTTCGGCATCCTGTTCGCCGGAGTGGCCGGCATCATGGTCTTCATCTCCCTGGACGAACTGCTGCCGGCTGCCGAAGAATTCGGCGAGCACCATCTTTCGATTTACGGCATGATCTGCGGCATGGGCGTGATGGCTCTGAGTCTGCTGCTGTTTCTTTGAGAAAACCCGACCGGCGACCAAAAACAGGTCTGCCTGTTGCAATCCCGCCGGTCCGCACCTATGCTTCTGTTATGAAGAACGAATCAGGGTCGAAAACCGCCGCGGCCGATGAAGCTGCCGATAAGCTGCAGGTATGCAGCCAGCTGCTGATCGAGGCCGGCCGGATTGCGCTGCGTTATTTCCGGACCGATCTCGCCGCGGACAACAAACTGCGGGACGGCCGCTACGATCCGGTCACCCGGGCTGACCGCGAAGTGGAGGCTTTCCTGCGTCAGCGGCTCAGAGAGCATTACCCTGCGTTCGGCGTGATCGGCGAGGAGGAAGGGATAACGCCGGGAAATGGCGAGGACAACTGGATTATCGACCCGATCGACGGCACCAAGGCCTTTATCAGCGGTCTGCCCACCTGGGGCATGCTGCTGGGATGGCTGCATGGGCGCAGCGCGGTGGCCGGGCTGATGTATCAGCCGTTCACCGACGAGCTGTATGTCGGCAGCCGGGCGGGAACTTTTCTGCACAGCGCCGGCGGACGAAAACCTTTGCAGGCCCGGCAGGATGCTGCGCTGGAGGATGCCATTCTCTACTGCACCCACGAGAGCATGTTCGTCGATCCGAAGCATCTGGCAGCCTTCCGGGAGGTGGCCGGTCGGGTCCGGCTGCAGCGGTTCGGCGGCGACTGTTATGCCTATTGCATGCTGGCTCTCGGCCTGGTCGACCTGGTCATCGAAGACACTCTGCAGGCCTATGATATTGTCCCGCTGATTCCGATCATCGAGGGCGCGGGCGGGGTGGTCTCCGATGCCGCGGGCAATTCCGCCGTCGACGGCGGATTCGTGGTCGCGGCCGCTAATCCGCAACTGCATCGGCAGGCACTGGCCATCATTCAGGGTTCCTGAAATCCGCGCAGGTGAGACCGTCGGGTTTTTTTCTTCGCGTCTCGGGCGGTTCCCCTGCGAACCACAAAGAGGTTTTCACGTATGCAGAATTCCTTTGATGTCATTGTGATCGGCAGCGGACCGGGCGGCGAAGGCGCCTCGATCAAGCTGGCCAAAGCCGGCAAATCGGTCGCGGTCGTCGAACGCTACCGGCAGATCGGCGGCGGCTGCACCCACTGGGCGACCATTCCGAGCAAGGCCCTGATCCAGGTGGTGCGCCAGTACTCGTCATTCCGGCGCAGCCGCCTGTTTGCCCGCATGATCCACCACCTGAAGATCTCCGCCGACAACCTGATGGAAATGGTCGAGGATGTGGTCTCGCGTCAGGTTCGCGAGCGGGAAGGGTTCTATGTGCGCAACAATATCGAGGTGGTCGAAGGCTTCGCCCGCTTCGTTGATCCGCATACTCTGGAAGTGGATGACGGATCCGGGGTTCTGCGCCACCTGACGGCCGATCAATTCGTGATCGCCACCGGTTCGCATCCCTATCGGCCCGCCGACGTCGACTTCAATCATCCGCGGATCGCCGACAGCGATACGATTCTGCAGCTCCGGGAAATTCCCGAAACCCTGACCGTTTTCGGAGCCGGCGTGGTCGGCAGCGAGTATGCATCCGCCTTTCGCAACCTCGGCGTCAAAGTCAATCTGGTCAACACGCGGGGCCGCCTGCTGGAATATCTCGATGATGAAATCAGCAATGCCCTCAGCTACCATATGGCCGACGAACAGGGTATCCTGATCCGCCACAATGAGGATTATGATCGGGTCGAAACCTCTGACGAAGCAGTCGTCCTCCATCTGGCCACCGGCAAGAAGATCAAATCCGAGATGCTGCTCTGGGCCAACGGCCGCACCGGCAATTCCGCCGGCATGGGACTCGAGGCTTTGGGTATCGAGCCCGATCACCGCGGCCACATTCCGGTCAATGAAGCCTACCAGACGCTGGCCCATCCACACATCTATGCCGTGGGCGACATCATCGGCTTCCCCAATCTGGCCAGCGCCGCCTACGACCAGGGCCGGTTTGCCGGCATCCACATTACCGAGGGTCTGTGCGATCAGCACCTGGTCAGCAACATCCCCACCGGCATCTACACGACGCCGGAGATCAGCTGCGTCGGGCCGACCGAACAGGAGCTGACCGAACAGCACGTGCCCTACGAGGTCGGCCGGGCCTTTTTCCGCAACCTGGCCCGCGGCCAGATCATCGACTGCCGGACCGGCATGCTGAAACTGCTGTTTCACAGCGAGAGCCTCGAACTGCTCGCCGTCCACTGCTTCGGCTACAATTCTACGGAAATCCTGCACATCGGTCAGGCGATCATGTCCCAGCCGGCTCCGCACAACAAGATCACCTATTTCTTCAATACCACATTCAACTATCCGACCATGGCGGAGGCCTACCGGGTGGCGGCGTTCAACGGCTACAACCGGCTCTGAGTCAGGGGCTGCGCGGATGGGCGAGCTGCCGATGCTGTCGATTTAAAGGAAGGTGCGGCTATGCGTATCCAGGATCGCCCCTACCTGCTGTTGACTCTGGCCGTGCTGTTCTGGGCCGGCAATTTTATCGTCGGGCGGGCCTTTCATGCCGACATCCCGCCGGTCGCACTGGCCTTCTGGCGCTGGGTCGGGGCGGCCCTCCTGATCACTGTTCCCGCCATGCGGCATCTGCGGCCGGACCTGCCCGCCCTGCTGGCCAACTGGAAAATCCTGCTGCTGCTCTCCCTGGCCGGCATCGCCACCTTCAACACGCTGGTCTACAGCGGACTGCAATATACCCAGGCTGTCAATGCTTTCCTCCTGCAGTCGCTGATGCCGGTCCTCATTGTGCTGCTCTCTTTTTTTCTGTTCCGCGAACGGGTTATGGTCCGGCAGGTCTTGGGCATCCTGATCTCCCTGTTGGGGGCAGTGACCATCATTGCACGGGGCGACTGGCACGTCGTCTCGCAATTGTCCTTCAACCAGGGCGACCTGCTGGTCTTCCTGGCCGTCGTCAGTTACGCGATCTATTCGGTCATGCTGCGCAAAAGGCCGCGCGTGCATGCTTTCTCCCTGATCGCCGTCACTTTCTGGTGCGGTGCCTTGATGATCCTGCCTTTCTACCTCTGGGAGGCCCTGACCATCCGCTCTCTGCAGCCGGATCTGCGCAGTCTGGCGGCGATCGGCTATGTCGCGCTCTTTCCTTCAATTCTGTCCTACCTCTGCTACAATCGTGGTGTGGAACTGATCGGCGCCAACCGGGCCGGCCTGTTCATTCATCTGATGCCGGTTTTCGGCAGCATCATGGCGATTCTGTTCCTGGGTGAAGCGTTTCTCTGGTTCCACGCCGTCGGCATGCTGATGATTGCCGCCGGCATCCTGCTCGCGACTTACCGGATCAGGCCGCTGCCGGAAAAGGTCGGGTAAGCGCGGGCAGTCCGGCGATCGGTATGGGCGGTGCGCTTTATGTCAGCGATGGCAAGGCCGGCATGATTTGCCGGGTTCAGTATGCCGGTCCTTGAGTGCAAAGGGACGACCGGCCTGACCATACGGCAAAAGGCTGCGGCAAATCAGGCCTTTTTATGGTAGCATTTAATGAATGAAGCCGGGCTTGGCGTGATCCGATATCGGCAGTCATCCCGAGTATTGCAGAAATTTTCCGGGGAAGGGAGCAAGCACCATGAGCGAAGAAAAGAATTTAAAGCAGCAAGCACAGGGCCAGGGAAAAATCGAGCAGCAACCGCCGGAGGAAGGCCTGGATCATCATGAGGTCGGCCTCTACGAAAAGCTGGCCAGTCGCACGGCGGAACTCCTGGAAGAAAGCAAAAAGACGCTGGATGAGGCCTTGAAAAAGGCCAGGGAGGAGGTCAACCGGGCCGGCAATTTTTCCAGCGAACAGATGGATAAGGTGACCTCTTATGTGCGCCGGGACCTGGTGGAAAATGCCCGGAAAGCCAGCGATGCGGTCAGGCAGACCGTCGATCCGCACCGCATGTCGGCCGGAGTCCAGAGTGTTTTTTCCCGCATCCTGACCAGTACCGCCGATGCCCTTGGCGATCTGGCGCGCAGAGCTGAAAAAAACCTGGAATTCAAAACCGGCGAGGTCACCAGCCCGGGGACCTTGACCTGCAAAGATTGCAGCGCCGAGATGCACATGAAATCCACGGCACGGATCCCGCCTTGCCCGAAATGTCACAAGACGCAATTCCGCAAGTCTTACTAGTTCCCGGGTAAGTGCTCGCAGTTTGCAGGATCTCTTGCGGCAGGACAGTTTCTATCATGAATGAAACCAGCCGGTCGTCCGCATGGACGACCGGCTGGTTCTCTGCAGGTGAGGCGCGGGTTCAGTCGTGCCAGATTCCGGAAAACCAGAAACCGGGCACGAAGACGCCCAGGTGGAGGCGATCGCCGTACCGCCTGTCATGGGCCAGGTAACCGCCGCTGCGATGCTTGTTGTGGTGCCTGTAATCATGGGACCGGCGCTCATAGCGCCTTTCGAAACGGTCACCTTTGCGGTCAAACCGCGGATTGAGCCATTGCCCCTTCTCTTTGAGGTGATAGGCCTGGCGATAATGACCACGCTCGGCGGCCCGGTCGGCCCGGCGGTCGAAGTGCCGTTCAAGGCGATCGCCTTTCCTGTCCAGGCGGTGATCGATCCTGTCGCCGCGG
>Ga0102929_1001782_pt1 | contig 12809 bp, 7 predicted proteins | sample SalPonR1_B_D2_MG_FD_78510 | JGI IMG/M metagenome (GOLD analysis project Ga0102929, IMG submission 78510) | Salt pond soil microbial communities from South San Francisco under conditions of wetland restoration - Salt Pond MetaG R1_B_D2_MG | ecosystem: Environmental > Aquatic > Marine > Intertidal... | reverse complement strand
GGCCGGTCCGGGACGGCTCTCCGCGGAGTTCACGCGAGGCGACGCCTCGGCCGATCTCGAGCTGGCGATCGGAGGGGGCAGCCTGACGCTGGAGGCCGAGGGGGACGTCCTCGCCCGCACCGGCCGGATCACCCGGGGGCGCGTCGAGGGGGTGGATGTCGCCTCGCTGCTCGGAGACACCGTGTCGAGCACGCTCGGGGCCGAGTTCACGGCCGCGCTGGAGTCCGCGACGCCGCTGGACGGATCGGCCACCGTCCGGGTCCTGAACGCCCGGTACGGCGCCCGGTCGCTCGATTCCGCCCGCGTCGCCGCGGACATCCGCGGAGAACGGGTCGACCTGCGACTCGCCGCGGCGCTCCCCGACTCGGGACGTCTGGGACTGCGCGGTCGACTCGAGCCTGGCGAAACGGCCGCCGGCGTGACGACGCGGCTGGAGGTCGATTCGCTCTCCTGGACCGACCTGGATCTCCGTGCGCTGGCGGGAGCGAGTGCGGGCGACACGTCGGCCGTGCCGTCCAGCGCGCTGACCGGCGACGGGCGGGCGAGTGCGGCGCTGCGGGACGGGAGCTGGACGGGATCCGCGACGCTCGACCTGCGTCCCTCCCGCCTGGGAGACGCGCGGATCGAGGAGGGTCGGATCGCCCTGGAGCGTGACACCGCCGAGACCCGGGCGCAGGTGATGCTCCGCAGTCCGCAGGGGGATCTGGACGGAAGGGCCTCCCTGCGCGCCGAGGGTCCGGGCACCCGGATCGAGCTGGCCGAGTTGCGTATGGACTCGCTCGATCTGGGGGCCTTCGGTGGGGGGGCACTCCCGACCACCTCGCTGACCGGAGGGGGAACGGGCGACTTCACGACCCTCGCCCGCGGCCAGGCCCAGAGCCAGGCGCAGAGCCCGCCCCAGAACCCGCCCACGCCGGACACCGCCCGCGCCGACCTCCTCTCCCGAATCCGGGGCAGCCTGAGCCTGCACCTGGACGCGTCACGGATCGCGACCACCGCCATCGACACGGCGAGTCTGACGGTGGCTGTGGACTCGGCCGGCACCGAGCGGATCCGCGCCGACGGTCGGATAGCCAGCCGCGGCTGGACGCTGGCGTTCGAGGGTCGGGGCAGCACCGACGGCCGGCCGACCTGGGGACTGACGGGCTCGGTCGATCGACCGGCTGGCTCCGAGCAGGCGATCGCGCTCCTGGCGCAGTTCGAGATCGAGGGAGAGGGCACGACGCCCGAGTCCATGGACGCACGCGGCCGCATCCAGGTCGATTCCGCGCGGTGGGCCGGCCGACCGCTGGAAAGCGGGGTCGTCCGGGCCGCCATCCGGGACGGGGTGATCACCGTGGACACCATGAATCTGTCCTTGCCCGGAGCCCGCGTGACGGGAGGCGGGCGCCTTCCGGTCACCGACGAGCAGGGGGACGAAGGGGAGCTGCGCGCCTCCCTGTCGCTGACGCGGGCCGACGTCCTGGCGGGGGCCGTCGGGCCGGAGGTCCTGGCGGTGGGGGAGGCCGGTGTCGATGTCACCGCCTCTGGATCGCTGAATCGCCTCACCGTCGAGGGGGACGCCCGGATCACCGCCCTCCTCTTCGGCGACATCCGCGTCCAGGGAGTCGAGGTCACCGGCACAGGACGTCGAACAGCCGAAGACGGGTGGGTCGAGGGCGAGGCGCACCTGATGGTGGATCGACTGCAGCTGCCGACCGCGCCGGTCCAGCGGCTGGACGTGGACGCGACCCTCGAGTCGGACGGCGAGGTCGCGCTGTCCGCCTCCGCCGTGATCGACCAGCGCCGGGACGCCGAGCTGAGCGCCCGGGTGGACGACATGGCGGCCCCCGGGGCCGTGACTCTGGAGCGGTTCAGCTTCCGGGCCGACCAGGACCGCTGGACCCTGGCGGAGCCGACCCGCCTGAGCGTGCAGAACGGGTTCCGGGTGGACTCGCTGCGGCTCTCGTCCGACGGTCAGACGATCCGGGTCGCCGGCGAGCTTCCCATCCGCGGGCCGCTCGACCTTCGGGCGGACGTCCAGCAGTTCGAGATCGCCACCGTCGCGGACCTGCTCGGATTCCCCGACCTCCGCGGTCGCGTGAGCGGGTCGCTGGACGTCGGGGGTACGGCGGCCGCGCCCATCGTCGAGTCCAGCCTGCGGTCCCGGTTGGAGCCGCGTGGCGCCCCCGCGGCGGACGTGTCGGCGACCCTGGACTACCGGGAGGGCACCGCCACCGTGGACGCGTCCGCGGAGCTGGATGCCGGAGGCGCACTCCGGGGTCGTGCGGAACTGCCCATGGAGCTGTCGATGTCGGCCCCGGCCCCGGGGCTGACGGAGGACGCCCCGATCCGGATGCGGGTGCGTGCCGATTCCTTCCCCGCGAACTGGTTCGAGCCCTGGGTGGACGCCTCGACCATGCGGAATCTGGAAGGACGTCTGGATGGGGAGATGCGCGTGACGGGGACCCCGACCGACCCCTCGCTCGACGGCTCGCTCACGCTCCGGCGTGGCGGGGTCCGGTTCCCGGCGCTGGGGACCCGATACGAAGGCATCGTCGCGGGCCTCGGCCTGTCGGGTACCCGGATCGCGATCGACTCGGCGCGGGCCGAGTCGGGCGACGGGACCCTGACCGGATCGGGCTCGATCGAGGTCGAGGAGCTGAGTCGCCCGGAATACGACCTTCGAATCTCCGCGGACCGGTTCGAGGTCATGAACACGTCCGCGGTGCAGGCATCCGTCTCGGGCCAGATCGATCTCGAGGGCCCCCTCGACGCTCCGCGGATCGTCGGGAGCATCGACGTGGAGGGAGGCGACCTGTATCTGGGCGACCTGGTCGAGGGGGCGAACGTCGAGGACGTGCGGCTGTCCGAAGAGGAGTGGGAAGAGCTGGCGCGGGTCTTCGGGTACGAGCGGCCGGGCCGTGGAATGCGGGAATCGCCCTTCATGGAGACCGCCACCCTGGACCTGGATGTCCGACTGGGGCGCGCGTCGTGGCTCCGTCAGCGCGCGAATCCCGAGCTCGCGGTCCAGTTCACCGGAGAGCTGTCGGTGGAGAAGCAGCCGGGCGACTCGCTCCGACTGGCCGGAACGGTCGAGGCGGTTCCGGATCGGAGCTGGGTCGAGCAGTTCGGCCGGCGGTTCTCCATCGAAGAGGGGCAGCTGAACCTCCGGGGAGCGCCGGAGGACACCCGGATCGAGGCGACCGCGCAGTACGTGGTGCCCTCGCGAGACAACCCGGGGCAGCCCGAAGTGATCATCTCGCTGGCCATCACCGGCACGCCGGGCGACCTCCAGCTGGAGCTCTCCTCGACCCCGACCCTGGAGGCGTCCGACATGGTGTCGTACCTGGTTACCGGGCGTCCGGCCAGTCAGGCTCTGAGTGGCGGCGGAGAGGGTACGCTGAGCGGCACCGGACGCGCTCTCGCGCTGGGTCGGCTGAGCAGCGCGGTGGAGGCCTACGCCCGGGAGGAGGTCGGACTGGACGTCGTCGAGATCACGACCACCGGGCTCGAAGGTGTGACCCTCCTGGCCGGCCGGTACGTCTCTCCGGACCTGTATCTGGGCATCCGCCAGCCGATCTCGCTCGAGGGCTCGAGCGACGAGACCTCTGAGCAGGCGCCCACACCCGAGGTCGAGCTGGAGTTCCAGGCGATCCGATGGCTGCTGCTCAACGTCCGGGCCGGGGGGAGGTCGGGCGTGGAGTTCTTCGTGCGGACGAGGATCGCCTATGAATGACCTGCGGGTGGGCCCCCGAATCCTCGGCGCCCTGGTCGGCGCCCTGCTCTTCGCGGCGGCTCCGGTGTCCGGGCAGTCGCCCCCGCTCTTCCTGGTCGACCCGGAGACGGAGGTGGCCTCGGTGGGGTTCGACTTCCCGGAAGGCCAGACCCTGGAGACGGGGCGGCTCCGGCAGCAGATCGCCCTGGACGATCCGGGGCTGACGTACACCCTCCGGTCGATCATCGGGTGGCTCCCGCTGATCTCATCTCCTGTCCGGCAGCGCTTCAGTCCGCCGACCCTGCTCCGGGACGCCGTCCGTCTCGAGCGGCTGTACCGCGATGCGGGATTCGGGGACCCCTCGGTATCCTGGGATGTGGCGCTGGACACGGCGGAGAACGCCGTGGACGTGACCTTCGTCGTCCGGGAGGGGACACCCGTCGTCCTGAAGGGCGTCATGGTGCGGGATTCCATGGGCGCCCCGATCGACCCGATGCTGCCCGAAGAACTCCGCTCCGGGTGGCGGGATCTGGAGCGCGAGCTGGCCGAGGCGCGCGGCCGGCGGCTGAGCAGCGCGCTTCGGGCGGATCTCCAGGACCGCGTCACACGGTGGCTGCGGAACAGGGGATACCCCTACCCGTCGATCTCGACCGACACCACGTCCGCGGACACCTCCACCGCGACGTCTCCCGCGCGAGGTACCCGTCTCATGGTCACGCTCGATCCCGGCGAACGGATGCGGGTCGGCGCCGTGACCGTGCAGGGGAACCAGCGGCTGTCGGCTCCCGTGCTGCGGCGGGAGGTACCCCTTCGCGAGGGAGACTGGTTCTCGGGAAGCCGACTCGCCGAAGGGCAGAGCGAGCTGTTCGGGCTGGACATGGTCCGGATCGCGGTGACGGACACGGAGCGGGACTCCACCCGGGACGACCGGGTGAACGTCCGGCTGCGCATCACCGAGGGTGCGCTCCATCTGATCTCGGCTCAGGTCGGGTACGGCGTCGCGTCGGGCGTGTCGGGAGACGCCTCGTGGCGACATCGGGACTTCCTCGGAGGCGCGAGGACGCTCGAGATCGCGACGACCGCCCGGACGGGGTTGTGGGCGCGCGAGGCGACCGAGGCTCGCCGGTACGGAGCGTCGGTCACCCTGCGCCAGCCGTACCTGTGGGACTATCGCATCGAGGGCGTGGCGCGCCCCTTCGTCGAGTACCGGGACGATCTGCGGGACGAGTCCGTCGAGTTCGGGGGGGAGCTGTCCCTGCTGTATCGACGCGGCCCCCGCCGAAACGCGAGTCTGCGGTACGCGCTCACGTCCCGCAGGATCGTCGAGGTCGGCGCCGGCGTGTTCCTGGGCGAGGACACGGATGTGACCGACCTTCCGGCGAGCCTCGACACGCTCGATCTGGACCGTCGTACCAGCAGCTTCCGACTGCTCGCCAACTGGGCGCCCGCCGGCGCGCGCGACCGGTGGCGGCAGCCCGACTGGGGTCTGTTCGGCAGCGCCGAGGTCACGGGTCCGTCCGGTTTCTCGTCGGTCGAGTACGGCCGACTGGTCGCCGAGGCGACGGGCAGGATGCCGGTCGGCTCCCACGTCGTGGCCGAGGCCCGCATCGGGGGCGGGCGTCTCTTTCCGTTCGGCGCCTCCGTCCCCTCGCCCGACGGGTCGGACCGTGTCGAGGCCTACCTGCAGCTCCGCGACGCCGTCCTCACGGCGGGCGGCCCGCGGGACGTTCGCGGATGGGGTTCGCAGCTTCTGGGGCCGAAGGTGCCGGACGTCCAGAGCTCTGGAGACGGCTCGGTCACCGCGGTGCGCTACCTCCCTCTCGGAGGATTCGCGCGCTGGACCGGTTCGGTCCAGGTGGCGACTCCGCTGCCCTTCATCGGTCGGCCCCACGGACTCCACACCTTCCTCGACGCCGGACGGGTCTGGACTCCGGACGACCGATTTCTTCCAGACGAAGCTCCGCTCCTTCCGGGTCAGTTCGGCGACGACGTCCGCTTCGGCACCGGCGTGGGCGTGTCGATCTCCACCCCGGTGGGGCCGGTCCAGCTCGATCTCGGATACAAGCTGAACCCCTCGTTCCTGGATCTGCGCGATCCCGGGGCCGTGGCCCGCGCCCTGGTGGAAGGTCGCCCGGTGACCGACGTTCCCGCCGAGGACCGCCGCCGATGGCACCTGCACCTCTCCATCGGCGGCGTCTCCTGACCGGAGTGCGGAGAACGGGTCCCTTGCCGCATGGACCCGACGGTGACGTCGCCCCCTACCGCGTCAGCTTCTTGTACCTGATCCGGTGCGGCTCGATAGCGTCTTCGCCCAGGCGCTTCTTCTTGTCTTCCTCGTACTCCTGGAAGTTGCCCGGATACCAGACGACCTGGGAGTCACCCTCGAAGGCGAGCATGTGCGTCGCGACGCGGTCCAGGAACCACCGGTCGTGCGAGATGACCAGCACGCAGCCGGCGTACTGCAGGATCGCGTCTTCCAGCGCCCGCAGCGTATCGACGTCGAGGTCGTTGGTGGGCTCGTCGAGCAGCATCACGTTGCCGCCCGACTTGAGCAGCTTGGCCATGTGCAGCCGGTTCCGCTCACCCCCGGACAGCACGCCGACCTTCTTCTGCTGGTCCGGGCCGCGGAAGTTGAACCAGGAGAGGTACGCACGGCTCGGGACCTCGGCGCGACCGAAGTTCAGCACGTCGTGGCCCTGCGCGACCTCCTCGAACACCGACTTGTCCGGGTCCAGATCCTCCCGCGACTGGTCCACGTAGGAGAGCTTCACCGTCTCGCCGACCCTGAGCGAGCCGGAATCGGGCTCCTCCTGGTCGGTGATCATGCGGAAGAGCGTCGTCTTGCCGGCGCCGTTCGGGCCGATGATCCCGACGATCGCGCCGGGGGGCACGTCGAAGGAGAGGTCCTCGATCAGCAGCTTGTCGTCGTAGCCCTTCGAGAGGTGCTCTGCACGGATCACCACGTCGCCGAGGCGCGGTCCCTTGGGAATGATGATCTCGGCGGTCTTGACCTGCTCCCGCTCGTCCGCGGCCAGCAGCTCCTCGTAGTTGTTCAGGCGGGCCTTGCCCTTGGACTGGCGCGCACGCGGCGCCGAGCGGATCCACTCGAGCTCTCGCTCCAGCGTCTGGGCGCGGCTCGACTTCTGCTTCTCCTCGAGGCGCATCCGCTCCTGCTTCTGCTCGAGCCAGCTCGTGTAGTTGCCCTTCCACGGGATCCCGCGGCCGCGGTCCAGCTCGAGGATCCACTCGGCCACGTTGTCGAGGAAGTAGCGGTCGTGGGTGATGGCCACGATCGTGCCGGGATACTCGGCCAGATGCCGCTCCAGCCACGCCACCGACTCGGCGTCGAGGTGGTTGGTCGGCTCGTCGAGGAGCAGCATGTCCGGAGCCTCGAGCAGGATCCGGCACAGCGCCACACGCCGGCGCTCACCCCCGGAGAGCTGCGACACGTCGGCGTCGCCCGGAGGCAGCCGCAGCGCGTCCATCGCGATCTCGAGCTTGCGGTCGAGGTCCCACGCGTCCGAGGCGTCGATCCGATCCTGGAGTTTCGCCTGCTCCTCGATGAGGGCGTTCATCTCCTCGTCGGTCTCGACCTCGCCGAACTTCATGTTGACCTCCTCGAACCGCTTCAGGAGGTCCTTCGTCTCCTTCACGGCGAGCTCGACGTTGCCCTTCACGTCGAGCGATTCGTCGAGCTCCGGCTCCTGCGCGAGGTGACCGATCGAGATGTTCTTCATGGCCCACGCCTCGCCCTGGAAGTCGTCGTCGAGGCCGGCCATGATCTTCAGCAGCGTCGACTTTCCGGACCCGTTCGGTCCCACGACGCCGATCTTGGCGCCGGGAAAGAAGGAGATGCTGATGTCCTCGAGGATCTTCCGCTTGGGCGGGACGATCTTGGTGAGACGGGACATGTGGTAGATGAACTTCTGGTCGGCCATCGTCGGGAGTGTGCGAGGAGTGTGGCGGGCACCCGTATATGCGTCGGGCTGCCGGCGGCGGAATCTAGCGCCGGCGCTGCGCCCGGTCAGGTGCCGGCCCACACCCACCGACCGACGGGGTCCGCCGACTGGAACAGGGCCCGGACTGCGGTGAACTTTCGAGGTGCTCGCCCCGAGAATCGGGGAGAAACGGACTCTGCAAGGGAGCGCAAACATGGGAATCGTCGACTTCGTGCGTGGCGCCGGAGAGAAGATCGGTCTCGGGGACTCGAAAAAGGCCGAGGCGGACGCCGCCGCCGACGAGCGCCTCGAGGAGTTGCGTGAGGGCAACAAGCTGCTGCGGTTCGTGCGCGACGCCGGCCTCGAGATCGAGAATCCGCAGGTGACGTACGATGACGGGGTCGTGACCGTGTCGGGAACCGCCCCGAGTCAGGCCGTCCGAGAGAACACGATTCTGGCGCTCGGGAACTGCGTGGGCGTCGAGCGCGTGGTGGACGAGATCGACGTCGTCGAGCCGGAGCCCGAGTCCACCTTCTACACGGTACAGAAGGGAGACACGCTGGGCGCCATCGCGAAGGACCACCTCGGTTCGGCCGCCCGGTACACCGAGATCTTCGAGGCGAACAAGCCGCTCCTGAAGGACCCGAACCGGATCTACCCCGGGCAGGTTCTCCGCATCCCGCCCGAGTGAGCGACACCATCCTCTCGGAACGGACAGACACCCTGGCGGACGCGACAGTGCCGCCGCATGAACACCCACCACAAGGATCCCACCCATGAATCTTCTGGAAGACCTTCTAGGCGCCCGCGCCGACGACCTCGTATCGGAAGTCGTGAATCGCACCCAGTTCGGCAAGGACGAGGCGGAAACCTTCGTGCCCGAGGCCGGGCGGGCGGTCGCTGGTGCGCTCGCGAAGCGCGCCGGGGATCTGGACCTGTCCGACATGACGTCCGGCGACAACGTCGCGACCCTGATCGAGCAGATCGACATCGGGGCGCTGGCGGGCAAGCTCGGGCTGTCCGCCGACAAGGGTGCGTCGGGGCTGGCGGCGATGCTGCCGATGCTGCTCGAGTTCCTGGGGAAGAACGACTCCGCGATGGGTGCGCTGAAGGGACTCGCGAAGGCCGATGGAGCCATGGACAGTCTGAAGGACATCGGCGGTAAGCTCTTCGGCTGAGGTTCCGCCGAGTCTGAACGACCGAGCCTGAACAATCGAGCCTGAATGCAGATGGGGGCGCCTGGATTTCCAGGCGCCCCCATCTGCATCAGCGGCGTTCGTCGCGCGGGGCCCGCGTCAGTTCGCCTCCACCTCCAGCCCTGCGTCCAGCGCCTTGTCGATGCGCGCCGCGGCCTCCATGAGGTGGGCCTGCGTGTAGGCGTCGACCGAACCATTCGCTGCGTCACGCGCGGCCTCGATACGCTCGCCCACCTCGGTCAGCTGCCATCGCGCGACCGACCGTGCGTCGGCCGGCATTCCCTCCGCCGGGTCCACCAGGATTCCGGTCATCCGATCGAGCCACACGCGCTGCAGATCGCGGCGATTCGCCGTGATGCTGCGGGGCCCGCCCTCGAGCTCGCTCCAGAACGCGTCGGTCACCGATCCCATGACCTCGGGAATGGTGGGCACCGACCCCGCACCGAACTTCGCTTCGGCGTCACGCAACCGCGCCATGCGCGACGGCGCCATCAGCTGCGCCATCACCGACGCCTGCAGACCCAGGATCTGCTGGTGGTACGGGAAGTCGTAGCGCCCCCCGGCGAACGTCCGATCGGTGTCCCAGTCGGAGAACCCGCTGGGCCCCATGCGCTGGAGGATCTCCGGATCCATCGCGAGCGCATCCTCGACGAAGAGGCGATCCACGATCAGCTCCAGCGCCGCCTCCTGCTTCTCCTTCTCGACGTTCTCGAACGGAAGGCGTCCATCACCCACGTGGTCGCGGTTCATGTACTGACCCCCGATGTACTTCACGGCGGGCGCGATGGCGCGCGCGTACTCGTTCATGAGGTGACCCGTCGCGTTGGACAGGTTCACGTACGGCGCGTCGTCCTCGAGGACGAACTCGGGGATCACCGGCATGAGGTCACGTGCGATGCGGGAGCGCTCGGCACCCCATTCGAGCGGGTCGCTACCCAGATCGTAGGTATTGATGGTGGGGTCGAGCGCGTTCGGGCCGCCCGACTCGTTTCCGTACATGTGCCGCGGATCCGCGACCTCGCGGGCGACCTCGCGGGCACGCTCCTCGTCCGGCGTGTAGGCGTACGTGATGTACCACTTGTCGTAGGAGCCGGCGTCGAAGGTGTACCAGTGGCCGGTCTCCTCGCCGGGAGGAGCGACGTTGATCGACGGATACTCCATCACCGAACTGAATACGCCGTTCTCGCCGGTGAAGTCGGTGTCGTGCAGCCGATCCATCGGGGTGCTGGCGGACGAGCGGAAGTTGTGCTGCATGCCCAGCGTGTGCCCCACCTCGTGCATCACGACCCACTTCACCCACTGCTCGAGAATCTCGTCGGGGATCGGGTCGCCCGGGTCGATCTCCCCGTTCGCGGTGAGAATCAGCCCCGCGAGGGCGCCCTGCGCCGCGATCGTCGAAGCGAATCCGGGGAGCTCGAGTGACGTGCGGTTGGTACCCTCCGCTGCATGGTCGCCGACGCCGAGGGCCATCTCGAAGGCCTCGGCCGCCCCGACCGGGTTCACGAGATGCCGCCAGTTGTCACGGAATCCGCGGAACATGTTCGCCTCGAACAGGATGTCCGCGTCGAGGGTCTCACCCGTTCGCGGATCGACTTTCGACGGTCCGATCGCGCCGTAGCCGGGGTCGTCCGAGGTGTTCCAGCGGAGCACGGAGTAGCGGATGTCGTTCGGATCGGCGCCCTCCGGGAGGTCCTCCGCCTGCACGGCACCCGCCCAGCCGGCCGCCTCGAAGGCGGTGTTCCAGTTCTCGACCCCCTCGTGGAACCACTCCCGGTACTGATCGGGCACGGACGGGCCGATGTAGTAGGTGATCGGCTCCACCGGACGCCAGAGATCGCCCACGCGCTCACCGGGCTCCAGCCGCCAGCGGTTCACGTAGCGGCGCATGAAGGTGGTGTCGGTGCGGCTGAAGTCCTTGTGGACGGTGTTGAAGCTCCCCACCCGGTCGTCGGCCGCTCGCGGCGTCATCGGGTTCTCGGGCAGGCGGGCCAGAGTGTAGTGGATGGTGACCGGCACGAAACGGGGATCGGGGACGCTCGCGGTGCCCCCCGGATCACCGGCGCGGAAGGTCAGCTTCGCCTGGATGTTGGTGTTGTCGGGGAAGCTCTGCGTACCCGCGAGAAAAGACCGACCGCGGTCGAAGCTGGCGCTGCCACCACCCGCGTTCTCGGCCTGGTTGCTCACGCCCGAGAGGTCCGACACGAACCAGTCCGTGACGTCCACCACGAGGGCCGAGTCCGGGCGGGTCGCCGCGATGTCCGCGCTCTCCACGACGGAGGACGAGAGCGTGAAGTCGACCGCCAGCTGCGCGCGCGGATCCTCGTCCGCCCCGAACCGATGGGGGCGCCGCATCATGTACACCCGGTCTCCGTGGCGTTCGATGGCCATGAGTGCCATCTCGAAGAAGTCGAGCGTGGTGCCGCCGTAGAGCCCCGAGGCACCGATGCCTTCGGCCACGCGCATGTCGAGGAGGAAGCCCTCGCCGAGCATGTCCCGGGGCACGGCCATCCAGACCTTGCCCTCCTTCCCGTAGAGATCGAAGAAGCCCGGCTGGTGCTCGGCGCCGTCCGCGATCGCCTCGAAGTCCGCGAAGGGACTCTCGTCCTCTTCCGTGTCCTGAGCCGACAGGGGGGGAGGAGCGAGACCGACCGCTGCGAGGGTGAGGGCGAGGCCGAGACCGGCCGAGATCCACGTACGTGTCATTCTGTCTCCCTGGAAATGGGTTCGGCGGCGAACCGGACGCGCCGAGACGCTCGGACAGCTGCTTGGATGCGGGCTTCCCCGATTCGGTTGCCCCGCTCCGCCCATCGTGGCGAGTCGCGCACCCCCGTAGCGTGAACAGGCCCTAGTAGACCGCGTCGCCGTCCCAGACCTGCCACGCGATCCAGAAGGTGTAGAGCCCGATCGCGGTTCCCCACGGCACCTTGACCACGTTGAAGAGGCCGAGGATCACCGCCAGGACGAGAACCCAGCCGCCCCAGTCGAGCAGCAGGCCCAGCCCCACGATGAAGTTCGGAAGCGCCAGAATCAGCGCCAGTGTGCCGATGAAGCCACCGACCAGCGACAGGGTGCCGAAGGCGGTCATGTCACCCGAGAGCGCTCCGATTCCCGAGAGGAGTCCCACGGCGGCGAGTCCGATCAGCAGGTCGATGATGCCGATGCCGACATGGAGCCAGCCGAGCATCCTGATGTGTCTGCGCATGTGGTGCTTCGGGTTGGAGGAGTGGATCCGACCAGAGCTGCCCGCCCGCACCGCGGGCGCCCTCGTTCTCTCTACGGACGAGGTGGGTGATGTGCTTCACCCAGCAGCCCGAACTGATGGAGATGGTGCGCGGCGTGGTGCCTCGCCACGGCCTTGCCGACGGCGGCATCGATTCGGCCGTAGAGGGGATGGTTCCACTCGCCCTGTACCGCGTCGATTTTGTCGAGGGTCGACAGGAGTCGCGAGCGCGTTGCCTCGAACGCCGAGGCGTCGATGGAACCCGGATCGATGCGGAGCGACGGGAGTGTGCGGATCCCGCGTTTCATATCCCGGGGCGATGTGCGCAGCGCCTTCCGGAGGAACGGGCCGGCGAACACGCGGGCCAGAAGGCGGACCAGCCATGCGGACCGTCGCCGGCCGAGGTAGACCTCGTTGAATCGCAGGCAGTGCTCGAGCATCGCGGGTGCATCCATGGTCCCCCACCGAGACGGTGTGTCGGGGGCCAGGCGCTCGAAGGCGGACCGGATCGCAGCCGCATCCGGAATGTCGGGGTGGATCGGTGTCGACATGGAAGCCGGTCTCGGTGAAGAGGGGGCCCAGAAAGATAGCACGCCGTGTCCGGCGCTCCAGCGTGACCCAGGGCCTGTTCACGTTACGAGAATGGCCGCTGTTGCGTCTGAAAGCGTGCCAATCAAGACGCGAGGAGAGAAGTTTGGTAGCTCCAAATGAACGACGAGCAACGCCGGGTGGCGCGCTTTCAGCCGCAATCCGTGCGG
>Ga0102929_1001780_pt1 | contig 12842 bp, 11 predicted proteins | sample SalPonR1_B_D2_MG_FD_78510 | JGI IMG/M metagenome (GOLD analysis project Ga0102929, IMG submission 78510) | Salt pond soil microbial communities from South San Francisco under conditions of wetland restoration - Salt Pond MetaG R1_B_D2_MG | ecosystem: Environmental > Aquatic > Marine > Intertidal... | reverse complement strand
TGACCAGGCTGATGCGCAGCGATGTCCGATTATCGGGCAAAATCGCCTTCCTTCCTTTCGGCGCCGAAGAGGCGGACCCGGAACAGGTTGCCGCCCCGCGATGGTTCGTCGAGCGAGACCTGCCCTCCCATGGCCCGGGACAGGACCCTCACCCCGTGCAGGCCGAGTCCCGTGCCGGGGGCTCGTCCGGTGGGACCGCCGGAACGATAGAAAGGCATGAATATCTGCTCTTGTTCCTGGTGGGGGATGACCTCTCCCTGGTCCTGGACGTCCAGTTCGACCAGGTTATCGGTCTGCCGTCCGGATACCATGACTGTCTGTTCCGGGGGGCCGTATTTGATCGCATTGTCGAGCAGGCTGGAAAGGATGATTTTCACACCCGGCCGGTTGAGAACCACCGGCCGGGTCTCGCCTTGCCAGGCCGATTCGATGATCATGTTCCGGTCCGCTGCCGGTTGGGCATATAGCCGCACCATCTCCTCGAGAACTTCTTTGATGACGACCGGCTCGGGAGCCAGGGTCAGAAGGCCGCCTTCGACCTGCCGGATCAAAAGCACTTCTTCGGCGAGGGCATGCAGGTAAGCCGAACTCCGGTTGATGGCATGTTTGCAGACCTCGATCTCGCCGTTTTCGTTGAGCAGTTGCGAATAGCCGTTGAGGATCGTAATCTGGTTACGCAATTCATGAAACAGCAGGTGGGTCAGATTCTCCTGCTCATCCTGGCGAGTCGTCAGTTGTTCAACACGGTTTTCCAGGGCGACGGAGTGCCGGCGGCGGCAGATCAGGTTGGCCGCAGTCAGGCTGACTTCCTTGATCGAGTAAGGTTTGGGCAGGAAATGATCGGCGCCGAGTTCGAGGCCCCGCCACTTGTCGCCCGGACTGTTGAGTGCGGTGAGCATGATAACGGGGATGGTGGCGATGCGAGAAATCGGATGCTGGCGCAGCAGCCGGCAGACCTCCCAGCCGTCCAGATCGGGGAGCAGGATATCAAGCAGGATCAGGTCAGGTTCTTCGGTGCCGATCAGGCGGCAGGCCGTCAAGCCATCTTCTGCCGTCAGAATCCGGTAGCCTTCAATTTCAAGGGAATGAGCCAGAGGCGCCAGGATTTCCGGTTCGTCTTCGACAATCAGGATGGTTTGCCGGCCAGTTTCTGCGGACCGCGGTGCGGCGGGCCCCTGACCGGCGCCTGACCGATCGGGACGCCGGGGATTGGACTGCGGACAGCTCATATTCCGGCCTGCCGGGTGTGGTCAGTGGCAGCTTCTCGACGGCCGGCATCCGGAAAGACTCTCATGGTGGCGAAGGAGACGACAACGGACTTTGATGAAAAAAAGATAACCTGAATGGGCGACTCCGGGGAAAAGGAGATATACTGGCGCACCCTCACAGAAGTTTGTTTTTGGTTGGTTAGCGGGACTTTAGAATTTGATGAGTTGGCGCTTGCCGGCTTCAGTAAGGGGAGATTTCCAAGGCCAGCTTCTGGCGGAAAGCCTGTTCGAACAGATCGGCTTTGACCTGGCCGCCGTAAAGTTCCACGGAAAGGTCGTCATGACCGCGAAGTTGAATTTTGAAGCGGCTGTTGCCCCGCGAACAGTTTATTTCGGCGACGGCGCTGCTGCGCCGTCGGTCGAGGCCGTCCGCCAGACGTAGAATGCCGCCGAGCTTGTGCACCAGCCTGCGGTCAGGGTCGGACAGGCGGTTCAGGTTGTCGTGACCGGTCTTGGGCAGCGCCTTACGATGGTAGCGGGCCAGATTGGCGATGATTTCCGTTTCCCGGGGGGTAAAATCGAACAGTTTGGCGTGCCGGATCAGGTGGTAGGAATGCTTGTGATGCTTGGCGTAGCTGATGAAGTAGCCGACGTCATGCAAAATGGCGGCTGCTTCCAGCAGCATGCGGCCCCGCTTATCCAGTTCCGGGTCGGAGCCGAGGGCGTCGAAAATCGCTGTGGCAAGGCGGCGGACCTGGTCGCCGTGAGCTTCGTCGACGTGGCAGGAGCGGGCAAAGGCCTTGACTGACGACAGCCAATCCCGTTGTTCTCCGGCCAGAGCCCAGAGGCCATGCTTCTGCAGGCTGCGAATGATCAATCCTTCGCGGATGCCGCCGGCATTGATTTTCAAAAGATTGGTGCCGAAATAGCGCATCAAGGCGTCAACGGCCGCGACACCGGCGAAAATGATGTCGGCGCGTTCGGCATTCAGGCCCGGAATCGCGCGGCGCTCCTTGTTGCTGGTGCGTTCCAGCAAGGCCAGTTGATGGACGACTTCCGAGTGCAGCACGTCGTAACCCTGTACGGAATCGTACTGCTCTTTGCGCCGGGCCATGACCATGCTGCCGATGTTGGTGATGGTCCCACCGGAACCGATCAGGCAATGCGCCGAGAAGGCGGTGTCGCCAAGGCTTTTGCGGATCGTCTTGCGCAGGTGCTTGCGGAGGCGGGCCATGTCGTCCTTGGATAATGGATCTCCGCGCAGGAACCTTTCGGTCAGGAAGACCGCGCCGAGTTCAAGCGACCGGATCTCTTCGATGTGGCTGCCGATCGCGGCAATGATTTCGATGCTGCCGCCGCCGATGTCGACCAGGACATAGCGGGTGTTGGCCATGTCGAAATGATGCAGGGCACTCTGTGTGGCAAGTTCGGCTTCCTCGCGACCTTCAATGACGCTGATCGGGATGCCGGTCTCGGCCTCCATGGCTGCCACGAACTCGGCGCCGTTGGCCGCTTTGCGCACGGCACTGGTGGCAACCGCTTCGATAAAGCCGCCTCCCAGGCCGTCATTGATCTTGCGCATGCGCAACAGGGCCTCGCGGGCTCTTTCCCAGGCGGCCGGACTGATGCGCCCGGTTTCGGACAAACCCTCGCCGAGCCTGACCTGGGCTTTCTCGTCATCCAAGACCCGAAAGCCGGTTTTCTCATCGACTTCCACGGTGATGCAGCGGATGGAATTGGTGCCGATGTCGATCGCCGCCAGGCGTTGCTGAATCATAAATCAGGGCCCTTTCGGCCGGCACAGCAGGGTTTGCCCGCATTTAACCGGATGACGTGCTTCATGGTATAATTGTAGCTCAAATCACAGTTACTGCGCATCATTCGGGGATGAAAAAGCCATGGGAAAGTGTTTGAAAGGCGAATCAGAGGTGAAGAAAAAGGCGGCCAGGTTCGCCTGCGAAAAATGCGGCGCCCGGACCGACCAGAAGTCGCATGTCTGCAAACCGAAAAAACTTAAGGCGGGCAATAAAAAGGCTAAGAAATCGGACTGATTTCAGCCGGGGTATCACGGGGAGAGCTAATCCACCGCTTTGTCAAGCTTCTTGCGGGCTTTTTTCAGGCCGGCGGCGATCTCTTCCGGACTGCTGTCGGAGATATTCGCCAGTTTGGCATCTGCCTTGGCTAACTTATCACTCATCCGGCGCATCTGTTCGCCGAGGACGGCCTCGATTTTTTCCAGAGAGGCCAGGGTCCGGTAGATTTCCTTGCGCAGCGCTTTGGGAGCAACCTTGTGTTTCTTGTCGGCACTAAAGCGATCGCGAATGTTCAGGACCAATGTTTCGATCTGATCACGCAAATGATCGGCGTCTTCGACCAGTTCGGCCAGAGATTCTTCGCTCCGCTGCTCCTGGGCCGCCAGGTTGTGGGCCTGGCGGAGTACGCCGGAAATGCGATTGTTCGGCAAGCCGTCGATTCCACTCAGGTCTTTCTCCGAAGCCTCGGCGAGCTTGTCGAGGGAATCAATACCGCGTTGAGCCAGTCGTTCGGCCAGTGCTTCGCCTATACCTCTGATCTCCTGCAATTCGTTGGATTGGGCCATGGGAAGCCTCCCGCCTCGGATGGATGTTCGAGCATGCCAGCACCGTCGAATACTGAGGCGCAAATGTTAGATTATCATTAGCCCTGGGGAGTTTTTTTTGAGGTAAAAAGAATTTTGCGGTCTGCCGCTAACTGATTTCTAATCATATCCTAACACGACCCGTTTCCAATGGGTCTCTGCCATAATATTCATTTGATTGCTTTGGATTGAATCTCATGACCGCTGGTAAATCACGACCGACCCTGCAGAAGACGGAAAAAGCTGCCGAACATGGGCAGACAGACGTTACCGTCGCGTCCAGGGCTGCTGAAACTTCGCAGCCGCGGTCGCAGGTCGATCTGGATGAACCCGGACTCTTTCTCAACCGTGAATTGACCTGGCTGGAATTCAACCATCGGGTTCTCAACGAGGCCAGGGATTCGCGTACGCCACTGCTGGAGCGGGTCAAATTCGCGGCCATCGCCGGTTCCAACCTCGATGAATTTTTTATGAAGCGCATCGGCGGCCTCAAGCAGCAGGTCGGGGCGGGTGTCCAGGAAGAAACCCTGGACGGCCGCACGCCGAAGGAGCAGATCGAGGCCTGTTACGCCTTCGTGCGTCGGCACCATGAGGAACGGGAGCGCCTGCTCGAGGAACTCTGGCTGGAACTGACCGAAGCCGGTATTGAAGTCATCGCCTACACCAAGTTGGCTGAGAATGAAGGGCGAGTGCTGGAGGAGGATTACTATAATAACATCTTCCCCCTGATCACGCCCCAGTCGATCGACCCGGCCCATCCTTTCCCCTTCATTTCCAACCTTTCGCTGAACCTGCTGGTCACCCTGCGTTACCCTGAGGAAAGTGCCATTTCCCTGGCCAGAGTCAAGGTCCCGATCAGCGCCGGCGTCCCGCGTTTCGTCAGGGTCGGCAACCAGCATCGCTATGTTCTCCTGGAAGATGTCATGGCCCACAACCTGGACATGCTGTTTCCCGGTATGGACATCGTCGGCTGCGAACTTTTCCGGGTGACCCGCAATGCCAACACCAGCCGCAATGAGGAGCATGCCGACGATCTGCTGGCCCTGATCGAATCAACCCTCAAGGACCGCAAATTCTCGCCGATCGTCCGGCTGCAGGTCGCCCCGGACATGGAACCGGCGCATCGCGGGCGGCTGGCCGCCGAACTCGGCCTGAACGAGGCGATCGATGTTTTCGAGGTCAGCGGCATGATGGGCATGCGCGACCTCTGGCAGCTGGCCAACCTGGACTTTCCCAAACTCAAGGATCCGCCGCATCATCCGGTGGATCACCCGGCCCTGCAGAACAGCCGCAATATTTTTCATATCATCCGGGAGGCCAGGACCATTCTGCTGCAGCACCCCTACGAGTCTTTTACCTCCTCGGTGGAGCGGTTTCTCGAAGAAGCCGCGACCGATCCCAAGGTACAGGCCATCAAGATGACCCTGTACCGCACCTCGCCGCAGAGCCCGATCGTCGACACCCTGATCCGCGCCGCCCGCAACGGCAAGCAGGTCGCGGTAGTCGTCGAGCTTAAGGCTCGCTTCGACGAGGAGGCCAACATCCGGTTGGCCAATCGCATGGAGGAAGCGGGCGTCCATGTCACTTACGGCATCGTCGGACTGAAAACCCACGGCAAGGTGATTCTGGTGGTGCGCCAGGATTACAAGGGCCTGCGTCGCTATGTCCACATCGGCACCGGCAACTATCATCCGGGAACGGCCAGGCTCTACAGTGATCTTGGCTTGTTTCTCTACGACAAGGGCATCGGTCAGGATGCTACGGAACTCTTCAATTACCTGACTACCGGCTATACGCCGAAACGGTACTACGAAAAACTGCTGCCGGCCCCCAAGCATCTGAAGAAGGCCCTGCTCGAAAAGATCGCGCGGGAGATCGAAGGGCATGCCGAGCAGACACCCGGGCGCATCATCTTCAAGATGAATGCCCTGGAGGACCCTGACATCGCCAAGGCCCTCTATCAGGCTTCGATGGCCGGGGTCACGGTCGACCTGATCGTGCGCGACAGCTGCCGGGTCAGGCCCGGCCTGCCGGGCATTTCGGAAACCATGCGGGTGATTTCCGTGGTCGGTCGTTTTCTGGAGCATGCCCGGATCTATTATTTCCAGAACGGCGGCGAGGAGGAGTTCCTGATCGGTTCGGCGGATGCCATGCGTCGCAACCTTGAACATCGCGTGGAGGTGGTGGTGCCAGTCGAAGACCAGCAGGCCCGGAGCGACCTGCGCACTTTCCTGGAAACCCAGTTGAATGACCAGCGCAACGCCTGGGAAATGCAGGCCGACGGGACCTACCGACAGCGGCAGCCGGCCGATGATGGCGATGACCGCAACTGCCAGGTCCTGCAAATCGAGCTGGCCGAGAAACGCAGCCATGAAGCCGGTCGGCTGCGTAAGCGCAAGGCAAGAAATTCTGGCAAACGCAATTTGCGTTGAAAGAACCTGCTCGCATTGATCAGACTGTGTAAGCCTGTCCATCGAGTGCCGGAGAGCAGCCATGGGGATAGAAATTGAACGTAAGTTCCTGGTAACCGGCAGTGACTGGCGCCGAGGTGCGAGCGCCACCTGCTACCGGCAGGGATATCTCAACACCGACCCGGGACGGTCGGTGCGGATTCGATTGGCCGGGGATAAAGGTGTGTTGACCATTAAGGGCAAAACGGAAGGCGCCGAGCGGCTGGAGTTCGAATATTCCGTGCCGCAGGAAGATGCCGAGCAGATGCTGGCAACGCTCTGCCGCAAACCCCTGATCGAAAAGGACCGCTACCGGGTCCGGCATGCTGGCCTGACGTGGGAGGTCGATGTCTTCCACGGAGAAAACGCCGGACTCGTTTTGGCTGAAGTAGAACTGGCATCCAGCGACCAGGAGATCGATCTGCCGCCCTGGGTGGGTGAAGAAGTGACCTCGGATCGTCGGTATTTCAACCTCTCTCTGGTACAATATCCCTATTCGGCCTGGAGAGAGAACACACCGGAGAAGGAGTCCTGAAGACCATCATGCCGGATGTCCGCGTCCATACCTGGAACGACCTGCAGGACGCTCTGTACATGGAGTCCTGGGACCAGGATATCGGTCGTTACCGTTCGCGCTTCGCCTACCGGGGCCTCTCCGATCGGGAATACCAGCTGAAAACCACCCTGATCCGTCTGGGAGGTCCCTTTGCCGATCTGGAACGCCATCTGCTGCGCAATTTCAAGAAATATGCTCATCGCAGCGTGGTCGAGCAGGATTCTCTCTGGCACTGGCTGTCCGTGGCCCAGCATCACGGCCTGCCGACCCGGCTGCTCGACTGGACCTATTCCCCGCTGATCGCCCTGCATTTCGCCACCGCCAATATTCACAAATATGACCGGGACGGCGTGATCTGGGCGGTCAACTACCTGAAAGCCCATCAACGGCTGCCCGACCGGCTGCGCAGCAAGCTGGACGCAGAAGGCGCCAACGTCTTCACCGTGGAAATGCTGAGCGAAACCGTGAGCAGCTTCGCGGAATTCGACACGGAGGACGACCGGGACTGCGTGATCTTTTTCGAGCCGCCGTCCATCGACGATCGGATCGTCAATCAATACGCATTTTTCTCGGTGATGGCCGACCCGCAGCTGGTCCTTGACGAGTGGCTCGCCAAGCACCCCGATCTCTGGCACCGCATCATTATTCCCGCCGGACTGAAATGGGAGATCCGCGACAAGCTGGACCAGGCGAACATCAACGAACGGGTCCTGTTTCCGGGCCTGGACGGCCTGAGCTTCTGGCTGGCCAGGCATTACAGCCCCAAGTGGGACCCGCACGCTTCCCTGGCGGTCGTGGAGAAAAACCCGGCGACTTATGCGCCGGGGGCGGGCCGGTCGGACGGCCCGGACGAGAAATGCTGAGGCTGGGCCGCGGATGTTTTGGTGCAGATGTCGTCGGCTTGGTCAGCATGCGGGCAACGGGACTGGAGACTTGAATGAAGACCCTGATTCTGGCCAGGCACGCCAAGTCGAGTTGGCAAGATCCTGACCTCGCTGATTTCGACCGTCCGCTCAACAAACGTGGCCGGGAAAATGCCCCTTTGATGGGGCGGCGACTCGCCGAACGAGGCGACTGGGCGGACCTGATCGTCACCAGCCCGGCCCGGCGGGCGCATGATACGGCGACGGCACTGGCGGCAGCGCTGAATATCGAGGAACGCAATATCCACTTCGAACCGGCCATCTACGAAGCGGAGCCGGCCGATCTGCTGCAGATCATTCGCGGCTTCGATGATGCCAGGCGGGAGATTCTGCTGGTCGGCCATAATCCCGGTCTGACCGAATTGGCCAATCTGCTGGCGCCCTGCCAAATCGACAATATCGTCACCTGCGGTCTGGTCGGCCTGGAATTCGATCTCAGGCTCTGGCGCGACGTCGCTCCAGGGCAGGGCCACTTGCGTTTCTACGATTATCCCAGGAAAACCTCCTGACAGATTTCATCGTTGTTGAATCAATGGACTGGATGATTTTCATAGACACGGCGGGTGATTTTTCCACGCCCCGCCTCCGAAAAATCTACTTTTGCCGGCCGAACCTGTTATGATACAAAGCTATTCGATCAGCTTAAGGAAAAGACGCGCAGTTTTCACAAGGAGGCAGCATGCAGGATTGGGGAGGAAACTCCGGGGACGACCTGGAGAAAAAAGTCGTCGAGTTTGCCGACAAGGTCAAACGAAAATTTCAGAACAAGCAGGGCCCGGCACCGGTCAAGAGCATCCTGGTCATCATTGTGGTCGTCTTGCTCGTGATTGGCGCCTATAGCAGCGCTTACAAGGTCGATACCGAGGAAACCGGCGTGGTTCTCAGGTTCGGCGATTTTAGCGGATATGCGCAGCCGGGTCTGAACTTCAAACTGCCATTCGGCATCGATCAGGTCTACCTGGTCAAGACCGGACGGGTCCTGAAAGAGGAGTTCGGATTCCGGACCGTGCAGCCCGATGTGCGCACAACCTATTCCAAGCAGGGCCTGGAGGAAGAATCGCTAACCCTGACCGGTGATCTCAACGTCAGCGACGTGGAATGGATCGTCCAGTACCAGATCGCCGATCCTTTCAAGTTCCTGTTCAATATCAAGGATCCGGTCGGCACCATCCGCGACCTGTCAGAGGCGATTACCCGGAAGGTGATCGGCAGTTCGACGGTGACCAAGGTGCTGACGACCGAACGTGCGCTGCTGGCGGGAAAGATCCAGGAGGATCTGCAGTCGATTCTCAACGAATACGACATCGGCACCCGCATCGTTACCGTCAAATTCCAGGACGTCAACCCGCCCGAGGCGGTCAAGGCGGCGTTCAACGAGGTCAACGAGGCGGAACAGCAGAAGGAGAGCCTGATTTTCAAGGCCCGCGAGCAGTACAACAAGGAAGTCCCCAGGGCGCGCGGTGAAGCCAAGAAGTCCATCCAGGAAGCCGAAGGCTACGCCATTGCCCGGATCAATCGGGCCCGCGGCGAAACCAACCGCTTTGTGGCGCTGCTCAGCGAATACCGCAAATCGCCCGAAGTGACCCGGCGCCGGATTTATCTGGAAACCCTGGAAGAGGTTCTGCCCCGTCTCGAGGAGGTCTATATCATGGATGAACAAGGCGGCGGCTTGCTGCCGCTGCTGCCAATGCGCCGGGAATCGGCAGGAGGTGGCCAATGAAAGCGCCGGTCCTGATTGTTGTTACGGCTATTGTCCTGTTCCTGGGCTTCAATGCCTTTTACGTGGTTAATGAAGCGGAACAGGCGATTGTGACCCAGTTCGGCAAGCCAGTGGGCGATGCGGCCCGCAGTGCCGGGCTGCACTTCAAAATGCCCTTTATCCAGGACGTGCATCGTTTCGACAATCGCATCCTGAAGTGGGACGGCGATCCCAACCAGATCCCGACCAAGGACAAGCGCTTCATCTGGATCGACACCACGGCCCGCTGGCGGATTGTCGACCCCCTGCTTTTTTACACCACGGTGGCCACGGAAGCCGGTGCGCAGAGCCGTCTCGATGACGTTATCGATTCGGTGGTGCGTGACGCCGTCTCCGGGAATCTGCTGGCCGAACTGGTGCGTGGCTCCGATTATGTCCCTCCTGAGGGCGTTCAAGAAACTTTCGAGGTCGAGGGCGTCGAAATCTCCCAGGAAGAACTGGTCAGCCGCGAGAAGGTCCTGACCAATATTCTGGAAAAAGCCAGGGTCAGCGTCCCCGAATATGGCATCGAACTGATCGACGTCCTGTTCAAGCGGATCAACTACGTCGAACAGGTGCGCAAGCGGGTTTACGAACGCATGATCAATGAGCGCAACAAGGTCGCGGCCGAGTTCCGCTCCGAAGGTGAAGGTGAGAGAGCTGAAATTCTCGGCGAAATGGAGCGCGAACTGGAGCGGATCCGGTCCGAGGCCTACCGTACCGTGGTGGAAGTGCGGGGTGAAGCCGATGCCGAAGCGGCTGGAATTTACGCGGAAGCCTACAACCAGGACCGGGAGTTCTACTCTTTTATGCGGACCCTCGAGTCCTACAAGCAGGCGATCCGCGAGAATGGGCGGATGGTTATCTCCACCGATTCCGAGTACTACAAGTATCTGAAGGATATCAAGTAAACTGCGCAAACCCGAAAGCCGGGCCGTCCTTGGACGGCCCGGCTTTTTTCGACCCTGTTCGTCAGCGCCTGTGCCTATTTCCGAAAACCGCCACTTGAACCGTCTGCAGGAACTGGCAGCGCTGCTGCCCGAGCGCTGCTGCAGTTTCGATGCACCCCTGGCCAGGCATAGCAGCTGGCAAATCGGCGGTCCGGCCGATCTATTAACTGAGCCCTGTACGGCTGAACAGGTCGCGACGGTGGTGCGGTTTGCCGGACAACATGGTTTGCCTCTGGTCGTGATCGGCCAGGGCACCAATCTCCTGTTCGACGATGCCGGCCTGCGCGGAGTGGTATTGAAAATCGGCAACAACCTGGCGAGGCTGGAGATCAACGGCCGCCGGATTCTGGCAGAGGGGGGCGTCTGGATCCCGCGCCTGGCCCGCCGGGCGATGCAGGCCGGTCTGGCCGGGCTGGAACACACGATCGGCATCCCCGGCACGTTGGGCGGGCTGATCGTCATGAATGGCGGCAGTCATCGGCAAGGCATCGGCGATCATGTCCGGCAGGTCCGGGTCGTCGACCGCTCGGGCCGGCAGGAGACTCTCAGCCGCGATGCATGCCGGTTTGCCTACCGCAACAGCGCCCTGCAGGACAGCGGCAGCGTCGTGGTCAGGGTCGAACTGGAATGTCCGGCGGGCGATCCCCGGCAAATTCGCCGGGACATGCTGGCTGACCTGCGCGAGCGGCGCGGCAAGTTTCCACGCAAACTGCCTAACTGCGGATCGGTATTTCTCAGTACCACCGAGATGCACGCCACCGTCGGTCCCCCGGGCCGGATCATCGAAGCGGCCGGCCTTAAGGGCCGGCGCCGCGGAGGAGCGGAAGTTTCCTCCCAACACGCCAATTTCATTGTCAACCACGGCGGGGCCCGTTCGGCGGATGTGCTGGCTTTGATCGACGACGTTCGGCAGACGGTCAGAGCCCGGATCGGCTTCGACCTGTGCTGCGAGGTCCGCTACGTCAGTCCGCAGGGCCAGATCATGCCGGCCGACCGCAAAGCCTGACGGTCGCGCCCGGCCGATTATTTCTCCAACCGACTGTTGATTTCCTCGAGTTCTCCCCAACGTTCATAGGCCTTTTCCAGGTCGACTTCCAGCTGCTCCAGGCGGGCCTTCGCGGCGGCGACCCGGTCGCCTTTTTCCTTGTAAAAAGCCGGGTCGGCCAGCTGTTGATGAAGGGCTTCCTGTTCCGCTTCCATGGCTTCGATACGCTGCGGCAGATCCTTGAATTCCCGGCGTTCCCGAAAGCTGAGTTTGCGCGGCCGCGGTCTGGCGGGCCTGGACTTCTTCGGGGGAGGAGGGGTGGTGGTTGCCGGTTCGGCAGCGGTTCTCTGTCGCAGATAGTCGTCATAGCCGCCGACGAACTCTTCGATCCGGCCGTCCGGTTCGAAGGCGATGATGCTGCCGACCACGCGATTGAGGAAATCGCGGTCGTGGCTGACCAGAAACAGGGTGCCCTGAAATTCGCCGAGACGTTCCTCGAGCAGGTCGAGTGTTTCCAGGTCGAGGTCGTTGGTCGGCTCGTCCATGACCAGCACGTTGGCCGGCCGGAGAAACAGGCGCGCCAGCAGCAGCCGGTTGCGTTCTCCGCCGGACAGAATGCGCACCGGACTGCGCGCCCTTTCCGGAGTGAACAGGAAATCCTGAAGATAGCCGATGACATGCCGAGGCTGATCACCGATCATGACCATGTCCTGGTCGCCGGCCAGATTCTGCTGCACGGTTTTGTCCAGCTCGAGCTGTTCGCGCAGCTGGTCGAAATAAAGGATCTGCAGGTTGCTGCCGAGCTTGACGCGTCCAGCCTGCGGTGCGATTTCGCCCAGCAGAAGCTTGAGCAGAGTGGTTTTGCCGGCACCGTTGGGCCCGATGATGCCGATCCGGTCGCCGCGCAGCACGGTTGTGGAAAAATCCTTGATAAGCGGTCGGTTTTCATAGCCGAAAAGCAGGTTTTTGACTTGGGCGACCAGGCGGCCGCTGCGCTCTGCTTCCTGCATATTCAGGCGGACCTGGCCTTGGCGCTCGCGGCGAGCCCGGCGCTCTTCACGCATTTTCTGCAACGCCCGGACCCGGCCTTCATTGCGGGTTCGTCTGGCTTTGATCCCCTTTCGGATCCAGACCTCTTCCTCGGCGAGCTTTTTGTCGAAGCGCCGGCACTGCTCAGCTTCGCCGTGCAAAAGTTCTTCCTTGCGGCGCAGGAAGGTGTCGTAGTCGCAGGCAAAATCATACAGTCGGCCGCGGTCGATTTCGACGATCCGGTTGGCGAGTGCCCGTAGAAAAGTCCGGTCATGGGTGACGAACACCAGGGTCGTTGCTTCCCGCATGAGCAGCTTTTCCAGACGGTTGATCGACTCGATGTCGAGATGGTTGGTCGGCTCGTCGAGCAGCAGAATGTCGGGCCT
>Ga0102929_1001778_pt1 | contig 12853 bp, 10 predicted proteins | sample SalPonR1_B_D2_MG_FD_78510 | JGI IMG/M metagenome (GOLD analysis project Ga0102929, IMG submission 78510) | Salt pond soil microbial communities from South San Francisco under conditions of wetland restoration - Salt Pond MetaG R1_B_D2_MG | ecosystem: Environmental > Aquatic > Marine > Intertidal... | reverse complement strand
CATAACGGATCACGGATCACGGCTCACGGATCACCGGTCACCGATCACCGATCACCGATCACGGATCACCGATCCCAGATCACCGATCCCAGATCACGGCTCACCCAAAAGAACCTCGCCTTAATCGGTGCCAATGGCATGTTGGCGACCATGGTTCGACAAAGTGCCCCAGCGGACCTGGACCTTTATCTGTTCGATCTGCCCGATTTCGATCTGACCAATCGGTCCTTGGTCATCGACACTCTGGTCCGCCTGGCGCCGCATTTTATCATTAATTGTGCTGCCTATACTGACGTGGACGGCGCGGAGAGGAACTCTGCACAGGCATATGCGGTCAATGGAACCGCGGTGGGTTTTTTGGCCGAAGCCGCGGCCGCCACTGGGGCGATTCTGGTTCACATCTCGACCGACTATGTTTTTGACGGCTGCAAAACCACGCCTTACCACGAAGAAGATGCGCCTAATCCCTTGTCCATTTATGGGCAGTCGAAACTTTTGGGGGAGCAAGAGCTTGTCGCAAAAGGCCTGAAGCATTATTTCCTGGTCAGAACCGGCTGGTTGTATGGACCAGGCGGTGGAAACTTTGTGGAAAGCATTCTTCGCCTGTCCACAGAGCATGAGAAGCTGCGTATTGTTGCCGACCAGATTGGTTCGCCAACCTACACCGCTGACCTGGTAAAAGCGATTTTTGAACTCTTGAAGATGCGTGATGACAACCCAGGGAACCAAAGCCGCCATGCACCTTACGGGCTTTATCACATCACCGGCGAGGGGCATTGCAGTTGGTACCAATTTGCGGTTGCCATTGTCGATTTGGCCAGGGAGACCGGCTTACCCTTAAAGGTTCAGGAAATACAGCCAATCCGCACGGAGGACTACCCCCTGCCGGCACAGAGGCCTGCCTACTCGGTGTTGTCCAAGAACAAATTTCGACAGATAACCGGGCACAGCATGCCGCTCTGGCAACAAAGCCTGCAGGAATATTTCAAACATCGAAAACTCTAAAAACCGATCACAGATCACAGATCACAGATCACCGATCACGGATCACCGATCCCAGATCACAGCCTCAAACAAAGGAATCCTCCCATGATTAAAAAGGGAATCATCCTGGCCGGCGGTGCCGGCAGCCGCCTTTACCCGCTGACCCTGGTGGCCAGCAAGCAGCTGCAGCCGGTTTACGACAAGCCGATGATCTATTACCCGCTGGCAACCCTGATGATGGCCGGGATTCGCGATATTCTGATCATTTCCACCCCCCAGGACACGCCGCGCTTTGAAGGACTGCTCGGCTCAGGGAAGCAGTGGGGGATCAACCTGTCCTACGCCGTACAGGCCGAACCGAAAGGCATCGCCCAGGCGTTCCTGGTCGGCGAAGATTTTATTGCCGGTGACAGCGTTGCACTGATTCTCGGCGACAATATCTTCTACGGCAAGATGGGCTTCGATCGCATTGTCGCTGAATTCACTTCCGGTGCCAGAGTGTTCGGCTATCCCGTGCATGATCCCGAACGCTACGGTGTGGTGGAATTCGATCAGGAGGGGAAGGTCCTGAGCCTTGAGGAGAAGCCGGCCCGGCCCAGATCTCACTTCGCGATTCCCGGTCTGTACCTCTACGACGGGCAGGTGGTCGAGATCGCCAGGGGGCTGACCCCTTCGCCGCGTGGTGAACTGGAGATCACCGATGTCAATAAAGCCTATCTCGGCAAAGGGGAATTGCGGGTGGAGCGTCTGGGGCGGGGCATCGCCTGGCTGGATACCGGCACCCATGAGAGTCTGCTCGAGGCCAGCCACTTTATCGGCACCCTGGAAATGCGGCAGGGTTTGAAAATCGCCTGCCTCGAAGAAATTGCCCTGCGGCAGGGGTTTGTCGATGAACGACTGATGAAGGAAAATATTGAGGCAACCCCCCAGTCAAGCTACCGTGACTACCTGGCGCGGGTCCTGCGGGAATATCAGAGCGGTTTTTAAGGGAAAGACGACATGCCGATCACAGTCACCGAAACCGGGCTGCCGGGCGTGCTCCTGCTCGAGCCCCGCGTTTTTGCCGATGAACGCGGCTTTTTTCTCGAATCCTTCAATCAACGCGACTGGCAGGAGGCGACCGGCCTGGATTGCCGGTTCGTCCAGGATAATCACTCCCGCTCCCTGCGTGGCGTCCTGCGCGGCCTTCACTATCAGCTCCCGCCCCACACCCAGGGCAAGCTGGTGCGGGTCGTCGCCGGGGAAATCTTTGATGTCGCCGTCGACCTGAGAACCTCCTCGTCCACTTTCGGCCAATGGTATGGTCGGGTACTCACGGCGGAAAACCGGTTGCAGCTGTGGATCCCGCCGGGCTTCGCTCACGGCTTCCTGACGCTCAGCGAGACCGCTGAAGTCATTTATAAAACCACCGACTACTATGCCCCAGAGTGCGATCGGGCGGTGCTCTGGAACGATCCGGCCCTGGCCATCGACTGGCCTCTTGAGGGGTCCCCCATTCTGTCCCCGAAAGATGCCGCCGCCCACTGTTGCCGGGACGCCGAGCTTTTTCCAGGCTGAGCCCCATGCAGGATGCAACTCGCACGCGGTCTGGTCAAGAAGTTCGTTGATTCGCGCAGGTCGGGAATAGCAAAACGGCAAACAACGGGCAATGGCCGGCTGCCGGGGGCTTTTTCATGAAAGGATCCGGACGCGGCTTTTGCAAACAGGAGAGGCAATATTTTGCATATTGATATCGAAACCCTGCTAAAGATCTGCCATGAAGCCGGCGCCGCCATTATGGAGATATACAGCGGCGAGATCCAGGTCGAAACCAAGCAGGATCAGTCTCCTCTGACCGAGGCCGATCGGGCCGCGCACGACATCATTGTCCGCCGGCTGGAGGAGCATTTCACGGGCATCCCGGTGCTCTCCGAGGAAGGCGCGGATATCGATTTCGAGACCCGTCGCTCCTGGCAGGAATTCTGGCTGGTGGATCCCCTCGACGGCACCAAGGAATTCATCAATCGCAACGGCGAATTCACCGTCAATATCGCCCTGGTGGCAGGCCATCGGGTTCGCTTCGGCATGGTCCATGTGCCGGCGCAGCAGAAGACCTACTGGGGCGAAGTCGGCGCGGGGGCCTGGCTGCAGGAGAAAGGCGCTCCGCCACGTCGGATCATGGTCCGGCCGCAGGCGCCTGGCCAGGGCCTGACCGTGGTGGTCAGCCGTTCCCATCCCTCACCGGAGCTGGATGCTTATCTTCAGACCCTCAATGTCGCCGAAACGATTGCCGTGGGCAGTTCCCTCAAGCTGTGCACCCTGGCCGAAGGCCGGGCCGACCTCTATCCCCGTTTCGGCCCCACCATGGAATGGGATATCGCCGCCGGCCAGGCCGTGGTCGAGGCCGCCGGCGGGTGGGTCCGGACCTTCGCCGGCAGCCCCTTGCGCTACAACAAGCAGAACCTGAAAAACCCGTATTTCCTCGCCGCTGCCGCATCTCCTTGAAGTGCGCACAAAGGAAACCAATACACACCGCCAAAAACCTTATCCAACAATGGGACGTGTAGGGGCGGGGTTGCCCCGCCCCTGCCTGTCGGTTCTGACGACCAAGCAGGGCGGGGAGACCCCGCCCCTACTTTTTTCGAATGCTGGAATAATTCCTTGACTAAGCCGGAAGCGATTTGCAAAGATATCAAGTTCAGTTTTCTGCCGGATTAACGAGGAGCTCTCTCCATGAAACGGTTTTTCAAAGAATGGCGCCCCTACCTGGTCTTCGGCGCCTTCTTCAGTATGTTTATCAATATCCTGCAGCTCACCTTCCCGATTTACATGATGGCGATTTACGACCGGGTCCTCTCCAGCTACAGCATGCCGACCCTGTACGCCATTACCATCGGCGCGGTGGTCGCCCTGATCGTCATGGCACTGCTGGAATTCGTCCGTTCGCGACTGCTGGTCCGCTGCGGGGTGGCTATCGACCAGGCCTTGAGCAATACGGTGCTCAGTGAAGTTCTGAAAAAATCCGCCGTGGCCGGTCCCGGCTCGACGAAGGCCAATTTGCGCGACGTCAACATCCTCCGCAACTTCTTCGCCGGCAATGCCATTTTCACACTGTTCGATATCCCCTGGACGCCGATTTTCCTGGCGGTCATCTACCTGTTTCATCCGGTGCTGGGCATGATCGCCACCGGCGGTGCGGTCCTGCTGGTCATCTTCGCGGTGCTCAACGAGTTCCTGACCCGCAAGCCCCTCGAATCGGCCAATCAGGTCAACAACTACATCGGCAATCTGGTGAACGCCGCGCAGCGCAATTCCCATTCGGTGGCCAGCATGGGCATGCTCAGGGGAATCACCTCCCGCTGGGACGAACTCAACGACAGCATGACCAAGCTGCAGACTCAGGCCAGCAGGCACTCGGGGACAGTCCAGTCCCTGTCCAGCTGGTTGCGCCAGTCCATGCAGGTCTTCATTTACGGCGTCGGTGCCTACCTGACTCTGCAGGGCAACGCCACGCCGGGGATCATGATCGCTTCCTCGATCATCATGGGCCGCGCCCTGGCGCCGGTGCAGATGGGCATCGGCAGTTGGAAGAGCATGGTCGAAGCGCGCGGTGCCTGGCACCGTCTCGATGGGCTGTTCAAGGAAAGGTCCGAAGAGGAAAAGATGGACCTGCCGGAACCGACCGGGCAGATCGCCACCGAGGGCGTCACCCTGCGCATGGGCGACAATTTCATTCTGCGCGACATCGGTTTCAGCCTCCAGGCTGGCGAGTCCATGGGCCTGATCGGCCCTTCCGGTGCCGGCAAGACCACCCTCTGCCGCCTGCTGCTCGGCATCTGGCCGCCTACCGCCGGGCATGTCCGCCTGGACGGTGCTGATATCAGCAACTGGGATCCGGAGAAACTCGGCCCGTACCTTGGCTACCTGCCTCAGGAAGTCGAGCTGTTTGCCGTGAGCATTGCCGAGAATATTGCCCGGCTGGGCGAGGTCGATTCGGAAAAGGTCATCGCCGCGGCCAGAATGGCCGGGGTCCACGAGCTGGTCCTGCAGATGCCCCAGGGCTATGACACCCGCGTTGGTGAAGGGGGCGTCGTGCTTTCCGGCGGGCAGCGGCAGCGCATCGGTCTGGCCCGTGCCCTGTACGATAACCCTAAACTGGTGGTGCTCGACGAGCCGGATTCCAACCTGGATGACGAAGGCGAAAAAGCCCTGCTCGAATCCTGGAAAAATCTCAAGGAAGCGGGCACGACCCTGATCGTGGTCTCCCACAAACCCAGCCTGCTGGCCAGCGTTGACAAGGTCCTGGTGCTCAAGGAAGGCCAGGCCGCCATGTTCGGCGACCGGGACCAGATTTTCAAAACACTCATGCAGCAGCGACAGGCCGGTTCGCCGGCCGCAGCGGTGCAAACGGCCTGATGGGCGGAAGGAATGCTCACCGCAGCTGAGGGGGGCCTCCCCGATCAATTCATAGGAAAATGCGCTCATGACCGACAATCAGGATAAGAAACCCGGTTTTTTTAAAAGAATTTTCTCTCGGCACCGGGTCAGTAAAGAGGAATATGCCCAACTGCTGGATGAAACCACGCCGCCGCCCAAACTGAATATCGGCTTCGCCGACGGCCGCCGGATTATCACGGGCGGGCTGATCATCGTTGGCATTTTCTTCGGTTTCGGCGGCATCTGGGCGGCCACGGCGGAAATCACCGGTGCGGTCATTGCCCAGGGGGAAGTGCGGGTGGATACCGAACGGAAAACCGTCCAGCATCTGGAAGGCGGCATTGTCCGCCAGATTCTGGTCCGCAACGGCGACCATGTCGAGCGCGGCGAACCGCTGATCATTCTCGATGAGACCCGGGTCAGCGCGGCCGTGGAACAGCTCCAGCTGCAACTTGCCGCCCTCAGCCTTGCCGAGGCCCGGCTGGAGGCGGAGCGCATCGGTCAGCCCCGGGTGGACTGGCCGGAACGGATGCCGGTGATCTCCGAAGCGGAATACCTTGATCTGAAAAATGCCGAGGAGAAGGTCTTTGCCTCACGTCACCAATCGATGCTTGACCAGGTTGGTCTGCTGCGCAAGCAGATCGAACAGATGGGCGAAAATATCGCCGGTCTCCAGGAGCGGATCCAGGCCGAAGAACAGATCATTGCCGCGCTTCAGGAAGAACTGAACGCCAAGGAAGAACTCCTGGCGGAAAATTACATTGACAAGACGGCGGTGCTCTCCCTGCGACGGGCCCTGGCCGAACGCCTGGGCTCCAAGGGGCAGCTGCGCAGCTCCATCGCCGAAGTCCGGGGCCGGATGGCCGAGTACGAACTGCGCATCGAATCCATCAAGACGGAAATGCAGAAGGAAGTGACCGCCCAATTGACCGAAGTGCAGCAGAAGCTGTTCGATCTCCGCCAGCAGCTGATGCCCCGTCTCGATGCCCAGAAGCGGTTGGCCATCGAGGCTCCGGTCAGCGGCGAAGTGGTCGCCCTGGCCGTCCATTCGGAGGGGGCGGTGATCTCGCCCGGCCAGCCGCTGCTCGATATCGTTCCCGAGGACAACCCCCTGATCGTCGAGTGCCAGATCCAGGTCAAGGACATCACGCATGTCTACAAGGGACAGGCGGCCGATGTTCAATTGATGGCCTTCGATCAGCGGACCACGCCCAAGATCGCCGGCGAGGTCGTCTATGTCTCCGCCGACCGCTTGCTCAAGGAAACCGCCTATGGGGAAATGCCCCAGTATGTCGTCCAGGTCGAGTTGAGCCGCGAACAGCTCGAACAGAATGAACTCTACCTGACCGCCGGCATGCCGGCAACGGTCTTCATCCAGACCGACCCGCGTACGGTTCTCGATTATCTTGTGGAACCGATTGTCGCCAATGCCGACAAGGCCCTGCGGGAAAATTGACGCGGTGCCGCTTCCGCAGCCGGTCCCGGGACTCCCTTGAATCTTCAATTCCAAACCAATCTGGTGCGAGAATGATGAATGTGGTGAAGCGCGCGATTTTTGCTGTCTGTTTGCTGATCCTCCTGCCTGCGGGTGCCGGGGCCATCTCCCTGAGCCTGGACCAGTGCATCCAGCGGGCCATGGTCGCCAACCCGGAAATCAAGGCTTATCAGTATGCTGTCCAGGAAGCCCGGGAAGGAGTGGGCGAAGCCTGGGGAGCCTTCCTGCCTTCGGTATCGGTCAGTTACGACCACAACCGAATTCTCAACAGCTCCGGCCAGGGCACGGAAAACGATTATTTCGACCAGCGGAGCGATCGCCTCGTGGCCCGCCTGTCCCAGCCGGTGTTCGCCGGCTTCCGCGGTCTGGCCGGCCTCAAGCGGGCCCGTCAGAACGAGAGCTTCCGCGAGCTTGAGCTGCTGTTGATCCGCGCCGAGCTGCGGCGCGACGTCAAGATCGGCTTCTATGATCTGCTGCGGGCGCAGGCCCTGGTCGAAAAAAGAACCGAATCGGTGGAGCGCCTCCGCAACCAGCAGGAGATTGCTCAGGCCTGGGTCGAAAAATCCCTGGCTCCCCGGATCCGGCTGCTCGAGGTCCAGGTCGAACTGAGCAATGCCCGCCAGGCAGTGATTTCCGCCAAGGCCGCTCTGGCCACCGCCATGGCCAGGCTGGAGGAAATGCTCGGCATGGAAAGCGGCTTCACTCCGGAAATCGAAGGCAGCCTGGACGAACAAGCCATTGAACCCTGCCAGACAGTGCCGGCCTGCGTCGACCTTGGCCTGGCACGGCGTCTGGAACTCGAACTGGGCACGCTCAACATCAAGATGGCGCACCAGGAAGCGCGAACCATTCTGGCTCGAAACCTGCCGCAAGCCCGTGTCGATGCCAGTTGGAACGATTTCCAGCGCGATTACGAAACGGAGAGCCTCACCGATGACGTGCGTGATTACTACACCGTCATGTTCAATGTCAGTATCAGCCCTTTCCAGGGGGGCCGGAATATTTTTGCCTGGCGCCGGCAGCAGGCGGCCATCAGCCGTTTGGAAAATATCCTGATCCAGCAGCGCAACGGCATTACCACCGAAATCAAGAGCCGCTTCGAACAGTTGAACGAAGGTTACGCGCGTCTGGAGACAGCGGAAGACACCCTGAAGCAGGCCCGCGAGGCCTATGACCTGACCAGGCATTCGGTCAAGCTCGGCGTCAGCTCTCTGCGGGACCTGCTCGATACGCAGATCCTGTTGACCGAGGCCCAGATCAATCAGATCGATTCCTACCACGCTCTCCAGGTGGCCAGAGCCCATCTCGATTTCGCGGTGGGGAATTGAAAGGCTGGAGGCTGAAGGCTTGAAGGCTGGAGGCTTAAGCCCTCAGCCTCCAGCCTCTCCATAAAAACTCATGCTCCAGACCATCTGGCAATATCGCTATTTCATCCTCAGTTCGATCAAAACCGAATTCCGTTCCCGTTTTGCCCGAAGCAAGCTTGGCGGTTTCTGGATGATTCTGCATCCACTGGCGCAGGTGGCTATCTATGCCGTGGTCTTGTCGGCGGTGCTCTCGGCGAAACTGCCGGGCATCGATAACCGCTTTGCCTATGCCCTCTACCTGATGTCGGGCATGCTTGGCTGGAACCTGTTCGCCGAGGTCCTGAATCGCAGCGTCAACATCTTCGTCGAAAATGGCAACCTGATCCAGAAACTGTCCTTTCCGAAAATCACCCTGCCGTTGGTCGTCATGGGCAGTGCCCTGGTCAACAACGTCCTGTTGTTTGCCGCCATGCTGGTGGTCTTCGGTCTGCTCGGCCATTTTCCCAATCTGGCCATTTTGTGGCTGCCGCTGATGATTTTCATGACTCTTGGGATTGCCGCGGGACTGGGCTTGTTCCTGGCGATTCTCAACGTGTTCATTCGGGATATTTTCCAGGTCATGACCATTGTGCTGCAGTTCTGGTTCTGGCTGACCCCGGTCGTCTACATGCACGAGATTATTCCCGAGTCTTACCGGCACCTGCTGTTTCTCAATCCGATTGCCGTGCTGGTGGTCGGTTTTCAGGATATTTTGCTTTACCGGCAAACTCCGGACCTCGTCAGTCTGGTTTATCCGCTCAGTCTGGCGATCATTTTGCCGGCGATTGCCTATGTTATGTACAAACGCGGCAGCGAGGATATGGCCGATGCGTTATGACTGAGTTGGGGAGGGAATAACCCCCCTGGCCCCCCTTTTTAAAGGGGGGAACGTAAAGGCGAAGGGAGCAGCCCCTGAATCCTCCCCCTTTAACAAAGAGGGGACGCATGGACGGAAGGGATCGCTCCTGATGCTGCTCCTTGCTGAACAGAAAACATCCTGGAAGAACCCGCAATGAGGCAACCTGAAAGCTCAGCACCCGCAGACACAGCAGCACGGAACCCGCATCCCTCCGGTTCGCCGCCACTTTTGCAGGTCGCCCATATCAGTAAATCCTATCGGACCTACCGGAGTGAATTGTTACGGGTCGCCTCCTGGTTCGGTTATCCGGCCCGCCCCAGGGAAGAACAGCATGTCCTCGACGACGTCAGCTTCTCGGTGCAGCCGGGGGAGACGGTCGGCATCGTCGGCCAGAACGGGGCGGGCAAAAGCACTCTCCTGAAGATCATTTGCGGCACCCTCAAGGCCACCGGCGGCGAAATCCGGATTGCCGGCCGGATTTCGGCGATCCTCGAACTGGGCATGGGCTTTCACCCCGACTTGACCGGCCGCCAGAACGTCTATCATTCGGCCGGGCTGATGGGTTTTTCCCGGGAGCAGATCGACCGGGTTATCGACACGGTCGCCGCCTTCGCTGAAATCGGCGACTATTTCGATCAACCGGTGCGCACCTACAGCAGCGGCATGCAGATGCGGGTGGCCTTTGCCGTCGCCACCATGTACCGGCCCGAAGTCCTGGTTATCGACGAGGCCCTGAGTGTCGGCGACGCCTACTTCCAGCACAAGAGCTTCAGCCGGATCCGGGACTTCCAGAAAGAAGGCACCACCCTGCTGATCGTTTCCCACGATCGGGCAGCCATACAGGGCATCTGCAGCCGGGCTCTGCTGCTGGATGCCGGGCGGGTGCTCAGGGACGGGCCACCCGAGGAGGTCATGGATTATTACAATGCCCTGATCGCCGACAAGGACAACCGCCGCATCGATCAGAAAATCCTGGCCGACGGCAAGACCCAGACCGTCTCCGGTTCCGGCGAGGTGGTCATCGACCAGGTGGTGCTTTCGGACTCTGACGGCAACCCTCTGGATACGGCCCGGGTCGGCCAGGAGGCCCTGCTGACCATCCGTCTGCGCGCCGTTTCGGACGTCTCCGAACTGGTGGTGGGCTTCATGATCCGGGACCGGCTGGGTCTGGATGTTTATGGCACCAACAGCTTTTATCTCGACCGGGTCGTCCATGATGTCAGGCAGCAGTCCATTCTGACCTACCGCTACCGCTTCCCGGTCAACCTGGGCATCGGCTCCTATGCCATAACCGTTGCCGCCCATTGCGACTATTCCCACGTGGCCGGCAATTACCAGTGGCTTGACAGGGCGGTGGTGTTCAAGGTGGTCAATGTCAGCAAGGCCGAGTTTGCGGGCCTGGCCTGGCTGCCGGTGGCGGTCGATGTCCATGTGGGGGACTGATGCGTAACAGCCTGTTGATCGACGGTCTCCCGTTGCTGGGCCAGGTCTCCGGTGTCGGCCGCTACAGCCATGAAGTCTGCGCTCGTTTGCCTGATGATGTTTTCCGCATCTGGTACTATTACGGCTATCTGTCCCGCCGCAAGCAGGATGCCGCCGCCTCCTCCGCCCTCAGTCGGTTGAAAGGGCGGGCCGGTCGCTTCAAGCGATTCAAATCGGTGGCGCGGCGCCTGTCCTCCCTGGCCTCACGGCTGGGGTCCTGGGATCTGCACTGGCAGCCCAATTTCATCCCCCTGCCGGGGGTCAGGGCTCGGCGGGTGGCGGTCACCGTCCACGATTTCTCCTGGGAAATTCACGCCCCATTCCATCCGCGGGAGCGGGTCGAGTATTTCCGGAAGCATTTTTATCCCGGCATCGAAGCCGCCGACCGCATCATTACCGTTTCCCATTACGTCAGAGGTGAACTCATAGAGCGGCTGCCCCATCTGGCCGACCGCATCCAGGTGATCCACAACGGTTATGATCACCGCCTGTATGCACCGCCTGGCGAAGAGCGGCCGCGCAACTATCTGCTGTCGGTGGGTAACATCGAACCCCGTAAAAACCTGCTCGGCCTGCTGCGCGCCTATGCCGGCATCGCGCCGGAGATCCGCCGCCAGCATCCCCTGCTGCTGATTGGGGCGGCCGGCTGGAAAAACCGGGAGATCTTCCAGCTCATCGACCAGATGGACGGCGATGTCCGTTACCTCGGCTATGTCTCCGACCAGCAGCTGGCTGATTATTACCGGGAGGCGCTCTGCTTCGTCTACCCCTCATTTTATGAAGGCTTCGGTCTGCCCCCCCTGGAAGCCATGGCCTGCGGCACGCCGGTCATCGCCTCCAACGTATCCTCGCTGCCGGAAGTCTGCGGCGAAGCCGCCTGTTACGTCGATCCGGAAGACGTCGAGGCGATCCGCAGCGCCATCCTCGCTTTCATCGGCGACCCGCAGCTGCGGCACCAGCACGCCGCCCGCGGCCTGACCCAGGCGGCGCGGTTCAGCTGGGATCGTTCCGCCGCCGAGCATCTTGCGCTGTTCAAAGAGCTGGCAGGGCCATGAAGGTTGCCGTCATCCATGAATGGCTGGCGACCTGCGGCGGCTCGGAAAAGGTTCTCGAGCAGATTCTGGACCTTTACCCCGGCGCCGACCTGTTTGTCGTTGTTGATTTCATGACCGGCGGCCAGCGGCAGCCCTTTGATCGCCACCGGATCCAGACCAGCATGATCCAGAGGCTGCCCTTCGCCCGCCGGCATTTCCGGCGCTACCTGCCGCTCATGCCCCGCGCGATCGAGCAGTTCGACCTGACGGACTATGACCTGGTCCTGTCCAGCTCCCACTGCGTGGCCAAAGGCGTCCGGACCCGCCCCGGCCAGCTGCATGTCTGCTACTGCCACACGCCCATGCGCTACATCTGGGACATGCAGCAGGACTACCTGGCCGCCAATCGGATCGGCGGCCTGCAGGCCGTTCTCGCCCGCTCGCTGTTTCGCTCCCTGCGGCGCTGGGATCGCCGGACCGGCGGCGTCGACCATTTCATCGCCAATTCGGCGTTCATCGCCGAGCGCATCCGACGCTGTTATGACCGGCAGGCCGCCGTGATCTATCCGCCGGTGGACGTCGAACAGTTCATGGGTCACCAGCCCAGAGGTGATTTCTATGTCACCGCTTCGCGGCTGGTCTCGCAGAAGAAGGTCGAACTGATCGTCGAGGCGTTCAACCGGTTGCCCGACAAAAAGCTGGTCGTGGTCGGCGACGGTCCCCTGCTGCCCGAGATACAGCGGCAGGCCGGCCCGAACATCACCGTCCGCGGCCATCTGGCGACGTCAGAACTCGCCGACTGCCTGCAAAAGGCGCGAGCTTTTGTCTTTGCCTCCCTGGAAGACTTCGGCATGATTACGGTGGAGGCCCAGGCTGCCGGTACGCCGGTCATCGCTTTCGGCCAGGGTGGCTCTCTGGAAATTGTCCGTGAAGACACTGGGCTGTTTTTCGCCGAACAGTCTGCCGCCAGCCTGATCGAGGCCGTGCGCGAGTTCGAAAGCCGGCAAGCAACCTTTTCAGCGCAGGCCTGCCGGGAGAACGCCCGCCGGTTTGACACCGCCGCTTTCCGCAAAGCCTATACAGCTTTCGTCGAGCAGGCCTGGCGGGACGCAACAAGGGTGTCGGAATAAACCGGCCATGTAGGGGCGGGGTTCCCCCGCCCTGGTTGTGACGCCGCCCTGGTTCGTGACGCGGCCCTGGTTGTGACGCCGCCCTGGTTCGTGACGCGGCCCTGGTT
>Ga0102929_1001776_pt1 | contig 12856 bp, 10 predicted proteins | sample SalPonR1_B_D2_MG_FD_78510 | JGI IMG/M metagenome (GOLD analysis project Ga0102929, IMG submission 78510) | Salt pond soil microbial communities from South San Francisco under conditions of wetland restoration - Salt Pond MetaG R1_B_D2_MG | ecosystem: Environmental > Aquatic > Marine > Intertidal... | reverse complement strand
CTCTTGCAAGAGCAGGGAGAGACGCTGGACGCCGTGATCGAAATGCGCGTCGATGACGACACGCTGATCAAACGTATCGTGGGCCGCGCGGAAGAGGCCCGCGCCGCCGGTAAGCCGGTGCGCGCCGATGACAACGAAGAAAGCGTCAAGCACCGCTTGATGGAATACTACAAGAAAACCGCTCCGCTCATTGGCTATTACCATGCCAAGGGACAGCTCCAAAGCGTGGACGGTTTGGGCGCGATTGATGAGGTTTCAGGCGCTATCGCTGGTGTCCTTGACAAATAAGGGCAGGGGGGTTGACGCCCCCCGGTTTTGCGCCTACGCACCCCTATCTCTTTAGAGTAAATGATTCCCTATCGGGGCGCCCGATAGAGAGTCGATCACCTGAAATTCAGCTGCGGCCCGAAGCGTCATGCCTCGGGCCTACGTTGTGAAAAAAGGTTCTGGAGTTACGGAACCGCAACGAAAGGATATGACACGTGGCACGTATCGCCGGCGTAAATCTTCCCACTGCCAAACGGGTTCCAATCGCCCTCACGTATATCACCGGAATTGGCCATTCTTCGGCCAAGGCCATCTGCGAGGCGACGGGCATCGACCCCACCCGCCGGATCAATGAGCTGAGCGACACCGAGGCCGTGGCCCTGCGTGAGCACATCGACAGCAACTACACCGTCGAAGGTGACCTGCGTCGTGAAGTTCAAATGAACATCAAGCGCCTGATGGACCTTGGTTCTTATCGTGGCCTGCGCCACCGCCGCAACCTGCCGGTTCGCGGTCAGCGCACCCACACCAATGCCCGCACCCGCAAGGGCCCGGCGAAACCCATCGCCGGCAAGAAGAAATAAGGAGGGCATTGAACAATGGCACGTGATACTCGTCGCACCAAACGCAAGGTCTCCAAGAACATCGCCACTGGCGTTGCTCATGTGAACTCGTCGTTCAACAACACCAAGATCCTGATCTCGGACGTGCAAGGCAACGCCATCTCGTGGTCGTCGGCTGGCACCATGGGCTTCAAGGGCTCGCGCAAGTCAACACCTTACGCCGCCCAGATGGCCGCCGAAGACGCGGGCCGCAAGGCTCAGGAACACGGTATGAAGACCCTTGAGGTCGAAGTTCAAGGCCCCGGTTCGGGCCGTGAATCGGCGCTCCGCGCGCTGGCCGCTGTCGGCTTCAACATTACCTCGATCCGTGACGTGACGCCGATGGCGCACAACGGCTGCCGCCCGCCGAAACGCCGTCGGGTCTAAGCACTATTTTTCAGGTTGGGGCCGGATGTTTTTCACGGCCCCAATCCGTCGTTTTAAACCTCGGGCGTTCCGGACCTTCGGACATGGGGCCGGGACAGGAATGGAGGGACCACATGATCCACAAGAATTGGGCCGAATTGATCAAGCCGACCCAGCTTGAGGTGAAGCCGGGCAATGACCCGCTCCGCCAAGCCACAGTCGTGGCAGAACCTCTTGAGCGTGGCTTTGGCCTTACGCTCGGCAACGCCCTGCGTCGCGTGCTGCTCAGCTCGCTGCAAGGTGCCGCCATCACCAGCGTGCAAATCGACAACGTCCTGCACGAGTTCTCCAGCGTCGCGGGCGTTCGCGAAGATGTCACCGACATCGTGCTGAACCTCAAGGGCGTTGCCCTGCGCATGGATGTCGAAGGGCCCAAGCGCCTGTCGATCAGTGCCAAGGGTCCGGGCGTCGTCACCGCCGCTGACATCGCCGACAGCGCAGGTATCGAGATCCTGAACAAGGATCACGTGATCTGCCACCTCGATGAAGGCGCTGACCTCTACATGGAACTGACCGTTGGCACCGGCAAAGGCTATGTTGCCGCCGACAAGAACAAGCCCGAGGATGCGCCGATTGGCCTGATCCCCGTGGATGCGATCTATTCGCCGGTCAACAAGGTCAGCTACGATGTCCAACCTACCCGTGAGGGCCAGGTTCTGGATTATGACAAGGTGACCATGAAAGTCGAAACCGATGGGTCGATCACGCCGGATGATGCCGTGGCTTTCGCCGCCCGCATCCTGCAAGATCAACTGTCGATCTTCGTCAACTTCGACGAGCCGGAATCGGCCGGTCGTCAGGACGAGGACGAAGGTCTTGAGTTCAACCCGCTGCTTCTCAAGAAAGTGGACGAGTTGGAACTCTCGGTCCGGTCGGCAAACTGCCTGAAGAACGACAACATCGTTTACATCGGCGACCTGATCCAGAAAACCGAAGCCGAGATGCTCCGCACCCCGAACTTCGGCCGCAAGTCGCTCAACGAGATCAAAGAAGTTCTCTCGGGCATGGGTCTGCACCTCGGCATGGATGTCGAAGACTGGCCGCCCGACAACATCGAAGATCTGGCCAAGAAATACGAAGACCAGTTCTAAGAATTTCACGGGCCGTTCTGTACAACTTGTACATTGCGGCCTGTGGCACCCCCGAGTTTCGTACAAAACTCACGTACATAACGTAAGATTCGTACGAAATTCACCCCGGGCACCCGCCCCAAGGAGAGTCGGTGACACGCATCACCGGCCAGACAAAGCAAAACACTGTAAAGGACTAGAAAAATGCGTCACGCAAAAGGCTATCGCCGCCTCAACCGCACCCATGAGCACCGCAAGGCCCTCTGGGCCAACATGTCCGGTTCGCTCATCGAACACGAACAGATCAAGACGACCCTGCCCAAGGCAAAAGAACTTCGCCGGGTCATCGAAAAGCTGGTAACCCTCGGAAAACGCGGCGATATTCACGCCCGTCGTCAAGCCGCGGCCCAGCTCAAGCAGGACAAGCACGTCGCCAAGCTCTTCGATGTGATCGGCCCGCGCTACGCCGAACGCCAAGGCGGTTACGTGCGCGTTCTGAAGGCCGGCTTCCGCTACGGCGACATGGCCCCGATGGCCATCATCGAATTCGTCGACCGCGACGTCGACGCCAAGGGCGCCGCTGACCGCGCCCGCGTCGAAGCCGAAGAAGCGGCGGCCGACGAAGAATAAGGCATTGAAACCAAATGGTTTCCGCTAAAGGCTCCTGCTGTTTCGGCAGGGGCCTTTTTCTTTGCGGTTGCACTTTCCCGCAGGCCTTCGCATATCTTTGAGACGTGGAATTGAAGGGGGTTTCATGCTCCGCGCGCTACTTGCCATAATCATTTGCGCCACCACCCCGGCATGGGCGGAGACACGCGTGCCCGGATCTCAGGCCGAGATTTCCATGGGCTTTACGCCCGTGGTCAAACGCGCCGCCCCCGCCGTGGTCAACATCTATGCCCGCCGGATCGTCAATACCCGCTCCAGCCCCTTTGCGGGCGACCCGTTTTTCCAAAACCTTTTCAATAACTTCGGTGTTCCGCAACAACGGGTCCAGAACTCCCTCGGCTCCGGCGTGATCCTCAGCGAGGACGGAATCGTTGTCTCGAATTACCATGTCGTAGGCGAGGCCACGGATATTCGCGTTGTCCTCAAGGACCGGCGAGAATTTGAAGCCAAGGTCTTGTTGTCAGACGAAGAAAGCGACCTTGCGATCCTTCAGATGCAGGATGCGCCCAGCCTCCCGGCCCTCGAAATTCGCGACAGCGACAGCGTTGAAGTGGGCGAACTGGTCCTTGCCATCGGCAACCCCTTCGGGGTGGGCCAGACCGTCAGTTCCGGCATCGTCTCTGGCCTTGCCCGTTCGGGCACCGCCACCGGCAATGCACGGGGTTATTTCATCCAGACGGACGCGCCCATCAACCCCGGCAATTCGGGTGGGGCCTTGGTGGATGTGAATGGCCAACTCATTGGAATCAATACCTCGATCCTTAGTCGTTCCGGCGGGTCGAATGGTATCGGCTTTGCCATTCCTTCGGCCTTGGTGGCGCAGTTCGTAGCCCAGGCCAAGGCCGGAAACACCGAATTCCAACGTCCTTGGGCGGGTCTCAGGGGGCAATCCGTCATGGCGGACATGGCCGAAGGTCTTGGCCTTGACCGCCCCGGTGGCATTGTCATCTCGCAGGTTCACCCGGCAAGTACCTTCGCGAAAGCCGGGGTCGGCGCAGGCGACGTGATTACCAAGGTGGACGGCTTGCCGGTAAATACGCCCGCCGAGATGATTTTTCGTATGTCGGTCAAAGGGATAGGCGAAGGCGTCAGGGTGAAAATCTGGCGTGATGGTGAGCCGCAGGAAATATCGCTTCCTCTGATCGCGGCACCTGACGTCCCGCCACGAAATAAGCTGGAGACATCCAGCCGCTCGCCCATTCCCGGCCTCATCCTTTCAACCGTGAACCCCGCTGTCATTGATGAATACAACCTGGCGATCATGGCGAAAGGCGTGGTGGTGGACGACCCGGGCCAATTTGGCCTGCGCGCCGGATTGCGGGCGGGGGACATTCTATTGTCCATCAATGACCTGCCCGCAGGCAACAGCGCTGACGCCGCGCGGATGCTTGAAGAGGCCAGAGGCCGCCTTGCCTTGGAAATCCAGCGTGGGTCGCGGCGCATGGTCATGCGGTTCAGGTTGTAACGGATGAGCGACCTTTTCGATCAGGCCCCGGATGCCATACCTGAAGGCGCCCCGCGCCCATTGGCCGACCGCCTGCGCCCGAAATCCCTGTCAGAGGTGATCGGGCAGGAACAGGTGCTGGGTGGGCAGGCCCCGCTTGGCGTCATGCTGTCGTCGGGCAGCCTGTCATCCCTTGTTTTCTGGGGTCCGCCCGGTGTGGGAAAAACCACCATCGCGCGGCTTCTGGCCGATGAAACGGACATGCATTTCGTCCAGATCAGCGCGATTTTCACCGGCGTACCCGAATTGAAAAAGGTGTTTGAACAGGCCAAGCACCGCCGCGCGAACGGGCAGGGGACGCTTCTGTTCGTCGACGAGATTCACCGCTTCAACAAGGCGCAACAAGACGGGTTCCTGCCGCATATGGAGGATGGCACCATCCTTCTGGTGGGCGCGACCACGGAAAACCCCAGTTTCGAGTTGAACGCCGCGCTTTTGAGCCGCTCGCAAGTTCTGGTTCTGGAACGGCTTTCTTTGGCTGACCTTGAGCGCATGGCGCAACGCGCCGAGGCCGAGCTTGGCCGCGCCCTGCCACTGGACGGCCCGGCGCGCGAGGCGCTTCTGGAAATGGCCGATGGCGATGGCCGTGCGCTTCTCAATCTGATCGAACAGGTGGCGGCGTGGACGGTCGAGGGCAAACTGGGCACCGAGGCCCTGACCACCCGTCTCATGCGTCGCGCGGCAAAATACGACAAGGGCGGGGATGAGCATTACAACCTGATTTCCGCGCTGCACAAATCGGTGCGCGGTTCCGATCCGGATGCCGCGCTGTACTGGTATGCGCGCATGCTGACCGGCGGAGAAGACCCGCGCTATCTTGCGCGCCGGATCACCCGCATGGCGGTTGAGGATATCGGCCTTGCCGATCCGCAGGCGCAAACCGTCTGCCTGCACGCGTGGGAAACCTATGAACGTCTGGGAAGCCCCGAAGGTGAACTGGCCCTTGCGCAGGCGGTGACGTACTTGGCCCTCGCGCCCAAGTCCAACGCCGGATATGCGGCCTATAAGGCGGCGATGCGCGAAGCGAAGAAAACCGGCAGTGAACCGCCCCCCAAACACATCCTGAATGCACCCACCTCCCTGATGAAAGAGCAGGGCTATGGCGCTGGCTACGACTATGACCATGATGCCGAGGATGGCTTCTCCGGACAGAACTATTTTCCCGAAGGCATGTCCCGCCCGGTACTTTACCAACCCGTCGAACGGGGCTTTGAACGAGAGCTCAAAAAGCGACTCGACTATTTCGCCAAGTTGCGCGCCAAGCGCCAATAACCCGGCGAGCGCGCGACCGATATACAGCCCAGGGTGGTGCGGAGGTCGTTTGCGGACATCGCCAAAACCGCCCCAAATACCCACCGCGGGCTAATTTCTCAGGGTTCACAAGCACCTTTCCTGTATCTGCCGGGCATTGTTAAAAAAAAATTGAATAGCCAAACTAGAGGGTAGAAGGCATCCGGATTTCGTGTTTTGTTATCGGTATGTCGCATTTAGGCTGCCGGCCCACGCAAAGGAAAGGGAAGCTTTGCCGGAGAGTTACAGGCTGACAGCTCCAAAAGGCGAACAAGACCAAATCAACAGGGATATAATATGACAAAGGTCAAAGATCAGATTCTCATCGACCGGCTGGCGGATGCCGCCCGCGACGGCAAGATTTCGCGCCGGTCGTTCATGCACTACTCGATGGCGGCGGGCATGACCGCCTCGGCTGCCACGGGGCTTTGGGCCACCAAGGCCCAGGCGGAGCCAAAGCGGGGCGGTACCTTCAAGGTGGGCATGCATGACGGCAACTCGGCCGACACGCACGACCCGGGCCAATATGTCTCGCGCCAGCAGATCTATCTCGCCCACCAGTACCGCAGCTACCTGACGTTGATCGAGCCTGACGGCTCGCTCGGGCCGGACCTTGCAAGCGACTGGTCGGCCAACGAGGATGCCTCGGTCTGGACCTTCGAGATCAACCCGAACGCCTCGTTCCACAGCGGCAATACGGTGATGGCGAAGGACGTTGTCGCATCGCTGAACCATCACCGTGGCGAGGAAAGCACCTCGGCGGCTAAAGCTCTGCTGTCTTCGGTGACTGACGTGGCTGCTGACGGTGATCACACGGTCGTCGTCACGCTGGAAAGCGGCATCGCCGACCTTCCTTGGCTGTTGACCGACTATCACCTTGCCGTTTGTCCGGCCAATGATGACGGCAGCATGAACTGGCAATCTGGCGACGGCTCGGGGCCGTACAAGATCGACCAAGGGGAGTGGGGCGTTGGCTGGAAGCTGAGCCGCCATGATGGCTGGCACCTTGAAGGCGCCTATTTCGACAAGCTCGAGATGCTGGTGCTCAACGACCCGAACGCGCGCCAGACCGCATTGGTCACCGGCGATGTCGACGCGGTGTCGCTGATCGACATCAAGACCTCGACGCTGTTGCAGCGCGATCCCAACATCGCCGTGGAGAACGTGCCTTCGGCGGCCGCGATCACCATGCCGATGTTCTGTGACACCGCGCCGTTCGACGATGTCAATGTGCGCAACGCGCTCAAGCTGTCCATCGACCGCAACGAGATCATCGAGAAGATCGCCTTCGGCGCGGCCACGATCGGCAACGACTTCCACCATTCGCCGGCCCAGCCGTATTGGCCCGAGGACATTCCGCAACGCGAATACGACCCGGATCAGGCCAAGTCTCTGCTGAAGAAGGCGGGGATGGAGGATCTCACGGTCAGCATCTCGACGGCCGACAGCCTGTTCTCGGGCGCCGTCGACATGTGCGTGCTTTACGCCGAGCAGGCCAAGCAGGCCGGTATCACCGTCAATGTCGTACGCGAACCCAACGACGGCTACTATTCCGACGTCTGGCTGAAAAAGCCGTTCTGCGCGGTGTCCTGGGGTGCGCGCCCCACGCCTGACGTGATGTATACGCTGGCGTACAAGTCCGACGCGGACTGGAACGAAAGCCGCTGGCAAAACGAGAAGTTCAACGAATTGCTGCTACAGGCCAAGTCCGAACTCGACGACGGCCTGCGCGCCGAGATGTACCGCGAAATGGGGACGCTCGCCCGCGACGATGGCGGCACGATCATTCCGATGTTCAACAACTTCGTGTACGCGCGGCGCAGCAATGTGATGCGCGGCGAGAGCCTCGCGGCCAGCTGGGAGCTGGACGGTGCCCGCGCGCCAAGCCGCTGGTGGTTCTCGTCCTGATCCGACGTCTGAAGATCATCCACCCCGGTGACGGCATTGCCGGGGTGGATCAATCGACCTTTCGGGGGGCGTTCACACACATGCTTGGCAGACCCGACTTTCGTTCAGGGTTACAGTCAACGGGTCCCGTTGCGCCCCCTCAGCCCAAAGTCGCTTTGAATACAGCAAGTAAAGGGTAGAAGTGTTTTGGATTTCGTGTTTTGTTATTCGTGTGTCGGTTTCAGAACACTCACCTTGTGCAGAGATAGAAAATCTCTATCTGGCGCACGCAAAAAATGATCACCACAATCACAAAAATCCACCAGGGAGATAATATGACCAACAAAGAGAACCAAATTCTGATCGACCGGCTGGCCGATGCCGCCCGCGACGGCAAGATTTCGCGCCGGTCGTTTATGAACTACTCGATGGCGGCCGGTATGACCGCCTCAGCGGCGACCGGCCTCTGGGGCACCTCGGCCAAGGCCGCACCCACCCGAGGCGGCACATTCCGCCTTGGCGCGCATGACGGCAACACCGGCGACACCCATGACCCCGGTACATACGTCACCTTCTCGATGATTCAGGTTGCGCACACCTTCCGCTCGTACCTGACGCTCATTGAACCCGATGGCTCGCTTGGGCCGGACGTGGCCCAGGAATGGAGCGCAACGCCCGACGCCAAGGAATGGACCTTCGTGATCAATCCCAAGGCCACCTTCCACAGCGGCAAGAAGGTCACGGCGGACGATGTCATCGCCTCGATCAACCACCACCGTGGCGAGGATACAACCTCGGCGGCTTCGGCCCTTGTCTCGGATGTCGAAGAACTGGTGAAGGTCGATGACATGACCGTCACCTTCAAGCTGTCCGGTGGCAACGCCGACCTTCCTTGGCTGATGACCGACTATCACCTCGCGATCTGCCCTGCCAATGACGATGGCACGATCGACTGGAAGTCCGGCGATGGCTGTGGCCCCTACAAATTGGTCGAAACCGAATTCGGCGTGAACTATCGCTTTGTGCGTCACGAAGACTGGCACCTTGACGGCGCCTATTTCGACGAATGTGTCGTGACGGTTCTCAACGACCCGAACGCCCGTCAGACCGCGCTTGTCACCGGCGACGTTGACGCGGTGACGCAGATCGAGTTGAAAACCCTGTCGCTGCTGCAACGCGATCCCAACATCGAGATCGACAACGTGCCGTCGGCGGCGGCGATCACCATGCCGATGTTCTGCGACGTGGCGCCCTTCGACAATGTCGATGTGCGCAACGCGCTCAAGCACTCGATCAACCGTCAGGAGATCATGGAAAAGATCACCTTCGGCACATCGACGATGGGCAACGACTTCCACCATTCGCCGGCGATGCCGTATTGGCCCGAAGGGCTTGAGCAGAACGATTATGACCCCGACAAGGCCAAATCGCTTCTCAAGAAAGCAGGCGCCGAAGGTCTGAGCACGGAAATCAGCGTTGCCGACTCGGTGTTCTCGGGATCGGTCGACATGTGCGTTCTGTTCTCGGAGCAGGCCAAGGCGTCGGGCATCGACATCTCGGTCAAACGTGAGCCGAACGATGGCTACTACTCCGACGTCTGGCTGAAGAAGCCGTGGTGCGTTGTGCAGTGGGGCGCACGTCCGACCCCGGACGTGATGTACTCGCTGGCCTACAAGGATGACGCGGCCTGGAACGAAAGCCACTGGCAGAACGAGCGCTTCAATGAACTGCTCCTGAAAGCCAAGGCCGAGCTGGATAACGACCTGCGTGCTGAAATGTATCGCGAGATGGCCACTCTGGCGAAGGACGACGGTGGTACGATCATCCCGTTTTTCCCCAACTTCGTCTATGCCCGCCGCAGCAACGTGAAGCATGGTCCGGAACTTGCCGCAAGCTGGCAGATGGACGGCGCACGCGCTTGTAGCCGTTGGTGGTTCGAAGGCTAATCCAATGCACGTGGCCCGGCGCAAACCCTGCGCCGGGCCTTTTCACTGCTTTGACGCGATGAAGGCCGCCAACAGGGCCGCGCCAAAGCCACAAGCTCAAAGCCACTTGAAAAAACACACAAGGGCTAAACGGGCACAAGAAACTGTTACGACGCTCAATGCCGCCCGTGTTGTCAGGGCCGCACCAAGGGCGCAACAGTAGGAGGGAACAGATGGGAGACATTCTAGGGCTGGTAGGTAAACGGCTCGGTCTCGGCGTATTCATTCTATTCGTCATTTCGATCATCATCTTCTTCATGGTCGAATTGCTGCCGGGCGACATCGCTCAGGCGGTGCTGGGACAAGGCGCTACCGAAGAAAACCTGGCCGCATTGCGCAAGCAAATGGGCCTCGATCAACCGGCACTGGTTCGCTACGGCGAATGGCTTGCCGGCGCTGTAACACTGGATTTCGGAAACTCGATCGTGACGGGCGAACGCGTGACTTCCGTGATCGGCGAACGCTTCATGAACACGCTTTTCCTCGCGACCTATGCCGCAGTGATCGCCGTTCCGGTGGCCATTATCCTCGGTGTTATCGTCGCACTTCTGCGCAACTCGATCTTCGACCGGGTCGCCAACGTGGTCACGCTCAGCTTCATTTCGTCGCCGGAGTTCTTTCTGGGTTACATCCTGATCCTCTTCTTCGCGGTGAAATGGCAAATGTTCCCCGCAATTTCGAGCCTCAGCGAGGGAATGAACTTTGGCGAGTTGCTGATCCGAACCTTCCTGCCGGCGCTGACACTGGTTCTGGTGGTCATGGCGCATATGATGCGGATGACCAGGGCGGCGATCATCAACCTTCTGGCCTCTCCCTATATCGAGATGGCGAAACTGAAGGGCGCGCCACCTTGGAAAGTGATCGTGAAACACGCCCTGCCGAACGCATGGGCGCCGATCATCAACGTTGTGGCCCTGAACCTTGCCTACCTGATCACCGGCGTAGTGCTTGTGGAAGTGGTCTTTGTGTACCCCGGTATCGGCCAAGCCTTGGTTGACGCGGTGTCGAAACGTGACTTCCCGGTCGTACAGGCCTGTTGTTTGATCTTCGCGGCCACCTTCATCCTGCTGAATCTTGCAGCCGATGTTGGCGCCATTCTCACAAACCCGCGTCTGCGGCATCCGAAGTAAGGGGAGTAGAGACAAATGAGTGTATTTGTAATCGGATACTACACCTTGCTTTTGGCGGTGTCGTGCCTTGCGGCGTTTTACAACAAGCGCCAGATCTTCATGGTGGCCTTCGGGCTGACGCTGGTGTCCTTTGTTCTGGGCATTGTCGGTGGCACAGCGGCCTTGCAAGCGGTTGCGATTTGCGCTGGCTTGCTTGGACTTGCGGCCATGGTGTCCTTCGCCTTCCGCGAATTCCTTATCCAGATCTCCTCGGCAGAGTTGGGCAAGGAATTGCGGACTGCGCCGATGACAGCGGCCTTCGGGATGTTCGTGATCTTCGTCTATGTGATCATGGGGATCTTTGCCCCGTGGATCGCACCGCATGGCGAGGCCGAAGTCATCGCCTCGGCCTTCGCACCGGCGGACGAGAACATGCTTCTCGGCGCGGACCAGCTGGGCCGCGACATGTTCAGCCGGATCATCTACGGCGCGCGGAACTCGGTGGGCCTTGCCCTTGCCGCGACGATTGCGGCCTTCATACTGGGCGCGTTTGCCGGCCTTCTGGCCGCAACCAAAGGCGGCTGGTTCGATCAGTTCATGGGCCGGTTCGCGGACGTGATCATGTCGATCCCGTCGCTGATCTTCGCGTTGCTCATGCTGTCGATTTTCGGCCCGCATGTGCATGTGATCGTCATTGCCGTGGCGATCATCTATGCACCGCGCGTTTTCCGCCTGACACGGGCGGTCGCGGGCAACGTGGTCGTGATGGACTATATCGAAGCGGCGCAGCTTCGCGGCGAAGGGACATGGTACCTGATCCGGCGCGAAATCTTGCCCAACTCCACCGCACCTCTGGTGGCGGAATTCGGGCTGGAGTTCTGCTTCGTGTTCCTGCTGGTCGCGGGCCTGTCGTTCCTCGGCCTCGGCATTCAGCCGCCCACGGCGGACTGGGGCTCGATGGTGCGCGAAAACGCAACCCTGATCTCATTCGGTGACATCACACCCCTGATCCCGGCGGCGGCGATTGCCCTGCTGACGGTTGGGGTCAACTTCGTGGTCGACTGGATGCTGCATCGTTCCTCGGGACTGAAGGAGTAATCGAACATGACCAAGAAAAAAGAAGTCCTGTTGGAAGTCAAAGACCTGGAAATTCAGGGCTATTCCGACGAAACTTGGGTCGACATCATCAAAGGTGTCGACCTGACCCTCCACCGCGGTGAGGTGCTTGGCCTCATCGGGGAATCCGGGGCCGGGAAATCCACCATCGGCGCGGCCGCCATGGGCTATGCCCGTGATGGCACGCGCATCTCGAATGGCTCTATCGAGTTTGACGGGATGGAACTGACCACGGCAAGCGAAGAAGAAAAGCGCAGTTTGCGCGGACATCGCATCGCTTATGTGGCGCAATCCGCCGCCGCGTCCTTCAACCCCTCGCACAAGCTGATTGATCAGTATTCCGAGGCCCCGCTTCAGTACCGCTTGAAAAAGCGGACCGAGGCACAAGAGGACGCGATGGAGCTTTACGAAAAGCTGCGCCTGCCCAACCCGCAGGAAATCGGCTTTCGTTATCCGCACCAAGTGTCGGGCGGGCAGTTGCAGCGCGCGATGACCGCGATGGCGATGTCGTGCAAGCCCGATCTGATCATCTTCGATGAACCGACAACGGCGCTTGACGTGACGACCCAGATCGAGGTGCTGGCGGCGATCCGCGACATCGTCGACGAATACAACACTGCCGCCATCTACATCACCCATGACCTTGCGGTCGTGGCGCAGATGGCCGACACGATCAAGGTGTTGTTGAAAGGCGAGGAGGTTGAAGAGGCCACCACCAAGGAGATGCTGGACAACCCGAAAGAGGACTATACCAAGTCGCTCTGGGCCGTCCGCAGCTTCAAACGCGATCAAAAGGAGCGTCCAAAGAACGACACGCCGCTGATCTCGGTCAAAGGGGTGGATGCCTCCTATACCGGCGGTGAAAAGGTGCTCGATGACGTCAGCTTCGACGTCTACGAGGGCATGACCGTGGCCGTGGTGGGCGAATCCG
>Ga0102929_1001775_pt1 | contig 12860 bp, 13 predicted proteins | sample SalPonR1_B_D2_MG_FD_78510 | JGI IMG/M metagenome (GOLD analysis project Ga0102929, IMG submission 78510) | Salt pond soil microbial communities from South San Francisco under conditions of wetland restoration - Salt Pond MetaG R1_B_D2_MG | ecosystem: Environmental > Aquatic > Marine > Intertidal... | reverse complement strand
TATTGTCCTGGTCAAATCGCTGCGGTCTCGGTAGGAATAACCAGCCCCACTACCTACCCCTGTCTCCAGAAAGCTTCTGATGGTTCCATATCGGCGGTGGCCGATTGTGATTTAACGAAAGATAACCAAATCTTTCGGGTGATTCGAACTAATCCTGGTCAAGGAGTTCCAGTTCCTTCTGAAAATCCAGGTGGTGGAGTTAACGGAATCTTAGCTCAAATCGTTGACCGAACTACCGGTCAATGTTTAGTTCCAGCAAACACTCCCGTCACTCCCGGGACTAGATTAACCATAGGACCCTGTCAACCTAATTTCGGACTAATCTGGGCCATGATACCACCAACTAATTTTGAGATCGGAAGAGTTTCTCCTCAACAAATAGTATACGTTGGTGACGCTGATCCTGACCAATTAAGTTCATCGGTATTTTCATCAACTCAAAATTTCTTATCTTTCTTGCGAGACAATAACGGTTTATCGATCCGTAATCTTAATGGAACAGTTGACTTACAACCTTTCGTTACAACCGGTTTCGGTATTCCCGGTAATCCTAATTTGAATTACAATAGTCAATATATGTCCTTCCCTTTGTATAATTTGATTACCAACTCGGATGTCTTCACTCCTTACTAATACTGATCACGACGAAGAAAATTATTTCTTCAACAATAATATCCCGTCGTCAGTTGATGTCAAGAAATAATTTTCTTCAAGGGATTAAAATACCGGTCGATATCTAAAAATGGGAGATCATTATGATTGTGAAGAAAGTGAATGGCAATGGTGGTGGTGGATTGTCTTCATTGTTGTAATTATTATTATTATCCTTCTCTTCTGGGCAATTTGGTCACAGAGTCGTAAGAATAGTATGAACCACGGTATGAACGGACACAGTATGAACCACGGTATGAAAAATGACGGACACGGCATGAACCACGGCATGAACCACGGCATGAACCACGGCGGACGTGACATGTACGACGGATACTAAAGTTAGTCGTCTTAATTTCGATATTGCACATTAATCAATGTACATTAATTAAAATCTTGTGTTATAATCCTGTGTTAAGAGCATCTAACGTCGTAACGAAAAGTTAAATATGTGAGATCTTCTTCTAGACAAAAAGTATAGTCAACTCCTTGATGATAACATTCCGGGTCGTAATGACATCCTTTCATTTCCATTAGAACCATCGATTCGACCACAATATCTCGACTGATCGCCAAATTACGGTATCGTTGAGTAGCTAATTGTCCTTGTGATTGAACAATTAGTGTCAGTAAGACGAATATTAAACTGATTAACTTCATCCTCGATTCGTCGACGAAATCTTTATTAGAACTTTTTGTCTCTTCTTTACAGAAAATTTTTAATGACGAAAAAGGGGTTAAAAAATAATGCCGGAAGGACCCGAAGTAGCTTCGAGCGCCGATCATCTAGCGGCCGTCATCAGTGGTCAGTTAATAGTTCGAATTAAGGTTAAATTCGACCACAAAGTCAGTTGGCAAATTGATCAAGGTAAAATCGAAGGTTCCACTGTTCTAGATGTCATTAGTATCGGTAAAAAATTAATTGTTATTCTGAGACCGATCGGTCAACGAAAGATGAGATATTATTTAATTTCTTCCTTTGGAATGTCCGGTTCATGGCGCTTTCGAGAAGCTAAACATATCATAATTTCCTTGGTCTTGTCTGATCAACAAGGAAAGAAAAGATCTTTACATTTTAACGATCCCAGGCGCTTCGGTAATTTAATTTTCACCGATGAGCCAGGATTGAACCGAGTACTGGCTCGAATTGGTCGAGATCTGATTCGGGAAGATCTTCCGAGAGATGATTGGGAACAAATTTTAAATAAAGGTCAACGTCGTTTGGTAGGTCAGTTTCTTCTTGATCAGGATCTGATCGCCGGGATCGGTAATTATTTACGTTCCGACATTCTTTATTTAGCTCGACTCCACCCCGACCGGAAAATTAGTTCCTTAACTGATTTCGAAAAGGAAATCTTACGAAAGGCTTGTATAGCTTTAATTCAAGAATCTTATTATCACAATGGTCACACAATGAGTGATTATATTCTTCCTAATGGTGATCCTGGTTCTTATCAATGTTATACATACCACAAGAAATTTTGTCCTCTAAATTATTCGATTGAGAAGATCGAATTCCGAAAACGAGCTGTCTTCATTGTTCCGGAATTACAAATCTCACAGTTAAGAATGATTGGTTAATTTTGTTCGTTATATAACGAACAACCAACCGGACTGACACAGACCGACCGACACGGACCAACCGACTTAGTGGTCGGGAAGATCTAACAAGGTAGGATAAAATTTCTGGTTAATAATTATTTCTTGTCGGTCGGAGAAATACGTCATCGAAACGGGAGCATCAAAGACGAGATCTAGTTTGTCGAGCTGTTCGACTTGTTGGTTAACTGGTCGAGTAATAATTTGTTTCATCCAGTTAAGTGTACCAGGTACCAAGAAGAAAGTAAATTTTTGTTTCAATTGGAATTGTTGATCAGAAGCTAGTAATAATGATTTAACTAATTCTTCGGTTTGATAACGACGTTCCGGAATTAGACCCCATTTTGGAACCGACTTCAATAATTTATCTAAAAAGAGACTATCCGGTATATACTGCTGTTGTACGGAGATGGCATATTCGTTGTCTTGATCAAGCTCCTCGAGTTCGATCTTATTTTCATCAAGTTTTGTAGTCGAGAATAATTCTCTTTCATTGCGGTAGTTGAGTACTCCCTGATAATCACCACTAACAATTTGATAATCCCGAGCAGCGAGTTTCTGCTCGAAGAAGACTTGGTGTTCGCTAACGGTAGCTACTCGTCCTCGAGTAATTACTCCTTCCATATTCGGATCAACATAAATCCATTCTCTGATTGAATACAATTTCAATTTGTCATGTCTGGTAACCGGGAGCCGCCGAGCCAATTGAACAATTGCTTCACCAGGTAACAAAGATAACTTCTTTTGATCAATCACTTTTAGAACATCTTGCTTATGAAAATATTCTAGGTAACATTCATTATTGTTACACCGTAAGACGTGTTCCAGAAAATTAACTGGATGATCAAGTGGTCGTTCTTCAATTAAGCTGATGGCTCTGTTAGTCAACATAGGAATTATCGTCATACCTTCGAAAAATGATTCCGTCTCTTCAATTGCTTGCTCACCGTAATACAAATGAATGACGATATTAGTAATCATCATTATTACTGGAAGATTGTAGATGTAAAAGTCTCTCAACTGGAGAAAACTCTTATTAAGAATACCTTTCTCTAGTAAATATTGGTAAGGGTCGTCAATAACTGCCAACAAGGCTTCAGTTAATTCCTGGTGAGTTAAAGTTCCGGTCTGTAAATCTAATTTGGTTATCTGATCAGGTGATTCGGTAATTATCATCTCTTCTATTTCTTCAGGACCAGCATCCACCGGGATTCGCTCAGCAACTCGTTGACGGGCCCATTCAGACTGATCAATAATTTCTTGTTGTAAATTTTCCATGATCGTGGCATCATCCAATAAGCGAAGCAATATTTCAATTAAATCAAAATTAGCTTCGGCATCTAAATTACCTTGTAGATTATATCTCTGAAGAGCTTGTTCATCACCTAAAATATCACGCGCCAACCTAGCCAGTCTCTGTTGGTAAATATCCCGATCCATATTAGTAAACGGATTAGCATTGATAATTTCTGGTGCTCTCCATTTAATTCGAGCTACTGGAAATTCTTGAATAATACCTTGTTTTGTTTGTTTACCCAGGAAAGTAATTAATTCTTCACGGGCTGATTCCTTGAACAATTGGCGGGCCACCGGACGACTACTGAGACGACGGGACCTTGAACCACGACGGGACTGACTACGAGACCAGGTACTAGAAGCAGCCATTTTCTTGAACCTTTTAAAAGGTTCAAATTAAAATCGTGGAAAAATTTGAGCAAATTGACCAGAAGTCGGATACCAATTTTTAATATTTCCTTGGAAGATTCTTCGATTACCATGCTCGTTAAGGTATTGTGATGGCCCGTTATAACCTTTCAATAACTTTCGATTTCGTTCGGCGCCGGGGTACAAGATAAAATAAACTTCTCCGTCGTCGGAATAAAATTCATTTAACAACAAATATTCGGCTTCAAGTAGGTCAGTAATCACGACGAATTGATCGTCAGATTTAAAGAGTGGGATGATCCCTGTCTTCTTAACCGTCTTCCTGATACTTTCTTCAGGATAATAAATCGTATCGAATAAGTTGAATAAAATGGTCGCATTATTTTTCACCATAGTCGATATTGTTTCTTCTTGATAATCAACGAGATACAAATTATTAACCGTACCCCCGAAATGATGAAACAATCGATTGACTTCGAAAGGACCTTGGTTAATAATTTCCGGTGAACGATAAATCATTTTTTCGTCGATGGTCAGAGAACTATTAACTGGTACTTGGATTAAAATCTTGTGGTACAACGCCACCAATAAAAGTTGAATCTCTCGATACTGGTTACGTGCAAAAGCACCGATTCGACGGGCTCTTTGAATATCATTAGGTCCAACTTTGAAAGTCAATCCTTCTTGATTCGTTCTTTTCATGAATGGGTGAAAGGAAGGTATATTCTAAATCGGTAATTCTTCTAGTAGGGAATTTTCTGTTGACTAGATAGCTTCCGGTTTTAATCAAGTGCTGGAAGACGATCGGTCCATAAGGAGAATCGAAGAGATCTAAATCTTTTGTTATTTCCGAATTGACCATCTTCTTCAGGAAAAGATGGTCAAAAGATTTTATTCCCAATACCGCCAGAACATTCTTAATAGTTTCAGATCGACTTCCCGATGCTAATTTCTCAATCAGAAAGTTATAATTTAGATTCATCTTTTTAGCCAGATAGTACCTGATATCTTTGGTAGCGAATTTTTCTTTGACCATCTCGGACACCACGAAGTCTTTGAAGATTAAGGTGATGGTGAGACCTTCTTGAGGAAATTTTGATTCTTGACGGATCCTCTGGGAGATTTTCGTTTTCAAGTCTTCACCGTCGCCGAGTCCGTCGCCGAGTCCGTCACCGAGTCCGTCACCAACTGAAGCTGCCATTCTAGAATTATCTTTTAATTAACTAATAAAAAAGAAGGATAATTCTAGAATGGCAGCTTTTCGTAGACGTTCCAGAATTCAAAGTCCCGACCAAGAAACCAACCCTAGTGATTTCACCGACCTTCGAGCCTTCAATGCTCGAAAACTCGATATTTTATATATTAATCCCTCCGCAGTTGGTAAGAACGTTTACTCGTATATTCTTGACCAGTCAGAGGCTTTGAAAGGTCCTTGTGACACTTTGAAAAGTGTTGAAAAGAAAGTTGATAAAGTTCAAGGTATGTACCGAATCAACACAACCATTGGTCAACAACCAATCGAAATGACTGTCAAAGTAGTTAATAGTTGGAATCATTCTCGCTTCACTGAAGAAGATCCTTTCAAGACCAAGAAATTAAAAGAATCGATCGAAGCCGGAAGAATCAATGCTCAAGATTGCCTCACCCAAATTAAGATCCCCGATAGTTATCTCGGATTAGATGCTTTCGCTAATGAGGTCATCATCGGAACCATCGTTGACCAATTCGCTCGCACCGATGGGTTTCCTCAGTTGTACCATCCAGTTATTGCTGGTCTGAAATGTGGTAGTAAAAAAGTGATTCTTTCGCCGTCATTTTACGGAACTTTACTCCAGGTTGGGACCGTCGGGGTGGTCCAAGATCAATTTGGGCGAGAAAAATTCCGAGACTTAATTGTCAATCCGAAATTAGGTAAACAAGGTAGTCAAGTAATGGTTAAACCTGAAATTACTTTAGGAGTAATCCAACAAGTGACTAGTTTAATTTCTTTCTTACAAAAAAAGTTATTATTCGTCCATGCTGATCTTCGAATTAATAACATACTGTATCACGATCGTCCCTACCGTGGTCGAATCGGTAATTTCCAAATCGATTGTCCAATCACAGTGTCGGTTTCTGGTTTCGCCAATAGTTCTTTGACCATTACTCGAACCCGAAGTTCACCCCAGGATCCAATTCAAGAAGTTAGGATTTTTAACGAAGCCAAAGGTAGTAATTACTTATTGAAGTACACCGATTCTTATTCGTTCAAATCCGAAAGACATTCTTTCTGTGTTCATACCGGTGAAAATAATTCGGAGTGCGGAGAAGCTAACTGGTGGCAATTACCATCTCAATTAGATTGGCGTCTCGTTTTGTGGACCGGTCATTCAGGATTACCTTTTTACAAGTCTTATGACCTCTACATTTTCTTAGTCTCAATGTTGATGACACCACAGTATTACTATTCAATTGTGACTACTAAATCAGGAGAAAGATTATTCAATTTGATGTGGCTTGATACGGAGAGGAAGAAAATCATTAAGCGCTTAACCGACGCTCATCGAAAGGAAGTTAAATTAAGTACTATCTTCGGGATCTTAGAAGGTATTAGTATCCGTTGTGACTTGCTTGAGATGATTGAGAAATATTTATCGTCAGTTCAGTTGTAATGCTGACGGACAACCGACGGACCGGCGACGTGAACGATCATAATCGTTCATTCAAGGACTACATGCGAGACCACACACATATTGCTCACCGAATACTTACTTTTTTAACCATGATAAATCTGTTCCTGAATTAACTCCGGTAAAATAGCGGTATTCAATTGTTTCCGATCAATTAATCTAATCAAAATATCTTTAAGGGTGCTTACTCTCTTCCTATTCAGAAGTCTGGTTAATTCATGTTTTCCTAAAATCTGAGGAACAATTTCCGTGACATATCCGTCGTTAGATAATATTTCTATTTTAGATACATTACTGGTCAAGATGGTCGGTAAATTTTTAATTGCTTCCAGATATTCCGGAATGAAGAACGAAGAATAATCATCCATCAACATTCCTTCATCATCGAGTAGATCTTCGAGAATATATTGACAGATTGAGACAATTTCCGTGATCAAATCATTGTTCTGAGCAGCTCTTAACATTATGACTCCCATATATTCTCCTTCCACGTAATACTTCTTAAACGGGATCATCTTCAAGGTTTTAACTAGCTTGTCACCAATTTCCCCATTCAAAATTTCATCTTCTAGATCTGGGTCAGAAGACCATTCCCAAGATTCGAGTCCTACGGAGTAATTAAACTCGCGTATTGCTATTCCACTCGTAGCGACGACCGACATCAAAGAAGTAAGATTGATAAATGACCTCTGAGAGACGACTCCGAGCTTGTCTAATTTCCTGCCTTGTTCGCGGAGAGTACTAAATAAATGATAGCTATAAGGATTCAATCGATAATCGATAATCCGGGTAATTGATTTATCTTCAATGATTAAGCGATTCAAAATCAGGTCTGGTAAAAATGGGCCATAAGAGTCAATTAACGTCTTGTCTGAACTCGTCTTGTCTAGGCTTAATTCGGCTGCAACAGTACGATAATTAAGCTCCTCTTTCCAATAAAAAAATCCGCCGACAGATTTTCTTATCTGTTGAACTTCTTTATCAAACCGTAAGTCATCTGGTAATAATTTACCTGGAAAATGGAATAATTGATTCTGATCAATTAACTGTGTTTTTCCAGCGGGAGTCGAAATTGGAATCTTCGAATCGGGCATCTCTTTTCTGTGTCCTTTTCTGTCTTGTCCTTTTCTTTCTTGTTCTTTTCTGCCTTTCTGCCTTGTCTTTCTTGTTCCTTTCTCTCTTTTCTGTCTTCTCTGTCTTCTCTTTTTCTGTGTCCTTTTCTTGTTCTTTCTGTCTTGTCCTTTTCTGCCTTTCTGCCTTGTCTTTGGCTGACAAATAAAGGAAATTTTGAGACGGTACTTCATCAGTGACGACACGACCGTCGCTTAGACCAGGTGCTCGCTATCACTATAATTTTTAAATTATCAGAGTCATTCCCCACCGACCTGTTCGAGTCTTGATTAAACGATATTCTCGAACTTGATCGATCCGGATCGTGCCCGAGAGCAAGAAAGGTAACACTAAAACTCGGCCGGGAAAGGAAGCCTTTTTCATTTGGTAACAAGATCCGGACGAACTGTGAATGATACTAATTTCTTCGTTGAAGTTAAGTCCTGATGTTGAATCGTTTGCCTTGACCGTGAAATAAACGGCGCTGTTCTGAGTTTCTTTCCAATGAATACTGACGAAAATACCTTGTTCAGTCTTTGAGACTTGAGCGTACAGCTGAAACACGGGACTGATCCGAAGTAATTTTCCTGGTTCCGTAAGGCGATCGATTAAAATTGTCTGTTTAACTTTTCTGATTTCATCTCGGTTAGTGCGAGTGTTCGTGGCGGCCATCTTCGTCTTCTTTTTTTTTTCGTCTTCGTCGTCTTCTTCTTTTTCGTCTTCATCGTCTTCATCGTCTTCTTCTTTTCTTCTTCGTCTTCTTCTTCGTCTTTCCTAAACAAAATCCCGAACACTGTCATTCTGAAGAAGAAAAAGAAGACGATGACGAAGAAGAAAAAGACGAAGAAACGACGAAGAAGAAAAAAAAAAGAAGAAACGACGAAGAATACGAAGAAAGTATGAGTATTAATCATTGCGTAGAGTTTACCTCCGATCGATCCGTTGAAGATTTAATTTTATTTCTCCAGGAGAATGGTTCTAATATCGAATCACTCAAGATGATCGGTTATCCTTCTTCGGCGATAATCGGGTACCGCTTGTCTGATCAATTAGTGACTTCACTAAGTAAACAAAAATTGAAGTCTTTGGAAATAGATGGATCCGGTCATTCTTTCTGGTTCTACGGTTTGACTGATTTATTGGAAAGTAATTCGGTTACTCGTCTCTCACTGTACCATTTTGATGAGGAAATTAGTTTAAGCCAAGTGATCAGATTGGCTTCGGGATTAAACGTTAACCAATCATTGAAGTATCTTGGTCTTCAACTGTGGGATCTCTCGGAAAATGCTCTTGATATCTTGATGATGGCTTTGACCAAGCATTCGACTATCAAAACACTTCATCTGTTTAGTTTATTCTCCCTTAGCGAAAGATCAGTTAGTTACTTGATTAAACACAATCAAGTCGTTGAATCGTTAGTCATTCACGGCACCCCTGTCGGTGATCATTCGTTACTTCCGGTTAGTGATAATACAACTATCGTTGACTTATGTGTCTCGGGGGATGGTATTACTTTACCGGGTCTACAAGAAGCTCTGGAGAACAATCAGACTTTGAAGACCCTCCGTTTACGAGAATTCGTCGCCATCGAGATTCCTTCTTTCGCTGCCGCTCTGTCAGAACATCCTAAATTAGAAAAGGTGTATCTACAAGGTTTAAGCTATGACGACACTGGTCTTGTTCGAACCGCCATTCAAATTATGAAGCGATGTCGAAATCTGAAATTTATTTCGCTGATCGGTATCAATTTCGGATCTCGACTAGAGAAAATGGCTCGATTGATTATTGACAGTAACTTAGAATCCCTCGATTTTTATCCTTACGACAAGGATATCGGAATCATGTTCTTGGAAGATATTATTCGTAATAGTGTTAAGCTCAAGCAATTGTCGGTGGACAAATTCTATCCATTGAACAAAGCTTTCCCTATTACGGACGTAGATTGGAAAGCTTTAACTGAAGCTTTCCGAGAGAACAAGCAACTTCGTGAAATTAAGTTTGAATCTTCAAGACAAGCTGTACCTGAAGATTTTAAATTTCTGTCTTCTAAGGAAGGACTGATTTATCGCCGACGAAATGAAACTTTGCAACAGAAAATTTTCCGAGTTATTCAGGAATCTCTGGAGACTTCAGAGATTCCTGAAATCATTTTAGAGCAAATGGATTAACTTCTTGATCGCTTTATTAAAAAAGAGACACTATTTTGAGCGTTCGACGACAGAAAGAAATATGCCGAACATCATCAGAAAGCAAATTGATTGACGAGAACTTAAATTAAACACACTCCCGACACAACGATATTAAACACTCACAGTCGGATCACTTTTGTTTCTTGATTAGAAGTCTGTCACTACTGTCTAAGATATTCTCCGGGTCGTCCGTCTCGTTTCGAGGACCGTCTTCGTTGTTCCTTCGTCTCCAAGCAAATCCTGAAGACTACTATTCTAGAAAAAAGGAAGACAGAAGAAACGGAGAAGAAGAAACAACGGAAGACAGAAGAAACATCGGAAGAAGATGGCCACACGAAGCGCATCACGAAGTATAGTCCATCCGAAGAAACGCCGTCGAAACACTGATACTGTTTCGGTTTCGGTCATCCCGGCTCCACCACTGGACCCATTACCTCACTTAGAAAGTGAACGAAAGAAGATCTTGGCTATTAAAGATGATCTTAATAAGTTACTTGATTTACCAGATCCCCGGAGTGTCATCTCGATATTGTTTGCTGATAAGGAATACATTCCGGCTTATTTAATGGCAATTAACAACCAAAAATTGTACGACCATTGTTATGTGCTAACCTTGACAAAAGACGATCAACGTGGTAAGATGTCTTCTTCGTTATATAAATTCACCAATCAGGATTTCTTAATCGGATGTTTGAAGAAAAATCCTGAAATTCTCCAATACATGCTCGAGACTTTTTCTTCAGAGGAGATGACACCGGTTATTAGACAATTATTCTCTCAAATTTCGTTGTCGGAATACTGTCATGATAAATCGTTGCTTAATAATTTACTGGTCACCGTTTTGAAATTCGAAAACTCGGTTAAAATTCCATTGGTTAAGACTCTGGTAGATGCCGGTGCTGACATCAGTCTTATTTTCGCAACCGGTGGTCTGCTGGAAGGATAATTTAAAAAAGAACAAGGACTGTGAGCCACCGCGACTGACCACGACCCGTGCTCACAAAGCTTCGACTTTTTAATAATTAAGCAATAAGACAACTGTACCCGTCCTTGTCACCGTCGTCAATCCCTTTCTCGCTAGTCGTACAATCAAGACCAGCGTCGTTCAGTTGATCTTTAGCCTTGAGATGAGCAACGATGTTATCCAGTTTCTCAATGAGTGTGTCTCCACCCGTAAACGACAAATTAACCAATGCCAAAGGTGTTATTTCATCTTTATCAGGTATTTCTTCGTCGGAATCCATCGAAGTAGGAAGGTAACCAGCGTAGACCAAGAAGTCTCGATACTTGTGACGACGACTAGTATCAGTTAACAACTTGAAGACGACAGGGCATAATTCCTCGTATTCTTCTACATGGAATACGACACGCTTCCTGGTTTTGATTTTACCGGTCTTCGTTCGCACTTCTTTTTCGACAGCGTGTCTTTCGAAATTAATGAAGATCACTCGATACTTACCTCCATCACCATACTGAAACGTTTCATTAGCCGGAAAATTCTGACGGAAAAACTTTGCTTCTTCGGGGTGGACAGTCTCTAAGGAAACGGTTTCTCTTCCTGCAGCCATTTTGATCGATTCTTTTTATAAAAATCTAGTTTGTGGTTTCTTTAATATTTCCTTTACTTGTTCGTCTGTCTGTTCGGTTCTGTCCGTCTGTCCGTTCTTCTGTCCGTCTGTCCGTTGAAAAGAACAAATTGAATGAACAACACTTATTAAAACCCGTATTAAAAAGAGACAAATGGATTCTGTGTGTTCGGTCGAAGGTTGTCAAAAGTATCCACACTACATTGAAGATCCTAACAATCAATATATGTCAATTCCTTTCAGGTGTCGTATTTGTCGAAACCAATTTTGTTTCCATCATTATCGTGAGATAAGAAACAATATTGCTGATATTGTGGCGATGTGCCGTCAAGAAGACAATTGTTCGGTCTGTGATTTCTTGACTGATTCAATGATTTGTCAAAAGTGTATTCTTCTTTACACGATCTAAAAAAGGAAAATGTTAATGAGCATATCTGGAGCTAATAAAATGGCCGCCGACAAATTATTAACGATCGGTAACTGTCAAGCTAGCTACGAGCTCGGTAAAATTATTAAAAAGAATACCGAAGCCACCGTCTATCAAGCTCACAGTAAAAACGATCCGAAAAGAAGATTAATTGTCAAACGGGTAATTAGTCAACACCTCGATCCGATTATTTCTGAATTAACCATTTATACAGGAGTGACTCACCCCCATATCATTAAACCAATTAAACTCTACTTCTCGACCGCTGACAAAGAAAATAAATACTTCTTAGATGTAGTCATGGAAGAAGGGACTCCCTTATTACAATATTTAAATGAACATAAATTGTCTCTCAAGCAGAAGAAACGGTTAATAATTGATCTAATTAATACTCTACATTTCTTGCGAAGTAACGGAATCTTGTACGGAGATATTAAGATCAATAATTTAATTATCTTGAATGGTCGGCTTGTTGTAATTGATTTCGGACTAACCCTTAAAGTTACCGATCCCGACAGTAAGATCATTCAAAGTTATAACGATTTGGGTAGTTACGTCATTAGATACCGAAAGACTTTTAAACACAATTCGGAAGATTACGACGTCATCACCGGAACTGTTTGGGCGTTAGGTATCACCATTCTCGAAATCATCAAGCAATTCGATTATGGAAAATTATGTCTTACCATTGATCTATTTGAACATATTATTAATCTGACGTACTATCCTGAACGAACCATCCAACAATACCACGGTGACCTTGGTGACCCTCGATTACTTAAGTTACTGGTCAGACTATTTGGAGATCCTAAACAACGATACCGATCTTACTCTGATATTTTAGCTGATCCTTTCTTCGGACTTGACGACGGACTGACCGGACGACTAGATGACGGACTGACCGGACGACTAGATGACGGACTGACCGGACGACTAGATGACGGACTGACCGGACGACTAGATG
>Ga0102929_1001772_pt1 | contig 12867 bp, 9 predicted proteins | sample SalPonR1_B_D2_MG_FD_78510 | JGI IMG/M metagenome (GOLD analysis project Ga0102929, IMG submission 78510) | Salt pond soil microbial communities from South San Francisco under conditions of wetland restoration - Salt Pond MetaG R1_B_D2_MG | ecosystem: Environmental > Aquatic > Marine > Intertidal... | reverse complement strand
CGGTCGATGATCGCGCCGCCATCCTCGCCGGCGGCGAGGATATCCAGATCGCCCACCGTCTCCTTGCGGCGGCGGTAGCTGCCGGCGATCTCGGCCCGTTCCACGCCATCGATCTCGCGGATCCATGCCACCAGCGGCTCGGCGAAATCCTCGGCCACATCCAGCCGGAAACGCCGCTCGGTGATGTCGCCCTTTTCCAGTTCTTCGCGTATCCTCGCTTCGGTCTTTTCCCCGAAGCCCTCGATATCGGCGATCCGGCCCTCCTTCGCCGCGGTCTTCAGATCGTCGAGCGAGCCCAGATCGAGTTCCTCGAAAAGCGCCCGCGCGCGTTTCGGCCCGATGCCGGGAATGCGCGTGGCCTCGACGATGGCCTCGGGCACGTCCTCGGACAGCTCGCCCAGGAGCGGCAGGTTGCCGGTGCGGACGATCTCGCCGATCTTGCCCGCCAGATCCTCCCCGATATCGGGCAACTCGGACAGATCCTCCCCTTCCTCCACCATGCTCGCGACCGAGCGGCTCTGGTCGCGGATGGTGTCGGCGGCGTTGCGATAGGCGCGGACGCGGAACTCGTTGGCGTCCTGCACCTCCAGAAGGTCGGCGACATGGTCGAACATGGCCGCGATTTCGCTGTTATGGACTGGCATTTCCGCCCCTTTCCGTCAGTTCAGCATCTTGGCGAAGGCGTCCTCGTCCAGCACCTCGACCCCTTCCTGCCGCGCATCGTCGAGCTTCGAGCCGGGATCGGACCCGGCCACCACGTAGTCGGTCTGTCCGCTTACGCTGGATGTCACGCGGCCGCCGCGGCGCTCGATCTCGTCGGTCGCTTCCTCCCGGGTCCAGTTTTCCAACGCGCCTGTCAGCACGAAGGTCCGGCCCTCGAGCGCGTCGCCTGTCCGCTCCGGGGGCTCGGGCGACACTCCAGCGTTCAGCAGACGGTCGATCACGTCGATGTTATTCTCCTCGGCGAAGAATGCCGCGACGCTTTCGGCGGCCTCGGCGCCGATCCCGTCGATATCCTCGATCTCCGCCTCGGAGGCTGCCCTCAGCGCATCGAGCGTCCGAAAGGCCAACGCGAGCCGTCGCGCCGCGTCGCGCCCGATGTGCCGTATTCCGAGCGCCACGAGAAACCGGTCGAGCGGCACATCCTGCCGGTCATGGATGGCGTCGTGCAGGGTCTTGGCGGATTTCTCGGCGAACCCGTCGAGTTCCGCGAAATCCGCCGCCGAAAGGTCATAGAGATCCGCGATATCCGCGACGAGGTCGCGCTCGACCAGTTGCCTTGCGGTCCGCTCTCCCAGACCCTCGATATCCATCGCCTCGCGCGAGGCGTAATGCACCAGCCGCCCCTTGAGCTGCGCCGGGCACGCGATACCTGCGGGGCAATAGGTCAGTGGCCCGCGTCGTTCCGCCTTCGCCCCGCAGGAAGGGCAGTGGTCCGGCATCTCGAAGGGATCGGAGCGTTCCACCCCCGGCTGCGGCACACGTTCGGCCACCTCGGGGATCACGTCGCCCGCCCGCTCGATCCGCACGGTATCGCCCACGCGAAGGTCCTTGCGATGAACCTCCTCGATATTGTGCAACGTGGCACGCGCCACCGTCACGCCGCCCACGTCCACCGGGTCGAGCAGCGCCACCGGCGTCATCGCGCCGGTGCGGCCGACCCCGACGACGATATCGGCGATCCGGGTTTCTTCGGTCCTCGGCGGAAATTTCCAGGCGATCGCCCATCGCGGCGAGCGGCTGCGTACGCCCAGCGCCTCGCGGTCGCTACGCGCGTCGAGCTTGAGCACGATGCCGTCGATCTCGAAATCGAGATCGTCGCGCGCCGCCTCCTGCGCCTCGTGAAAGGACGCGGCATCGTCGAGGGAGCCGCATCGCTTGCGCTCCCCGATCACCGGCAGGCCCAGATCGCGCAGACGGTCGAGCAGATCCGACTGGGTCGGCGCCGCATCGGCGTCGATGCCGGTCGCATCGTAGAAGGTGACGGCAAGGCGCGAGCGCTCGGCCTCGGCCGGGTCCTGACGGCGCAGAACGCCGGCGGCGGCGTTGCGCGGGTTGGCGAACGGGTCCTCGCCGCGCTCGACCCGGGCCTTGTTGAGCGCATGGAAGCTGGATTTCGGCAAGATCGCCTCGCCGCGCACGGCCAGTTGGCCCGGCGGGTCATCGGCGCCCTCGAGCCGCAGCGGCAGCGCCCGAATGGTGCGCAGCGTGTGGCTGATGTCCTCGCCCGTCTCGCCGTCGCCCCGGGTCGAGCCGCGCTGGAAGCGGCCATCCTCGTAGACGACCTCCACCGACAGCCCGTCGAATTTCGGCTCGGCCATGACGTCGATGTCCTTTTGGCCGGTTTCCTTGCGAAGACGGTCGAGAAACGCCGCGATCTCGTCTCTCTCGCGCACCGCGTGCAGACTGAGCATCGGCGCCACGTGCCCGACCTCGGCAAGCTCCGATACGGGCTCCACGCCCACGCGTTGCGTGGGTGAGGCGTCGGTCACGAGGTCGGGATGCTCTTCTTCCAGCTCTTCGAGTTCGGCGAACAACCTGTCGTATTCCGCGTCCGAGATCTCGGGCGCGTTTTCGACGTAATAGAGCCGGTCATGTCGGTCGATCGCTTCGCGAAGCTCCTCGATCCGCTGCTTTGCGTCCTCACGGTCCTGCAAGTCCCTGCTCCCTTCAGCGTCGGATTTGGGCGCGGCAAAGGCTCCGATCATCGCCCCGAATGCCTTGAATCTCCCACGTTTCACGCGCCGGAGGTTTAACACGGAGCAATGCAGCCCGCCCGCCGGGACCCTATCGTCAATGCGCTGCGGCAGGCCCGACGGCTTTCACACGCGACCGAGACGCCAGCACAGGAGACCGCCATCATGAGCACCTATCGCGACCGGATCGAGGCGGGAAAGGCGCTGGCGCGGGCGCTCGGGCAACAGGGCTACGCGGACCCGGTCGTGCTGGCGCTGCCGCGTGGCGGGGTGCCCATCGGCGCGGAGGTTGCGCGCGCGCTCAAAGCCCCGCTCGACCTCATCATGGTGCGCAAGATCGGTCTTCCCAGCCAACCGGAGCTTGCCGTCGCCGCAGTCGTCGATGGCGACCGTCCCGAAATCGTGCGCAACGAGGACGTCATCCGGCGCTCGGGGATCCAAGCCAATGAGATCGACCGGCTCGCCGGGGCGCAACTCGAGGAAATCGCGCGGCGCAAGGTGCTTTATGTCGGGGACCGGTCTTCGGTCGAGATCACCGGCAGAACCGCGATCGTCGTGGATGACGGTATCGCCACCGGGGCCACGATGCGTGCTGCCCTCAAGGCGATCGGGCGCAAGTCGCCGCTGCGGCTGATCCTTGCCGTGCCCGTGGCACCGGCCGATACGCTGGCATTGCTTTCGAAGGAAGTTGATGATGTGATCTGCCTTGCGACGCCCGCGCCGTTCTACGCGGTCGGCGCGCATTACGCGGATTTCCCCCAGGTCTCGGATGAAGAAGTCGTGCGGATCATGGATGACCACGCGCAGACGGCCGGGCCCTGAACCGGGCAGCCTGCACACGAGTGTTGAACGGCGCGATGGGATAGCATGCCCGCCGAAAACTTGCCGTGGCCGCTGTCCGAGGCGATGGCCCCATGACGTGTGACCCGCAGGCCGAGGTCATCTCCTTCCTCGGGACCCTTGACACGCACGGTTCGGCGGATCCCGTCGAGGTCATCGAGACCCACGCGGCCCATGTATTTCTCACCGGCAGCGATGCTTTCAAGATCAAGCGCGCGGTGCGCTACGACTACCTCGACTATTCGACCCTCGAAAAACGGCATGCGGCGCTCAAGCGCGAGCTGGAGCTCAACACGCCCGCCGCGCCCGGCATCTACCGCGACGTCGTGGCCATCACGCGCGAGCCGGACGGGGCGCTGACGTTTGCGGGCCAAGGCACGCCCGTGGAATGGGTGTTGCGGATGGCCCGTTTTCCCACCGAGGACGAGCTTGCCCATGTCGCGGCGCAAGGGGCGCTGGACCTGCCGCTGGCCGAAGCGTTGGGCCGGTCGGTCGCGCAGTATCACGGGATGGCCGAAATTCGCGGGGACAAGCCGAACTCGATCCTGATCGGCCAGATCATCGATGAGCTGGCGCGCGTGTTCGCGGGGTTGGACGAACTCCCCGATGCTGACATGCGCACGTTCCTGACCGGCGCGCGGCGGATCGTGCAGCGCGAGAGCGCGACACTGGACGCGCGCACGAAGGCCGGCCGCGTCCGTCGCTGCCATGGCGACCTGCACCTGCGCAACATCGTGCTTCTGGACGGCATCCCCACGCCCTTCGACGCGCTGGAATTCGACGAGGAGCTCGGCACCTGCGACGTGCTCTATGACCTTGCGTTCCTGTTGATGGACCTGCGCCATCGCGGGCTGGACGCGGCCGCGAACGCGGTCATGAACGCGTGGCTGCGCGCATCCCGGACCGAGACGGACCTTGCGGGTCTGCGCGTTCTGCCGCTGTTCATCGGTGTCCGCGCGGCGATCAGCGCCATGGTGGCGGTGCAGACCGCGCGCGCCCGTGGCGGCGATGCGGCGGTGCTGGACGACGCCCGCCGCTACCTCGCGGATGCCTGCGAAGCGCTCGAGCCTGTCGCGCCATGCCTGATCGCCGTCGGGGGCCTGTCGGGGACGGGCAAGACCACGCTGGCGCGCGCGCTCGCCCCCGGCATCGGGCCAACCCCCGGCGCGGTCCATCTGCGCAGCGACACCGAGCGCAAGGCGATGCTGGGCGTCGGCGACGACACGCCCCTGCCCGACACGGCCTACACGGCGGAGGTCAACGCACAGGTCTACGACCGCATCGCGCGGCGCGCGGGTATGGCGCTCGGCGCGGGCCATGCCGTGATCGTCGATGCGGTCTACCTGAATGCAGGGGAACGCCACGCCATCGAGAAGGTCGCCCGGCAGTGCGGCGTGCCGTTCAAGGGCCTCTGGCTCGAGGCCGGGGCGGAAACGCTGGTGTCCCGCGTCGAGGCGCGGCGGGACGATGCGTCGGATGCGGATGCGGCAGTCGTGCGGATGCAGCTGGACCGCCTGCGCTACCGCGTCGGCTGGGGCCATGTCGATGCCTCCGGAACGCCGGATGACACGAAAGACCGTGCCTTGGCGGCGCTCGATCCGGGGTAACGCGGCCTCAGGCCCGCCCCGGTGCAAAGAGATCCGAATACCGTTCCCGCAGCGCGTTTTTCTGGACCTTTCCCATGGTGTTGCGCGGCAGTTCATCGATGAGCACAAGCTGGCGCGGATGCTTGAATCGCGCCAGCGACCGGGCGGCGGCCTCCGCGATGGCGTCGAGGTCGGGCAAGGCCCCCGGCTCCGCCACGATCAGGCCCAGCACGGTCTCGCCGAAATCGGGATGCGGCACGCCGATCACGGCACTTTCCAGCACGCCGGGCTGCTCGTCGAGGATCAGCTCGATCTCCTTGGGATAGATGTTGAAGCCGCCTGAGATGATCAGGTCCTTGTTGCGACCGACGATATGGACGTAGCCGTCCGCATCGACGCGGCCCAGATCGCCGGTGATGAAGAAGCCGTCGGCGCGAAGCTCGGCGGCGGTCTTGTCCGGCATCTGCCAGTAGCCCTTGAAGACGTTCGGGCCCCGCACCTCGATCTGGCCGATCTCGCCTTGCGGCAGGCTATCGCCGGTCACAGGCTCGGTGATCTTCAATTCCACCCCCGGCAGTGGAAAGCCCACGGTGCCGGCGCGGCGTTCGCCATCGTAGGGGTTCGAGGTGTTCATGTTGGTCTCGGTCATCCCGTAGCGTTCGAGGATACGGTGTCCGGTGCGCGCCTCGAACCGTTCATGGGTCTCGGCCAGAAGCGGCGCGCTGCCCGAAATGAAGAGCCGCATGTGCCCCGCCAGACCGCGGGTCAGGCGCGGATCGTCCAGCAGCCGCGTGTAGAAGGTCGGAACGCCCATCATCACTGTCGCCCCGGGCATCCGCGCGATCATCGCGTCGAGGTCGAATTTCGGCAGGAAGATCATCGCCCCACCCGCCAGAAGCGTGACATTCGTGGCCACGAATAGCCCGTGCGTGTGATAGATCGGCAGCGCGTGCAACAGCACGTCGTCGGAAGTGAAGCGCCAGTAGTCCGTCAGGGTCCGCGCGTTCGACAGAAGGTTGCCCTGCGTCAGCATCGCCCCCTTGGACCGCCCCGTGGTGCCGGAGGTGTAGAGGAAGGCGGCGAGATCGTCGATGTCGCGCGCCACGGTCGGGAAACTGTCCTCCGTGGCCCCCGCCGCCTCCGTCAGGCTGCCCGAGCCATCCGCGTTCAGCGTCTCGACCATGGCCGAGAGCCGCGCGGCCACTGGGCTGAGCGTCTCGCGCGCGGCACCGTCGCAGACCACCATCCGCGCGCCGCTGTTCTCGATGAAATAGGTCAGTTCATCGACCGTGTAGGCGGTGTTGAGCGGCAGGAAGACGACGCCCGCCTGCACGCAAGCCGCATAGAGCGCCAGCGCCTCGGGCGATTTGTGGACCTGGGCGGCCAGCCGGTCGCCGAGCCTCAGCCCGCCCGCGGTCAGCACATGGGCGAGGCGCGCGGCCGTGCCGAGGAACGCCGCGTAGGTTTGGACCGAACCGTCGGGGAGCATCAGAAAGGGCGCGTTGCTGTCCGCATGAACCCCGAAAAGCGTATCGTAGAGCGGGTTTGCCAAGGAAACCTCCGTCAGACCGTCTGCGGCGCGGTTCCCGGATTCCGGCCCAGCCGTTTGAGATCCCGCGACGCGCCCCCGGTTTTGCGCCACGCATGACGGCGCGTAAAGGTGGTATGCTCAGGGCGGCCGGCCATCGGACATGGGCCAATCCACGCTTGGCCATCGCCTTGGCCGTCTGGCGCGGTATAGTGAGGCGCAGGGATACCGTCCGGACGGGGAGGTGACGGGCATGGCACGACGGCAGATGCATCCACGGAATACCCGCGCGATCGCGGCATGAACGGGCTTTTGAACGGGCGGATGAAAACGCAGGTCGCGATCATCGGCGGCGGCCCCTCGGGGCTTCTCCTGGGCCAGCTTTTGTCGCGCCATGGCATCGACAACGTGATTGTCGAACAGCGCACCCGCGCGCATGTGCTCTCACGTATCCGCGCGGGCGTGCTGGAGCGCGGGTTGGTGGAGCTTCTGCGCGAGGCGGGCGTCGCCGACCGGCTGGAGCGCGAAGGCATCCGCCATGACGGCACGCTGATCTCCTTCGACGACGAGATGTTCCGCGTCGATTTCACCGGCACCACGGGCCATGCGGTCACGGTCTACGGCCAGACCGAGGTGACCCACGACCTTTACGCCGCGCGGGACGCGACCGGCGCGCCGGTGCATTTCGAGGCCGAGGATGTCGCGATCCACGGGGCCGACAGCGACGCCCCCCATGTCACCTTCCGCAGCGATGGCGTGCCAATGCGGATCGACTGCGATTTCGTGGCCGGTTGCGACGGGTTTCACGGCGTCAGCCGCGCCAGCATGCCCCCCGAGATCCGCCGCGATTTCGAAAAGATCTACCCGTTCGGCTGGCTCGGTGTTCTCAGCGAGACGCCGCCCGTGAACGAGGAACTGATCTACGCCAGTTCCGAGCGCGGCTTTGCGCTGTGTTCCATGCGCAACCCGCGGCTCAGCCGGTATTACATCCAGTGCAGCCTCGAGGAACGTGTCGAGGATTGGACCGACGACCAGTTCTGGGACGAGCTGAAACGCCGCATCCCCTCCTATCAGGCCGAGCGGCTGGTGACAGGGCCCTCGATCGAGACCTCGATCGCCCCGCTCAGGTCCTTCGTGACCGAGCCGATGCGCTGGGGGCGGCTGTTCCTGTGCGGGGACGCGGCCCATATCGTGCCGCCCACGGGGGCGAAGGGGCTGAACCTCGCCGCCTCCGACGTGCATTACCTCTTCGAGGGGTTGCGGGAGTTCTACGCGACCGGCGCCACGCACGGCATCGACGCCTATTCGGACCGCGCGCTCAGGCGCGTGTGGAAGGCCGAGCGGTTCTCTTGGTGGTTCACCTCGCTCATGCACCGCTTTCCCGATCAGACCGGCTTCGACCGGCGCATGCAGCGCGCCGAGATCGATTTCCTCAGGACGAACGCGGCCGCGCAGACCGCCATGGCGGAGAATTACGTGGGGCTTCCCTACTGAAAGGCATCCGATGGACAGATACGATCAAGGCATGACGACACGCCGCGCGGTGCTGGGCGACGCGCATGTGGACCGGGCAGCGGCCGGGACGACCGAGTTCGACGCGCCCTTCCAGTCGATGATCGCCGAAGGCGCCTGGGGCACGCTCTGGTCCGATGACACGATCAGCCGGCGGGAGCGCTCGATGCTGACGCTGGCGATCTTGGCCGCGACCGGGAATTTCGAGGAAATTCCGATGCATGTCCGCGCCACGGCCCGCACGGGCGCCACGAAGGAGGACGTGATGCAGGCCTTCCTGCACGTGGCCGTCTATGCCGGCGTGCCGCGCGCCAATCACGCGATCAAGCTGGCCAAGGCGACCTTTGCCGAGATGGAGGCGACGGATGAATGACCCTCTCATGCCCCGGCGGCGGGAGTTGCACCCGGTGTCCCGCGACGAGGATTACAAGACATCCGTCGCGCGCGCGCCCAGCCTGCCGCTTCTGTCGATGGAATGCACGCCCGCCGAGGAAACCGGCCCGCGCTTCGGCCATTCGCTGATCGGGCCCTTGGATAACAACCTGATCCTCAACTTCACCGGTGAGGCGGCCATCGGGGAGCGTATCCGCCTCCATGGCCGGGTGCTGGACGAGACCGGACGGCCCGTGCCCCAGACGCTGGTCGAGATCTGGCAGGCCAATGCCGGCGGGCGCTATCGCCATGTGAAGGACACGTATTCCGCCCCGCTCGACCCGAATTTCGGCGGCTGCGGCCGGACCCTGACCGATGCCGAGGGACGCTACGAGTTCATGACGATCCGCCCCGGCGCCTATCCGTGGCCCAACCGCGCCAATGACTGGCGACCGATGCATGTCCATTTCTCGGTCTTCGGCCATGCCTTCGGCCAGCGGCTGATCACCCAGATGTATTTCGAGGGCGACCCCCTGGTCGACCGCTGCCCCATCGTGCACACCATCAGGAACCGGGGCCAGATCGACCGGCTGGTGGCACCCCTCGACATGCAGAATTCGCGGGGGATGGATTACCTCGCCTACCGCTTCGACATCGTCCTGCGCGGGCGGCGGCAGAGCATGTTCGAGAACCGACCGGAGGGGATGTGATGGTGCAGCGCCTGTATCTTCTAGAAGAAACGGCCAGCCAGACCGCGGGACCTTACGTCCATATCGGCTGCATCCCTTCATTCGCGGGCATCGAGGGCATCTATCCGGAGGATCTGGGCTTTTCGCCGATCCGCGAGGGCGCAAGGGGCGAGGCGATCACGATCACGGGCTCGGTTGCGGACGGCACCGGCTGGACCTTGCGCGATGCGATGCTGGAAAGCTGGCAGGCGGATGCAGGCGGTCTTTATGCCGGACAGGAGGGCGCCGATCCCGCGGTTACCGGCTTCTGCCGCTTCGCCGCCGACGCGGACAGCGGGGAATTCACGCTGCACACCGTCAAACCGGGGCGTGTCGCGCTGCGCGACGGGCGGTTGCAGGCGCCGCATATCTCCCTCTGGATTGTCGGGCGGGGGATCAATACCGGGCTGCAGACGCGGATCTATTTCGAGGACGAGGACAACAGCGCCGATCCGCTTCTGTCCCGGATCGAGCAACGCCCGCGCGCCGCGACGCTGATCGCGCGGCCCACCGCGCCCGGACAGTACCGCTTCGACATCCGCCTGCAGGGCAAAGGCGAGACCGTGTTCCTGGATCTTTGACAAGAATGCGCCGGGCGGAGAACGCCTCCGCCCGACGCACGGAGATCACCCGTCGATGATCGCGTTGAAGGTCTCGGACGGCCGCATGATCGCCGCGATCCTGGCCGGATCGGTAAGGTAGTAGCCGCCGAGGTCCACCGGCTTGCCGCGATCCGCCATCAACTCGGCCATGATCGCGTCTTCCTTCTCGGCCAGCGCCTTGGCGACGGGCGCGAAATGGGCGGCAAGCCCGACATCCTCGCCCTGTGCGGCCAGCGCATCGGCCCAGTACCGCGCGAACCAGTAATGGCTGTTCCGGTTGTCGGGCTGGCCCGGTTTGCGCTGGGGCGAATTGTCGTTGTCGAGATAGCCCTGCGTGGCCGCCTCGACCCCTTCACCCAGAAGCCGCGCCTTGTCGTTGCCGGTCTTGTCGGCAAGGAACTTGAAGCTTTCGCCAAGCGCGCAGAACTCGCCAAGGCTGTCCCAGCGCAGGTGATTCTCGGCCTGCAGCGCCTGCACATGCTTGGGCGCGGAGCCGCCTGCCCCGGTCTCGAACAAGCCACCCCCATTCATCAGCTTCACGATCGACAGCATCTTGGCCGAGGTGGCAAGCTCGAGGATCGGGAAGAGGTCGGTCAGGTAATCGCGCAGAACGTTGCCGGTGATCGCGATGGAATTGCCGCCCGACGTGATCGTCTCGAGCGTGGCGATGGTCGCCTCGCGCGGGGCCATGATCCGGAACCTGTCGGCCACGCCGCGCGCCTCGAGGATCGGTTTGACATAGGCGATCAGCTCCGCGTCATGGGCTCGGGTCTCGTCGAGCCAGAAGATCGCCTCGCAGCCTTCGGCCTTCTGGCGTTCGATGGCCAGATCGACCCAGTCCTCGATCGGCGCCTTGCGCGTGCTGGCTGACCGCCAGATGTCGCCCGCCGCCACCGTGTGCGCATGCATGACCGTGCCGTCATCGAGGATCATGCGCACCGTTCCGGCCTCGGGCATCTCGAAGGTCGTCGGGTGGGAGCCATATTCCTCCGCCTTCTGCGCCATCAGACCGATATTCTGGACCGTGCCGGCGGTGGCCGGATCGAGCTTGCCCTTCTTCTTGAAGAACTCGATGGAGGCGCCATAGACCGGCGCGTAGGAGTTGTCGGGGATGACGCAGACCGCGTCATGTTCCTTGCCATCCGGGCCCCAGCCCTTGCCGCCGCCGCGGATCAGCGCGGGCATGGAGGCGTCGATGATGACGTCCGAGGGGACGTGCAGGTTGGTGATGCCCCGGTCGCTATCGACCATGTACATCGGCGGGCGTTCATCCCGCACGGCCTCGATCGCGGCCATGATCTCGGGCTCGTCCTTGACCTTCTCCAGAAGCGCGCCGAGACCCTGGTTCGGGTTCACGCCAAGCTCTTCCATCCGGTCACCGTACTGTTCGAAGACCGGCGCCAGCCACGCGCGGACGGCATGGCCGAAGACGATCGGGTCGGAGACCTTCATCATCGTGGCCTTCAGGTGCAGCGAGAAGAGAACGCCCTCGGACTTGGTCTTCTCGATCTCCTCGGTCAGGAACGCGTCCAGCGCGTCGGCGCTCATGTAGGTGGCATCGACCACGGTGCCTTCGGGATAGCTCAGGCCTTCCTTCAGGACGATATCCTCGCCCGCATCGGTGGTCAGCACGATCTTCGCCGTCGCCGCCCGGTCGAGCGTCGCGGAGATCTCGTTCGAGCGGAAATCGCCGGCGGACATGGAGGCCACGCGCGTCTTGCTGTCGGGGGCCCAGTCGCCCATCCGGTGCGGGTTGGCCTGCGCAAAGGCCTTCACCGCCTTCGCCGCACGGCGGTCGGAATTGCCCTCGCGCAGGACCGGGTTCACCGCCGAGCCCTTGATCGCGTCGAAGCGCGCGCGGATGTCCTTTTCCTGATCGGTCTGCGGATCCTCGGGATAGTCGGGGATGGCGTATCCGTGCCCCTGCAGCTCCTTCACGGCCGCCACGAGCTGCGGCACCGAGGCCGAGACGTTCGGCAGCTTGATGACATTCGCCTCGGGCGTCTTCACCAGTTCGCCCAGGATCGACAGGTCATCGGGGATGCGCTGCTCTTCGGTCAGGAATTCGGGGAAGACGGCAATGATCCGTCCGGCAAGCGAAATGTCCTTCGTGCCGACCGAGACGCCCGCGGCGCTGGCGAAGCTCTGGATGATCGGCAGAAGCGAGGCGGACGCAAGCTCGGGCGCTTCGTCTACCTTGGTGTAGATGATGTCGGGAGTGTCATTCGTGGTCATCGGTCGGCCCTCGGTTGAGTTTGGTATGCCATAGTACACAAACTTCGGCGCGTCCACCGAACAACGTGCCACACGGTGTGGATCGGGGTCGGACGTTTTGACGCGATCCCCCAGGTCACGTCCCGGACCGCGTCACGCTCAGGGAATGATCTCGAACCGCGTGACATCCACCATGCCCCGGTCGGTGATCTTGAGCGCCGGGATGACCGGCAGCGCAAGGAAGGCCAGTTGCAGGAAAGGCTCGTGCAGGGTCACGCCCAGCGATTTGGCCGCTGCCCTGAGCGCCTTGAGACCTTCATGCACCTCCTCGAAACGCCCCAGGCTCATCAAGCCCGCCACTGGCAGCGCCAGTTCCGCCAGAACCTCGCCGCCCTTCGCCACGACGAAACCGCCCTCGATCTCCGACAGACGGTTCGCCGCCAGCGCCATGTCGGCGTATTCGACGCCCACGCAGGCGATGTTGTGGTGGTCGTGGCAGACGGTCGAGGCGATGGCCCCGGACCTGAGCCCGAAGCCCTTCACGAAGCCCGTGGCGATGTTGCCGTTCTTCCCATGCCGTTCCACCACCGCGATGCGGACGAGATCGCGGGCGGGATCGGGACGCTTGTCGCCATCCTGCACGGGGATGTGTTCGTGCAGGTGCTCGGTGATGATCTTCCCTTCAAGGATGCCGATCACGTCGGTCTCCCCGCGGTTGGCGGGCGTGCGGAAACTGTCGGTGGTGACCACGGGCGCCTTCACCGAATGGCGGCCGACTGGCGGGATGGT
>Ga0102929_1001771_pt1 | contig 12868 bp, 10 predicted proteins | sample SalPonR1_B_D2_MG_FD_78510 | JGI IMG/M metagenome (GOLD analysis project Ga0102929, IMG submission 78510) | Salt pond soil microbial communities from South San Francisco under conditions of wetland restoration - Salt Pond MetaG R1_B_D2_MG | ecosystem: Environmental > Aquatic > Marine > Intertidal... | reverse complement strand
GCGGCCTCATCCGACAATTTTTGTTCCCGCAGATCCTGTTCTTTCTGCTCCTGCTGCCGGCAGGTTTCGATGTACTTTTCCATGCCGCGTCGCCGCTCCCAGGCCTGCTGCCATTCCTGTTTGCGGGCCTCGAAGACCTTTTCAGCCTGATCCAACTGTTTCTGCTGCTGCCGGATCACCTGATCCAGTTGTGCAATAAAGGCCTGCCAGGCCTGGAGACGGGACACCTGCACCACGCCTTGCTGGCTGTTTCGGATCTGATCCCGATATTCCTGCTGGTAACGATTCAGGTTCTGCACCTGTTCACGCTGCTGTTCGGCCAGCTTTCGGGCCTCACCCATTCGTTCCAGAGCTTCCTGTTCCTTGCGCTCCTCAAGGGAGAGAACCACTTCCAGCCGCCGGGATCGCAGCATCAGGCATCACCCCCGCCACCAGCGGCCGGGTTCGGAACCGCTGACTTGCGCCGCTCTGGGGAGCGACGCTCGGGCACAACCGCCAGCAACTGATCAACACTCTCTTTCAGCGGTGCGCTCTCATTGAGACCCTGCTGCAAGAACTGACGCATATTGCCGATGTGAGTAATGGCAAAATCGGTCTCGGGATCCGAGCCCTTGACGTAGGCACCCACGGAAATCAGGTCCCGGGCCTGCTGGTAGCGGGAATACACCTGTTTGAACCGCTGAGCACGGGCAAAATGCTCGGTTTCGGTGACCTGAGGCATGACCCGGCTTATCGACGCTTCCACATCAATGGCCGGATAATGCCCCTCTTCGGCAAGCCGTCTGGACAGCACAATATGGCCGTCCAGAATCGCGCGAGCCGCATCGGCGATCGGATCCTGCTGGTCGTCGCCTTCCGTAAGCACCGTGTAGAACGCGGTGATCGAGCCGCCCCCGGGGCGGCCGTTGCCGGTTCGCTCAACCAATTGGGGGAGCTTGGCAAATACGGAAGGCGGATAGCCTTTGGTCGCCGGCGGTTCGCCCACGGCGAGGGCGATCTCCCGCTGGGCCTGGGCGTAGCGGGTCAGCGAATCCATCAGCAGCAACACCCGCTTACCCTGGTCCCGGTAGTACTCTGCAATCCGGGTGGTCAGCATGGCAGCGCGCAGCCGCATCAAGGGGGAGTCATCGGCGGGCGCAGCCACCACCACTGAGCGGGAAAGCCCCTCCTCGCCCAATATGTCTTCAATAAATTCCTTTACCTCGCGCCCCCGTTCACCAATCAGGCCCACCACGGTGATGTCGGCATCGGTGAACCGGGTCATCATGCCCAGCAGCATACTCTTACCCACGCCACTGCCGGCAAACAGACCGAGACGCTGGCCCTGGCCGACGGTCATCAGCGCGTTAATCGCCCGGATACCAACGTCCATGGACTGGCGCACCGGTGCGCGATTCAGGGGGTTGATGATGTCGCCGGTCAGCGCGACGCGGGCTTCGGCCTGCAGGGGCCCTTTTCCGTCCAGGGGCTCGCCACTGCCATCCACTACCCGCCCGAGCAACTGCGGCCCCACCGGTACACGACTGGCGGCGGACAGGGGCACGACCCTGGCACCGGGCTTGAGCCCCTCAATCGCCGTCAGGGGCATCAGATACACCCTGTCGTCTTCGAAACCTACCACCTCCGCTTCAACGTTCCCTGTGTTCTGGCCAAAGATCACGCAGCGGTCACCGACGACCATGGGACAGCCAACACATTCCAGTGTCAGGCCCACCATGCGGGTCAGTCGGCCCGAGAGCTCAGGTTCAGGTTCGTTGCCCAGAAAGCCCTGAAAGCGGTTGAGACGATCAGCGAGGTTCGAGGTCATCACCGTCACCTTCATTTTGCGCCGGCTTCGGATCGTCGTCGGATTCCCCGGACTCCCGGGAATCCAGTACGTCACGATGGAACCCCGTGAGGTCTTCCATCATGGAATCCAGTTCCTCGGTCTCTCCGACTTCGCTGTCGTTCATCTGCTGGTCGAGCATGCTCTGAACCGCACGCTGGAAGCGCTTCTCGACGGTGAAATCCACCAGGCTGTGACGGGTTTCCACCTTGCAGCCACCGGGCAGAATACTGGCATCTTCAATGACGGAAGCGGATGCTTCCAGACGGGCAGTCACCTCGCGGACCATTTCACAGTCCTCGGGATTTATGTGGATCCGGATGTTTTCAGCGGTGGAGGGTAACGCCTCCATGGCGCGGCGAACCACATGGCGGATCTGGGAGGAGTCGATGGTCAATTCGCGGTAGACCACCGCCCGTGCCAGAACCGTGGTCAGGTTGACCAGTGAGGTTTCAAGCTCGTCCTCGTGCCGTTTGATTGGCAGCAGCAGTTCACCCAGCAAGTGTTCGAGACGGTCGAGTTTGGTGTCAATTTCCTTGCGGGTGTCGTCGTAGCCCTGGGTTTTGCCCTGCTCCCTGCCCTCTGCCAGGCCGGTTTCCAGTCCTTCCTGGTGTCCTTCTTCCTTCCCGGCTTTCAGACCGTCCTCGTAACCCTGATCACGCCCCTCTTTGAGACCGTCTTCATGGGCTGCCTGACGGATCTCGTCAATGTCGGCTGCCGTCAGGGGCTTGACCTCCCGCTCCTCTTCCCGGGGCACTTCGTTGCCACGGGCATCCAGCAAGGGCAGCTCCCAGCGCTCGTAGGCGGTCAGCTGCTCCTTGGGAATACGGTTGACGTCTCGGGTGGAGTCTTTCATTACATCATTTCTTCGCCGGCACCGCCGAGGGAGATTTCACCGGCCTCGGCCATCCGGCGGGCGATGGTAATAATATCTTTCTGGGCCGATTCAACTTCACTGACCTTGACCGGTCCCTTGGCTTCAAGATCATCCTGCAGCAATTCTGCCGCGCGCTTGGACATGTTCTTGAAGATCTTGTTCTGGACTTCGTCGTCGGCGCCCTTGAGGGCCACCACCAGAACTTCGGAGGACACTTCCCGCAACAGCGCCTGGATACCGCGATCGTCAACTTCCTTGAGGTTATCGAACACGAACATCAGATCCTCGATGGTGCTGGCAAGATCCGGATCCATATCCTTGATGGAATCCATCAGGTTGCCCTCGATGCTCCGATCCATAAAGTTCATGATATCCGCTGCCCGTTTGACACCACCAATCCGGCTGGTCTGGGAGGCGGCGCCGCCGGAGAACTGCTTTTCAAGAATGTCGTTCAGTTCCTGCAGTGCCTGGGGCTGGATACTCTCCAGCGATGCCACCCGCATCATCACGTCAAGGCGGACTTTCTCATCCAGAGTGCCGAGAATTTCAGCCGCCTGATCCGGATCAAGATAGGAGATGACAATGGCCTGAATCTGCGGGTGCTCGTAACGAATGATGTCACCCACAGCCCGGGGTTCCATCCACTTGAGGGTATCAAGGCCGGTCGTGTTGCCGCCAATCAGGATACGGTCGATCAGGCTGGATGCCTTATCGTCGCCCAGGGCCTGGGTCAGCATGGTCCGGATATAGTCGTCATTGCCCACGCCCAGACCGGTCTGGCCACCCACAGCATCAACAAACTGGTTCATCACATAGGTGACTTCATCCTTGCTGACATCCTTCATCTGGGCCATGGCCACACCGACACGCTGGACCTCCTTGGGCCCCATGTGCTTGAGGATTTGAGCCGCATCCGCCTCGCCCAGTGACATCAGCAGAATAGCAGCCTGCTCCACGCGCGGAATTTTCCGTTGTGGTTTCTGCGGCTCATTGCCACCCTGTTGATTGGCTTGCTCAGTCATCGACATTCACCCACTGGCGCATTACCTGTGCAACCCGAGCCGGGTCTTCGGCAATCAGACCTTTCAATGCGTTCAACTGCCTATCATAACCGTCTGTGGCACCCGGCAAAAGCAGATCATCCTGGGACGACATGGCCTGGCGCAGCTCATCGCCACCCTCAATATCGTCAAGGCCGCCGTAACCGCCGCCGCTACCAGAATCCAGACCGCGCTCACGCTGGCCACCGCCCGACAGGCTCTTGAGTGTAGGGCGCAGCAGACCCAGCACCAGCACCAGAATGACCAGCCCGGCCAGTACCTGCTTCATCAGGTCCCAGAACCAGGGCTGCTCCCAGAAGGCCGGGGCTTCAAATTCAACCGCTTCTTCCGGTGCGAAGGCGGTGTTCATCACCGTCACACTGTCTCCCCGGGCGGCGGAATAACCCACGGCATCCCGCACCAGCATGCTCAGGCGCTGCAGTTCCTGCTCCGGCCAGGGCTCGTAGCTGACTTCGCCAGTCTGGGGATCCACCACTTTCATATCATCCACAGCCAGAGCAACCGTCACCCGCTTCACTCTTCCCAGTTCCTGGCGCCTGTAGCTGACAGTGCGATCCATCTCGTAGTTCCGGGTGGACTCACGACGCACGTTTACCGGCTGGGGAGCAGCCCCTTCGCCATCGCCCTCACCACCGGCAGCCTGTTCCGGAACAGTGGCATCGGCCGGGGGCTGGTTCGCCAGTGCTCCGGGAATACCGCCCTGGGCGCCGGCCGCACGTTGCTCAGTCAGCTCGCGCTCGCTGCGCACCGCCTGCTGTTCGGGGTTGAACAGTTCTTCCGCCTGCTCTACCGAGGAGAAATCCAGATCCGCCGACACTTCTGCCCTGTAGCGGCCGTCACCGACGATCGGCCCAATCAGGGAAGCCACCCGCTGGGTCATGCGCTCCTCGACCCTGGAAGTGTACTCATACTGGTCCGCCATCTGGTCGGCATTGGTCTGGCTTTCCTTGCCGGTCAGCAGATTGCCGTTCTGGTCGACCACCGTCACGTGTTCCTTACTCATCATGGGAACGCTGCCGGCAACCAGGTTCACAATGGCGCTGATCTGTTCCTGTTCCGGCCGCCGGCCAGCAAACACTTCCAGAAATACTGAGGCGGATGGATCGCGGGCATCCCGGACAAACACAGAGCGCTCCGGAATCGCCAGGTGCACCCGGGCATTCCGCACACCACGCATACTGGCAACGGTGCGAGCCAGCTCACCCTCGAGCCCGCGACGATAAGAAATGGTTTCCATGAACTGGGACGTACCCAGACCGCGCTCCTGGTCAAGCAGCTCGTAACCCATGGTTTGGCGATCCGTGACGCCCTCGGCCGCCAGCTTCAGCCGAGCGTTGTAGACCTGCTCGGAAGGCACCAGTAGCGCGCCGGTGCGCGGGTCCATCTTGTAATCGATGCCGTTGCTTTCGAGGATGGTGGTCACGTCCTGTGGATTGTAGGAGGACAGATCACCCACCACGGGCTGATAGTTTGGCTCCTGGGCCCAGAGTACGACCGCCAGCCCCAGCGCGACGCTGGCGGCGAGGCCAACCATCAAGCCGATCTGGCGCAGCAGATTCAGCCGATTAAACCCCATGAACAAGTCGCTACGGCTCTCCGGCGCGTCGCCCTCCCGGGCTGACGGCATGTTGGAGGCGTTGGTTTCTGCAGGTACGCTGGCCATGACTCTGCTCCGTTATCAGATCGGCATGTTCATAATGTCTTCGTAGGCCCGAACCACCCGGTTACGTACCTGGGTCAGCGCTTCGAAAGAGACAGAGGATTTCTGGGCGGCAATCATCACACGAGTGATGTCCACGTTCGGGTCGCCCATATCGTATGCGGTTCGCAGATCCCCCGCGGTTTTCTGGGCATCGTTTACGTTGTTCACAGCATTACTCAGCATGTCATTAAAGCTGGGCGTCTCCTGGGTTTCCTGAACCTGGCGGGGCCCGTCTATCCGGCCACGAACCGATTGATCCTGTTCGACCCGCTGGTTCTGCATCATCTGGGAACGCAGGGACCGGATATCGGACAAAACACTGTTGATGTCGGCACGCTGAACCATAACTCTCTCCTGGCTCCGCCCTCCCAGGGACGGCATTGCTCTTGGGATGCTCTTAACCTTGAGGAAGCAATTGGCAGGCCAAGTAGATTATAACATTAAATATCATATAGTTAGATAATCCCTTCCTGATACAGAAGAAATCAATGACGGACTTTTGACGACAGGCAGGATGCCTTGCCAGGGATTGGAAACGAGACATAAAAAAACGGCACCCCGAGGGGTGCCAATGAAGGAGTTCGTCTTGCAGGGGGTCAGACCACAGCCATCTCGGCGTCCAGATCGATTCCGGCGTCGCGCATCTGGGCCAGCTTGTACCTGAGCGTCCTGGGACTGATCCCCAGCTGCTCAGCGGCCCGGTTGCGACGCCCACGCTCTTTCCGGAGTGTCTGAATGATAATACGGAATTCCTGTTGTCTCAGATCATCTCCCAGCGAAACGGCGCCGTCGTGATCCTCCTCATGCACATGCGCAGGCTGTTCCGGGGTTGAGATGCCGTGGTTTGAGTCTTCCGGTTCGACACCGTCACCCGCAACGGTCTGGGGCGGCGAAACCGGCTCGACGCGGTGCATGTCCGGTCGCCCGGTGATGCCCAGCTCCAGACACAGATCCCCGGAATGAATAACATTGCCCTGGTGCAGCACCAGGGCTCGCTGGATTGCGTTGTCCAGCTCCCGAACATTCCCCGGCCACTGATGATTCATCAACGCGCTTTTTGCGTCCTGGGCAAAAGTAATCCCGGTCAGCTTCATTTTGCGGCAGTGCTTTTTAAGCAGCGACGTGGCCAGCGGCATGATATCCAGTCGGCGCTCCCGTAGCGGCTGCCAGTGCATCGGGAACACCGTCAGGCGGTAGTAGAGATCCTCCCGGAATTTACCTTCGCGAACGTAGTCCGCCAGATCCCGGTTGGTAGTTGCCACCACCCGAACATCCAGACTGATGGTCTTGCGGCCGCCAACCCGCTCCACTTCACGCTCCTGCAGTACCCGCAACAGCTTCGACTGCAGCCCGAGATCCATCTCTGAAATCTCGTCCAGAAGAATGGTGCCACGGTTGGCCTGCTCGAATTTGCCTGGCGAAGAGGCAACGGCACCGGTAAAGGCGCCTTTCTCGTGACCGAACAGAATGGCCTCCAGCATATTCTCCGGGATTGCCGCACAGTTGATGGCCACGAACGGCTGATCGGCCCGGGGTGACTGCTGGTGAATAAACCGGGCAAGCACTTCCTTGCCGGTTCCACTTTCCCCGGAGATCATGACTGTCGAATCACTGCCGGCCACTTTGGTCGCCAGCTGGAACATACGTTTGCTGATCGGATCTTCGGCCACCGGCTCATCGCTGGATTTCTCGCGCCCGCCCCCGACCACTTTGCTGACGGCATCCACCAGGAACCTGGGTTCAAACGGCTTCACAAGATAATCAATGGCGCCGGCCTGCATGGCGGAGACGGCATCGCTGATCTGACCGTAGGCCGTTATCAGCATCATTGGCAGCCCCGGATAGAGACGCTGAACCTCAGCCAGCAACTGATGCCCGGAAAGCCCCGGCATGTTGACATCACTGACCACCATATCCACTGGAGACTCCGCCAGTCGCGCCAGCGCCTCGCTGGCATTGGCTGCTTCCCGGACCCGGAATTTCGCCAGCTCCAGCGTGGTTACTAGCGCTTCACGCAGGTCATGGTCGTCTTCAACAATCAGAATCTGGGCCTTGGCCATGGTTGCCTCCGATCAGTGTCTGTTACGTAATTGCGGTAGACGCAAGGTAGCGACGGCGCCGCCCTGCTCCGGCGATTCGATGGAGAACCGCCCCTGATGCGCCTTGATGACGGCTTGCACCACCGCAAGGCCGAGCCCCGTACCGTGGGACTTGGTCGTATAAAAAGCTTCTGCTAACCGCGCGGCGTCTGAGGATTCAAACCCTGGCCCGTCATCCAGAACGCGGATAACCAGCTCACCGGATTCTTCGGTTACCCGAACGGCAACCCGGGTCGCACCGGCCTCGAGGCTGTTGTTTACCAGATTGGTGCAGGCGCCAACGAGGGCGTCCCGGTTACACATCAGCCGGCAGTCACTGGAAATGTCATTCTGGAGGCTGACCTGGGCGCCGGGAGCCGGCTTCAATCCTTCCACCGCTGAAGCCAGCGCCGAAACCAGCTTATCGGCAGACAGCTCCTCCGCGAGCCGGGTTTCGCCACGGGCAAAGATCAGCATATCCCGCACCTGCTGCTCCAGATGGGTCAGGCGTGACATCAAACGGGAAGCACAGCGTTGACGCATTTCCTCGTCCAGGTCGTCCTGGCTGAGATGGCCACCGTAAAGAATGGCAGCAGACAACGGCGTGCGAATCTGGTGGGCAAGGGACGCAACCATCTTGCCCATGGCAGACAGACGCTGGGCGTGGGCCAGTTGAGCCTGGAGATGCCGGGTTTCCGTCAGGTCGGTCAGCAGAATCAACTGGCCGGGCTGGTTTTCCATGGTCCGGATCTCGATGCTCACCCTGCGGCCATCTTTCAGAGAGACTTCGTGGCCGTCGTCCCGCCGCGGTGCAAAACAGCGATGGATGACATCCACCCAGCGGGCGCCGTCCAGAGGCTCCCCCAGAAGCGCAATGGCTGCCGGGTTGGTCTGCGTCACCACACCCTGGCTATCCAGAACCACCACGCCGGCGGGCAACGCATTCAGCAAGGTCGACAGGCGATCCGCCAACTGCTCTTTCTCTTCGAGCTCCTGCTGGCGCTGAAGCGATTCCTGGTTCAGCTCGCCGGAAAGCTGATTAACCCGCGACTCCAGGGTTCGGTACGAGTCAGTAATCTGTCGCGACATCCGGTTGAACAGTTCCAGGGCGGAATCCACCGCCTCGTCGTCCTGCTCCGGAAACAGGGCCGTAACCTTGTCGTTTACATCCGCCGCAGCGTTGGCTTTCGCGCCGCCCGCGCCGGACTGAAGAACAAACTGTGCCTGACTCATAACCTGACTCCCCGATCGGCCCTTCGGTTCGGACCCAATAGTTCGGATACTTCGTTTGCAGGTTAATAAGCCAGCACCGTGCCAACTTCAATTTTTCTATATATTTCAGAAGGAAAGAGAATACAGGAAGAGAGAGATGACAATTTTACGTCGGTCAGAAATGGAAACGGCGCCTCAGGTTACAAACCTTTGACGCCGTTTCAGGAACTCAGGAATCAGGAGGGTCCGGCTCAGGATTCTTCGGATTCCTCTTCCCGCAGCCCGTACTTGCGAACCTTCTCTACCAGTGTGGTTCGACGGATCCGCAACTTCTCGGCAGCCCGGGCCACCACACCACCAGCTTCGTCGAGCGCCTGCTGGATCAGCTGCTTCTCAAGATTGGACAGATAATCCTTGAGATCGATGCCGTTCACCGGAAGCAACGCCGGGGCATCCAGACCCACCAGACCGGGAATACCAGAGGGCATTCCGGAGTCCTCAACCGGACGGTTCTCATCGTAATCGTCAACGTAGCGGAACTTCTTGGGCAGCTCCTGTGCGCCTATCACGCCGTAGGGGTGCATGATCGACAGGCGCTCCACCAGATTGGCCAGCTCACGCACGTTGCCGGGCCAGTCATGACGGCAAAGACTCATGATCGCGGCCGAATTCATCCGCAGCGAACCACGTTTCTCCTTCTCCATCCGGGAAATGAGTTCGTTGATCAGTAGGGGGATATCTTCCACCCGCTCGCGAAGGGCCGGCATTTCGATGGGGAACACATTCAGACGGTAGTAGAGATCTTCCCGGAAATCCCCGGACTCGATCATATCTTCCAGATGCTTGTGAGTGGCGGCAATGACCCGGACATCGGCCGACTGGGTCCGATTGCTACCCACTCGCTCGAAGGTACGCTCCTGCAAAACGCGAAGAATCTTCACCTGCATGTTGAGCGGCATGTCGCCGATCTCATCCAGAAACAGCGTGCCGCCCTCCGCCATCTCGAAGCGCCCTACCCGGGCTGTGATGGCACCGGTAAACGCGCCTTTTTCATGGCCGAACAGTTCGCTTTCCAGCAGTTCAGCCGGAATGGCGCCACAGTTCACCGGCACAAACGGCTTGTCCCGCCGGGAAGAATGGTAATGCAGGTTGCGGGCAACCACCTCCTTGCCGGTACCGGACTCGCCGGTGATCAGAACGCTGACGTCCTTATCGGCCACCTGCTCCATCAACTGGCGTACCTGCTGGACCTTACGGCTGGTTCCGACAAGACTGCGAAAGAGCTGAAGTCCGCGCTGCTGGCCGCGCTCCCGGGAACGACTGAACTGGTCCCGGTAAATCTGGGCCCGGTACAGGGAATCAACAAACTTGGTGTAATTCAGCGGCCATTCCATGCGCGCAATAATGCGGGCGCTGGCATCATCGGACAGGCCCTTGAGTTCAGGATGGCCAACAACCAGCAACGGAACTCCCTGAACCGCATTGCTCACAGTCGTAATGGCCTCGGTGGCACCAGCATCTTCTCCGTTCACCACCGCGACCGCGATATCTGAAAGGTTATCCTCGTCGCCGCTGTTCAAAAGTGCCCTGGCTTCATCGCCGGCAAGGACCTGCTCCTCGCCGATGAACTCAAGAATGGTGACCATGTCCCGCAATCTTGAATCATCCTCGCTCAGCACCAGCACTTTGTTATTTTTAGACATTCAACCGAATCTCTTGAGGGATTTGTGCGGTATTTAAGACTGTAAGAACGGCAGAGTCAATTTTATGACGCTATTTGGGTCGATTGGACGATACGTTCTGATAGGCCTTTGCCGCACTACGGTTCCGATTTACCCCCTTGAGCCCGTCTTCCGCTTCCTTGCGGGCAATGCGCGCGGATTCGTCCGCTGCGTCAATAAACTGCTGCAGTTCCTGCAAGCGGAGCCTCACGGGCTCCGCCTCGAGCTCGCCAGCTTCCAGGGCTGCCATCAGGGGCTCGACTGCTGGCTTCACCTGCTCGTTCAGACTGGTCATCGCTTCCCAGTCTTTGTCTGCCAGGGCACGACCAAGATCGGCCATCAGCTGATCAAGATGGTCCAGGTGAGCTTGTGCGTCTGCCATGTCGGTCTCCTTGGGAATCAACGGCGGGCGGCACGACGGGCGGCAGAGGCCGTGAATTCATTGCCCCGGAACCCGGGATCGAAATCATACGCCGGGAAACCATCATCCAGCCCATCAATGTAATAACGCTCCGCCTTCAGGTCGTAGGTCATTTCCATGGTAGTCCAGAACACCGGTTCACTGTAATAGCTGATGTTGTGGGCCTCCGACACACGCCACAGGTTTCCGTCCGCATCGTATTCCTCGGAGGCCAGAATCTGCCAGCTGTCTTCATCCACATAGAACACGCGGCGGTCGTAGATGTGGCTGATGCCGGTACGGCGCTTCGCTTCCACCACCCACACCCGATGCAATTCGTAACGGGTCAGCTGCTGATTGATGTGGCCCGGACGAATCACGTCATCGGCTTCCACCTCCGGTCCGTGAAGCTTATAGGCGTTGTAAGGCACGAACAGCTCGCGCTTGCCTTTCAGCTCCCAGTCGTACTGGTTGGGCGCACCGTTGTACATGTCTTTCTGGTCAACCGAGCGCAGTGACGATGAATTCGGCAGGTCGGTCTCGTAGGCCAGGTTCGGCGACCGGCGGAGCCGGCGCGAACCGGAATCATAGCGCCAGGCCAGACGCGGCGATCGAACCTGATCAAGGGTTTCGTGTACCAGCGTAATGGTGCCAGCCAGTGACGAGGGTGCAATGGTGTCGGTCTTCAGGTAAAAAATCTTGTTGTCGATTTCCGCCAACTCCGCCCCCTTCCTGCTGTAGGCAAAAAAGTAGTCGTAGTCGTTGACCACCGGGTTGTACGAACCGTCCTTCTGGGGCGTTGCAGATGCGCTGCGCAGGGAGATCTCTTCGCCCCGGTAGCGCAGGATGTGGTTCCAGATGACCTCCAGGCCGTCCTTCGGGATCGGGAACGGACTGGTCATGATGGTGTCCCGGACACCATTGCCATTGTCCAGCAGCTGTGCACTCAGGGCATTCTCAGCAAACTTGTCGTAAACATGCTCCGGAAACGCGGCAGTGCGACGGGTCTGGTAAACAGGCATGAAAAAGTCAGGCCCATACTTCTCCAGCATGGCAACGTGGCCATCGGACAGCTTATCCCGGTACAGGTCCAGATTGTCGGAGGTAATCACGAAGAGGGCTTCGTCTTCCGGGAATGGGTCAATTTCCACTTGCCCCTCGCGCCAGCCCACCGGTGGGGTGGCGAGCCCTCCGGTCCACTCGGGAATGCTGCCCGACTTATTACCCGCTTTCTCGGCGCCAACCGGCGTGAGCTCCTCACCGAGCCGCTGGGCCTCGGCTTCCGTGACCTTGGACAGGGCCTGTCCAGAATACCCGAGAAAAACCAGGACGACACCTGCAACGAAGTGGCTTCGCATCCCCTACACCTCCAGAAGTTCATGCTGTTGAGCAGCCGCAACGATCAGAACTCGCACAGCCGGGCGCCTTTTTGCCAAATTCAAACGGTCGTTTCAAGTGAATGTTTGTATTTTATTGTGAAACTCACAGACGGAGACAGTTGAAGAAATTTGTTGCCGAAAATGGTATAGTGGCGAATTAATTTTCCGGGGTTACACCCGCGCTGGGGGATTGCAGGTATTCCATGGCCTCACAATGGCATTCACTGGTTTCGCAGAAACTCTTTCTCGCCCGGACGCTGCTTGGGCAGCTGGACAGGTCGACGCTTGAGGGTGAGGATCAGGCTCCCAACGAAGCCGAACAGGCCATCCACCGGGAAGCGGCCATACAGGGCGCGATCGAACTGCTCCTGAGATCCCGGCAACTGTTGCTGGTGATGATTGCCAGGCTATACCAGAAGAAGTCAGAGGAGCCTGCAACGCTGAATGAACTGGCCGCCCTGATCGGACCGGAGCCGAATGAGGTAAGCCGGCTGCGAGAACTGGAAACGCGATCAGACGGCTGGTGGAACCATCTGGAACAGCTGGAACGCTCGCAGAGCCGGCCACCAGCGACCAGAAAAACCGTCAGCGCGGAAAATATTATCGCGGTATC
>Ga0102929_1001768_pt1 | contig 12871 bp, 14 predicted proteins | sample SalPonR1_B_D2_MG_FD_78510 | JGI IMG/M metagenome (GOLD analysis project Ga0102929, IMG submission 78510) | Salt pond soil microbial communities from South San Francisco under conditions of wetland restoration - Salt Pond MetaG R1_B_D2_MG | ecosystem: Environmental > Aquatic > Marine > Intertidal... | reverse complement strand
GCCGGACCCAGCAGGCCGGCGCGGGCGCGCGCGATCGCGCGCACATGCCAAGCTTCGGCAAATTTCGGCGCATGATCGACCAGCGCGCCAAGATGATCCCGCGCCGCGGCAAGGTCTCCGGCCTCAAGCGCGTTCTTTCCGCGTCTGAGCAGGAAGTCCATTGCGGGCGATCCCGATTTCGACAACTCAAGCGCGATATCCTTGGCAATCGCGGGCGCCGCGGTCTCATCGGCCTTTTGCAATTGCGCAAACAGACGATCCAGCCGGGTCGCCTCACCCGACCACGCGGGTAGGGAAAACATGACTGTCGCGAAAACTGCCGCGACGATATTCTTGAGATTATATCTGTGAACGCTCATAACCCGGAAGAGTTTAACGCATACGTCCGGAATGCAAACCCCCGGCCGATCAATTCCGAAGGAGAACCCCATGAGCGAAACGATCGACGCAGCCGTCAAGAGCCTCAATGAAAAGCTCGAAGGCAATGAATTCAACGGAACCGCCAAATTCGTTATCGAAGGCGAAGGCGCGGTAATGGTTGACGATGCGGGTGCGCGCGCGGGCGATGACGAGGCCGACGTGACCCTGACCGCGGATGCCGAAACCTTTCACGCGATCATGACGAACGACCTTGACCCCACCGCCGCCTTCATGACCGGAAAGCTGTCGGTCGACGGTGACATGGGCATGGCGATGCAACTGGGCAGCGCCCTGTCCTGAACAATGCAGACTGCGCCATTCCATCATGAGATCGCCGATGGTCCCGAAGGTGCGGAGGCTTGGTGGCTGCGTACCGATGACGGGGTGCGCATCCGGCTTGGCCTGTGGCGCCACGAAGGCGCGCGCGGGACGGTTCTCCTGTTTCCGGGACGCACAGAGTATGTCGAGAAATACGGCCGTGCGGCGCGCGATTTCGCGGCACGCGGTTATGACCTGCTCGCCGTGGACTGGCGCGGTCAGGGCCTTGCTGATCGGCTAATCGCTGATGAACTTTCGGGGCATGTGCATTTCTTTGACGATTATCAACATGATGTGCGTGCCGTTCTAGACGCGGCGCAGAAGCTTGAGCTGCCGAAGCCGTGGTATCTTCTCGGGCATTCCATGGGGGGATGCATCGGGCTACGCGCCCTGTACAATCATGCCCCGGTCGCTGGCGCGATCTTTTCGGCGCCGATGTGGGGCATTCGCTTGACGGATCTTGTGCGTCCGCTTGCCTGGTCACTTGGCTGGGGAAGCCGGCGGCTTGGCATGGACCATTTCTATGCCCCCGGCACCCAGTCGAACCCCTATGTCCTGAGCGAGCCGTTCGCCGCGAACAAGCTCACCTGCGACGAGGACATGTATCAATACATGATCGACCAGACCCGCGCCCGCCCCGCGCTCGGACTTGGGGGGCCAAGCCTGCGCTGGCTCTACGAGGCACTGAGCGAATGCCGCAAGCTTGGCCGCATGCCCTCGCCCGAAATGCCCTGTATCACCTTTCTTGGCACAGATGAGGATATTGTCGACCCGGTCAGCGTCCATGACCGGATGAAGCGGTGGCCTGATGGCACGCTCAAGCTGCTTGAGGGTGCGCGCCACGAGGTCATGATGGAAAGCCCGACCACACGAACTTGCGTCTTTGACCGGATGGCCGATTTCATGGATGGCGTGCGAAACAAAAACACCGCGCGTCAGCCATCCATCGCCACCTCCTGACGCTGCCGCCCAAGACCTTCGATCTCAAGCTCCATAACATCGCCCGGAGCCAGAAAGCGCGGCGGCGTCATGCCCATTCCAACGCCAGGCGGCGTGCCCGTCGCGATGACATCACCGGGGTGCAGGCTCATCATCTGACTGAGATAGGAGACCACATGCGCCACGCCGAAGATCATGGCGCTGGTGCTTCCCGTCTGCATCCGCTCTCCGTTCACATCAAGCGACATGCCAAGGGCCTGCGGGTCTCCCACCTCGTCCGGAGTCACCAGCCACGGGCCGATGGGGCCGAACGTGTCGCAACTCTTGCCCTTGGTCCATTGGCCCTTGCGCTCGGTCTGAAAATGCCGCTCCGAAATGTCATTGACGATGGTGAACCCCGCCACATGCGACAGCGCGTTGGCCTCCGACACGTATTTCGCGTGTCGACCGATCACCACCCCAAGTTCGACCTCCCAATCTGATTTCTCGGACCCGCGCGGCAACATCACGGTGTCGTTCGGACCACAGATCGACGACGTGGCCTTCATGAACACGATAGGCTCGGGCGGCGGCGCCAAGCCCGCCTCGGCCGCATGATCCGAAAAATTGAGACCGATCCCGATGAACTTGCCCGTCCCGGCAATCGGCGGCCCAAGGCGCGGCGTGCCCTCCACCAGAGGAAGCGCTTCGGGATTGACCTTAGGCAACCGGCCCAGAAGATCTCCGGCCAAGTCGGGCACAACACCCGACAAATCCCTCAACCGCCCCTCGGAATCAAGCATGGCCGGACGCTCGGCCCCCGGCGCCCCATATCTGGCAAATCGCATCGTGTCCCCCATTCGATGTGTCGCGCTCACCCTATCGCAGGACCCGCGAATGACAAGCGGCGACAACTGGCATTTTACCCCCGGGACACTACCCTTCGTGCATGGTTCTGAGATTCACACCTTCTGGCATCTACTGCCCCGCCGGGGATTTCCACATCGACCCTTGGCGCCCGGTGAATCGGGCCCTGATCACCCATGGCCATGCCGATCATGCGCGCCACGGTCATGCGCGCTATCTGGCCACCGACATCGCGGCACCGGTCATGCGGCATCGTTTGGGCGCCATCAAGCTCGACACCCTATGCTATGGCGAGGAACGCCGTATCGGCGGGGCGACCGTGTCTTTTCACCCGGCAGGGCATATCCCCGGCTCGGCCCAGATACGGGTCGAGGTGAAGGGCGAAGTCTGGGTGGTATCCGGCGACTACAAGACCGCACCTGACCGCCTGTCCACCCCGTTCGAGCCGGTGCGCTGCCATAGCTTCATCACCGAATGCACCTTTGGCCTGCCGGTCTTTACCTGGCCCACCGAAACCGAAGCCGCGCAAGAGATCAACGACTGGTGGGCGGCCAACGCCTCGGCGGGGCGGTTTTCGCTTCTGGGGGCCTATTCCTTGGGTAAGGCACAGCGCATCCTGTCGCTGCTTGATCCATCTATCGCACAGATCCTGACCCATGGTGCGGTGGAACAGACCAATGACGTATTGCGGGCGCAAGGTTACGACATGCCGCCGACCCTCCATGTGACCCCCGATCTCAAGCCCGCCGATCATCCCGGTGCGCTCGTCCTCGCGCCACCCGCAGCCTTGGGAAGCACTTGGGCACGCCGCTTTCGCCCGGCCTCGACCGGGTTCGCAAGCGGCTGGATGCGCCTGCGCGGCGTGCGCCGGCGGCGCAGCGTCGATCGCGGATTTGTTATGTCCGATCATGCTGACTGGGACGGGCTGAATGCGGCGATCTCTGATACCGGCGCGGAAAACGTCTACACAACGCATGGTTACACCGATATCTTCGCATCCTGGCTCAAGGATCAGGGCTATAACGCCCGCCCGGTCCCGACCGAGTTCACCGGCGAAAGCGAAGAGGACAGCATCCTTTGAAACGCTTCACCGATCTCTATACGACTATCGATCAGACAACCAAGACCACCGTCAAGGTGGACGCCCTGACCGAGTATTTCCGCGCCGCACCCGAGGCCGACAGGCTCTGGACCATCGCACTTTTCTCGGGGCGGCGCCCGCGCCGGGCGATCACCACCACGAAACTACGGGAATGGGCCGCAGAGCAGGCGGGGATTCCGCTATGGCTGTTCGAGGAGAGCTACGGCATCGTCGGCGATCTGGCCGAGACCATCGCATTGGTGCTCCCACCGGCAACGCAAGATCACGATGCCCCCCTGACCGACTGGATCGAGCAGATGCGCGCGCTTGACGACGCCGATGACGACACGCGCAAGTCAGCCATCCTCGGCGCATGGGACCAGATGACCCCGCGCGAGCGTCTGGTTTTCAACAAGCTGCTGACCGGCGGTTTTCGCGTCGGCGTCTCGCGCAAGCTCATGACGCGCGCGCTGGCTCGGGCCACCCACCGCGACGAGGCCGAACTTGCACACCGGCTCATGGGCGACTGGACGCCGGACACCACCACCTTCACCGATCTGATCGAAGCGCCGGACGATGTCGCCGCCCTCTCACGGCCTTACCCCTTCTGCCTCGCCTACGGGCTTGACGAAACACCCCCAGAAGAGCTTGGCCACCCCGGCGACTGGTGCGCCGAATGGAAATGGGACGGCATCCGCGGCCAACTCATCACGCGCGGCGGGGCGCATTTCGTCTGGTCGCGCGGTGAGGAGCTTATGACCGACCGCTTTCCCGAACTTGCCATTGCGCGCGATCTTCTGCCGCCTGGAACCGTGATCGACGGGGAAATCGTGGCATGGACCGGCACGGCCCCCCTTCCCTTCAACGATCTGCAAAAGCGGATCGGCCGCAAAACGGTGCCCAAAACGCTTCTGAAACGTGCTCCGGTCATCGTTCTGGCCTATGATCTGTTGGAAGACGGCGGTGAGGACATCCGGGCACGGCCCTTTGCCGAACGGCGCGCACGCCTTGACGCGCTGATGCAAGGCCTGCCCGAGAACGCGCCGCTGCGCCTCTCGCCTCTCATTGCGTTCAAGACATGGGACGACCTGCGCCAACACCGCGCCACGGCCCGTGAGCAACGCGCAGAAGGGCTGATGCTCAAGCGCGCGGACAGCCCTTATCATGCAGGCCGCAAAAAGGGGGACTGGTGGAAATGGAAGCTCGATCCGCTGACCATTGATGCGGTGATGATCTATGCACAGCAGGGCCATGGCCGCCGCGCCAACCTGTTTACCGACTTCACATTCGCGGTCTGGTCAGGCAACGATCTGGTTCCCTTCACCAAGGCTTATTCCGGCCTGACAGATACCGAATTCCGCCAGATCACGGCGTGGGTGCGCAAGAATACTCAGCAACGTTTTGGTCCGGTGCGACAGGTGACACCCGAACACGTATTTGAAATCGCGTTCGAGGGCATCCACGAAAGCCCGCGCCATAAATCCGGTGTCGCGCTGCGCTTTCCGCGGATGAAGCGTTGGCGTCATGACAAACCAGTGCAAGAGGCGAACACGCTTGACGATTTGCGCTCTATTCTCGCCCAATACGGCTGACACGGTTGAGCCCGCGCGCCGCGCCCACTATGTCAGACGCAAATCACAAGGAGAGCCCGCATGATCCACCTGCCACAGCCCGCCCGCGACGCCGAAACCGGTCACGGAAGCCGCGATCTGGGAGACCTGCCGGAATGGGACCTCAGCGATCTCTACACAGGTGCCGACGCGCCTGAGCTCAAACGCGATCTTGATTGGCTCAACAAGGCCTGTGCCGAATTTGCAAAGGATTACGAGGGTAAACTCGACACGCTCGACGCGGGTGGCCTTTTGAAATGCATCCGCCGCGACGAGGAGATTACGAGCGTGGCGGGACGCATAATGTCTTTTGCGGGCCTGCGCTATCATCAGCAGACAACCGACCCCGAGCGCACCAAATTCCTCTCCGACTGTCAGGAAAAGATCACGGCCTATACCACGCCGCTGGTCTTTTTCTCGCTCGAACTGAACCGGCTTGAGGGTGATCACCTCGCCGCGCTCTATGACGAAAGCGCCGGGCTCAGGCGATACAAGCCAGTGCTCGACCGTATTCGCGCGATGAAGGATCATCAGCTTTCGGACGAACTTGAGAAATTCCTGCATGATCTGGGCGTCGTGGGCGACGCATGGGAGCGGCTCTTTGACGAAACCATCGCGGGCCTGTCGTTCGAAGTGGATGGCGAAACCCTTGGGATCGAGGCGACGCTCAACCACCTCACCGAACAGGACCGCGACAAGCGCGCGGCAGCGGCGGAAGAACTTGCAAGGGTATTCGGCGAGAACATCCGCACCTTCGCCCGTGTGCACAACACATTGACCAAGGAAAAAGAGGTCATCGACCGCTGGCGCAAGATGCCCACGCCCCAAAGCGCGCGGCACCTTGCCAACGATGTCGAGCCCGAGGTGGTCGAGGCCCTGCGCGACGCGGTGGTCGCGGCTTACCCCAAGCTCAGCCATCGGTATTACGAACTCAAGCGCAAGTGGCTCGGCCTTGACCGTATGCAAGTCTGGGATCGCAATGCCCCCTTGCCCATCGAAGAGACGAAGATCGTCGATTGGCCCACCGCACGCGGCATGGTGATGGACGCCTACACCGCCTTTGACCCCCGGATGGGCGATCTGGCAACGCCGTTCTTTGAAAAGGGCTGGATCGACGCCGGCGTAAAGCCCGGTAAGGCACCGGGCGCCTTCGCGCATCCCACGGTGACCGCCGTCCACCCTTACGTGATGCTCAACTATCTGGGTAAGCCGCGCGATGTCATGACACTTGCGCATGAACTTGGTCACGGCGTGCATCAGGTTCTGGCGGCGGATCAGGGCGAACTTCTCAGCTCGACCCCGCTCACCCTCGCCGAAACGGCCTCGGTGTTCGGCGAAATGCTCACCTTCCGCAAGATGCTCGACGCCGCGGACACCAAGCAGGAGCGCAAGGTGCTCCTTGCCGGCAAGGTCGAGGACATGATCAACACGGTCGTGCGTCAGATTGCGTTTTACGACTTCGAATGCAAACTCCACGCCGCCCGGCGCGAGGGCGAACTGACCCCCGAAGATATCGGCGCCCTCTGGATGTCGGTACAGGGCGAATCACTTGGCCCCGCCTTCGACTTCATGGACGGGTATGAGCATTTTTGGGCGTATATCCCGCATTTCGTTCACTCGGCCTTCTATGTCTACGCCTACGCCTTTGGCGACGGCCTCGTGAATGCGCTTTATGCCGTGTACGAAGAAAACCCCGAAGGCTTTCAGGACAAGTATTTCGAGATGCTTCGCGCCGGCGGCTCCAAACACCACAAAGAACTTCTGGAGCCCTTCGGCCTCGACGCCACAGATCCGAAATTCTGGGACAAGGGCCTGTCGATGATCTCGGACATGATAGACGAGCTCGAGGCGATGGAAGATCAGTGAAACAATCGGTCAAACCGCGCGTTGGTTAAGCGTTTCGCCTTTTATCTGAGGCCGCAGCGAAAGGCGAAACGCGTGCAACAATCGGAAGGTGTCCTGCAAATCGCAAAAATATGTGATCACGTTTCTTGCGAATCATTTTGGATGAACGGTCATCAAGAACGAAAATGAACAAGGACCGCACACCCTACCGCCGGACGTGGCGCTTCAAACTGCGACGGTTTCTGGCTTGGACGCGCGCCCGCGTGCCGTTTGGCCTGCGCGCGGTCATCGGCCTGTTGCTGATCATCGGCGGCATCTTCGGCTTTCTGCCGATCCTCGGCCTCTGGATGTTGCCACTTGGCATTGCCGTGGCGGCCTTGGACGTCAGGCCTATCATGCGGCGCCTGCGCCGCAACCGGAGCAATGGCTCCCGCTAATCACTTCAACTGGCTGTCTTTTGACCCACGCCGGTTGATGCCACCGCGCGAATCGGCGCGACCGTCGCGTTCGGACGCACAGTCAAAACATAGCTTTACACCCGGAATCGCCTCTCTCCGCGGTTCGGGGATCGGCTCCTCGCATTCCGCGCAATGGGTGCGGCTTTCGCCCTCTGGCGCCGGTCGCGACTTGAGTCGCGCCAATTCATCTGCAATCGACGCTTCGATCTGTTCGCTCACCGCGCCGTCACGGGCCCATCCACCGGCCATACCCTGTCCTCCTATGGTTGCGCCGACAATACCATATAGCGCTCAAAAGCGGTCGCACCACTCCACGCCTGTTCGATCATGCCCCGCAAGACGCCCACTGCCGCAGGCGACGTCACGGGCACCGAATGGTTCAACCCCTCACCACTACTCAGCGCCGTGAAATCAATCACCGAAACTTCAAGACCGGCCACCTGCTCGGGCCCTTGAATCCCGCCAAGGCGCGGCTTGCGGCCCGTGATCAGGCTGGCAAGACCAAGGGCGCGGTCCTGCTGTGAGATGAAAATGAAAAAAGGCTGTGGCAGTTGGCCGATCGCCTCCGCCTGCTTGCGAAAGAGTTCGGGGTCGATATCAGGCGACATCAGCGCCACGCTGCTGATCCGGGACAAAAGCCGCCTGTCACCCTTCAGTGCAATTTGTCGCAAGGTTTCCATCGCGAGTTCCGAGCCCAAGGAATGCGCCACGATCGCGATCTTTTGACCGTCATCCGTCAGGGTGCGCAATGTCTTTTCAAGGTCGTCTCGCGCGAAAAGAACGCTGTCTCGGTCATAGGCATATCCCCTCGGAACCCCGGCAGACGCCCAGGAAAACATCGTGGCGGGACCGTTGATGCCGAAATCTTCTTTCATCTGCGCAAACCGGTAAAGCGCCTGCGACATCGTGTTGTTGTAGCCATGAATAAACAAAAGCGTCTCGCCACCTCCGCCTCGCGCGCGAAGGTCACGGCGCATCGCGACACCGCTGGCAAATCGCTGTGACTCGGTGATGACGAAATCGGTCGCCGCGTTGGGCGTTTCGTCTGGCCATTCGATCCGTCCGATCACATGGGTGGGCGGCACACTAACTGTGATCCGCGCATGGCTCAGTTCATTGGGGCGCTCACGTCCGAATGACGGGCCCGGATTGTCGAAATCCCGCTGCGCCGCGACGTATATCACTTGGGATGAGGCACCTTCGACCGGGGGCGCCACCCTTGCGACCGGATGCGCCCCGCAGGACGCGAGCAGTATCAAACATACTGCAAACCTGACATATCGTATCACAACACACACCCCGCCCTTAACCGAGAAAACCCCGGCCCTTGTGGCCGAGGCTATCGTCTATTCCGACTCGCTCCAAGCTCTTAGGCGGGGGCCATCATGCCTTTTTCTTGCGCCAGCGTCCGCATACGCTTTTGCAACTTTTCAAAGGCGCGGACCTCGATCTGACGGATACGTTCGCGGCTGACGTCATACTGCCCGCTCAATTCCTCAAGCGTAACAGTCTCCTCGTTAAGCCGCCGCTGGGTCAGTATGTCTTTCTCGCGGTCGTTGAGCACATCCATCGCCTCGGTCAGCAATTCGAGCCGCGAGTCAAGCTCGTCGCGCTTTTCGTAATCACCGGCCTGATCGGCATCCTCATCCTCGAGCCAGTCCTGCCATTGCATGGTGCCTTCGCCCTCTTGGCCCACGGTGGCATTGAGCGAGGCATCACCGCCCGACATGCGGCGGTTCATGCTGATAACTTCGGTCTCGGTCACGCCAAGATCATGTGCGATCCGTGCAACGTTTTCAGGCCGCAAGTCACCTTCCTCCAGCGCGCCGATGCGGGCCTTGGCCTTGCGAAGGTTGAAGAAAAGCTTTTTCTGCGCGCTTGTCGTGCCCAGCTTCACCATGGACCAACTGCGCAGGATATATTCCTGAATACTGGCGCGGATCCACCACATCGCATAGGTGGCAAGGCGGAAGCCTTTTTCAGGATCGAACCGTTTCACCGCCTGCATCAAGCCCACATTCGCCTCGGAAATCACCTCGGCCTGTGGCAGACCATAGCCGCGATAGCCCATGGCAATCTTGGCCGCGAGCCGCAGGTGCGATGTCACCATCCTGTGCGCGGCCTCGGTGTCTTGTTCCTCGACCCAACGCTTGGCCAGCATGTATTCTTCTTCCGGCTCCAGAAGCGGAAACTTCCGGATTTCCTGCATGTAGCGGTTCAGACCGCCTTCCGGGGTCGGTGCCGGCAGATTTGCATAGTTGCTCATGGTTCATTCCCTCGCTCAGCCCTATGTTAACGGGCGTAACATGGATTTGGGACCGGTCGGTCTGTTTTTCAAGACGCCTAGCGCCGAATTCCTAAGACATTATGAACGATATTATCCGCATTGCGAGGGGCTGTGTCAGGCGCTCACGCAGTCGTGCGAAAGCGTTTACCCTCTCAAAGCGGACAAAAGCGCCTGCATGTCATCAGGTAAACGCGCCTCGAACGACATCTGTTCCCCGGTCGCGGGATGCTCAAAACCAAGTTCAGCGGCGTGTAGCGCCTGTCTCGGAAATGCCTCCGCCACGGCAAGCGCCGCCGTCGTGAACCCGCGTTTAGACAGGCTTCGCCGCCCACCATAAACCGGATCACCGACAAGGCCGTGTCCGACATATCCCATATGAACACGGATCTGATGCGTCCGCCCTGTTTCAAGCCGGCATTCGATCAACGCGGCCCCGGCCGGGCGGCCCAGCGGCTCGATCACGCGCGCACGGGTCACGGCGTGCCGTCCGGCCTCGAACAGCACTGCCTGCCGCTGACGGTCGGTGCGGTGACGGGCAAGGTTCGTGGCGATGCGCAGAACGCCTCCCGGCTCGAAGGACACACCGCGCAGCCCACGCAAGCGCGGGTCGGCGGCCTCGGGCACCCCATGGGTGATCGCGAGGTAACTACGGGTCACGCTGTGCGCCGCGAACTGCTCGCTCAGGCCGTGATGCGCCCGGTCGCTCTTGGCGACCACGAGAAGCCCACTGGTATCCTTGTCGATACGGTGCACGATTCCCGGTCTGCGCACGCCGCCCACACCCGACAACTCGTTGCCGCAATGATGCAAAAGCGCGTTGACCAGCGTACCACGGGGACTTCCGGGGGCCGGATGAACCACAAGACCCGCAGGCTTGGACACCACGAGCAGGTCTGCGTCTTCGTGAACGATGTCGAGTGTGATGGCCTCGGGGCTTATTTCGCTCTCCTCGGCCTCGGGAAGCATGATCGTCACTTCGTCGCCTTCGGCCACCCGCGCCTTGGCCTCGGTGGTGATCGCACCGTTCACCGTGACCGCCCCGTCACTCAGAAGCCGCGCCAGCCGCGTCCGCGAAAGATGTGCCGCCTCTGGCACATCGCGCGAAAGCGCCTTATCAAGGCGCGGCGGCGGATCTGCCGCGATGAAAAACGTGATACGCGTGGGCCCCATGGACGACACTCCCAAGCCGGTAGACCCGGCCATGCTGACCTATCTGCGGCGTCTGGTGACGGTGCTGACAGTAACGATGATTGCCGGCCTTCTAGTGATCATCGCGCTCTTTGTCATCCGCTTCTCGTCGATGAGCACGGCCCCGGCGCCATTGCCGGAGCGGATCACCCTTCCCGAGGGCGCACGCGCCAGCGCGTTTACTCAAGGGCCGGATTTTCTTGCTGTTGTGACGGAAGATGGACGTATTCTGATCTATGATCCTACAGGCGGCACACCCCGGCAGGAAATCATTGTCGACCAGTAAGATGATGGTACCGCCTCCCCGGCTCGAACGGGGGACCTCTAGATCCACAATCTAGCGCTCTAACCTACTGAGCTAAGGCGGCACTGACGCGCGATTTATCCGCCCCGCCACACGATTGCAAGGGGGTTTCAGCGCCACATTGTGCCGGATTCCCCCTCTTTGATCCCCCGCCGTGGTTCGCGCTCATGCAAGGACAGACGCGCCGGACAGACCCCTGCCGCGGCCTTGCACCTTAGGGTCACCGCCATCGGGCTTGCCATCCCCCGCCCGAATGGATAGGCCACGGACGCGCGCATATCCGGAGGGCGACATGGGCATCAACACCGAACGCGACATTGAAGCCAATCTTCAAATCGGGCCGACGGACACCGGCATGGTGCGTCTTTTCATCGACGCGGGAGAACTGGAAATCCCGATGGATTTTTCCCCCGAGGAAGCGGAAGAAATCGCCTCCGAGATCATGGCCGCAGCCCGCGCCGCCGCAGCCAACCGGGGCTGAGGCCCTCCCTCACCCCTTTCATGCGTGCGGGTCGCGCACCGTCTGAAGCCGTAGCGCGGCATGACGCGCGATCTTCCGCGTGAGAACACCGCGTCTTGCACCCGGAAGCTTGTCCAGCGGCCCCATGCGGAGCATTTCGGCCTGATACGCGTCTGCGATGATAAGCCCCGTGCCACCCGGTAGAAGATCGGTAGGAAATGTCTCATCCACCGCCCAAAAGAACCGGTCACACCACTCAAGATAGCCGTGCCATTTCGCATCGGCCTGAAAATCGGCGCGCGACGATTTGCATTCTATGACCCATATTTCGCCCTTGGGACCAAGCGCCATGACATCAACCCGTTTGCCGCGCTCTGGCGTGAATTCCTCGACCGAGACAAAATCCAGTTCACGCAAATAGCGCGCCACACCCCGCGCCAGAAGCTGACCGGGCATGAGCATATCCTGCGGTGTAAGACCACTTTCCATGGCGCGACACTACGAACAAAGTGTGAACCTTGGCAAGGTCCCGCCACTTTGACTCGGCGTGTTTCGGCCTTATGTTGAACGCCGACGGGTGATCGCGCACGCTCGGCCGTCAGTCGCGCGCCCTGCGCCCCGCCAAAGGACAAACCATGACAGACCGCCCCGCCGCCGCCACTCAGCGCGAATCGTCTCGCGCCCGAGACATCCGCTATGCAAACGAGCTTGAGGGCCATGTCACATGGCTCGGCACGTTTTCGGGCACGGCACTGGGCGTTCTGGCCGTGGCCTCGGGGATTTACACCTATCTCGGCGTCTCGTCGCTTCTGGATGACACCGGGGTGATGTCGACATTCGCCGCCATTGCGTATTCGGTGGCGGTTTCGGTCGGTATATTCGTCTTCTGGTCCTACCTTCTGCGGCTTTTTCCCGCGGTGCGCACGGCACAGTCACGAGTGGCACTTTTGGGCGCGATGGGCTTGGGATCGGTGGCCATTGTCGCAATGTCGAGCTGGCTCAACGCCGCGGCATTGGCCGGATCGGCCGCGGTGGAACAGCATCTGGCCAAGACCGTGCAGGATTATCAGGCCAGCCTGGAACGAGCGCACGAGATCGCCCTGACGGGTCAGGCG
>Ga0102929_1001766_pt1 | contig 12878 bp, 9 predicted proteins | sample SalPonR1_B_D2_MG_FD_78510 | JGI IMG/M metagenome (GOLD analysis project Ga0102929, IMG submission 78510) | Salt pond soil microbial communities from South San Francisco under conditions of wetland restoration - Salt Pond MetaG R1_B_D2_MG | ecosystem: Environmental > Aquatic > Marine > Intertidal... | reverse complement strand
GTCCCCGGACTTTTCCCGGGCATTACCCTTTTCGAAAACGTTTGAGACCTTCCAGCGCCATTGCAGAATCAGCGAATCGGTCGGCTCCAGCCTTACCCGTGCGATAAGACCCGACGCTCCGCCGTCGGTGGTGGCCCGCACTACTTGCTGACCGTCTTCGATTGTCAGGTCATAACGGCTTAGCTGGTCGATCTTGGGGAATTCCAGGGGCTCCCAGCCATCATTCAGGGACTGCATTTCCGAGAAAGGTTTGAGCGGGGATGATGGTTGTGCGAACAAGAGCCCTGACAGGCCCATCAAAACCAGCACTGACAGAAATCTTGCAGTCTTTCTCATCGCGCTTCTCGCTTTCAGGTCCGAAGTACCCCGATGGACAGACGCTTTGAGCAAAAGTGCCCGAGGCGATTATTGAATCGCCAGCAAGCGGATCGCGCTCGCCGCTGCCGCCGTCCGGTTCTCTACGCCAAGCTTCCGGAAGACCTGCTCCAGATGTTTGTTGACGGTTCGGGGGCTCATATCCAGGATCTGGCCTATTTCCCGGTTGGTCTTGCCGTTGGCAATCCAGAGTAACACATCGGATTCTCTCATGGTCAGCTCGAACCGTTGCCGCAGAGCTGCTGTCGCGCTGTTCTGGTTCTGCGGTGTTTTGAGGCGAAGCAGGTACTCGCGGTTGTCCACCAGGGCGAGATATTCAACCGATCGTGCAACGCCCATGATCTCTATAGGCATGCTGTGTCCGGGATCAGGCCGACGTCCAAGCCACTCCCCCAGTTTGGCACGGACGTCGGAAAATTCGACGTGTGCGGCATCCGGCAGGTACTGGCAGACCTGTGGCGTGCCCCAAAGCAGGTTGCCCCCATGGTCCACGGCAAACAGGTTCTGGCCGGCGGTATCCAGAGCGCTGCGAGCGCTTCGGGTCATCCTCGCGTTGGTCAGATGAACATCCATTCTGGCCAGGAGTTCTGTGGTGTTGATGGGTTTGGTCACATAATCCACGCCACCGGCATTGAGACCCATGACAACGTGTTCGGTGTCGCTGAGCCCGGTCATAAAGATGATGGGAATGTCGGCGAATGCCGGATTCTCTTTCAATCTTCGGCAGGTTTCGAACCCGTCCATGTGGGGCATAAGCGCGTCCATCAGCACCACATCCGGGGTGATATTCTGGCTTATGGTCAGCGCCTGGTTCCCTTCAAGGGCAACTAAAACGGTCATGCCGGCCTCTTCCATGGCGTCGTTGATCATTCGAATGGAGTCGACCGCGTCATCCACGACCATTACGACAGTTTTCCGGTCATTATGAAGCTTCATGTTCGGCTACCTCGAGGAGTTCAAGAATTTTCTCAAACTGGAAATCGTTGGTGAGTCTGGTGAGTTCGAGCGCAAAGGATTCGGTGGCATCGCCGCTGTGTTTCAGGGCATGAAGTGCTTCAAGCAGGCCTTTGCGATGGCCAATCCGAGCCAAATTCGCCAGAGCCAGGCGGTGCTCTATCCCGGGTAATGACAGCGCACCGTGCTGCGGGGCAGGAATAGCGGCAAGGGGGTCCGGGCTCTTGTTAAAACGCCAACCGAGATCCAGTACGCCGGCGATGGTGTCGAGCAGCAGGTTCAGGCGCACCGGTTTTATGATGTAGCCATCGTGCAGACGGGGAGAATCTGCCGCGTGGTGACCTTCATTGGCGTCGGCGGAGACCATCACAACGGGGATCGAATGCTTTTGTTCGCGTAGTGAGCTCAGCACTTGCCAACCGCTCATGCCCGGCATGGAAACGTCGAGAAGCACGAGATCGGGATGTTCAGCCTCAATGGTCTCCAGCACCTGCAGCGCATTACCTATGTCGACGATTTCAAAGCCCAGGGGCGAGAGCATGGCCCGCATCACCTGGCGGTGGGAACCGTCGTCATCCACCAGCAGTACTTTGCGCCGCGAACCGTGGTAACCGTAGATGCGCTTGGCCGGCGTTGAAATAGAACGGGGTGTCGACGAATGCAGGCTGGATAGCATCAGACTGACCCGGAACACGCTACCCTGACCCGGTTCGCTCTCCAACGAGATGTCCCCACCCATGATTTCCGTGAGCAGGCGGGTAATGGTCAGACCCAGGCCGGTGCCCGCCCGGCTTTGCCCCGGTGTCCGGATGCGTTCGAACGGCCTGAAGATGCGTTCCACATTCTCGGGGGCGATGCCCTCGCCGGTATCGCGCACGGTGAACTCAGCCACCTGACTGCGATAGCGAAGGGTCAGGGAAACACTGCCCCGGTCCGTGTATTTGATGGCGTTGGATAGCAGATTAATCAGAATCTGGCGCAGCCGCTTCTCGTCGGTGGTGACCATTTCCGGAAGCGGGTTGGGGCAGTGGTAATCGAAGGCCAGGCCTTTATCTTCTGCCTGTAGGCGGAACATGGTCACCAGTTGCTCCATCAACAGCTCTATTCGAACCTGGTCGCGGTGCAAGTCGAGGCGGCCAGCCTCGATTTTGGAAATATCCAACAGCCCCTCTATCAGGTCGGCGAGGTATTCACCGCTGCGGCGAATGACGCCGAGGGCTTCCTTGCGGTGGGAGGGAACGGTCTCGTCGTTTTCCATCAACTGGGCATAGCCGAGGATGGCATTGAGTGGGGAACGGAGTTCGTGACTGATCCCGGTCAAGTAGCGACTTTTCGCCCCATTGGCTGCCTCCGCCTGTTCTTTTGCCTGCTGAAGAGCCTGGTCGGTCCTTTCGTGGGCGACGATTTCTTCCATCAACAGGCGGTTCTGGCGCCGGGACTCTTCCTCGGCCACCACCCGGCTCTCATGGGCAAGCACGAACAGCCAGCAGATCACGCCGGTCACGATGACCAGGATGAAGAACACCTTCCATAGGGTTACCGACAAAAGAATGCCTTCCGCGGGGGAAGCGACTGGTGTCTTGAAATAGATCAGTGACAGCAGCAGGCCGGAAAGGCCGTTGATCAGCACCAGCAGGCTCAGAAAATGCCCGAGCCTTGAGCGCAGGCCGGCCAGCACCGGTTTCGGCATCAGGCTTCCGAGAAACTGATTGAGCTGTTCCTGGTACCCGGCGCCCGGCTTGCAGGCGTCGGCACACCGGGCATCCAGTGAACAGCAAAGTGAACAGATGGTGCCGTCATACGCGGGACAATGGGTGAGATCTTCCGGTTCGAAGTGATGTTCACAAATCGTGCATTGCACGAGCTGATGGTCAGTAGCGATGGGGACGAATGGCCGTGCTGTGTAGAAACGGCCACCGGTTTTCCAGGCAATCAGAGGCGCCATGTTCAGCGCGACTCCCATGGCGATAAAATGGGACAGAGCCTCCGGATAGATGCCCAGTATGCCGGTGTGGCAGATGATGCCTACTACAGAGGCCGTCAGCATGGCACCAACCCCGACCGGGTTGATGTCGTACAGGTGGGCACGTTTGAACTCAATGTGTGCGGGACTGAGCCCCAGTGGTTTGTTGATCACCAGATCCGCCACCAGCGAACCAACCCAGGCAATGGCGACGATGCCGTAGAACCCCAGGGTTTCCTCCAGCGCCCGGTAAACACCCAGTTCCATCACCAGAAGGGCGATGGCGACGTTGAAAAACAGCCAGACAACTCGGCCGGGGTGGCTGTGGGTGAGTCGCGAGAAGAAGTTGGACCAGGCGATGGAACCGGCATAGGCATTGGTAACGTTGATCTTGAGCTGGCAAAGAATGACGAAAATGCCCGCCATCGCCAGGGAGATCTCGGGCGAATGAGTCATGTAATTGAAAGCGATCAGATACATCTGGGTGGGATCAGCCGCCTCTGAGGCCGTAACGCCCTGTTTCAGGGCAAGAACAGCAAGGAAGGAGCCCGCCAGGATTTTCAACATGCCGATCACAATCCAGCCAGGTCCGCCCGCCATAACGGCGGCCCACCAACGTCGCTTTTCCCGGGCATTACGGGCTTCTGGAATAAAGCGCAGGAAATCCACCTGTTCGCCGATCTGGGCAATCAATGAGAAAACCACAGCCGCCGCAGCCCCGAACATAACGATGCTGAAGCCACCGGAATCAACCGGGTTAAGTCCCTCGAACTGTGTCCAGTCGCTGACTGAAGAGGCATCCGCGTAAACAATGAAAACAAAGGGCACCAGTTGGAGAAAGATGAAGGCTGGCTGGGTCCAGACCTGGAACCGGCTGATCGTGGTGATCCCGTGGATTACAAAGGGAATGATCACCACGGAGCAAATCAGGTAGCCAAGGACCAGGGGAATCCCGAACAACATTTCCAGCGCCATGGCCATGATGGCGGCTTCGATGGCGAAAAAGATAAACGTGAACGAGGCGTAGATCAGCGAGGTGATGGTGGAGCCTATATAGCCAAAGCCGGCACCGCGAGTCAGCAGGTCAATATCGACGCCGTAACGAGCCGCGTAGTAACTGATCGGGATGGCGGTCAGGAAAATCACCAAGCTGACGGCCAGGATGGCGGCGACCGCATTGTCGAATCCGTAGTGGAGGGTAATGGAGCCGCCGATGGCTTCCAGTGCCAGGAAGGAGATGGCGCCCAGGGCTGTGTTGCTTACCCGGGCCGCTGACCAGCGCCGGGCACTTTTGGCAGTAAAGCGAAGCGCATAGTCTTCCAGGGTCTGGTTGGCTACCCACTGGTTGTAGCTGCGCCGAACCCGAAAAATATTCTGTCTTGCCGCCATGACTGCCTTGCCTTTGGTGTTTGAGTGCCCCGCGTTAGTGCAGCTTCAAGCTGAAATGCACCGGATGAGAAAGCCGGAACAATATCCGTGCCATAGACCGGTGCAGGGATGTTCTTCTTCTGCATGCCTGCGTTTTTAGCCTGTCCTGTTACTTACAGGAATGCGTCAAATGACGTAGCGCGCTGGGGCGATTGCCGAATGGGCACCTGTACGGGTGCCGAGCAGAATGATTCTCGTGGGCACTGTGCTTTCGAAGGGAAGCGCGGATCCGGACTTCAAAAACTGCGAGGAATCACCATGGATACGACAGATCAAGCCGCCAACGGGCGGTCGTTCGGTAAGGGACTGGGGCTGAAAAAGAGCCTGATGACGCTGGCGGCTTCCGTCATGCTTGCGACGTCCGCACAGGCGGCAGTGCCGGCCACAGCCGAGGTCAACACGACCGGTCTGGCGGTGACGGATGACACCGTTACGGTCGGCATTCTGCACTCCATCACCGGCACAATGGCGATCAGTGAGATTGGCTCGGTTCAGGCGGAAAAGCTGGCTATTGACCAGATCAACGCCTCCGGTGGTGTCCTGGGCCGCCAGATTGAATTCGTTCAGGAAGACGGCGCCAGTGACTGGCCGACCTTCGCTGAAAAATCCCGGAAGCTACTGCGCCAGGACAACGTTGCTGCGATCTTCGGAGCCTGGACCTCGGCTTCCCGCAAGGCCGTTCTCCCGGTCATCGAGCAATACAACGGCATGCTCTATTACCCCACCTTCTACGAGGGTCTGGAGCAGTCGCCCAACGTGGTCTACACCGGCCAGGAAGCGACCCAGCAGATTCTTGCCAGTATCGACTGGGCCGCAGAAACCAAGGGTGCCAAAAGCTTCTATCTGCTCGGATCGGACTACATCTGGCCCCGTACTTCGAACAAGATCGCCCGCAAGCACATCGAGGACAAGCTGGGCCTCAAGGTCTCTGGCGAAGAGTATTATCCGCTCGGTCACACCCAGTTCAACTCGGTGATCAACAAGATCAAGCTGCGTAAGCCGGACGTGATCTTTGCCTCGGTTGTAGGTGGCTCCAATGTGGCCTTCTACAAGCAGATGAAAGCGGCTGGTATCGATTTCACCGATGAGAAGCCCCTTCTGCTGACCATTTCCGTGACCGAGGACGAAATCCGCGGTATCGGCGGTGAGAACGTGGACGGCATCTACGCCTCCATGAAGTACTTCCAGAGCCTCGATAACCCCAACAACAAGGAATTTGTTGCGGCCTTCAAGGAAGCCTACGGCGATGACATGGTCATCGGTGACGTGACCCAGGCGGCTTATCTCGGCCCATGGCTGTGGAAAGCTGCGGTTGAAAAAGCCGGCTCATTCGACATCGACAAGATCCGTGAAGAGTTCGCAGGCATCGAGTTCACGAAAGCGCCAGAAGGTTACGTGCGCATCCACGAAAACCATCACCTGTGGTCCAAGACCCGTATTGGCCAGGCTCAACCTGACGGCCAGTACAAGGTTGTCTACGAGACCGAAGAGCTGATGGAACCGGACCCGTTCCCGGAAGGCTACCAATAAGCCCGGACTGCTGGCGCCCCCGGGCGCCAGCATCCGTTGCCTCTGCAACACGAGATTAAGGGTTTGAAGGGTAAGTTGGTCTAAAGGGGAGTAAGGGTCATGTTTGATGGCTACACCAGCAGTGAATTGATGTCGATATTTGCCATGCAGGGGTTTGCCGGGCTCTCCCTGTTTTCAGTGTTCGTACTGATGGCATTGGGCCTGGCTATCATCTTCGGTCAGATGGGGGTGATCAATATGGCCCACGGGGAGTTCATGATCCTCGGCGCCTACACAACCTACCTGACATCCGGTTTTTTCCAGTCCTATCTGCCGAGCCTGTTCGGCGGCTACTTCTTCGTCGCCATGGTTCTGGCTTTCCTGATTTGTGCTGCCCTGGGGGCATTCGTTGAATGGCTCATGATACGGCGACTCTATCACCGACCACTGGATACCCTCCTGGCCACCTGGGGTCTGAGCCTGATCATGCAGCAGGCTTACCGATCCATCTTTGGCGCCCGGGAAGTGGGTGTGGATCTGCCCGAGTGGATGATGGGGGCGATCCAGGTGACTGACCTGGTGGAGCTGCCCATCAACGGCTTGTTCGTCATGATCATCGCGCTGTCCATTGCCGTGGGCGTGTATTTCCTGATGTACCGATCCGGCTATGGCAAGAAAGTGCGGGCGGTGGTTCAGAATCGCCCCATGGCTGAAGCCGTTGGTATCAACAGTGCCGGTATCGACCGAGCCACCTTTGCCCTCGGGTGTGGCATCGCTGGCGTCGCTGGCGCTGCCTTCACCATGATCGGTTCCACCGGTCCGTCCTCTGGCCAGGCTTATATCGTCGATACCTTCCTGGTGGTGGTGTTTGGCGGTGCCCAGAGCCTGATCGGCACCATTGTGTCCGCCTTCGGCATATCCCAGGCCCAGTCCACCATGGAGTTCTTCCTCAGTGGTTCCATGGCCAAGGTGCTCACCCTGCTGGTCGTCGTCGGCATCCTGATGTTGCGTCCAGAAGGACTCATGGCCCTCAAGGTCCGTCGCTAGGAGATTGTCATGAAGAGTTCATCCCCATTGAAATGGTTTGCCACCCGCGAGGGACTGTATTACGTCGCACTGGCCGTGTTGCTGGTGGTAATTTTGCCACTGGCGCTGGACCCATTCCGCCTGAACATGGTGGGCAAGTACCTGACCTACGCCTTTGTCGCCATTGGCCTGGTGATGTGCTGGGGCAAGGCCGGCATTCTCAGCCTGGGCCAGGGTGTGTTCTTTGGCCTTGGCGGCTACTGCATGGCCATGTTCCTGAAGCTGGAGGCCTCCACGCCGGAGGCCACCGCCATTCAGTCCACTCCCGGCATCCCGGATTTCATGGACTGGAACCAGCTCACCGAGCTGCCCTGGTTCTGGGAACCGTTCCACAGCTTCTCCTTTACCCTGCTTGCGGTGATCGGTGTGCCGGTTCTGCTGGCGTTCGTTATCGGCTTCGCCATGTTTACCCGGCGGGTGGGGGGCGTGTACTTCGCCATCATCACCCAGGCTATCGCCGCAATTCTGACGATTCTGATTATCGGACAGCAGGGCTATACCGGCGGTGTGAATGGCATTACCGATCTGCAGACGCTGAACGGCTGGGACATCCGAACCGATGAAGCCCGGACCATCCTGTACTTTGTCTGTGTTGGCATGCTGTTCCTCTGCCTGTTTGTGGCGCGCCTTGTCCAGAACCGGAAGCTGGGCCGCATCCTGGTGGCCATGAACGCCCAGGAAAACCGGGTGCGTTTTTCTGGCTATGACGTTGCCGCCTTCAAGATCTTCGTGTTCTGCCTGGCAGCGGCTTTTGCCGGCGTCGGTGGTGCCATGTTCACCCTGATTGTCGGCTTCATGTCGCCGTCGTTCATCGGCATCGTCGCTTCCATCGAGATGGTCATCTTCTGTGCCCTGGGTGGCCGGCTGTCCATCCTTGGCGCGGTCTACGGTGCCTTGCTGGTGAATGCCGCCAAGAGTGGCTTCTCGGAATCCTTCCCGGAACTCTGGCCGTTTGCCATGGGTGCGTTGTTTATCGGTGTCGTACTGGCCTTCCCGAACGGTTTGGCCGGCCTTTACCAGACCTACGTGACGCCCCTGGAAGACAAGATCTTCAAGCGCAACAAGGGCGCAAAGCTGGAGGCCAAGCCCGCGGAAAAAGCCGCAGAGCCAAAGCCGACCGCTGAGAAGACTTCTGATTACGATCCGATGATCGATTCCTACAGCCCGGAGAAATCGTGATGAGTGCAGCCAAAAGCAAACGTGGGGATTTCCTGCTGGCGGTCGAAGGCCTGACCGTGTCATTCGATGGCTTCAAGGCCGTGGATGACCTGTCCTTCTACCTCGATCCCAAGGAAATCCGGGTCATCATCGGCCCCAACGGTGCCGGTAAAACCACGGTTCTGGACCTGATCTGCGGCAAGACCAAGGCCACGTCCGGCTCCATCAATTTTGACGGTAAGGAGCTTACCAAGCTCAAGGAGCACCAGATTGTTCACTCGGGTGTGGGCCGGAAGTTCCAGACCCCGTCCGTGTTCGAGGACCTGACCGTCTTTGAAAACCTTGAAGTGTCCTACCCAAAGGGACACAGCGTGATGGGCGCGCTTGGATTCAAGCGCGACGCGGAAGTTTTCAAGGCTGTAGAGGAAGTGGCTGAAACCATCTTCCTGACCGAGGCCCTGAATGAGCCGGCTGCATCGCTGAGCCATGGCCAGAAGCAGTGGCTGGAGATCGGCATGCTGCTGATCCAGAAACCGGACCTGCTGATGCTGGATGAGCCGGTGGCCGGGATGTCCGTCACCGAGCGCAAGAAAACCGCCGAGCTGCTGAGGGTGATTACCAGGGACCATACGGTGCTGGTGATCGAGCACGACATGCAGTTTGTCGGTGATATCGCTGACCGGGTCACGGTCATGCATCAGGGCAAAGTTCTTTCCGAAGGGTCAATCGAGCACGTGAAATCGGACCCGAAAGTCATCGAAGTCTACCTGGGGCACTGATCATGCTGAGCATCAAACATCATTCGGTGGCCTACGGCCAAAGCACCATCATCGATGACCTCAACCTCGACGTGGCAAAGAACGAAATTGTCGCCGTGGTGGGGCGTAACGGCATGGGTAAGACCACGCTGATGAAATCCCTGGTGGGCATGACGCCCACCAAAGGCGGTGAGGTCAGTCTGGATGGTAACGACCTTTCCGGCCTGAAGAGCTTCCAGCGTGTGCGCGCCGGAATCGGTTTCGTGCCGCAGGGGCGGATGATCTTTCCGACGCTGACGGTACGGGAGAATATCGAGACCGGCCTGGCCGCCGTGGGTGAGAAGAAGGTACCCGAGGACCTCTACGAGATGTTCCCGGTACTGAAGGAAATGCAGAACCGGCGTGGTGGCAACCTCTCCGGCGGCCAGCAACAACAGCTGGCTATTGCCCGGGCACTGGCCACCCGGCCCAAAGTGCTGCTGCTTGACGAACCCACGGAAGGTATCCAGCCCAACATTATCAAGGAGATCGCGCAGACCCTTCGGCGTATCCGCGATGAGCGGGGCCTGTCGATTGTGGTGTCGGAGCAGGTTCTGAGCTTCGTGATGGATGCGGCAGACCGGATCCTGGTGATTGAAAAGGGCGCGATTGTGCACGAAGAGAGCCGGGAAGAAGCGGATCAGGACAAGATTGCGAGCTATCTGGCGGTTTAACGAGGAGCAGAACGATGAGACACGGTGATATTTCCAGCAGCAACGATACCGTCGGCGTGGCGGTGGTGAACTACAAGATGCCGCGGCTGCATACCAAAGCCGAGGTGTTGGACAACGCCCGCAACATCGCTGACATGATCAAGGGTATGAAAGTCGGCCTGCCGGGCATGGACCTGGTGGTGTTCCCGGAATACAGCACCATGGGCATCATGTACGACAACGAAGAAATGATGGAAACCGCGGCCACCGTGCCCGGTGACGAAACGGCCATCTTCTCTGCCGCCTGTCGTGAGGCGAACACCTGGGGCGTGTTTTCACTGACCGGCGAACGACACGAGGATCACCCCAACAAGGCGCCATACAACACCCTGGTTCTGATCAACAACGAGGGTGAGGTCGTCCAGAAATACCGCAAGTGTATCCCCTGGTGTCCGATCGAGGGATGGTATCCGGGTGACACTACCTACGTCACCGAGGGTCCAAAGGGCATGAAGATCAGCCTGATCATCTGCGACGACGGCAACTATCCCGAGATCTGGCGCGATTGCGCCATGAAAGGGGCGGAGCTGATTGTTCGCTGTCAGGGCTACATGTACCCGGCCAAGGAACAGCAGGTGATGATGGCCAAGAGCATGGCCTGGGCAAACAACTGCTACGTTGCGGTGGCCAACGCCGCCGGATTTGACGGCGTGTATTCCTACTTCGGCCACTCCGCGATCATCGGCTTCGATGGCCGTACCCTCGGGGAATGCGGTGAGGAAGACATGGGTATTCAGTATGCCCAGCTGTCCGTAAGCCAGATCCGTGATGCCCGTGCGAACGACCAGTCCCAGAATCACCTGTTCAAGCTGCTGCACCGGGGCTACACCGGTGTGCATGCCTCCGGGGACGGCGACAAGGGCGTGGCCGACTGTCCGTTCGAGTTCTACCGTACCTGGGTGATGGACGCCCAGAAGGCGCAGGAAAATGTGGAGGCCATGACCCGGAAGACGGTAGGTACCGCCGAGTGCCCGGTGGGCGAGCTGCCGTTCGACGGCAAGGAAAAATCCGCAGGGGCCTAAGCCCGGGAGGCGTTCATGCCGTTTATCAACGAACGGCTGGAAGCCAATCGGGAAACCATTGAAAAGAACCGGGCCGCCTCAGGCCCGGTTCGTGCTTCCCGGTTCCGCTTCGAGCCCGAGGCCGTGATGGCCAGACTGCGGGAAAATATCGTCGGCCAGGATGAGGCCCTGGCCGCCATGGAATCCATGCTGGTGCGGGTGAAAGCCGATATCGGCGAGGACAGCCGGCCGCTGGCGGTGCACCTGTTCCTGGGGCCTACCGGCGTGGGCAAAACCGAAACCGTGCGCCTCATTGCCGAAGCCATCCACGGCAATCGCGATGGCCTGTGCCGTATCGACATGAACACCCTGGCGCAGGAGCATTACGCCGCTGCCCTGACCGGTGCACCGCCGGGTTACGTGGGCAGTAAGGAAGGCCACAGCCTGTTCGATCTGGACAAAGTACAGGGCTCGTTCAGCAAACCCGGCATTGTGTTATTTGATGAAATCGAGAAAGCCAGCAAGGAAGTGGTGCGCACGCTGCTGAACGTGCTGGACACCGGTCGGCTGGTGTTCCCCTCCGGTAACCGGGAGATCGATTTTCGCAACACCCTGATCTTCATGACCAGCAACGCCGGTGCGTTGGAGGCGGAGACGCATGAGCAAAGCTACCAGCGGGGCTGGCGCCGCTGGCTCGGGTTATCACCCGGCAACGGCGAGGCCATTCGCGATACCGCCCTGCGCCGGCACTTCGATCCGGAATTCCTCAACCGGATTGATCAGATCCTCACCTTCAACCGACTGACCGACAACTGGCTGGAAGCCCTGCTGGACATTGAGCTGGCGGGCCTCAATCGCCGGTTGTCCAGAAAGCACGCCGAGCTGTCGCTCTCGCCTGAGCTGCGTGAGGAACTGTGCCGTGGCTACGACGCTCGCTATGGGGCCCGGGAACTGCTGCGGGCGTTCCGGCAGCGTCTGGAACCGGCCGTTGCCCGGGCTCTGTTGGCGTATCCGGACTGCCACCGGTTTGAAGCCGGCCTGGAAGCCAAGGTTGTTACCGTGCACCAATACGTCGAATGACGTAGGCACCGGGGGCATTTCGCGAATACCTCACAGGGCCGGGATTTCGGATAGTAAAGCCGTTACTTACTAGTGCAAGCCAACACCAAGGAGCGCCCGTTATGGCTGAAACCATTATCAAGATCGATCTGAACAAGTCGGCCTATGAGAACGACAAAATCCACAACCGCTGGCACCCGGACATACCGCTGGTAGCCACCGTCAAGCCGGGCGACGACTTCATCGTTGAGTGCTATGACTGGACCGGCGGCCAGATCAAGAACGATGACAACGCCGACGACGTGCGCGATGTTGATCTCAGCCAGGTTCACTTCCTGTCGGGACCGATCGGGGTCGAGGGCGCGGAGCCGGGCGACCTGCTGGAAGTCGACATCCTCGACATCGGCACCTTCGAAGAGAGCCAGTGGGGCTTTAACGGGTTCTTCTCCAAGCAGAACGGCGGTGGCTTCCTGACCGAACACTTCCCGGAGGCCCAGAAATCCATCTGGGACTTCAACGGCATGTTCACCAAATCCCGCCACATTCCCAACGTGGAATTTGCCGGCCTGATTCACCCGGGGCTGATCGGCTGCCTGCCCTCCAAAGAATTGCTGGACACCTGGAACAAGCGTGAGGCCGGACTGGTGGCAACCGATCCGGAGCGTGTGCCGGAACTGGCAACACTGCCCAACGGTGAGACCGCCCACATGGGCCAGATGACCGGTGACGCGGCCAAAGCTGCCGGCGCCGAGGCCGCGCGTACCGTGCCGCCACGGGAACACGGTGGCAACTGTGACATCAAGGATCTGTCCCGTGGCTCCAAGGTGTATTTCCC
>Ga0102929_1001765_pt1 | contig 12882 bp, 14 predicted proteins | sample SalPonR1_B_D2_MG_FD_78510 | JGI IMG/M metagenome (GOLD analysis project Ga0102929, IMG submission 78510) | Salt pond soil microbial communities from South San Francisco under conditions of wetland restoration - Salt Pond MetaG R1_B_D2_MG | ecosystem: Environmental > Aquatic > Marine > Intertidal... | reverse complement strand
TTGAATAATATGTGTCGCTTCAGTGAGCATTAGATAATGCAGAATTTATTCTTAATAATACCATATATGAAATTTATAGCAGATAAAACTAAAGCCAGATGTATCCGCCCTTAAAAAATGGCTTTTCGTAAAAAATACAGAGTTTATTTCCCATCATTTCAATATATCTACTGTGTTTCAACTCTCAGCTGATTTAGATATAGGTAGCATTGAATATTGAATATTGTGAATTTTGAGGATGAAGCTGACAGCTATAAATATGATTAAAACAAAAAAATGTCATGAGTAAATCTAATTCCACACTAACTCGACTCGATTTTCTAAAAATAAGCGCCACCGCTACTGGAGGATTATTGGTAAGCTTCATGTTACCGGGGTGTATATCAAAGCATAAAGAACCCGCTTTAGATTATGATTTTAATGCCTACCTAATGGTTGATTCACACGGTTATGTCACGATAAAAGCTCCGGTCCCCGATATGGGCCAAGGTACTAAAACAGCCCTGCCCATGATGGTTGCCGAAGAACTCGGGGCCGACTGGGAGATGGTTAAGATAATACAGGCTGAAACCGGTTCTGAATTTGGAGGACAAAGTGCTGCAGGAAGCGACAGTGTTCGAGATTATTGGAACCCATTGCGTAAAGTCGGGGCACAAGTACGAGAATTGTTTATTGCTGCGGCTGCAACTAAGTGGCAGATATCCCGGCAGGGATGTACTACTAAAAATGGCAAGGTATATAATCCTACGGGAAGCAAAATTCTGGAATTTGGAGTTTTGGCAGAATCCGCTGCAGAATTTGAGGTACCTGATGAGGTTGTATTTAAATCTCCATCTGAATATTCCATTATTGGCAAACAGATCAGCAGGGTCGATGCCAAAGATATAATTACAGGAAAAGCCAGATACGGTATTGATGTTATCGAACCTGATCTTTACTACGCCTCAGTAGAACATGCACCTACTTTTACCGGTGAGGTTGTTGATTATGACGATTCGGATGCGCTTAATATTCCGGGTGTTGTGGAAGTTGTTAAAATAAACCAGGTTGCCTTTCAGCCGGGTAAACCTGAAGTATTGAATGGAATTGCGGTTATAGCAAATAGTACTTGGGCTGCTTTTAAGGGAAGAGAAGCTCTTAAAGTGAATTGGGATTTGGGTGATGGAGTCAGAGAAAGTTCTGAAGATCTACTTATTAAAATGCAGAATCGATCAAAAGATCAGCCTGCTGATATACTTAGAGATCAAGGAAATGCTATTGAAACTTTCGAGAATGCCCCCAAAAAGATTGATCTTGAATTTGAATTACCATTACTGGCACACGCTTGTCTTGAACCTATCAATTGTACGGCTTGGGTTAACTCAGAGTCATGTAAAGTTTGGGTGCCTACACAGAATCCACAATTTTTAGTGCGTGTATTAGAGGCAGTACTCCAAATTGAAGCCGATAAAATTGACGTATACCCTACAATGGTTGGGGGTGGATTTGGTCGTAGGCTTGCTATTGATTATGGAATAGAAGCAGCACTTATATCCCGAGCAGCAGGTGGAAAAAAGATTAAGATGGTTTGGAATCGGGAAGACAATGTAAAACATGATTACTATCGAACCGCAAACTATCACAGAGTTCAGATTGGGTTAGATGATGCAAAGCTAACCTCATGGAGCCATCACCTGATAAATAAACCCATTGGAGGTGGACCTATTTATGAAGTTCAGGGCGCGGCTGATCTCCCATACAACTTTAGTAACATTCATGTTGGATATTCATCTGTTGATAGTAGTATTCGAATCGGTTCTTGGCGCTCGGTTGCTCACTCGTTCAACACTTTTGTAGTCAATTCTGCAATTGACCAAGTAGCCCGCGAGTTGGATATTGATCCATATGAGTTTCATCAAACCTATCTCGGCAATCCAAGAAAAATTACGATAGAACTCCCACTCAGGGGGTATCGAGGGCAAGTAGCTTGTGATATTGGACGTTTGAAAGAAGTAATACGAATGGTAGCCGAAGCTTCAGATTGGACCAAACCTCTTACCAGAAACAACATGGGCCGAGGTATTGCTTGCACCCATTTCAAAGAATCCTATGCCGCCCATGTCGTAGAACTGGAGGTTTTAAGTAATAATAGGATTAAAATTCATCGGATCTATGCTGCACTAGATTGTGGCATTATAATTGACCCGAATGGACTTAGAGCTCAGATCGAGGGCGCCATAATGGATGGAATAAGCACAGTATTCTATAATAATATCACTTTTTCAAACGGGCAGATAGACCAATCTAATTTCAATGATTTACCATGGACACGAATTACCAACTGTCCGGAAATGGATATTCAACTTGTAAAGAATACTGAAGTGCCCACTGGAGCCGGTGAGCCTCCGTATCCATCCGTAGCTCCTGCCATTACAAATGCAATATGCGATGCAACCGGTATTCGCATAAAGAAATTGCCTGCTAAAGAATTCACCTTGGCTTAAACTGAATAAAATAATTTACGACTTACTATGGCAAACATTACTCTTACGATAAACGAAACCGATTACACTATTGATGTATTAGAGGATACCCCCTTGCTTTGGGCAATCCGTGATGAAGCAGGTTTGACTGGGACAAAATTTGGATGCGGCAAAGGCTTTTGCGGGTCATGTACTGTGCACCTTGATGGGGTCCCTGTTCGATCTTGTCTGATCCCTGCAAAATCTGCTGATGGAGCTAAGGTAACAACCATAGAGGGTCTATCGGAAGAGGGTGATCATCCTCTGCAAAAAGCCTGGGTTGAAGAAGATGTTTCCCAGTGCGGATACTGTCAGGCTGGTCAATTGATGGCTGCCGCCGCCTTGCTAAAAGAAAACAGTAATCCTTCTGATGAAGATATCAATCAGGCAATGAGCTCAATTATGTGCCGGTGTGGAACTTATAGTAGAATTAGAAAAGCAATCAAAAGAGCAGCTGAAAATGGTTAACAATAAATAACTCTTAAAATCTTAAAAACTATGCCTGATGTAATAGGTATAATTCTTTTAGCTGCCGGTGAATCATCGAGAATGGGAAAACCTAAACAACTTCTCAATTACAAGGATACGAATCTTCTGGGGTGGATTATCTCGGTAATTGAGAAATCCTCTATTTCTACTGATCAGGCCGTGGTTGTTTTGGGTGCAAAACAAGATAAAATCATTAAAGAGTTTAGGTCATTATCTATACCAATAGTTGAAAATCATACTTGGGAACAGGGCATGCACACCAGTATTAAGGTGGGTTTAAAGTATCTGATTAAACATCAAAAGAAAATAAATGCAATTATTATTATGGTGGGTGATCAGCCTGCGACTACTCCTGAACATATTGATAAAATGATTAATACCTATATTGAAATGAGAGTCCCTATCGTAGCTTCAGAATATAATGAAGCCATTGGTGTACCTGCCCTTTTTGATAAGGCGATGTTTGGAGACCTTTTTTCGTTAAAGAAAGGTGGCGGTGCAAAAATAATAATTCAACGCAATATTGAAAAGGCGGTCTCCATACACTTGCCGAATGGAGAAATTGATATTGACACCCCTGATGATTATAAAAAATTATTAAAGTCTGATAAAATTTAATCTATGAGTTCTAGACCAGTTATTCACGATAATCACGGCCGTCCCATTACCTATCTGAGACTTTCGGTTACAGACCGTTGCAACCTTCGCTGCAACTATTGTATGCCCGAACAAACAACCTTTGTAGCAAAAGAAAAACTATTAAGCTACGAGGAGCTCATTCGGCTTGTACAAATTTTTGCAGATCTGGGTATTTATAAAGTCCGAATAACGGGCGGCGAGCCTTTTGTTCGAAAAGATATTATGACCCTTTTGAGGGGAATCAATAATATTGAGGGAATAAATTCAATCCATCTTACAACCAACGGAGTATTAACTGCTCCACATGTAAACGAATTGAAAAATCTTGGAATAGATTCGGTTAATCTAAGCCTTGATACACTTGACAGGCAACGGTTCTACCAAATTACCCGGAGAGATATGTTGAATAAAGTTATGGAAACTTTTTACGCTTTATTAGATACCGATATTAACGTCAAAATTAATGCAGTCATAGTTAAGGATTTAAATACCCAAGATATCATTAGTCTGGCAAAGTTAACTAAAAAATATCCGGTAGCAGTTAGGTTTATTGAAGAAATGCCTTTCAACGGAACTGATTCATACTATGAGAAATTGGAGTGGGATTATCAGCGTATTGTTAAAGAATTGAATAATCATTTTGGAGAGTTTGAAAAGGCAGAATCTAGTCCCAACTCAACCTCGATAAACTATAAAATTCCAGGACATAAGGGCGAAGTTGGAGTAATTTCTGCATACAGCAGAACTTTTTGTGGTACTTGCAATCGCATAAGGTTGACGGCATTGGGGATGTTGAAAACCTGCCTTTATGATGACGGGGTTCTAAATATCAGGCATTTGTTAAGAGCAGGAAAAAGCAATGCACAAATAAAGAATGAACTTAAAAAAGTATTCAACAACAGGGTCGAAAACGGCTTCCAAGCCGAACGGGATCGTAGTAATAAATTACCAGTCTCAGAATCAATGTCAGTAATTGGAGGATAGGTTTGGGTTTTAAGATCTGTTTACTTTGGAGTAGTTTATTTTGCTTCATGATGGATATCACTTCTGTAGCTGTGTCTGAGCCAGCATGTCTTCGTGTTGCTATAGCTTCAAGCTTGTTGAAACCTATAGAGGATATTGGTAATAAGTTCACACAAAAACATTCGATATGTGTTGATTTTATTTCTGCTTCCTCTGGAGTATTGAGTGCCCAAATTCGAAATGGTGCTCCTTACGACCTATTCATTTCTGCTAATATGAAATATCCTCTTCATCTGACCAAAGAGGGCAAAACAGAGAGTAATCCTAAAATATTTGCTTTTGGTGGACTGCTATTATGGAGTCGCTACCCAATTCAGGAGAAAGATCTTCGGCAGTTAAGCATGTCTGCGAAGGTGCAGAAAATAGCGATTGCTAATCCAGAACTAGCCCCTTATGGTGAAAAAGCAAAAAACTGGATGATTGAACATAATCTCTTAAAGATATTAGAACTAAAATTGGTATATGGCAATAATGTGAACCAGGTAAATTTGTTTATTCATTCCGATGTCGTAGAATTAGCTTTTACTTCAATATCAGCAAGAGAAATGATTAAGGACCGAAAAGGATACTGGCTCAATATATCAGAAGATACTGACACCGACCTGCCTCACGGCGTTGTTGTTTTGAGTAAAAGCAGTAATAAGAAAATTTCTTTCTTATTCCTTAATTACTTGTTTGAAGATGAGGCAAAAGAAATTCTTTCAAAATATGGTTATAGTTCATTCGAGAACCTAACACTAAACTGAAGGAATATGAATGCATTTTGGGAACCCTTAATTCTAAGCGTTAAGCTCGCTTCTATTGCCACACTATTACTTTTTATGATTGGCTCGTTTTGGGTGTATGTACTTTCCATGTATTCTTTTGTGGGAAAATCACTTTTAAAAGCCTTGGTTAGCGTCCCTTTAGTACTGCCTCCAACGGTATTGGGTTATTATCTGCTTATTTCATTTCATAAAGAGGCTTTAGTTGGAAGTTTCTTTGATCAACTGTTCAATGTGCAACTTGCTTTTAGTTTTGAAGGATTAGTTATAGCCTCTCTTATTTTCAGCCTTCCATTTATGGTAAACCCAATGCTTTCTGCCATAGAGAATCTACCTGTTTCATTTAAAGAATCTGCCTTTACCTTGGGGAAGTCTAAAATCAATACTTTTCTGAAAGTGATGATTCCCAATATTAAGCCCGCTATTGTTGCCGCATGTGTAATGAGTTTTGCTCACACCATTGGTGAATTTGGAGTTATTCTGATGATAGGCGGAAATATTCCCGGAGAGACGCGGGTAGCCTCAGTAGCTATCTATAACGAAGTAGAAGCATTGAACTACAATACGGCTGATAGTTACTCCCTGATATTACTGTTTTTTTCAATTCTGGTCTTAACACTAGTATATATTTTTAATAACAAGAAAATTTCCTCGGCTAAAGTAATATGATTAAGCTGGACGTTCAAAAAAAACTTCATGGATCTGGCGGAGATTTTGAACTTGATGTACAATGGGAAATCACTGAAGGCGAGATTGTGGCAGTGTCGGGCAATTCCGGAGCTGGAAAAACTTCCCTCATTAAAATTATTGCAGGTTTATTAAAACCGAACTCTGGCAAGATATTGGTCAGTGATGAAGCCTGGTATAACAAAGAGAATAAAATTAATCTGACACCTCAAAAAAGGGATATCGGTTTTGTTTTTCAAGATTATGTCCTATTTCCAAATATGACAGTAAGAGAGAATCTTGAATATGCATTGCCAAAAAATAATGATCCAAAATATATCGATGACCTGCTCAAAATGGTTCATCTCGAGAATTTAGCCACTCAAAAGCCGAATATTTTATCAGGAGGACAAAAACAGCGAATAGCATTGTGCAGAGCGATAATCCAGCGGCCTAAAATTCTACTTCTGGATGAACCACTTGCGGCCTTGGATACCAAGATGAGAAAAAAACTACAGAACGATATCATGAATATGCATAGCCTTTTTAAGCCTACGATTCTAATTGTGAGCCACGATCCTGCTGAAATTGTGCACTTGGCCAGTGAAATGATCATCTTAGAAAATGGAAAAATAACTTGCAAAAATAAACCAATTGAGATTTTTAGAGAAGAAACAAATAGTTTACAGATAACGCTAAAGGGAATTATAATTGCCAAAGATGATCAATTTATTACCCTGTTTGCAGATAATCGTGTTCAAAGAATTCCGGTCTCCCAAACTGAATTAGATTACCTCCAGAAAGGTGATGAAGTTAGTATAACAAGTTCAGAATGGACGCTTACTTCTTCGAAAAACTGATTATGATATATTGTGGATAGGTAGAATCCTAATAATCAACAATTATTCCAGTCTAAAACTTCAGCTTTGGGACTATTGCTGAATGATTTTAATAGCATTTCATTTATTACGCCACGCTTTTATGCCACCAAGCAAAGAATAGATATTAAGTGCTTCATCTCTATCCAGGAGATTATTGACAATTTTCCCACTTCTTTTTCCAGTGTCACAATAGAATACTATGGGAACATGACCTGATAATAGTTGGTTCTGTTCTCTCAAAATGGAATTCACAGAAAAGTATACTGCTCCGTTAATCATGCCTTCAAATACTTCCTCTTTTTCCCGAATATCTATCAACTTGAATTTTTTATCACTAACCTTCCATTCTTCAAGTTCATTTACAGTTAATTCAAATCTGGAATCGGTTTTACAGTAGAAGCCATAATTAACCAGTATTTTTACATTAGCAGCCTGAGCGCTGCGTGTTAAGCTGATATGACTCGTTTCATTATTCAGCAGGTCGATGATCATCATTTTGCCGGACAACACTTTTCCAATGCCGGCAATCATTTTTATAGCTTCATTAGCCTGGTAGCTTCCTATAATACCTGGCAACACTCCGATTACCCCTGTTTCTGCACAGGAAGGCACAGACTGCGGATCGGGCATTTCGGGATATAGGCAACGATATGTTGGGCCTTTTTCTCCATTATCTTGGATGTAATTAAAAACGGATACCTGTCCCTCAAACCTGTGAACGGCTCCATAGATAAAGGGTTTATCCTCTAATACACAGGCATCATTAATAAGGTATCGGGTCTCAAAATTATCAGAACCGTCAATAACAAGATCAAACTGTGATATGATGCTACGGGCGTTGGCAGGCTCCAAACTGTAGTCATATGTTTCAAAATTTACCCGGTTATTTAACTCCGTTAATCGATGCTTTGCAGCTTCTACTTTTGGTTTTTTTTCGTCTTTTTCTGAATACAGTACTTGCCTGTGTAGGTTGGTTATCGATACCAGGTCAGGATCCATGATACCTATAGTTCCGATACCCGCAGCAGTTAGATATAGTAAAGCGGGGCAACCCAACCCTCCCGCTCCAACAACCAGGATACGTGCGTTGGTAAGAAGTTGCTGGCCCGCTCTTCCCAGCTCGGTTAGCTTTATCTGGCGTCTGTATCTTTGGTTATATGATGAATCCATAGGAATATTATATAACGCTATTTCTAAACAGGTGCACTGTGAATACCTTTCCTGGCTGAAATTTGTTTTTATGAGCCGGAAGTTCTATAAAACCGTCCGCCCCAGCCAATCTTGCAAAATCACCTGAGCCTCGATTATGAAGTGGTTCAGCAATAATAGTTCCCCTGCTCGAAATGGAGATCTTAACCATTTTAAAACAAGTTTTATCTGCCGTAAATCGAATCTCATTATTTAATTCTCCATATAGCATTGCAGTATTTGAACTTTTAAAGGTTTGTAACAGCCATGGGCGTACATAACGAAGGTAACACAACATGCTAGATACAGGATTTCCGGGAAGCGCAAATACGACCGGCCCTTTCTTTTTATCCCCAAACCAGAAAGGTTTACCAGGTTTTTGAGATACTCCGTGAAATATATTTGTCACCCCAACTTTGGAAAATATATCTGGTAAAAAATCAAATTTCCCCCTGGATACCCCTCCACTGCTCATAATAATATCATACTGTTTAAGAAGGCTTGCAATTTTATAGTATAGCGTATCAAAATCATCATCGAAATGGTATAGATCGGAATCAATGGATATATCGTGAAGCAAGGATTGAAGCATGTGCATATTAGATCGCCGAATCTGATGTTGTTCGGGCTTCTCATCAATGGCCACCAGCTCGTCTCCCGTGGAGATTATAGCGATTCTGGGAGTTTTGCTAACCAACAGTCGACTCTTCCCAACCGATGCGGCAATAGTAATCTCAGCGGCAGATATTTGTACCCCTTTGGGCTGAAGCAGATCTCCTTTTTGATTATAGGTTCTTCTCTGCTGGATGTGTTGGCCTTTTTTACAAGTCTCTGTCTTTATAACGGCAACCTGCTGAGCGTTGTTCTCAATAATTTCAACTTGCTCGTAGGGTAAAACAGTGTCCGTATTGCCCGGAAGATTTGCGCCGGTCATCACTTCCAGGCAAGCATCTTCATTCTTTAAATTGAGCTTTTTTGAACCGGCCGCCTGAACATCTTCGACTTTATATCTGCGATTTCCTTTTTTCCAGCTTGTAAATTTTATGGCAATTCCATCCATTCTAACTTGGTCAAACGGGGGGTAATCTCTATCGGCTTTTATATCTTCCCGAAGAATTCGACCCATAGCTTTTAGCAACGGAACGGTTTCGGTACCATAATCTCTTTTGCACTTTGTAATTAATTTTTCTGCTTGGTTAACGCTGATCATAAATCAATTTATTATCTGAATCATTAAAAGATAAGTTTATTATGTAAATTTGGGTATCGGGGATACCGTAGTTTATCAATTTAAACTATAGGTTGGTCACAATTTTTTTAATAAGAATTAAGAATACTTTAACCTATACATATGGAAAAAAAATATTTTTCTCATATCGATCAGAAAGGTCAGCCTCGTATGGTAGATGTTAGTGGCAAGAAAATTAGCCGGAGACAAGCCACCGCTACTGCAAAAGTATTTTTAACGGAGGAAATCATTCAGGAATTGACTGCAGGAAAGGAGCTTTATACAAAAAAGGGGCCCGTATTTCAGACAGCAGTTATTGCCGGTGTTTCTGCTGCAAAGAAAACTTCGGAATTAATTCCCTTATGCCATTTACTGGGTCTCGACGATTGTAGTATTATAATAGAAACCATCTCTAAAGATGAAATTTTAATTAAGTGTGAAGTTGCAGCTACGGCCAAAACAGGAGTTGAAATGGAGGCAATGACCGGAGCGTCAATCGCAGCCTTAACCATTTATGATATGTGCAAATCCTTTTCTCACGATATCAAAATTTTAGAAACTAAACTGCAACAAAAATCTGGTGGGGAAAGAAATTTCAATCGCTCGGAAATATAATATGCATCAGAAATCTGTGATTAACGGACTTATTCTTGCTGGAGGAAGAAGCAAGCGGATGGGATTTGATAAAGCTTGGATAAACTATCATGGTAAGCCCCAGGTGCAAAATCTGTTTGAAATTCTTTCTTCGCTTTGCAAACGTGTATTTATATCCTGTAAATTAAACCAGACAAATGAATTTAAATATTTGGGACCGGTTATCCCTGATGCTACCGAAGTAACCGGACCGGCAGCTGCACTACTAAGTGCGTTTAAGTTTGACCCAGATTCATCCTGGCTGGTAGTAGCTTGCGATCTGCCTTTTATAAATAGGGCGGGATTGCAAAAATTAATAGTGGAGCGGGATCCCTCTAAAGTAGCTACGGTTTATATAAACCCAGATAATAATCTTCCAGAACCGTTGATAGGCATCTGGGAACCTAAAGCGGTAAAAATGATCGAGAGTTATGTCCAGCAGGTTATAACTTGTCCAAGGAAGATGTTGATTCAGTCTGATGTCAAGTTATTGGTACCTGACCATACGATGTTAATTGCGAATATCAATACTCCTGAAGAATATAAAAAGGCTAAAAGCCGTTTACGGATCAATAGTCAGGGATGAGCTGATACCCATACCTGTCCGTCCTCAAAAATCTCTTTTTTCCAGATTGGTACTGTTTCTTTAAGAGCATCTAAAATATATCGACACGCTTCAAATGCAGCTTTTCTGTGGGCAGCTGAAACCGCTATGACCACAGCAACATCTCCTACCTTTAAATGCCCCACACGGTGATGAATCACTGCTTTAATAATTGGCCAATTTATACTTGCCTGATTTATAAGCTTCTGCATTTCTCTTTCCGCCATTGGCGCATAGGCCTCAAAAAAGAGACTCGTTACCTTTTTATAATCTGTCTCAGAGCGGACGGTTCCTATAAAGATATCTGTGCCGCCTGCTAATGGATCTTGAACCATTGAAATGATCTTTTGAGTATCAAGGGTATCTTTAGAAATTAAAACTGCCATATTCAGCCTCCGCTTACCGGTGGTATCACTGCAATTTCATCGTACTTTGATAGGGTTTTCTCCTCTTCAGCATAGTAATGATTAACGGCTATTGCCAAAGAGTTAAGATTCGAGAATTCGGGATACTCGTCAATCAAGTATTTTTTTAACAGCTCTACATTTGCCGGGGAGTGGTCCAATTTTAATACTTTTTTTCCGACAATATCTTTGGCTATGCCAAATAATTTAATCTCCATTATTTAATTCTTTTTGCTAAGCTTTTTTCAATTTATGGTTCTGTAAACATTCCTTAATTTACAGCTCTTCTATAATATGTCTTTTATTTTTTTCCAGACCAGTATAAGTATCTAATTTACCCTGAGGCCATAGTATAGATACTGAGTCGATTTGTGTGGCTTTGGCTATTCCAAAATGCAGATATAAACTGCTTTGACTGCCGTAACCGGATTGACTAAGAAGGTATTGTGTAGATTTTCTTTGAGTCTGATCTTCATCTATATAATGTACATTAACCAATGTGCCATAGGGTGTTTTTAACTTTTTGCCGACAGGTAAAATTTGTATCCAATTATTTGAATTGTCTGAAACATTAAAAAACAATCGGTTATTTGCATTATCTACCCAGTTGGTAACCAGTAAATCCATGCGACCATCGCCATTAATATCGGAAGACGAAGAACCGCCGGCCAACCCGCCATGTTTCACAATTGCGACATCAGTTAATTTAATGAATGTACCTTCACCTTGATTTTGGTAGTAGAAATGATCTTGTACCGATCCCGGTATTCCGTTTGATACAAATAAATCCAGGTCACCATCATTATCAAAATCCTGCCAAACCAATCCTTTGGAATGTCCCTCATCCTGCACAATATCCTCAGAGGTTACTTTTTTAAATGTTCCATCTCCATTATTTAGATGAAGTGTATTTGGCTGATACAAGTTTGCAACAAAAAGATCGGCATGTCCATCATTGTTTACATCCTGTGTACTTACTCCATATGTATATCCTTCTTCATTGACAGGAGATCCTTCTGTAACTTTAGTAAAGGTGAGATCCCCATTATTCAGATAAATTGAGTTTGTGCCATTGGCATTACCCGCAAAGAGATCTTGATAGCCATTTCCATCAAGATCATTCCATGCGCATGCACGTATATTTTCAATATCCTCAACAATAAGTCCTGATTCCAGCTTTGTAAATGAACCTCTTGTATCGTTAATATAAATAGCGTTTGGCTCATCGTTCCTACTGGCGGTAAACAAATCAAGATACCCGTCATTATTAATATCTACCCAGCTTACACTCGTAGAACTTAGAGTATCGTTTACATGTGGGCCCTCTGTAATCTTTTCAAAGCTTCCGTCTCCATTATTTCTATAAAAGAAGTTTTTCTGGTTTCTTCGATTTGCAACATATAGATCAAGATCACCATCATTGTCATAATCCCCGAAACTACTTCCTTGGGAATCACCGCCATCCATTATAACCGGTTGGTCCTCTACTAAATCCAATACAGGCCTCTGGGGATCTTCGGTATTGTTGATATATAGAAGGTTATCTTGGTTTTGCCGGTTGGATACAAACAGGTCTTCATCACCATCCCCGTCAATGTCGGCCCAACTACTTCCACGTGAACCCGCTCCATCCTGAGTTACAGGAGAGCCGGAGTATAAAACAAATCTCAAGTTTATAGCTGTAAATCCTAAAAGGAAGCAGGAAGTGATTATCAGAAGTCTTCGCATTTTTTCTCTTATTATACTTTTATAAAAGAGAAAAAAAAGCGGACATGGGTATAAATATTACGAAATGGCTTTATTTATACACCGAGGTTAATAAAATTAGTATAAATAACTGTTCAGATTGTATTAATATTTAT
>Ga0102929_1001764_pt1 | contig 12884 bp, 13 predicted proteins | sample SalPonR1_B_D2_MG_FD_78510 | JGI IMG/M metagenome (GOLD analysis project Ga0102929, IMG submission 78510) | Salt pond soil microbial communities from South San Francisco under conditions of wetland restoration - Salt Pond MetaG R1_B_D2_MG | ecosystem: Environmental > Aquatic > Marine > Intertidal... | reverse complement strand
AGCGCTGCGCTGCATGTTCGGACCCGGGTGTGCACTGACGTTATCGTGGCGCAATGGCCGTCCGACAAGCCGATTCAACAGGCCTTTTGAGATTGCGGGACCTTGACGATTGCCCTATACCCCGACCTCGGAAAGCACCCGTAGCTCAGCTGGATAGAGCGCTGCCCTCCGAAGGCAGAGGCCACAGGTTCGAATCCTGTCGGGTGCGCCACTAGGATTGCCCTTGTTTATAGCGGTTTCAGCCGCTTAGGGGCCTCCGCGAAAAACTCCCACATCGCAGCTTGTCACACTCTGGTCACAGCAACGGGAGTTTTTGACATGGCCACACTCAGACAGCGCAACGGCAAGTGGCAGGCGCAGGTGCGCATCAAGGGACACGCGCCGAGGAGCAACTCTTTCCAATCCAAGCGGGACGCCGAGCGATGGGCACGGCAGATTGAAGCCGAACTTGATGCAACCGCAATCGGCGTCGATCCTAGGGCACTTGATCGCACCAGCGTCCGCGATCTACTGGACCGGTACCGCCGAGAAGTGACGATTAGCAAGCGCGGTGCAGCTTCCGAGAACAAGAGGCTGGGCGGCTTCCTGCGACAGCCATGGGCCACGATGCCGCTCACAAAGGCCACACCACAGATGTTCAGTCGATACCGTGACAGCCGCCTCAAGACCGTAAGCCCGGGAACGGTGCTCCGCGATCTCGGACTTCTTCGGGCCATCTTCGAGGTGGCAAGGCTGGAGTGGGATCTACCCATGCCGGTGAACCCGGTCGCCCAAGTGAGGAAGCCCAAAGCACCCGACGCCAGAGAGAGGCGGCTGCAGTCGGGGGAGTTGGAACTGCTGCTGCAAGCGTCTCTGGCCACGCGCAATCAGTGGCTTCGCTCCGGCATCCTATTGGCCGTCTAGACCGGGATGCGTCGCGGGGAACTTCTCGGAATGCGCTGGGAGCACCTCTGCAAGCGCACAGGGACGCTGCTGATGTCAATCGGCTCGGAATGGGGCCCCCGTATCGGCGTGCAGAAGTGGCCCCACTTTCTCACGGGTAGCAAGCCCGAAACTGCGTAGCAGGATGATCGCGTCAATGCAGACGTCCACCGGTTCTCCGGCGCGCTGCCGCCTTGATCGAAGTCATCGCACATTCGATAGGTCGGCATCACAGTCGGCAAGGCCACAAAAAAGCGAACAGATCGCATGAAATTCATCATTGGAATTGTTGTCGCAATCCTGCTTGTCCTCATCGCGCTTTCCGCCATGAGGCTTCTGGACTGGCGTGCCGACCGGGCAGAGTGGGACAGGCTGGCCGCGCTCCAGCCGGAGAACCCGGAACTCTTCGATGCGGCGATGGTGGCCGGTCTGCCCGAACCGGCCCAACGCTACTTTGCCTACACGATCTGGCCTGGAACGCCACTCCTGCCGGTTGCCGTCATCGAGATGACGGGTGAGTTCAGTCTGGGGTCCAAGGACGACCCGCGCTACCAGCCCATGGAGGCGCGTCAGATCCTCGCGGTTCCGGAGGGGTTCGTCTGGTCGATGCGCACGCGTGGCGGCATGCCTGTCTCCGGTTCAGATTCGGGCAGCTGGACGCGGTTTCGCATCTTCAGCCTGATCCCTGTGGGCCGGCTGGGTGGCAACCCCGATCACACGCGATCCGCCTTCGGCCGCTATGCGGCGGAGGCGACGATCTGGGCGCCTGCGGCCCTGATGCCCGGACCGGACGTTCGGTGGTCTGCCGTGGACGACGATACCGCCCGCGTGACCATCACGCACGGCGACCTCGAACAGGCGGTCGACATCACGGTCGACGCGCAAGGCCGCCCGGTGGAGGTCTCCTTCCAGCGCTGGAGCGATGCGAACCCCGACAAGGTTCACAGGCTGCAGCCGTTCGGCGCGGTCATGTCCGACTTCCGCGAGGTGGAGGGCTACCGCCTGCCGTTCCGGGTGGAGGCAGGCAACATGTTCGGCACCGAGGCCTATTTCCCCTTCTTCCTCGCCGACGTGACCGAGATCCGCTTTCCGGGGGCCGAGGGATGAGCGCCTGCGCCTCCATCCGGCGCAGGCCCGCGGTACTTTTCCTGACGCTTGCGGTGGCCATGCTCGGCCTCGTCGCCGCACAGGGCGCGCGTGCGCAGGAGGACGCCGCCGCCCTCGCGGCCCGGCTGGACGGGCTGGCGGAGGGGTTCATGCTGCGCGAACAGGTGCCTGGCGCGGTTGCCGCTGTCGTATCCGGCGACACGGTGATCCTGCGGGGCTATGGCCTCGCCGATGTCGAAGAGGGCACGCCGGTCAGCCCGGAGGCAACGCGGTTCGAGATCGGGTCGATCAGCAAGCTCTTCACCTGGGTGACTGTAATGCAGCTTGCCGAGGACGGCGCGCTCGACCTGCAGCAGGATCTCTCGCGTTACCTGCCGGGGGGCCTGGTGCCGGGCGATGCGCCGCTGACCATGGCCCAGTTGATGAGCCACAGGCCGGGCTTCGAGGAAAGCTACGCGATTTTCGATCCCGCCATCGCCGCCTTACCGCGGGCCGAGGCGCTGGCGGCATCCGCGCCGGAACAGGTGTTTCCGCGTGGCGAGGTGACATCCTATTCGAACTGGGGCGTCGCGCTGGCGGGTCTCGTGGTCGAAGAGATCACCGGGCAATCCTGGGAAGAGACCGTGCAGACGCGGATCCTCGACCCGCTCGGCATGGAGGACACGACCTTGGGCGAAGGCTCGCGCCGCGAGGGTCAGCCGCCGTTGTCGCGCAGCTACCGGGTGCAGGGCGGCATCGCGCATCCGGCCTTCCGCATCGACATAGGCGCCTTCGCACCGGCGGGCGGCATCGCCAGCACAGCGGCCGACATGGCGCGGTTCCTGCGGTTCCTCATGGGCGACGGGGCGCTGGAGGGCGCGCGCCTTCTGCAGCCCGAAACGATGCAGGCCATGCGCACGCGGCTTTACGACGACCGACCAGAGGCGGCGGACATGGCCCACGGTCTGCAATCGCGGCCGCTGTTCGGCACCATGGTCTACGGCCATGGCGGCGGCCTCAACGAGTTCCTGTCAAACCTTGTCTTCATCCCCGAAATCGAGGCCGGCGTGTTCATCTCGCAGAACGGCGGTGCTGGCGCGAGCCTGCCGTTGCTGGCGCCCGACCTGATCCTGGCCGAGCTCGCCGCGGACTCAGGACTGGAGCCGCCGGCGCCGGAGGCGGTGCCCGACGCCGCCCAGCGCGCGTCCGAGGCGGCAGGCCGGTATCTGAACAACCGTCGGCCCTTCTCGGGCTCGGCGCAGTTCTTCGGGGCCCTGTCGGTGCTGCCGGTGACGGCGACGCCCGATGGCGCTTTGACGCTGCCCACGGGCAAGCTGCCCGCGCCCTCGCGGTTCGAGCCGATCGGCCCGGACCTGTGGCAGAATGCGCAAGGCGACCGGATCGCGCTGATCCGGGGCGCGCAGGGCCGCATTGTCCGCCTTGCCGACGGAACCGGCGCGCACACCCATGAGCGGCTGCGAGGGCTTGCGGATCCGGTCTGGCTTTTCGCGGCCTTCGGGGCGGCAGCGCTGCTGTCGCTCACCACAATGGTGGGGCTGATCTGGCGACACGGGGTCCGGGGCGTGACGCGCAGCGGCGTGCTGGCGGCCTGGGCCGGTCTGGCCGGGGCGGCCTCCGTCTGGATCTTCGCCGGGGCCGCCATCGCCGCCGCGCTGACGGCGGCGCGGCTGGGATCCGAGTACATCTTCGATCAGCCGCAGCCGACGCTTCAAGCGGTGCTGGTCCTCGCCGACGGCATGGTCGTGATGGCCGCGCTGGTGCTTCTGTCGCTCGTCTTCGTCTGGCGCGCGCAGGGGTGGAGCTTTTGGCGCAGACTGCATCAGACGGCGTTCGCGCTCGGCCTGGCGGCGTTTGGCGGGCTTCTGTTGCGCTGGGGCCTCGCGTTCGGCGGACCGATCTGATGTCCGGCCCGCAGCCCTGCCGATGATCGCTGTTGTCCTCGGCCTTCAGGTCGCGCTGCCGCTGGCGCTGCTTGTCTGGCTCGCCTTCGCGCCGCTTGGCAGCGCGCTCGGCTTCGCGCTTCAAAGCGCGGGCATCGCCGCGTTCCTGTTCGCGCTGGCGCGGGTGGCGCAATGGGCGCTGCCGGTCTGGTGGTTGCCATGGGTCTACGCGGCGCTGTGGATGGGGATTGTCGGAACCAACCTGTTCCGTGCGCATTTCGCCGGGCTGCCGCTTTTGCCGGCGGGGCTGTGGGGGTGGGCGGGAACCGGGCTCGCGATCGTCCTGCTCGGCCTCGGCGGCTGGTACGGCGCGAGAGCCGTCTCCGGGCAGAAGCTGCCGCCTGTCGAAGTTGTCGATATCGCCAACCCTTTCGGCCCGGGTGCCTACCTTGTCGGGCATGGCGGGTCGAATACGTTGGTGAATGGGCACATGCGCACCCTCGATTCCACTGTCGAGAGATTCCAGCCGTGGCGCGGTCAGTCCTATGCCTTTGATTTCTTCGGTCTCGGCCCTCGGGGGCTGCGCGCACCCGGCTGGCGGCCCGCCGACCCGGCGGCCTACGCGATCTTCGGCGCGCCGCTGCGCGCGCCCTGCGCGGGCAGCGTGGTCCGGGCCGAGGGCGACTGGCCAGATTCCGAGGTGCCGGAAAGCGACCAGATCAACCGGCTGGGCAACCACGTCATCCTGCGCTGCGGCGAGGCCGAAATCGTCTTCGCGCATATGCGGCAGGGTAGCGTGGCGGTCGCGCCGGGGGAGCGGGTAGAGGTCGGCGATCCGCTGGGCGAGGTCGGCAACTCCGGCGCCTCGACCGAGCCACATCTGCACATCCATGCTCAACGGCCCCCGCCCGAAGGTGCGCCTCCGATCGCGGGGGAACCGCTGGCCCTGCGCATCGGTGGCCGGTTCCTGGTGCGCGGCGATCGTCTGGACGGTGCGGACGGGTGAGACAGGCCGCCACGATGGGCTGGCGGCTCGCGACCCAGGGCATGGCCTTCGCGCGACACAATCTCGAAGAGGTTCTCCGCTTCGGGGTGTGACAGTCTCGGCCGCTCTCGCCATGGCGGTCCGGGACCGGATGCAGGGGGTCTGGGGCTGGATCGCGGCGATCATCGCGGGTGGGCTGCTGGTCAATGCGGCTGGCCATGCCGCGCAATCCGCCGTCGCGCGGGCTCCGGTCCCGGGCGTCTACACCGGGATCCTGCTCGTCGCGCCGGCGGCTGCTCTGGTTCTGGCCGGTCTCGATGCCGCGCCCGGGCGCGTGTGGCGAAAGCGCGCCCTCGCGCGGCTCCTTGGCGCTGCGGCCGTGCCGGTGGTTGCGATCGCCGCCCTGCAGCTTGCACGAATGCTGCCTGGGTGGGTCGGGCGATCAGGCAAACCAGACGAGGGCGGCGAGACCGAGCGCGATGGGCAGACGCGCGAGGCCGATCTTCCGCCAGCTGCGGGGGTCGGAGATGCCCGAGACGACGGCGCGCCCTGCAGGATTGAAGACCAGCGCGACCGATTTGACCGCCCACAGTGCGGGGACACCGACGACAAGCGCCCAGCCTGCCCATGTCCTGCCTGTGTCCTGACGCAGTGCGAAATCCACCGCGGCGAGCCCCCAGACTGCGAGCAGACCACCCGCGAGCGCCCAGACCGGCCAGGGGCGCCGCGCGCCGCCATAGGCCCAGATCTCGAACCTGCTCCAGCGTTCGGGGAATAGCAGCATGCCCAGGCTCGTCGCCGCGGCCAGACCTGTCAGCACGATGCCAAAGATCGTGAGCCATGCCAGGGTCATTCGATCGTCACCGCCGCGATCCCGGCCGCAAAGCCGCGCACCGTCTCCACGAAGCGATCGGTCTCGGTCAGGAACGGCGCGTGGCCCGAGCCGTCGAACGGCGCCATCCGCTTGCCCTGCGGGGCCTCGACCGCCGCGAACCACGCGCGCACAAGCGGGACCGGCGTGTTCCAGTCGCGCGTGCCCGAGATCAGCAGCATCGGCACCGGCATCACGGGCAACTCGGCGATCAGGTCGCGCGTGCGGTACTCGGCCCACATCGGCCCGCTGCCGCGGTTCGCCCCGTCGAGCCAGCGCCAGTAGTCCACCAGCCGGTATTCCGGCGCGGCGAGCGCGCGCGGCAGCAGGGCGGCGAGCGAGACGTTCATGCCGCCGCCATGGGCCTCGACCTCCTGCATTAGACGGACGTAGAGATCGTGGTCGCGGAAGGACTGCGGGTCCAGTCCTGCGAGATCGGACGTCGGCGCGACCTCCTCCAGCCAGTCGAGCGCCAGCGCCGCGCCGCGCAGCGTGTCCACCTGCTGGCCAACCCCGATATAGCCGGCGTACTCCCCGGGCCAGCGCGCCACCAGCCGTGCGCCCAGCATCGTGCCCCAGGAATGGCCGAGCACGATCAGGGGCTGGTCGCCCAAGCGCTCACGCAATAGCGCGGTGACCACTCGCGCATCCGACAGGAACCGGTCGAGAGTCATGGTCGCCGGGTCAAAACCGGGCGGGTTCGACTTGCCCGCCCCGCTCTGATCCCAATGCACGACGACGAAGTCGCGTTCCAGCGCCGCGGTGACTCCATGGATGGGCATCTGCGCCGATCCGGGCCCGCCATGCAGCCACAGGAGGATGGGCGCCGTTCGGTCCGCTCCCCGGATCAGGAGCCATCGCGTCGTGCCGCCGATTTCCGCCGAGATCAGTTCGGCGATCGGGTCGGGGCCGGCGACGGGCGTGGTGCGGGCGGGCAGGCTCTTCCAGACGATACCGCCTGCGAGGAGAGCCAGAAGGGCGAGTGCCGTGATCCGCAGCATGCTCATCGCCGGGGCTCCGGTGCGACGGCCGCCGCGGCAAGGCCGAGCCCCGCGAGCACGGAAGCTGCGGCAATAAAAGGCCAGAGGCCCGGAAGGATCGAGAAGAGGAACAGGTAGTCCCGCGTCACTGCCCAGAGGGGCCAGAGAACCAGCGCCGCCGCGACCGTGCCCGTTACCCGGCGAACAAGGCTGGACCTGTGCCAGCCGCGATACGCACACCAGAGACCGAGAAACCCCAAGCCGACACCCACTGCGATGCCGATGCGCGCTGCCGCCTCCGCCCAGAGCACGCGCGCCATGCCGACCGGCGCCACCCCGAGGCTCTCCGACCACTCCCGCAGGACGGCGGCAAAAAGCGGCCAGGCGCGCTGGCTGTTGGCGAGGATCACGATGCCGTCGCCGGTGTCCGGCACGAGGTGCATGTGGCTCATCCAGCCGTAGCCCTGTCCGCCGTGCCAGACCGCCGCGCGACCGTCCGACAACATCTCGGTGAAATGTCCCAGCCCGTAGCCTTGGGCGGCGAAGCCGAACAGGCCGCCGACCGCGACCTCGGGGCGATGCAGGCTGGCCACGCCTTCAGACGAGAGCACGGTTTGCTCCGCGCCCGCCATCCCGGACACGGCGAAACGCGCGATGTCGGCGGCGGTGGCATGCAGCCCGCCAGAGGCGCGTCCCGGGTAGATGTAGGGGGCGACGGGGTGCCCGCGCAGGTCATGGCCCACGGGCATCGAAGCCCCGGTCCAGTCAAAGCTCGCCCCGGTCATGCCGAGGGGCGCCAACACCTCGCGCGCCATGAGCGCGGCAAAACCCTCCCCCGTGCAGTCCTCGATCACGAGTTCCAGCAGGGTGTAGCCGGTGTCGGAATAGGAAAACCCGGCCCTTGGTGCAGCGATCAGTCTGAAGTCCTGCGCGATGTGCTCGGGCAGGCCGGGCTTCGGCCCCTCGGGCGGAAAGCGCGCGGCGTAGTCGCCGAGGCCTATGCCGGCGCTGTGGCTCAGGAGCGCGCGCAGGGTGATCCCGCCCGCCTCCTGGGGCAGGGACCAGCGCGTCAGACACGCGTCGATGGACGTGTCGAGATCCAGCCGCCCGGTGTCGGCCAAGCGCACCGCGCCCCATGCGGTGACGGGTTTGGAAATCGACTCGACGCGGAACAGGGCATCGGCGGTCATCGGCCGGCCGGCCACCGGATCCGCCGTGCCGAAGGCACCCGTCCAGACCGGCTTGCCGCCCTTGATCAACACCATGACCGCGCCCGCCACCCCGTCCGCCGACATGCGGTCCTCCACGATAAGCGCCAGCCGGTCCGGTAGCGTCCCGTCGTCACCGCGTTCGGGTGAAACCGGGGCGGCAAGGACACTCAGCGCCACGAGACCCGAAGCAACCGCGACGCGCATGCATTCACCGGATGAGAGAGATCGCCAGATCGGCAAGCGCGGCCTCGAGCGCGGGGACGAGATCGCTCGTGTCATCTGCGATGCCGACGTCGGTGTTGACCTGAAAGGCCACGGTCAAGCCGTGATCGGCGTAGTGGCGCAGGCTCGAGACATAGGCGGGGATCCAGCCGCCATGGCCATAGACCGGCCCGCGCGGCGTGTCGGAATAGATCGCCACACCCGCGCCGTAGAGGATGCCGGGGGCGTCCGGATCGACGGGTACGCCGTCGAGCAGCCGGTCGAGATAGGGGGCCTCCATCGCATCGCCGCCGAACAGCAGATGCCCCCAGCGCACCAGATCGGCAGAGGTCGAGGCGAAGCCGCCGCCTGCCGATTCCACGGCAGGGTTCCACAGAAGCTCCCCCTCGGCATCAGCGGTGCGGGCGGGCAGGCCGAATGGGTTGTCGGGATCGACGTAGCCCACCGCGAGTCCCGGCAGGTCGGGGCGGTCCGACGGGACCGTGCTGCCGAGTTCGAGCGGACCCAGCAGGCGGGTGCGGACGGCCTCGTGCCAGCCCTGTCCGGTCACCTCCTCGATCACGAGGCCCAGCAGTACATAGCCCGTATCGCTGTAGGCCCAGGCCTGCCCGGCCTCGAAGAGCGGTTCCCGTCCGGTCACGAACCCCGTCAGGTCCTGTGCGTCGAACGCCGGCCCGCCGACCAGCCCGGCCCACTCCGCCTGGAACTCCGGCAGATGCACATGGTCCGGCAGCCCGGACGTGTGGTGCAGGAGGTGATTGATGGTGATGTCCTCGGCGTTGGGCAGCGCATCAAACCACGGGCGATCCCCGAGGTGCGCGGACAGCAGATCGTCGCGCGAGAGCCGCGCCTCGGTTTCCAGAGCCAGGACCGTGGCCGCCACGAAGCTCTTGCCGATGCTCGCGGCGAGCATGGGCGTTTCCGGCGTCATGGCGCGGCCAGCCTCCACATCGGCAAGGCCCGTGGCGGCGGTCACGACCGTGCCGTCGGGCAGGGCAATCGCCGCGGTGGCACCCGGAAAGCCGTAGCGCGCGTGGAAGTCCCCGAGCACGGCAGCCAGCCGATCCTCCTGCGCGGTTACGGGCGCCGTGAGGCAGGCAAGGGCGACCGAGCAGACGAGAAGAAGCCACCGACGCATTTTTCCTAACCCGCCGGCTGTGCCGCGGCGTGGCGCGCGGCCGGGATGACCTCGGTGACGGCGCCCTCGCGGCTGAACATCGTGTCGCGGTTCCACCAGACGACGACCACGGCCACAGCCACCAGGATCCACGTGTCCCATGGCTGTGCATCGGCCCAGAAGGGGTTGATAAGCTGCCAGTGGAACAGCATCGGCCAGAGCAGGCTGCCACGGGCGCTGTTGAAGATCGGCGTGACCAGAAGCGCGAGCGTGATGTTGCCCACGAAAAAGGGCAGGAAATTCCAGTCGGCGAAGACCACGCCGGCAAGGAAGAAGGCCGGCAGGTGCCAGATCCCCCAGGTCGCGCCGATGATGATCCCCGCCCAAACCGGCGCCATGTGGCGCTGCAGCAGGGGCTGCATGACGCCGCGCCAGCCGAACTCTTCCACAGGTCCGAGAAAGAGCATCATGAACATCACTGCCACGACCGCGCCCGCGCCCTCGGGCGGCAGCGGCGCCAGCATCGGCCCGCCTTTGATCAGCGAGCCCGCGACGAAGACGAGCGGAATGACGAGCAGGATGAACGCCGCCCATCCCCATGACCCGCGCCACATGAGCAGGCGCGACAGGAAGGCCCGGACGCCCGACACTCCGCCATGCAGGTAGACGACCCCGAAGGCCGCGATGGCCGGCGACCACGTGGCCAGGAAGAACAGGGGGTGCGATCCGCTGATCTCGCCGAAGAGGCCTGCTGCAAGGTCCGGGGCGACGATATAGCTCCCTATCACGCCCCAGGTGATCAGGAAGGTCACGGACAGAAAAAGAACGAGGGCCGAGGAGGGTATCCGTCTCGAAGCAGGCGGATTTGGCATCACTGGCATTGCGAAGCACTCCACGGATCGAGAAGACCCTCCGGCACAGTTAACACATCTTGGGCAACGAGGCGCCGATTCGCCTAATCATGCTGCGTTGAGCTGCTGGGATAATCACCGGAAGCGCTCCTGACACGGCACCGCTACGCATCAACGCTTTCCGATGAATGCCAACAAACAGGAGTTTACGCTGCAGAGCGTTCGCTCACAGTCCCTTCCGCTCCGCCAACGCGACCCGGATCGAACCTTTCGAACGTCGTACGACCGTTCCGGTTTCTACTCGGCGCGCTGACCGGTTCAACTGGCGACGGCAGAGAAGCCCAGGAAATTCAGGACCGCAGCTGCTGCCCAGAATGGCGTGAAGATGATGCCCACGTTGCGCCCGTTGCGGGAAATCCGTGGATGATGGCCCAGCAATTGCACGCCCGCATGGTTGACGTTCACCAGCGCGAAGAGGGCCGCCATGATGCCGAAGACCAGGTGCAGGGCATGGCGATCGGCCAGGGGCAGCGTCAGCCCGTAGATGACGCCAGCCGCCACGGCGATGAAGGCAAGGGCGCCCTGTCGTTGCTCGAACAGCATCAGGAAGATGTAGTCGGCGCCCGCGGGGTTTTTGTCCTTGGGTGCAGCCTCGAGGGCCGCGTCCAGCATGGCGATCTGGTCGTCTTGGGTGAGGGCCTTGGCGGGGAGCGGCAGGCCGGGGGCAAAGAACGGCAACACCCAGTTCACGACCCAGCGCGCCCCGAGGGGGCGGACGATTTCGACTGCGTGGACCAATGCGGGCGCAAGGCACAGGAGCAGGCCCAGGGTGGAGGCAAAAGACGTCGACATTCGGCATGCTCCTTGAGATCGGGGAACGGGACGAAAAGGCCCGGCCACGATCGACGCGGCCGGGCCCTTGTCCGTCACTCGGCGGTCAGCTGCGCGATAGCGCCGGTCCAGTCCTCGAGGTGGTAGGTGAGCGTGATGCGCCCGTCCTCGACCGTCACGATGTCGATGGACATGGCCTCGAAGCTTTTGCCGGTGGCCGGATCGACGCCGAAAAACGGACCGACCGGTGTGCCGCGGAAAAGGCTGCGAACCACGAAGCGTCCGTCGCCGACGTCGATGATCTCCTGCGGCTCCCATTCAAGGTCCGGCACGACCTGGCCCAGAAAGGCGATCGTGTTGAGCATGCCTTGCGCGCCTTCGCCGCCCGGCGGGGTCGGGATCGAGACGACATCGGGCGAGAAGACCTCGTAATACCGCTCCACCGTCGTTCCGGCCGGGTCCGTGAGGATGTCGGCATAGAAGGCGCGCACCGTGTCGATGTCATCGGCGAACGCGGGGCTGATCAGCGTGGCCATGGCGACGGCTGCGGCGGTCACGGTCTGTTTCATGGGTCTTGTTCCTTTCGGGATTGTTGGAGAAAAATGAGGTGGTCAGGCGTCGACGCCGCCCAGAACGGTTTCGAGCTGCATTTCTTTCAGCAGGGCGTCCTGCCGCGGCTGGGTGAAGGCGTTCACCTCATCGACACCCCAGGTGATGCCGACGACCGTGCGCGTCGGGCGCTTGCCCGGTGCGGCATCGGCCAGCGCGAGATAGGCGTCGACGACCAGTTGGGGGTCGGGGGCGGCTTCGCTCGCCAGCATGTCGGCGAAGCCCGAGATCATGGTGGCGGGCACGTTGCCGAGGTCGCCGTAGGACGCCAGCACGTCCTCGTGCGCGGGCGGCTTTCCGGCGGCGAGCAGGTTCGAGGGGAACGGCCCCGGCTCGACCAACGCCACGTCGACGCCGAAGGGGGCCACCTCGTAACGCAGGCTCTGGCTGTAGGCCTCCAGCGCGTGTTTCGTGGCGGAGTACGTGCCGAAGAATGGCACCGACACCCGCCCGGCGATGGAGCTGGTGTTGATGATCAGGCCGCTGCCCGCTGCTCGCATCGACGGCAGCACCGCCTGCATCGCGCGGATGGCACCGAAATAGTTGGTTTCCATCTGCTCATGGGCCTGCGCGACGCTGTAGGCCTCGGTCATGCCGATATACATGATGCCCGCGTTGTTGATCAGGATGTCGACCGGGCCCTCGGCGAGGATGCGGGCGAAGCCGTCGGTCACCGAGGCGTCGCTGGTGACGTTCATCTCGGCGATCGCGATGCGGGGGGAGTGAGCCTCCAGCTCCGCCTTCTTGATCGCGTTGCGCCCCTCCGCATCCCGCATCGTGCCCCAGACCCGGTTACCCTGGTCGGCAAAGGCGCGCACCGCCGCTGCGCCAAATCCGCTGCTTGCCCCGGTGATGACGACCGTTCTTCCCGTCTCCGACATGATTCATTCTCCTGCTTGCGCGTGATGTTACCGACTGGTACGAATATCTACGACGCTTCGTCAAGTCATAAAATACCAATCGGTAACAAAATGAATGATGATCATCCGAAACCCGCGCGCGGCAGGCCGCGTACGATGAACGCCGAGAAGGTGCTGGACGTCGCGATGACCGCGTATTGGCAGAGCGATCCGGCGGACGTGTCGGTCAACGCGATCTGCCAGATGGCGGGCATCTCGAAGCCCTCGCTCTACCGCGAGTTCGGAAGCGAGGACGGGCTGTCGCGTGCGGTGCTCGACCGCTATGCCGAACAAGTGCTGTCGGAGATGTTCGTGGTCCTGCACGGCGGGACGGGGCTGCGCGAGACGCTTGCCGCCCTGATCGACTTTGCGAGCGACGATCCCCGCATGGAAACCGGCT
>Ga0102929_1001760_pt1 | contig 12897 bp, 15 predicted proteins | sample SalPonR1_B_D2_MG_FD_78510 | JGI IMG/M metagenome (GOLD analysis project Ga0102929, IMG submission 78510) | Salt pond soil microbial communities from South San Francisco under conditions of wetland restoration - Salt Pond MetaG R1_B_D2_MG | ecosystem: Environmental > Aquatic > Marine > Intertidal... | reverse complement strand
TTGGAGCTTGGAGGCAAAAGTCCCTGTATAGTAACGGAGAGCTCTGATCTCGAGACGAGCGCCAGAAGGATCCTCTGGGGGAAGTTTGTAAATGCAGGCCAGACCTGTATAGCCCCTGATTACCTTCTTGTCCAGAAAAGTATTCACAGGGAGCTGGTTGAGGCCATGAAAAAGGTCCTTGTGGAGTTTTACGGGGAAGACCCGAGCAAAAGCAGTGATTATGGCAGGATAATAAATAAGACCCATCTGAAGAGGATCACTTCACTGATAAAGGGAGATGTGGTGGCAGGTGGGACATGGAACGATGACAAACTCTACGTTGCTCCTACCATCATAGATAACGTTTCCTGGGACGATGAAATAATGGAGGAGGAGATCTTTGGTCCGGTTCTTCCCGTCCTGGAGTTCAATCATATTGAAGAGGTAATATCCCGCCTGGGGACTTTGCCGGAGCCTCTTGCTCTATATCTTTTCACTAAGGACAGGGAAATGGAAAGGAAAGTTCTCGACAATGTCTCTTCTGGAGGAGTATGTATCAACCATACCCTTCTTCATGCAACTTCTCCCGGACTGCCCTTCGGCGGAGTGGGCAATTCTGGAATGGGAGCCTATCATGGGAAATATTCCTTCAATGCCTTTACTCATTATAGAAGTGTTATGAAGAAGAGTTTCGCCATGGACAACACCCTTTTGTATCCTCCCTATATAAGGATAGACAAATGGGTCAAGAAGATAATGAGCTGGCTTGGATAACATGAAAAACAAGGTGCCTTTTGGCAGGACATTGATGCTTTTCCTCTTTTTTGCCGTAGTGTCTATGGTATTTCTTTATCCCGAAATTTCGATATCCCGGGAGAGGGAAAGCCTTTCGGGACTTGCAGACCGTCTACAACTGATGTACGGTGACAGAAAACCCCTGGAGTGGGGAGAGAACGTAACAGGAGTAAAAACCAGTCTCGATACTTCAGATCGTGTAATTGCACTGACACTGGATGCCTGTGGAGGAAGTAAAGGAAGCGGATATGACGAAAAACTTGTCTCCTTTTTGAGAAAACACAGTATCCCTGCCACCCTTTTTATCAATGCCAGGTGGATAGATGCCAATCCGGACATCTTCGTTGACCTCGCGTCGGATCCACTCTTCAGCATCCAGAATCACGGACTTGAACACAAACCCTGCTCGGTAAATGGAAGGTCAGTTTACGGTATAGAGGGAACGGGAAACATAGCTGCAGTGGTCAGAGAAATTGAAGAGTGCGGAAGAAAAATAGAGGAACTGACGGGAAAGAAACCAGTTTTTTACAGGTCGGGAACAGCCTTTTACGATGAGGTAGCCGTGAAGATAGCTGGAGAGCTTGGCTGCGAGGTGGCAGGTTTTTCTGTACTGGGAGATGCTGGAGCTACCTGGAGCGAGGAAAAAGTAAGAGATGCTCTTTTGTCTGCCGGAGCAGGGGATATAATAATATGTCACATGAACCATCCCGAAAGCGGTACAGCAGAAGGGCTTATTTCGGCCCTTCCTGTAATGCTCGAAAGGGGCTACTCATTTGTCCAGCTCGGGGAGTATCCTCTCAGGTAATAACTATACATATTCTATCCAGGATAGAAGCCATTGAACAGGAGGTAGTACGATTGAGAAAGGTACGTCTTGGAAGAACGGGGCTTATGGTCACAAAAACCAGCTTCGGAGCCCTTCCCATCCAGAGAGTGGATTTTGAAACAGCAAAGGCTATCCTACGCAAAGCCTACGAGAGCGGGATTAACTACTTTGATACTGCAAGGTCCTATACTGACAGTGAGGAAAAAATAGGTTACAGCCTTTCCGATTTAAGAAGTGAACTTATCATCTCCACCAAGACCCAGGCCAAAAAGGGAGAGGAGCTTTTTTCAGACCTTGAGATCAGTCTATGCAACATGAAGACCGATTACATAGACATATACCAGTTCCACCTTGCTCAGAAGGTACACAAACCGGGAGAGGAAGACGGCCTTTACGATGCCATGGTCAAGGCGAAAGAGCAAGGCAGGGTAAAGCATATTGGTATCACCGCCCACAGTATAGATGTTGCCCTTGGTGCCGCTGAGTCCGGCCTCTACGATACGGTGCAGTTTCCCCTTAACCATATTGCCTCGGAAAAGGATCTTTCCCTTATCGAGGTGGCCAGAAAGAACGACGTGGGTATCATTGCCATGAAAGGTCTTTCCGGTGGTCTGATAACAAATGCTTCTCTTTCTTTTGCCTTCCTCGGGCAGTTCGACAATGTGGTTCCCATCTGGGGGATTCAGAGAGAGTCCGAGCTTGACGAGTTTATCGAGCTTGAAAAGAATCCTCCTGCAATGGAGGGGCAGGTCCTTGAAGGTATAAAAAAGGACCAGGAGGAACTTTCCGGGAATTTCTGCAGAAGCTGCGGCTATTGTCTTCCCTGTCCTGCAGGCATAGACATTCCACAGGCAGCCAGGATGATGTTCCTACTGAGAAGGATGCCCTGGCAGAATTACATAACACCAGAGTGGAAGGCAAAAATGGAAAAAATAAGGGACTGTATCAATTGTGGACAGTGTAAAAGCAGGTGTCCCTACGGTCTCGATACGCCTGAACTTCTAAAGAAAAACCTCAAGGACTACGAAAAGTTTTACGCCGAGAACATAGATAAGGTATAACAAAAGAGCAGGGAGCCTTTGGCATCCCTGCTCTTTTACCTTGGTTCTTAAATTACTGTCCTATCTCTACAATCTTGCCTTCCTCTTTCTTCTTTTTCGGCATGGTAATATGAAGCACGCCATTTTCAAATTTTGCGTCGACGTTGTCCGAGTCAACCTCAGTGGGAAAACCTATCCTGTAGTTAATGTCCTTTCTTTCGTGTCTGTAATAGTAGGACCTGCTGCTTTCATCGTCGGATGATGGTTCCTGTCCTTCTTCCGACTCGCATTTGCTGCATATCTGTACCCTGTCGTCAAAAACCCTTACCTCGATATCTTCCGGTTTAAAACCGGGTACATCCACGTTGAGATGAAGAGTGCTGTTTTCCTCGTACATCTCTATTGGCATTGTCTTGCTTGTTGCATCGTAAAGGTTCGAGAAACTTCTGAAGAAATCATCGACCTCAGGAAAAAGAGAACCTAACCTGTTATATCTAGCCAGACTCCTCATTTTTATGACCTCCTTGAACAATAATTATTTTTCATATCTTTCATGGTTAATGATAGTCAAAAGGTCAGTAAAGGTCAATAGCAAAAAGAATCCAAATAATAATATATATTGGTAAATATCATTGATTTTAATCTATTATATCTCCATATCTCATTATTTTATTTTTTGTCTCTGTTCTTAAACATCAATATTGAATATGTTCCTTGTCAGAAGACCGATCATAAATGAGATCGCTGCTATTCCGAAACTGAGGCTTATCATCTCTGTGAAGCCCCGTTTGAAAGGGGTTTCCTGCACAACAGACATGTAGAAGGTGAAAACCAGTATTATAAGTGCTGCGTTCACAAGGGTGAAAAACAGTGCCAGCGCAGGTATTTTGAAAATAAAGTAGGGGATTATCAGTATTATGGTGGCACATATGTACATGATACCTGTATAGATCGAGGCCTTTATCGGGTCCTTTGAGAGGGTAAGGTCGGATTTTTTAGAAAGGTATTCCGATGCCGCCATAGAAAGAGATGCCGATATTCCAGTTATTAAGCCTGCTGTTCCTGTAACCTTTGTCGCTCCGAGAACAAAGGTAAGTCCCGCAAGTGCTCCTGTCAGTTCCACAAGTGCGTCGTTAAGTCCCAGGACCATGGAGCTGACGTAGTAAAGCCTTTCCTCGTCGATAAGTTTTATCAACTCCTCTTCATGTCTCTGTTCATCTTCCTTTATACCTGCTGCTTCTGGAACTTCCTTCTCAAGTTCGTCATACAGTTTTTCTGCTTCTTCCTCGCCCCGTTCCATGAGCTTGATGGCTAAAGTTATACCGAAGATCCTGGCCAGGATAAGGTAAAGATAGATGACAAAGATATCTGGAATGGCCGCCCTGCCGGTATATTTTTCCAGGGCCATGTAGTGTCTGAACTCATCGGTTGCTACACTTGACAATACTTTCCCGTTTTCTCCTCCTGCCATTTTTGCCAGCCGGTGATAGATCTTGTGCTGGGTAATCTCCTGCTTCTGAAGCTTGAAAAGACGTTCTTTAAGATCCGTAGATCCTTCCATGATCCATTCCTCCCAGTTGTTATGATCTTTTATATTTCTGGCCCACCAGTACAAGGGCATACATCTCCATCTTTCGCCTGTCCCCTGCCATCTTTCTCACAGTAGATACCATATCTATGTAGTATTCCTCGTGAAGAGGCCGCAAGAATTCAGGGTAAAGACATTTCCCTTTCTGTATTGTACAAACCTCAGGAGGGCATACAGGACATCTCACTGGAAACTTGAAGGCAAAGGCCTTGCCGTATTTTTGCCGAAAAAGTGATTCTGTTTCCAGGGTTGCCTTCCATAATTTCCTCCTTTTCCCGATATCTTCAGTTCCTGGTTCCAGGGCGGGAGCTATCATCATTACTGCTTTTTCAAAAGATCTCACGAAAGATCTGCATTCGTCAATATCTCCAACATCAGAATATCCCGATGCTACCGGACATGTCAGATCCCTTTTGCCGGGACAGTCAGGGCATCCCTTCAGAGGTTCTGGTGTGAAGACAACAAGATCTGTAGAACCTTCGAGAAAGGAGATCCCAGTATCCGCCGTAGCTTTATCAAGGTCGGAAAATGGGAATAGAGTTGTCCCCCGTCCTTTCATTGGAGGAAGGGCTGCCGCTCTGGATATGGCCCTGTAAAACGTTTCCAGAAGATATTCTTCTCCCCGGCTGTAGTATATTCTCTGTTCGAAGGATATCGAAAGTTCCTCAGCCAGGAAGGGATTTGCATAAAGTCCTCCAATTACGACAGGTGGTATTACTCTCTTTCCCAGGACAGAAAGAAAATTCCTGAGAGTATATACAGATTCCCTGGTCGTAAGCGAGAGGGCAAGGATAATCCATTCTTCATTCTTGACCTCTTCCAGAAGGACTTCCGAAGTGATATCAACCTCGTATTGTTGAACCTTTGTGCCAGCCTGCTTCAGGATGACAGCAAGAGAGTCAAGACCTTTGTTTCCCAGAGATGGTTCAATCGCTCCAAGAAGAACGGAAGAATTTTCAGGTATCTTAACCTTTGTGGTCAATATAAGTCACCAGGTCGGCTGCTGCCGCAATTTTCCTCGAAGCCATGCTTCCGGTTAGAGCAAGCTCGGTATTTTCGTTTCTCTTGACAAAAAGTTCATGGAGATCTGCTTCGTTCCAGGCATCCAGGATGCCGTCAAGAATTACCAGATCATACTTGCCGGAAGATATCCTCTTGAGGGTCTCATGGAGGTGTTCATAATATTCAGACTCGGAATCAGCGCAGGGAAAGAAGGAATAACCGGATCTTTCGTTATCCCTCAGGAGTCTGAAGTTTTCCTCGATCTCCCGGTCCTTCTTCATAAACTGAGCGAACCAGATATTAAACTCCGCACCAGAACCCCTGATCGCAAGACCAAGCACGATGTTTGTTTTTCCGGAATTGCTTTCTCCTATATACAGATGAACCATTCTCTTGTCCAATTTGCGTTAACCTCCTGATCGTCAGGTTGTAAGTTCATTATACAGCGAAGAAAACCCCGTAAAAAACTTCCTTTAGCATTGAGAGCTCTATCGTCAGGCCAGACACAGGGACCAGCCCCTACGGCCTGTCCGGCCAACCGGGCTCTATGATCTTTTATAACGCTGAAAGTCCGGCCATCAGGGCTCTAAGTTTTGTTAAAGAGATTTTCGACGGAATTCTCGACGGATTGCAAAAGTTTTCGGTATGAATGATGATATTCTCTTTAGAAACCCTGGACGTGTCTGAAAAAATGTATTAGTTTTTTCAGATAGGCAAGAACAAAATTTTAAAGACAAATTTGCAAAAGTTTGGATTGAATTTTTATTGCCGTACAGGGAAAAGATTTATCTTTTTCCTGCGAGTCCAGGGTTAAAAGCCCTTGACCTCCTCTGCGTGACTCTGCGAAACCTCAGCGTCCCCTGCGGTTAGCTTCTGGCTTTCTTCGTAGTCTGTTTTTGATATTTTCATTGGAGGTCTTTGATTTAATCTTTTGACCCCCTTCTGTTATTATATTAACCAGAATAAAACCTAAAACCCAAAAGACAGGTGGAGATCGTTCTGGACTTCCTGAAAACGCTGAAACTCCTTACTGTAATACCAGTTCCGCTTGAAGACGAACCCCTGGAACTTGACAAACTGTCTCCATGGTTTCCCCTTGCCGGGACAATAATCGGAGGGCTTCTCCTTCTTGTGAACGAACTATCGCTAATGCTTTTTACCGAAAGGCTCACCGCAGTTTTTGTGGTGATCTTCTGGATATTTATATCTGGAGGAAGGACTATCAGAGGAATATCCAACTGGGCAATATCAAGAAGTCACGTTTCCCTGAATAATGAAAAGGCAGGGCTGGTGGAAACTCTTCTCTATGCTGCCCTTCTGGTGGTTGTGGCAGTACTTCTGAAGTCAGTTATACTCTCAGGTCTCCGGTGGCAGTTTCTCTCAAAGGCCCTTATACTTGCGCCCCTGACAGGAGCCTGGGGACTGGTTATAGGACTTGTGCCCCTTTTCAGGGATCCAGCCTTTAAAGAGGACAGCAGTTTAGCCTTTTTCAAAAAAGCCCTCCAGGGAAAACAGATGATCTACAGTTCCATCACTGGAATGGCACTTGCCTTCGGGCTTGGAGGTTTTACAGGACTGGTCCTTGTGTTTTTAAGTGGACTTGCAATGGTCTTCTTATCCTTAAACTCTTTCAGAGTCTCAGGTAAGGTCTCTTTTGAGAAGGCCTGTTTCGTCGCGGAAGCCGGAGAAATTATTCTTCTCGTCCTGGTGATGATAACAATGAGGATCTTTATAATGGGGTATTAAAAAACCGCCCCGATTTCCTTAATCGGGGCGGTTTTTTAAAGCCCAAAGGCTGTCTTCAGAACCTTTTTAATGTTGTCTTTATTCATCCCTGAATAGGTTTTCTCCCTGAATTTAAAAACTACAGGATCGTCACATTTCCCAAGGCAGTCAATGGTCTTTATGTCCACCTTTTCCGAGAGGTCCAGCTCCTGCAATATTGAATTTATCTCGGGTATAAAATTACGGCTGCAAGGTCCACAAACCATAATATCATCATCTTCATCGGATGCATTTGCGCTGCTTGCCAGAAAGGTCAAGGCTATTGCGCTTGCGAGAAATAAAACCAGTAATATATGTCCTGTCATATCTATCACCCTTTATAATTATAATTACGTTAAATGGACGTAGCCTGAGTCTTTATAACGATGTGGTAGCAGGTATTTTTACTGATCATAAAATACTCTGGCCCCGAAATCCTGCGTTAAAAATAGACCCATCATTTTTCTCGTGGTTCAGTTTTTCAAAGAGATCCAGGTTTCCTTCGTCTGTCCGCTAAACCCGCTTTTATATCTCTAGTATTTTTCATAGTTTTGTAGTTATATTTTTTCAAAAGTTACTACAACGAGCCTCCTCGTTCACCGTAGTGAATAAATTTTGGATTTTTTTACAAAAGAAACAAGAAAACAAATATTGTTAATAACTTCTAACTTTGGGTTAAATATATTATACATTATTTTTGGTTTTTGTGCAGAGTTTGGTATAATAATTTATATTTATTTAATCTTGACAAGGGAGCTGTAAGTGGTAATCTTTGAATAAAATGTTTGAAAACTCTAACAAGGATGGTTTCCTATGGCTATGTCTGACAGAATTGAAGATTACCTGGAAGAAATATTTTCACTCGAAGTAAGCGGAGAAAAACCTACAGTAACGGCACTTGCTAAAAAACTGGATGTATCAAAAGCTTCAGTGGTGTCAGCCCTTAAGCGCCTTTGCTCGGAGGAGTTTCTCGAACAGGAGAAATACTGTTCACCCTGTCTCACGGACAGCGGAAGAGAGAAGGCCTTGAAGATCTTTCGGAGGCATCAGCATCTTTCCTTTCTTCTCAGGGAAGTAGTAGGCATAAAACCTGCAGTTTCGGAGGAGATTGCCTGTGCAATGGAACATGCCCTCGATAATGAAAGTGAAAAAAGGCTTGCGGCATTTATAGATTTTTACAGCGAGGCAAAAAAAGGTAAATGTGAATGGATAGACAGATTAACGGAAGGTCTTGGAAAACCCCAGGATCTTGTTATACCCATGATAATGCTGCCTCCGGGTAAAGAGGGCAGAGTAGTCAGGATAACAGCTCCGGAACTTTTGCGAAAAAGACTGGAGGATTCCGGCTTTGTCTGCGGAGCTTCTTTTATCATTCGCTCCTGTGATATGGAAGAGGATATAATTGAAATAGAGCTCGAGGGCAGAGATACCGTTATTTCCATGAAGGAGGCAATGTCGGTCTGGGTTCTTCCGGAAGAGGGCGATTAAAAAAGTAGTATGAGAGTGGGGTCTTTCGATCCCTGTTTTCAAGGAGGGATGTCAAGTGCAGGTTGCAATTGTTGGAACAGGTGGAATTGGAGGATATTTCGGAGGTCTTCTTGCCCGGAAATATGCGGGAACAGGAGACGATAAAGTTTTCTTTATTTCAAGAGGACATCAACTGGAGAGGATCCTCGAAAAAGGACTCAAGGTAATATCGAGTGATGGAAAATTCAAGGTCAATCCTGACAAGGCAGTAGATGATCCGTCTTCCCTGGGCTTTCTGGACCTGGTCATCTTTGCGGTAAAAAGCTATGACCTCGAAGCAGCAGCAGAGATGCTTCAGGACAACATAAGTGATTTCACAACAGTTATTACCCTTCTGAACGGAGTAAATAACGCTGAGGTCCTGTCGGAGATACTGCCGGAATGCAAATTATGCAACGGATGTGTCTACATCTCCGCAAAGATCGAGGAACCTGGAATTATTCGACACGTTGGAGGTCCGGCAAAGATCTTCTTCGGTCCTGTAAAGGGTTCTGCAAAAGAGCTTGAGGATGTGGAAAAATTCCTTACTGACGCAGATATAAAGGCGGAGCTCACTGACGACATCGATGTAGAGGTGTGGAGAAAGTTCATGTTCATGAGTCCCTTTGCAGGAGTAACCACCCTTCGGGATCAGACCTTCGGAGAGGTTCTGAAGGACGAAGAAAGCATGGAGCTGCTTAAGGGCATGATGACAGAGCTTGAGCAGCTTGCCAGAAAAAAGGGCGTAGATCTTCCAGAGGATATAGTGGAAAGATCAGTGGAGACAGGTCACGGTTTCCCTCCTGCAACAAAGGCGTCAATGCAGCTGGACTTTGAACTTGGCAAACGAAGTGAGCTTGATACCTTTGTCGGTTACGTCGTGAAGGAAGGAAGGGAAAATGGTCTTTCCTTCCCAAATTACGAGCTGGTATACAGCGAACTTTCTGCCAGGGAGTAGCAAAATAATCTCAAAAGGATTGAAAGGGCCGGATATTTACCTATCCGGCCCTTTTTCACAGGGAGTTACGATTTCAAATTCAGAGTCGGTAGCTCCCTTTTCCCATATTTTGGACAGGCTCCACTTTAATTTCCTCAAGCCTGAAGCACTTTCCTGGAAGTCAGGACATCTTCAGATAATTTCCTTCCTGTTCAGTCAGGTGAAAACTACATGACCACTGTTGTAATTTCACAAAAAAGAAGGGTTTGTAAAAACTTTAAAATATTGGGTAAAAGTGATCTGAAATAAAATATTTGACAGCGTAACCTATTGTTTCTACAATGCTTCTTAATATTCTGTCAATTGTGCAGCAGCAGGGGTACAGTGCCAATAGAGGTTCTCCTTCTGCAAGTGCAGATTTGAACACCGGGGACAGTGATCTGAATCCCGGTTTTTTAAATATTTCAAAATTTGGAGGTTTTGCAGATGACAATGCAGTTCGCGGATCGAATGGAACTTTTTAAACACTCGGATATTCAGGAGATATTAAAGGTTACAGCCCAGCCCGATATTATCTCTTTCGGAGGCGGACTGCCGGCTCCAGAGCTTTTCCCCGTGGAAAAGATGAAAGAAGCCAGTTGCAGGGTCCTTGATGAGCACGGAGCACAGGCCCTTCAGTATTTTAAAACGGAAGGTCTTCCTTCCCTGAGAGAGAAGATCGCGGAAAGGTCAAATCGCAGGCTCGGGACATTCCTGAAGCCTGAAAACGTGATCATCGTGACAGGTTCCCAGCAGGCTCTTGACCTTTCGGGCAAATTTTTCCTTAACAAGGATGACGTCGTTCTCTGTGAAAGCCCTACTTACCTTGGAGCTGTGGACGCGCTCAAGGTCTTCCAGCCCCGTTTTGTCCAGGTCGAAACAGATGATAAGGGCATGGTTGTAAGTGACCTCGAGAAAAAACTCCAGGAGGAGTCCAGGGTCCGTCTTATATATGTGACTCCGGATTTCCAGAATCCTACAGGTACTACCTGGCCAGAGGAAAGACGCAAAGCTTTCATGGACGTGGTTAACAGGTACTCTGTGCCAGTTCTCGAGGACAACCCTTACGGAGAACTTCGCTTCGAAGGTTCCACCCCACCGGCCCTCAAGTCCTATGATATCAGGGGAAATGTTCTCATGCTCGGTTCCTTCTCAAAGGTTCTTTCTCCGGGAATGAGAGTAGCCTGGATAAGCGGAGAAGAGGAGCTCCTTGAGAAGTTCGTTTTTCTCAAGCAGGCCTCGGATATCAACACTGCCACCAAAAACCAGCTTGAGATAGATACATTCCTGGACATGTTCGACCTCGATGAACACATAGCGGAGCTCATAAAGGTCTACGGACACAGAAAGGATGTAATGATCAGCGCCATGGAGCAGTTTTTCCCGGATTCGGTCAGATTTACCAGACCCGAAGGGGGGCTCTTTACCTGGGCCATTCTGCCGGAAGGCATAGACGCAAGGGATCTTCTTGCAAAAGCAGTAGAGAAAAAAGTAGCCTTTGTGCCCGGAGGAGCCTTTTATCCCAATGGAGGCTTCCCGAATACACTGAGGCTTAACTACTCGAATATGCCTCCAGAGAGAATACGTGAAGGGATCAAGGTTCTTGGAGAGGTAATGGCTGAATACCTCGAAAAGGAGATGCCCGCCATGTAAGGCAACATCCGGATAAGAGATCTATCGCAAAAATAACAGGGGTGCAGGGTTCCTGCTTTATTCTTTGAGGCAGGGTAGCTGCACCCCTTTTTGTTGGGGAAAATCTTCCTAAATAGTCAGTACCTTTCTTCCCTCTTTCAGGTATTCAGTAAGGGGTTCTCCCATGTAGATAACTTCAATACCCATATTTTCAAGTTTTTCAGTGACTCCAAGGTTATCAGCACACTTTCTGCAGGCCTTTACCTTGACACCCTCTTCCTGCATTTTGGGGATGAACAGCTGGAGTTCCTCGTCGATGCTCAAAATTTTAGCCGAAGGTCCCCAGACAACGAATGTTACATCTTCCCACCAGCCTCTGAGCTTTGAGTTTATAGTGTACAGAAAGGCCATCTGGAGGGCCACGTCCCTGTCCCTGCTGGTCCAGATTACTACAAGTTTTTCCTGATTATCCATCTTCATCTCTCCTTATGTTTTTCTATCTGAATATCATACCAGAGAGAAACACTGAAATGCTGGAGCATTAAATATAAAAGCTGTTTTTGGTAAATAGAACTGGTAGAATAACTGCAACAGAGTAACAAAGATAGCAGTAAAGGAGAAGCAGGCTTTGCATAACGTACTCATTGCACTTGGTCTAACGTTGCTGGCAGGTATGGCTACAGGTATAGGAAGTGCTATTGCTTTTTTTGCCAAAAGGACGAACTACAGATTTTTATCCATATCCACCGGGTTCTCTGCAGGAGTAATGCTCTATGTCTCCTTTGTGGAGATATTCTACAAAGGAGTGGATTCCTTTGTTGCAGTTTACGGAGATTACTGGGGACACTGGGTAAATGCCGCTTCTTTCTTCGGCGGTATTCTTCTCATTGCTCTTATAGACTTCTTTATTCCTGAGGCAGAAAATCCCCACGAGGTTCGTTCGGAAAGGACTATTGCCCCTTTGCACGGTGATCCGGATAGTGTCTGTGCACAGGTCCAGACATTCCACGAAAAGAATGATAACGGATTTCCAGTTTCCTCCGATATGGACGGACCCAACAGGTCAAAACTATTGAGAATGGGTCTTTTTACGGCACTTGCCATAGGGATACACAACTTTCCGGAAGGGCTTGCGACTTTTCTTGCGGCTCTGAACGATCCTGGTCTTGGAGTAGCCATAGCTATAGCAATAGCCCTTCACAACATTCCTGAGGGTATCAGTGTTTCAGTACCCATCTACTATGCGACGGGAAACAGGAAAAAAGCCTTTTTCTATTCCCTTTTGAGTGGTCTTGCTGAACCTGTTGGTGCTTTAATTGCCTGGTTTTTAATAGTTCTTTTTCTGGGTGGACCATCCAACATCATTCCGCCACAGTTGATGGGGATAATGTTCGGCGGTGTCGCCGGAATAATGGTCTATATAAGCCTCGATGAGCTTATTCCCACAAGCAATGCTTACGGGCGTGGGCATGACAGTATTCTGGGGTTGCTTGGAGGCATGGCAGTAATGGCCCTGAGTCTTTTGTTGATGAAGTAGGGGCGGTTCGTGAACCGCCCATTCATTACCGATTGTAGGGGCAGGCCCCTGTGCCTGCCCCTACTTCAATGAAGAAAAAAACAGCCAGTACCCTGCATTATATTTGCAATGGGATACTGGCTGTTTATAAATGTGATATCAGTTTCAGGAATTTTTCAGTGCTTTGCTTATTCTTTCCTGTCTTTTCGGGTCTTTTACCCAGGATTTCCAGAGGTCGGGGTGTCCCTTCAGGAACCACCTTGCAGCCTCTTC
>Ga0102929_1001758_pt1 | contig 12908 bp, 8 predicted proteins | sample SalPonR1_B_D2_MG_FD_78510 | JGI IMG/M metagenome (GOLD analysis project Ga0102929, IMG submission 78510) | Salt pond soil microbial communities from South San Francisco under conditions of wetland restoration - Salt Pond MetaG R1_B_D2_MG | ecosystem: Environmental > Aquatic > Marine > Intertidal... | reverse complement strand
CGTCGCGTTTTCAACTCGAGCCAATCGGTCTGAAAGGCGCGTGAGCTCATGATAATGTGTGGCGAACAACGCGCGGGATTTGTTGACTTCGTGCAGGTGCTCAAGCGTTGCCCACGCGATTGAAAGCCCATCATATGTTGCGGTTCCGCGACCTATTTCGTCAAGAATGACCAAGGCGCGATCATCTGCCTGATTTAGGATAGCGGCGGTTTCCACCATCTCGACCATAAAAGTCGAACGCCCCCGGGCAAGATCATCAGATGCGCCCACACGGCTGAAAACCTGGCTCACCAAACCGATATGAGCACTCTCGGCTGGGACGAAGCTTCCCATCTGCGCAAGTATCACGATGAGAGCATTTTGACGCAAAAAAGTGGATTTACCTGCCATGTTCGGGCCGGTGAGAAGCCAGATGTTCGCGCTTGACCCGAGATCGCAATCATTGGCAATGAACGGATCACCAGAGTTAGCCTTAAGCGCCTGCTCCACAACAGGATGGCGTCCGCCTGAAATTACCAGAGATCGGCTATCGTCGACCTTGGGCATGCGCCAATGCTGCTCTCTGGCGATTGCGGCAAGCGAAGTATAAAAATCAAGCTCTGCTAAAGCAGCAGCGGCTTCGCAAACACTTGCGTATGACTCTAAAATTTCGGACTTAAGAGTGTTATAGAGACGCTTTTCGATTTCAATAGCACGGCCCCCGGCATTCAAAATACGGGTTTCCATTTCGCTCAGCGGTATGGTGGTAAAGCGGACTTGATTGGCAGTTGTCTGACGATGTTTGAAGGTCTCGTTCAAAGGCGCGGACAACATCTTGTCGGCATGCGTGGCCGTTACCTCTACGAAGTAACCCAAGACATTGTTGTGTTTGATCTTAAGAGACTGGATGCCGGTTTGTTTGGCATATTCGTTTTGCATTGAGGCGATAACGCCGCGACCTTCATCGCGTAGTTTTCGACTTTCATCTAGCTCAGCGTCAAACCCGGCTGCGATGAAGCCACCATCTCGGGCCAATAGCGGTGGTTCAGAGACCAGAGCTTGGTCGAGGCGATCCAGAAGATCGTCGTGCCCTGTCAATTTTTCTATCGCCGCTTCGAACTCGGTGGGGCAGGCGCTTGGCCTTTCAAACCGTGCGATTTCACTGGCTTGTTCCAAACCATTTCTTATGGCGGCGAGATCGCGGGGGCCACCCCTGTCCAGACCTAGCCGAGATAACGCACGATCCATATCTGGCACGCGGCGTAGCGTTTCCCGAAGACTGTCAGAAAACAGCCTCTGTTTCAGCGCAAAAGCAACACATGCCAGGCGCGCTTGAACTGTTCTTAGGTCACGGGATGGGCTCGAAAGACGCTGCTCAAGAAGTCGACCGCCACCCGATGTGACCGTTTTGTCGATGACAGAAAGTAGCGAGCCTACGCGCCCGCCTGAGAGAGAGCGAGTGAGCTCAAGATTTCGGCGTGTGGCGGAGTCAATCTGCATCGCGCCGCGAGAGTTGACTTGGCGTGGAGCCTGCAAAAGCGGCAGGTTGCCCTTTTGCGTCACCTCGAGATACTCCACCAAAGCGCCCATAGCCGCAAGTTCGGCACGCGTAAATTGACCGAAGGCGTCAAGTGATGCTGTTTCAAACAATTCGCATATGCGTCGTTCCCCAGCTGTGCTATCGAAGGCGGCCCTGCCTAGTTCCGTGAGGGATGCGCCGCTCTCTTCCACAGTGTGAACTATTTCCTGATCAGCACCTTCGGCCAAGATAACTTCGGCGGGTGTCAGACGTGCAAGCTCGGGCCCTAGTTTAATCTGCGGAAGCGCCATGACCGTGAAAGCGCCGGTAGAGATATCCACCCAAGCGAGAGCAGATACGTCTCTAACATTGGCAAAACTGGCCAGAAAGTTATGCCGCCGTGCTTCGAGCAGGGTATCTTCGGTCAAGGTTCCCGGTGTAACTAGGCGCACAACCTCACGCCGGACGACAGATTTCGAACCACGCTTTTTGGCTTCGCTTGGGTCTTCTGTCTGCTCACATACGGCAACACGAAATCCCTTCCGGATGAGTGTTAGAAGGTAGCCTTCTGCAGAATGAACCGGCACACCGCACATGGGTATGTCCTGGCCCTGATGCTTGCCTCTTTTGGTCAGCGCAATGTCGAGCGCCTGTGCGGCCGCTGCAGCGTCGTCGAAGAAAAGCTCATAGAAATCACCCATCCGATAAAAGAGCAGTGCGCCCGGATACCCCGACTTGATCTCGAGATACTGTGCCATCATTGGCGTTGTCGCAGATGTTACTGTTGTCACCGGGTCCCCCAATTTCGCCTACAAGATAGAGGTGGTCGCGAAGGTGTGAAAGGGCGTTCTGGTTGTCGAATGAGCGGGGTAGGGATAAGGATTGGGAAACCGAACTTTTCAGCCAAGCGAGCGACATGTCCAAACCCAAATTCACACGCGAAGAGGCGTTGGCCTTTCATCTCGAACCCACGCCCGGCAAGTTTGAGATCACTGCAACGGTGCCGATGACGACCCAACGTGATCTGAGCCTGGCTTATAGCCCGGGTGTCGCAGTCCCTTGTGAGGCGATCGCCGAGAATCCAGAAACGGCATATGACTATACGAACAAGGGTAACCTTGTAGCCGTGATCTCGAACGGAACGGCGGTTCTTGGGCTTGGTAATCTAGGTGCGCTGGGATCGAAGCCTGTGATGGAAGGTAAGGCCGTTCTTTTTAAGCGTTTCGCAGACGTGAACAGCATAGATATCGAGCTTGATACAGAGGACCCGGAGGCGTTTATAAATGCGGTCAGCCTCATGGGTCCGACCTTCGGCGGGATCAATCTCGAAGATATCAAAGCGCCAGAATGTTTCATCATCGAGCAGCGGCTCAAGGAGGTGATGGACATCCCCGTCTTCCACGATGACCAACACGGCACGGCGGTGATCTGTGCGGCCGGATTGATCAATGCACTGCATCTGAGTGGAAAGCGAATAGAAGATGTCAAACTCGTCTTAAACGGTGCAGGTGCGGCGGGCATCGCGTGTATCGAATTGCTGAAATCCATGGGCGCAAAGCATGATAATTGTTTCGTATGCGATACCAAAGGCGTGATTTATCAAGGCCGCAGCGATGGAATGAACCAGTGGAAATCGGCGCATGCGGTCAAGACTGAGCTGCGCACACTGGAAGAAGCCATGGAGGGGGCCGACGTTTTCTTAGGTGTCAGCGTACGAGGCGCTGTGACATCAGAAATGGTCGAGAGCATGGCCAAGGATCCCGTGATCTTTGCAATGGCAAATCCTGATCCCGAGATCACCCCGGAAGAAGCACATGCTGTGCGCAGTGATGCCATCGTGGCGACCGGGCGCAGCGATTACCCAAACCAAGTCAACAACGTCTTGGGCTTTCCTTACCTTTTTCGGGGTGCGCTTGATGTGCATGCTCGTGCAATCAATGACGAGATGAAAATCGCTTGCGCTCATGCTCTGGCCAAGCTGGCGCGGGAGGACGTACCAGACGAGGTGGGCATGGCCTATGGACGCAAGCTGTCCTTCGGTCGGGATTACATCATACCAGCGCCATTCGACCCGAGGTTGATATATACCATCCCGCCGGCGGTCGCCAAAGCATGCATGGATACAGGAGCGGCACGGCGGCCCATTGTGGACATGGAAGCCTATGAGGTGACGCTGAAGACGCGTATGGATCCGACAGCGAGCATGCTCCGCTCGATCAACGCTCGAGCGCGTGCTGCACAGGCAAGGATGATCTTTGCCGAAGGGGACGATCCGCGGGTATTGCGCGCTGCGGTACAGTATCAACGTGCCGGATTTGGGCAGGCCTTAGTCGTAGGGCGCGAAGCGGATGTGGCCGAAAAGCTCCACGCGGCCGGGCTCGGGGATGCGGTGAGCGAACTGGAGATCGTGAACGCCGCCAACAGCGATCATCTTATTGACTACAAAGCCTTTCTTTATGGGCGGCTACAGCGTAGGGGCCACGACCGGCACGATGTGCATAGGCTTGCAGCGCGGGACCGACATGTATTCGCGTCACTCATGCTGGCCCATGGGCACGGCGACGGTTTGGTCACTGGGGCGACGCGAAAATCGGCGCATGTTCTCGATCTGATCAACCATGTTTTTGATGCCGATGCGGACCATGGTGCAGTCGGCGTGACAGCGGTGATGCACAAAGGGCGAATCGTTCTGATTGCCGACACGCTTGTGCATGAATGGCCAAATGAAACTGATCTTGCGAACATTGCTGAAAGGTCTGCAAGCGTAGCGCGGCACCTTGGACTTGATCCACGTGTCGCCTTTGTCAGCTTTTCGACGTTTGGCTACCCCAGATCAGAGAGAGCAGAAAAGATGCACATCGCCCCGCGTATCCTCGAGCAACGCGGCGTTGACTTTGAGTTCGAGGGAGAAATGACTGTTGACGTCGCTCTCAATACCGAGGCGCAAAAAAGCTATCCTTTCCAAAGATTAACTGGACCCGCCAATATACTTGTGGTGCCTGCTCGGCATTCGGCATCTATTTCTGTGAAATTGATGCAGGAAATGGGAGGCGCCACCGTGATCGGTCCGATTCTTACCGGTGTCGATAGGTCGATTCAAATTTGTTCGTCGACATCCACCGCCAATGACATTCTGAATATGGCGGTGCTGGCAGCCTGCAAGGTCGGGTGAGTTTTATCATTGCTCGTGATCAGATTAGGGATGGATAATGGCCCTTTATTGCCTCGGGTCGATCAACGTGGATTTCACCTATAGGGTTGATCGCTTACCCGGTCCCGGCGATACCGTTATCGCTACAACTGCCTCGCGTGGGCTGGGCGGAAAGGGCGCCAACCAATCGATAGCAGCGTCAAGAGCCGGTGCGCGCGTTTATCATATTGGACGGGTCGGCCCCGAGGGCGAATGGTGCATTTCATCAATGCATAACCTTGGTGTGGATATCAGTCATATAAGCGTGAGTCGGAAGCCGACTGGGCATGCCAATATCTGCGTTGACGAAACGGGCGAAAACCAGATTACGGTATTGCCCGGCGCCAACCTTGATCAGGACTTGAAATCTATTTCGCGGGCCCTTGAAAAAGGTGGAGCTAACGATTGGCTTCTGCTTCAGAACGAAACCTCTCATCAGGTCGACGCAGCCAAGCTTGCGCGCTCCAAGGGTATGCGTATTGCATACTCTGCCGCTCCCTTCGAAGTGGAGTCAGTTAAAGAGATATTGGACCTGATTACGCTCCTTATTCTGAACGAAGGAGAAGCGTTACAGTTCGAACAATATTTTCAAGGCTCGCCCGCCGTTGATTTGATTGTGACCAAGGGTATCAATGGCGCTGAATTGAGACGAAACGGTCACACGACAAACGTTCCGGCGTTTGGTGTCAACGCAGAGGATACTACCGGAGCTGGCGACACTTTCGCGGGCTTCCTGCTTGCTGGACTTGAGAACGGTCAATTTTACGAAAGCGCGTTGAACCGGGCTATGGCAGCGGCGGCCCTTCAGGTAACACGGCGCGGATCGGCCGAAGCCATTCCCTCGGCAAAAGAAGTCGATACATTCATGCTAAATTTGAAGCGGCAGTAATCTGCATTTTCCACTTATTATTTGGCAAACGGGGCTTCATCGCCCCAAAGTGACTTAACACGCGCATCACGGCCACAGCCCTTTCGATAACGCTTGTATGCGACTGATTTCTTGACCCCGAGTCCAACACTTGAAAACGCAAGCCGATCGCTACTCTTGTAGTAATCCTGATGATATTCATCGACTTCATAGAAGGGTTGTTTTGGAAGTATCGGCGTTACAACCTCCTGACCCAAAGCCTTCTGTGCGTTGGCTTTCGCTTTTTGGGCTTCGGCCTTTGCGGCGGGGTCTGAAACGAAAATAGCACTGCGATAGCTTGAGCCACGGTCACAGAATTGACCACCAGCATCCGTGGGATCAATGGACCGGAAGAACATATGAAAAAGCTGGGAGCGGGATACCTGTGATGGATCATAGTGAATCTGGACCGCCTCATAGTGCCCAGTGTCGCCGCCGGTCACTTGGTCATATGTCGGGTTCTTGAGGTTGCCGCCGGTGAAGCCGGAAACAACTTCCGACACGCCTTTGACGGATTCGAAATCTGCTTCGACACACCAGAAGCAACCGCCTGCAACAGTGAGCGTTTCATTGGCCTGAGCATGTGCTGGATGCTTTTGGGCGCCAATTCCGATGATAATCAGGGCGGTCAGAAGCGCGGATTTCCACATTTTAACTGTCGACGGCATTGGGTGCCTCCTCTGTTTCGATTAAAATGCCAAAGCTTGACCAAGACAGAAAGGTAAGGCGCCTCTCAGTCACAGGATGGTGACCGCTTTTTACGGGTTGGCACTGTGAATCCGGGAACGTAGCCTTTCGCTGAAACAAACCGGAAAGCGAATTGTTACCGATGACAGACCATCAGACGACCCATGCCGCACAAGAAGACAGACGAAACGAGCAGATACTTATCTGGTTGAACGGTAAGCTGGTCCCGAAATCCGAAGCAATGGTCAGTGTATATGACAGTGGCTTCATGCTTGGTGACGGGGTGTGGGAAGGACTCCGTCTTTATGAAGGACGCTGGGCATTCATTGACGAACATATCGATCGGCTATTCGAAGCGGCCAAAGCCATTGATCTGGATTTGGGGCTAAGTCGCTCAGACTTGATTGCAGCGGTTCTCGAAACACAGCGCGCGAATGAAATGACCACTGATGCGCATGCCCGACTGATGGTTACCCGAGGCGTGAAGACGAGACCGTTTCAACACCCGTCTCTCTCGCGACAGGGGCCGACCTTGGCGATCATAATGGAGCATTCCAAGCCAGCGATCGCACGCCCCATTCGGCTGGCCACGGTCCCGCATATGCGAGGGCTGCCAATGACGCAGGATCCCAAGTTGAATTCTCACTCCAAGCTTAATTGCATTCTGGCTTGTATCGCAGCCGAGAAGGCGGGGGCGGACGAAGCGCTCATGCTGGATGTGCATGGTTTCGTGAATACGACAAATGCATGTAATTTCTTTATTGTGCGCAAAGGCGAGGTTTGGACCTCGACTGGGGACTACTGCATGAATGGGATCACTCGGCAGAAGGTCATCGATGTATGCCGGGCTGAGGGGATTAAAATCTACGAGCGAAACTATTCTCTGGTCGATACTTATGGTGCAGATGAGGCTTTTCTTACCGGAACCTTTGGGGCGCAGACACCGGTCGCCGAAGTGGATGGACGCACGATCGGCACAGGCGAATTGGGGCCAGTAACGAAACGCATCCAAGAACTTTACAAAGCCTTGATCGCCAAGGAAGCGGCCTGAAATGCGGATTGCAATGTGGTCGGGGCCGCGCAACCTCAGCACTGCGATGATGTATTCATTCGGTTCGCGTAAAGATTGCGACGTGATCGATGAACCGTTTTATGGCGCCTACCTTGCCTTGACCGGATTGGAGCATCCGATGCGTCATGAAATCATGGAGTCGCAACCGCTTGATCCTCATGCTGTCGTGGCACGGTTGACAGCACCAATTCCCGAAGGGCGTGTGGAATACCAAAAGCACATGAGCCAGCACATGATCGAGGGCGTACCACGCGATTGGTTGGGCCAGTTGCGAAACATCTTTCTAATCCGTCATCCGGCACGGGTGATTGCGAGCTATTCGGCCAAACGGGAAAACCCTACGCTCGACGACATCGGGTTTCGCCAACAGGCTGAGCTCTATGAAATAGCCACTGAACTCGGGGATGACCCGGTTGTTGTAGACAGTCATGACATTCGAGACGACCCGGAGGGGATGCTCCAAAAACTATGCGCCTCAATTGGACTTGAATTTGAACCAAGCATGTTGTCCTGGCCAGTAGGGGGCCATCCCGCAGATGGCATATGGGCTTCACATTGGTATGGAGCTGTGCACCGTAGCACTGAGTTTGCCGGAGCGGAGGGTCCCTTGCCGGAAGTTGTAGGGCCTCTCAAAAGCGTTTTGGATGCCGCCTTACCCTATTACGAAATGCTGAGGGCCAATAAGATCTGAGGATTGCCAAGCCAAGTCACGACACGCGGAATTCACAAGTTAGATGAACGTCATTCAGAAAAAGCAACGTAGCCAAGACCTTGATCCCGAGTAAGTCCATAGTTAAGGATTTGATAGATCTCTTCAAATTTTCTGTCTGCGGCATGCAAGTAACATCGTGCTACCTTTGTGCCCAATTTTGTGGATTCGTCGGCACTGCGGGTTGAAAGATGGTGGCGTTTCCGGGCAAACAAAGAATATATCGGAGTGGGGACATAATATGCTGAAGAAACTGGTGCTGGCTATCAGCGTGGCTGCGGTATCTGGGTGTGGGGTTGCCTATATTTCCCCGAAGGTTGCGGCAAGTGACGGCAAAGTTCGAGTGCTGTCGTTGACGGCCGACTCGGTCAAAGCCGCCAACAGTTCCGCCTATTATCCCAAAGAACTTCCTTCGGTCTTTTTTGCCAATGCTGGAGGGGGTCGCGGTGTTCGCGGAGCAGGAGCGACGCCACCTCCATCTCTTGAACGACAGAACCGTCCCTCCGCGCTTGAGATGAGAGTTCCGCCGGCGGTCACACCTGGGCCCTATGAAATTGGTGTTGGTGATGTTCTGCTTCTTGCGACCAAGACCCCCGGGAGCACCGTTGAAGAGCTGAGTGGTCTCTTGGCGGCGCAGAACAGTCGTCAAGGCTATACCGTTCAAGATGATGGTGCGATTGCTGTTCCTGAGGTGGGTCGTGTTATGGTCGCCGGTCTGACCCTGGAGGAGGCTGAAGCGCAGCTATTCCAAAACCTTGTGGAAAACCAGATCGACCCGACCTTCAGCTTGGAAATCGCAGAGTTCAATTCAAAGCGAGTAACGATCGGAGGTGCCGTTACGGCGCCCAAGATTGTTCCAATTACGTTAACACCATTGACACTTGATGAGGCTCTGGCCGCGGCGGGAAACATAAGCACCACCGATCTCGACTATGCGTCGATCCGCGTCTATCGCGAGGGTACACTCTATCAGATCCCGCTTAACGCTTACTTACGTCAACCCGAGCTTCAAAAAACACGCTTGGTTGATGGTGACAACGTTTATGTCGATTCCGAATATGAGCTCGACAAAGCGAAGGCATACTTCGAAGAGCAAATAACCTTGGCAAACTTTCGACAGCAAGCCCGTGTTCAGGCGCTTAACGAGCTCAATTCCGAGGTTTCTCTGAGACGCGCTGCGCTTGAGGAAGAGCGCGCAAACTTTCGCGATCAGCTTGAGTTTGATGCGGTTGATCGGGATTATGTCTACATGACTGGTGAGGTTTTGAAGAACGCTCGTTTTGCTCTCCCCTTCGGACGTAAAGCTTCGCTTGCGGACGCCCTCTACGATAGCGATGGCTTTGAAAACAGAACGGCCAACCCTAGCCAAGTCTATGTGCTTCGTGGATCACCAGAGCCGGGCAATCCTGATTTGGTCACGGCTTGGCACCTGAATGCCAGTAACGCCAGCAACTTCCTTTTGGCGACCAAAATGGAGATGCGCCCGAACGACGTAGTCTTTATCGCAGAGCAGCCGATAACGCGCTGGAACCGTGTTGTGCAGCAGCTTGTCCCATCCCTGCTCACCAGCAGCGCCAGCCTGGCGGCGCAGTAATGCGTTTGGTCTGATTATCTGATCAGGGCAGATGTGCGAGACATTGAACGGGAAGCCAGAAATTGGCTTCTCGTTTTTTTCATGCCTGCCGGAGAGATAAACAACTCTGCGGCGACCCATGGCAGGTCACAATATTTACAGGTTTTGCATTGGGTAAATGTAATCTGCTGAGCTAGAACGCGGAGTTTGAGGCCGTAAGGACGTTAGCGCAAAGACTGAATGGCGATGTAGTCATTCAGTGGGCTGTGCCACTGACGAGATTGCACAACCCGTCCGCCCGGTGTGACCTGATAGGTGTTGGTAAAGACAAGATCGTCTGAAAGACAGGACTCTGTGACCTTGGTAACTGGAGTGTCGATCACTCCCATCGTGAGGCGACCTTGACTGCGCGGATTCACATTACAAAAAAGCTGTTGCGAGACCGTTAGATTCTCACCATCCAAAAAGCGATTTATGCGCGGGGCCGAGCCAGTGGCGCGCTTTGCGATCAGACCTTGGACCGCATTTGTTTCTGAGGACATCAAGTCTTCGCCCAGTCCGCGTGAAGAGGTCATAATGCCGTTTTTAAGAGTGATGCTCTGACGGGTTGCAGTGCCGAACGTGACATAAGGACCGTTTCGTTCAATCTCCTGCATCACCGAAAGCGCGTCGGACTGTGGAATGGCGACCACTATGACTTGACCCGAAGTGCTGGCCAATGCTTTGGCGGCCTGTTGTGATACGGCGTTGACATCTGGCCCAGAAGGCTTGTTGCCATCAAAAAGACCGCCGACGATCCCCTTGGCGATACCAACGGCTGTCACGTCATTTCCAGTTCCGCTGCTACAGGCGGCAATAGAGAGACAGATCAGACCAAGTGCCGATTTTTGAAGGATACGCTGCTTTCTCATCTCCAGAATTTTCCCCAGGTCTTGGCCATTTCGGGACGGTGAGTATCCTTGATCTCATCGTAGAGGCGCCCATTCACGTCAAGACGCGCGCCACCGTCGCGCGTTAGCGACTGAAGGACTGTGGTTGATTTTTGCAAGGTCGGCTTTCCGGTTCCCCAAGAGAACGGAATCTCGATCTTGATGCCCTTGTCAAACGACCCTTCTCCGAACGTGGCGGAGCTTACGTTTGTTTTTGTGGCGTAAGCCCCGATGCTCCAGCCGTTGGCGAAGACACGATCAATCGAGAGCGTCGCACCCCAATCTCCAGCCAGATAGCGACCTGCGTCAAGCTGTGCGTGAAATCCGTAGCCGACATCATAATAGGCGGACAAATGACCATTCCACTCAGGAATCACACCTGTCGAGGTCGCACGCGTCCGTATGTCGAACTTCTGGTCGAAGTCGCGGGGCAGGACATAGTTGACCTCGGCGCCCAGTGCCAAACGGCTGTCGACCGGCTTCCACAAAACTTCTGCAGAAGCACCTGCATACATACGTTCGAGATAGCCAACTGTGACTCGGCTATAGACACTTTTCGCCGGTCGCCCATACTTGGCCAACGTCAAGTAGTCGATCGTTGGCTCTTCTGTTTGGTTGTAGAATGCCACATTCGATCGCACGCGCGGTTGACCCGATGGACCGGGGAGCGACACATCATCGAGATTCCCGATAACTTTTTGCGAAATCGATCCAGACGCGATCCAGCCGGGCGCTATGTGATATTCACCTTTTGCCCGTATTCCGGCGGCATAGCGCAGCGGATTTTCCGGGTCGAAGACCGAAAAGCGCAGATATGGGCCTATATTGTATTCGAAGCGCGGAAATGTATCTGGCATCAGCGTGATACCCCGATCCGTTACCGCGCCATCCTGAATAACGCTGGCGGCAAGGATCTCTGATGCAGCAGAATGCTCCAGACGTTCAACATCTGTGCGCGAGAGTGTGACAGAACTAGTCGGCTGCCCTTTGATAATTTGAGTTATGGTGAACGTTTCGACCGAGGCTGGCAGCACGCGTGTCATGGCGCGCGCAGTGCGCCCTACCGCCTGAGGCCGCATATCGTATCGCGTGTTGCGGATTTGAACGTGCGCGTTTTTCGGCCCAACTTGCAGCCCATGCAATTTGATCCCGTCACGCTCCAGAAGCCCATCAAGTGAATTGATAGACTTGGCTTGTTGAACTTGGTCAGTGGTCCAACCAAGATCCGCAGCACTTCCTGGTGCGCGTGGGGCGACCGGAAGGGGCGCACTCTCAATCCCGCCTTTAACGGCAGGCTTTCGCACGTTAAGCGACAGAGTTGCTGTTACCCCGATCTCGTCTCCGTGCAATGAATAAGCGCTCGCCTGAAAGGAATCGCTGAACTTGTATGTCAGGCCGAAATTCCAAGGTGATTTGCGGGTCAAGACACCATCTGACACTTCGCGATCGTAAGCGTCCGAGGAATACTCGGCGGCAAAACTTAGCTTGTCAGTGAGCTGAAAATCCACCCCGCCAAAGGCCGCAACGTCCCCGCGAAACCACCGATCATACGTAGGAATGCCGCCTTCACCAAGAAAAGCCCTGGGCCGGTTACCCGTGTTGGCGAAGCTAGAGTAGCTTCCTAGGCGGCCCCAACCGATACCTCCCGTAATTCGAACACGTGGTCCAAGGGATTTCGTCGCAACAATATACTCGCCACTATACAGCCCTGTTCCAATGAAATCCTGAAGTCCAACCACTACGGATGGGCGCCAATTTGTTTCATCTAGCAGTCTATAGCGTAGATCAAAGCTTCGATCATAAAGTGTTGTAAATGCAGGTCGTCCAGCGGCAGGAGTCAATCCAGCGATACCGGAGTATCGAAAACTCGCGCTGACCCGAGGGAGCATCTGAAATGTGAGGGTCGTGCGCGTGGTAAGATTGTTGCCTGATCCATAGGCGGACACAGTTGTCGATAGCTGACCTTCCGGCGCCATCTCGGCTGTCGGCATGTCGATCAGACCACCGGGATTTCCGTAAACGTTGGTTTGACTTGTCGTCAGGTTCTCGGCAACGCCCAGCACCGGAAGCCCGATGATGAGAGTAACCGCCGTCCCCATGATCGCTTTGTTTCTGACGATCACTTCAATCCCTCATCTGCCTGCGCTGCTTGCTGAGAACATACCTAACCAAACTTCAAAACCCTAGGCCCAAATTACCCTGTTCCAAGAGGTCGCCCTATCAGGTGGTGCATGATTGTCACTTTGCTCTGATGGTAACTCGATCAACATATAAGCAAACGCTTTTTGTAGGTTCATGTCAGGCGGCTTCACCGATGGAATATCTAAAGCCCCTGCCCCCATT
>Ga0102929_1001755_pt1 | contig 12921 bp, 12 predicted proteins | sample SalPonR1_B_D2_MG_FD_78510 | JGI IMG/M metagenome (GOLD analysis project Ga0102929, IMG submission 78510) | Salt pond soil microbial communities from South San Francisco under conditions of wetland restoration - Salt Pond MetaG R1_B_D2_MG | ecosystem: Environmental > Aquatic > Marine > Intertidal... | reverse complement strand
GGCATGGGGCCGGAAGACCGCCCTGAGTTAGGTGCCCCCATAGACGGAATTTCCGGGGCCACGATCTAAGTTACCAATATGACCAAAGCCATGAAAGATCTTCTGGCCAGTGTGCATACCCTGGACGAAAAAGGCCTGTTTGAATGAACAGTTTGGCTCCTTTGCGGCATTGGCCCAGGCCCTTGCGATGGCTTACTTTCGTTTTCCTCCTGGTTTTGTCCGTGGGTTATTTCACAGGATTGGCTTTTGTGGAGCATACCACCGAAATGACCGGCTCCGGCATCGTGGAGAACTACAACGGCAATGAGGACAATCCCGAGGCGGAGACCATGAAATTCAAAAAGGCAGAGCGCGATATGCTCAACATTGTACACGCACACATACTGAGCCTTTCTCTTATTTTTTTCGTGCTCGCGTTTCTGGTTTACTTGTGCCTGGTTCCGAAAAAACTAAAGAACTTTCTCATGGTAGAGCCCATGATTTCTGTCCTGGTCACTTTCGGGGGCATCTACCTTATTTGGCTGGGTATAGAGTGGATGAGCGTCGTCGTGATGATCAGTGGTTTTTTGATGACACTGAGTTATGCCGTTAGTGTTTTGGTCATTTTTAAGGAACTCCTTTCAAAACCTCAGTAATCAACTGAAAAAGTTGTAGCGTAGCATCAGCTCAATGATCTTAGAACGTGAAAGTGCGAACCTGCGCAAATCAGAACACCTCTTTCCGTTCAATTTTGTACATCAAATGATTATCGATACAAATTTCCTTTAAAAAAAGAAAGCCACAAACCAAATAAATAAATCGACAAAGCTTGAAAAATTAATTTCTATCTTCGGAAATATTTCCGCAAAAAATATCCAAGAAAAGATCGAGACATTCTCACCTAGATAAATTTTAGGCAGAAAGCTGGATCCTCCTGGCACTCTTGCACGGCTACTTTGAATACCATCATTTTAAACTAAAATCAAAAACATTATGAGAACAGCTCTACCCTTCCTTCATACTTCAAGCCTTGCTTGTATCCTTATCCTCAGCTTGGCCTTTTTCGGCTTGACTGATGTAAAGGCCCAGTGCTCCGACCCGGATACAGAGGCACCTACGATTACCTGCCCTGAAGATATCACGGCCTTTGTAGATGCGGGAACCTGTTGTGCAGCCGTATCCGTTGCTTCACCTACTGGAACAGACAACTGCCCAAACATCTCTTTCACAAACGATTACAATGGAACAGACAATGCTAGTGACATGTACTTCACTGGCGAGAGCATTGTTACCTGGACAGTTACCGATGCTTCAGGACTCACAGCTACTTGTGAACAACGCGTAACCGTTGTGGACAACGAAGCTCCCGTTCTGGGATATACCGACGAAGCTTGTATTGCTGAATATGAAAGCTGCTTGGCCGAACAGGAAGCCATAATCGCTGAGCTGGAAGAAGAGCTCGAAGAGTTTATTGCCAATTGCAACGGTGAACCCAGATGCTTGAAACAGGCAGAGCAAGAAGCCAAGAAAATTGATGAGCAAGCCCGTAAGCGGTTCATTTTCTGCCTTCGAATTCTGAACAACTGTGAAATCATTCCTGCCGAAAACAATTTGCTACCAGACATCGTAGTTGAGGTCGAGGCCGGCAGCTGTGAAGCCCAGCTCAATCCAGGCCCGGTCGTGATGGAAAATTGCACAGCGTTCACACTCACCAACGACTATAACGGCACAGGGTCGGGAGAAGGGATGTATCCCGTAGGCACCACCAATGTTACCTGGACCGCTGTGGATCAATACGGCAATACCAGCACAGTATCTCGTAGCATCACAGTCCTGGATCTTATTTCACCTGAGGCCAATTGTCAGGACGTAACCGTCCAACTTGATGAAGCAGGCACTGCCACAGTGACCGCCCTGGAGATTGACAACGGCTCAAATGACAATTGTCCTGGCCTTGACCTGGCCATTATTTCAGGGCAAACAAGCTTCAACTGCCAAGATGTAGGCCGAAGTTTTGACCTGGAACTTGAGGTAACAGATAATTCGGGCAATCAGGCAAGTTGTACGGCTACGGTTACGGTTTCCGCTAGTGAGCTCCCTGATACAGATTGTGACGGAATAGTCGATGCTTGCGATGTATGTCCTGGCGGTGATGACTCACTGGATGCCAATGGAGATGGCATTCCGGATTGTAGTCAATTGCTCTCCTACGCCGAATACGACGATTCATGGAAGTGCAAAAAGAAAAAAATCAACATTTGTCACAAGGGTAAGACCCTTTGTATCAGTAAAAACGCCTTATCTGCACATTTCAACCACGGAGATGCGGTAGGGCCTTGTCAATCATGCGGTGATAAGAAGCTCAATCTTCCGACGGGTCAATCCGTCGATTTCCCAGTTGTACTGGATGGAGAGTTGGAAATGAGCATGTTCCCCAATCCGGCCAACACGGAGCTAACGCTAGACCTGCATGGGATGGAAGAAGCCAATGGTGAGTTCAGCATTTTCGACCTTACAGGCAAGAAGTTCTTGAGCCAGGAATTAGCAGCTGGCACTCACATCCTGAACATCGATTTACCTAAAGGCCTTTTCGCCCCTGGCCTGTACATTGTAAGAGTGGTTTCCGCGGATAAAATGATTTCCAAAAGATTGATTATCCAGCATTAATAAACGCCAGGCCATAAATCATGATCAGCCGGATGCCCAAAAGGGTGTCCGGCTTTTTTTTGATTGTTCTTTATTCTATTCATGAATCCCTCACCTGCATCTAACATCACTGACAACTTTCTTTGAAGCATCATTGCGTTCTCTCTCAAGCTTCGAGGTTTTCGCCAATTTTCATTTACTTCAATTGATTCTTAACCATAGAGTCAAATGCAAAAAAATGCTGTGTGGCTACATAAGGATCTGCGATGACCGGCTGGAGCAGACTATAGATCGCAACACAAGCGATATGTCTGAAAGGATCTTTGCTTTTTAAAGAATTGGCATTGTTTTTCTCAAATGTACGAAACTGCTTGACTTTGAACAGTAGCGTTCCGCACGGCACTAATAATTAGACTTCGTTATGCAGCGCTTTCTTATCTCATGATTATTTTTTCGATCATTCGATTTTGATCTTTACTCTGAACATGTTTCGAATCTGTCAGTAATTGACCATCTCTTAAAGATGGGAAAATCCTTTCTGCTCTTTTGAGCATTTTCTTACCTGGAAAAAGTATATCGTTTTTGGCTGAAATAATAGTAATTGGGGTTTTGATGTTGGCAGCCTTCTTTGTATCAATCACCGGCACAGGGGTGAAGTCCATGTCAAACTCCAGAAAGACCTTTGACAAAAATTTTATTGCAAATTCATCTCTATCGGTGAATACTTCAGCTAAGAACTTCTCGACGTATTTTGGTTTTTCAGTTTTCATATACTGTTTCATTGGAATAAAGACTTTGAACAAAGCTTTTAACGGATTTCCATTAACAATATAGGCCGGTGCAGACAAGTACACCTCTTTAATTTTGCTTTCATCATATTCCAGTGTTTTTAAGATCACCAACCCACCAAAGGAAAACCCCGCCATGGTAAGCTCATCAAGATTGAGGCTGTCAATTACCTCATTCATCCATTCCCCATACGAATCATCTTTCATGCTCAATCGGGTTTCAGCACTTTTATTGGGTTGAGCCAGCACGTCAACTGCATAGACCCTATAAGATTTATACAGATTGGGATAGGTTTCAAGTGAAATTGGAGCACAACCATTGGAACCGTGAACCAGGATAATTGGAGGGTTTTCAAGAGCTCCAGCCACTACTATGTTGGTAGCACCAAACCTGGTATTTACCGTCATGTATTCGCAATCCATGTCAAGGCTTGCAAGCTTTTCATCATAGAGTTGAAATATTTCTTTCCTCCCTTTTTCGGACTTAAATAATGATTTCATTTTTGTTTCTTTTTGTTGTTGGGCATGCCCATACTTCTTATTCCATCTTATCTTTCTATCGGATTCCACCCTCTTCCATGATGTTATACCCTATGGCTGATCCGATGGCCATTCCTAGAGAAATGCCAAGAGCCAGGTTGTCCATTGAAATTCCTACCACTGCGCCAACGGCTGTTCCAATAGCGATACCTGCTGCTACGCCATTCGTTTGCTTCTCTTTCTTCATTTTTCTGATTTCTATATAAATCAGGCCACAGGCTTTAACACCACATTTCCTTTCTTGTGACCTTTATCCACATAGGTGTGCGCTTCTGCCAATTGCTCTAAAGGATAACTTCGGTCCAGGATTCCCTTTAGGTTTCCAGCTTCAATGATCTCGAGAAGTATCTCAAGTAAACGCTTGGTTTCTTTTTTAGGTAATGCTCCCGTTGCAGAGAACTTCGCCTTCTTCTTTCCAAAGACGGAGGTGACCATCATATCTCCTAACAATGACATTCCAAGGACGGGAGATGCATAGACTCCATTTTCTTTTAGCGCGCTGCGACATTCTGCAAATGACTTAACGCCAACGGTATCATAGATAAGGTCATAGCTGTTCTGGCTTGCGACAAAGTCCTGCTTGGTGTAATCGATCACATGATCGGCTCCGAGTTCTTTAACCATCTCTATATTTTTGGTGCTGCAAACACCTGTTACCTCGGCACCAAAGTGCTTGGCGATCTGAACTGCTGCTGTACCCAATGAACCGGAAGCTCCATTAATGAGCACCTTCTGTCCCGCCTGGATATTTCCCAGGTTGACTAAGAAATTGAGCGATGTAATGCCGCCATCACACATGCCAGCAGCTTCCTCAAAACTTAGATTTTCAGGCAAATGTGCAACTATTCCATCTTCAGGCACGGTTACATACTCAGCATAAGTGCCCATCGAATCGATATTTTCACCAAAGACCTTATCTCCGGCCTTGTATTTGGTAACATCAGAACCGACAGCTTCAATTATACCTGAGAAACCCGTTCCCCATATTTCATTTTTGGGTTTTGTCAGTCCTAACATTAGTCGTCCGATGTAAGGTTTTCCTGTTCGCATCATGGTATCGGCCTTTGTTACCGCAGAAGCGTGAATTTTAACCAGGATCTCGTTTGCTTTTACCTTTGGTTTTGCTACAGTGTCCAATTTGAATACTTCTGGTGACCCGTAGGCTGTAGTGATAATGGCTTTCATAATTTTCCTGTTTTAAGATTATGGAAACAAAGATGCAGGCTCATCGACTGATAAAGGTCCGTAATTTCAAGTCTTGGTTCGGAATTACATATCAGAACTGAAAAGAGTACAAAAGCAGGATTTATCCCTTCAAAAACTGCTTTGGTGTCATACCCGTTTCCTTCTTAAAGTAAGTATTGAAAACAGTTTTAGAATTGAAACCACAATCGTATGCTATAGAAATAAGGGTTAGGTTGGCACTTGCAGGATCTCTTGCCAATTCTTTGAATGCCTCCACTCGATAATGGTTGATGAACTCATTAAAATTCTTATTGAATTTATGGTTTAATAGCCAGGAAAGTTGATTGGCGTGAATACCCAATTGATCCGACAATGAACGCAAAGAAAGGTCTGGGTTGAGGTGTGGTTTTTCAGTTTCGATAAGTTTCAACAATTCCTTTTTATAGGACACCGCTGCTTCCTCATCGAGCAAGGCCTTCTTTTTACTCGATTTTTTCTTAGGTTCAATTAGGTCTTCGGGAAAGAGTTGCTGGTGAAACTTTATATAACGCGGATCATTCTTAATTGGATTAACCAAAGGATCGGAGTACCGCAATAACAAAAGTGGAGAACCCTTCATGATGGCGCTTTCTACCCAATCAAATAGCTTGTCGTTTTGGCGGGTTGCTCCATACAATAGAAAAAAATAAGAATCAGCTGCAAACCCATCCTTTTCCCCAGCTTGTTCTTCTAATTCCTGAGTGTAACGCACTGCTTCGGCAGTATTGCCTTTTAAAGTATGTGCGATTGTCAGAGTGCCTGTCTTTTCTCCAGGAACAATAACCTGAGAGGGGAGCGCATCAAAATAATGGATGACCTCATCATACTGCTCTAGTTTAATTAAGCACAATGTTTTTACGGTATGACAAGGAATGTTCAATGGGTTCAATTCTAAGCATTCGTTCAACTGTTCTAATGAACTGGCATAATCTTCGAACATATAATTGAAATACGCACTATAAAACTGTGTTTCTTGTGATAGGGGATCTATGCCGAGTGCAATGCTTAGGTGCTTTTGTGCTTGTTCTTTTTTTCCACGAAGCACATTTAGAAAAGACAAGAATTGCTGCGATTCTACATGAGCAGGATTGAGGGCAACGGCCTTGGTAGCCATCGTATAAGCTTCCTTGTAATCATGGGCTGTGAAAAAGGCCAAATTGGCCAATTGATAATAGGCGGCCGGTAATTTAGGATCAACACTTAAGGCCTGTTGGGTGAGTTGGGCAGACTTCCCCCAACCTTCTTCGTAGGAAATAACTCCGGTAGTAGCAAGAAAGCTGTAAGCATCAGCCATCCCCACCATAGCTTCTGCATGTTGGGGTTCTAAGTTTAATGCCTCTTGATAGAATTCGATGGATTGCCGGACACTCTCCGGGTTCCATTTGTTCATATGGAACCGACCTTTAAGGAAAAGGGTATAGGCGTTCAGACTTCCAGGCTTCTTATCGACCAGGTGTTCTTTTATTTCAAAGTGTCCAAAATGTTCTCTTAAACGCTCTGCAATCAGCAAACTAATCTCGTCCTGCACTTCAAAAATATTATCCAGCTTTCTATCCCATGTTTCCGACCAAAAGTGAAAATCTTGAGCTGCATCTATTAATTGAGCAGTAATGCGAATGGAATTTCCTGACAATCGAACACTCCCTTCAAGTAGGGTGGAAACCCCCAATTCTTTTCCAATCTTGGGAATAGGAATATTTTTACCCTTGAAATAAAATGAGGAGGTTCTAGAGGTCACTTTTAGTCCAGTAATTTGCGCTAGTGCATTGATGATCTCCTCGGTGACCCCATCGCTGAAATATTCGTTCTCTTCGCTGGCGCTCATGTTCATGAAAGGAAGAACAGCAATGGTTTTATCAAATGTATTGGCACTAATATTCATTAGAGGTTTACTGATATCGTGGCTTCGAATGTGCAACAACCCAAAGGAATGCATGCACGCATCAGAGCATTTATTTCAGCCTGCCTCAGAAAGATCGGGATTGGACGAACCTGTTCAATAAGAAACAGAGCAACCCTTTGGAAATGATTGGCTTCAACAGCGCGCATTTATTCTATTTTCAAGTGTTAAATTAGGGATTTTACACCTTTTGAGCGCGCTTGAAAGGTTTAATTTGTCTTTTTTTGAGCCCAGCAAGCTCTACCTATAATTAAGACACAGATCAAGACATAAAGATCCCTGACTCTAAGGTCCACTGAGTATAACACTTGAAATGGGATAAGTGGGACTTTTCAGTAGGCCAGGCAAAACTCTTGAGCAAGATATGCTCCTTGAAAGCCTGGCACACGACCTTCATCTTCATATTATGGATATACATAATATGCTGTCCGTCCTTGCTTTATACCTATAGAAAATTTTTCATCGGTTGGGCTAAGTACACATTCGATCCGTATGGCCCTTAGGCTTACAGATGTTGTCGGAAGGCTTTTATTGATGATCAAAGGCTTCCTTCAGTGCTTGCACAGATTGAGAATGCATCATCTGAACATCATTCAGCAGCTTGACTACGGGTGTCCGGTTTGGTGAGGAATTCCATCGTCTCAAGCTAAACTTTAGAAATTAAAGCCTACATATATATTGGGCTCAAAAAGAAAGACGTTTCCATATTTATCATCCATCTCCTTAAATCCTTCAGGAGAATTGTTGTCAAACATCCACTGGTTGCAATGAACCTGAGGTTCTATGAAAAAGCGTTTTTTCTTCCCAAATGCTACATGGTAGCCCAAATGAAGCGAGTTGTACACCTTAAACCCATTTTTGATTTTATTGCCGTCTAAATCCGTGTAGGTTTGAATTTGAGGAAGGACTTCAACAGCTGCAAAGAGCCCTTTCCAAAGCATGCGTTGGTATGTGATGCCAATTCCTGTTTCTCTTAAATATCCATCGTAATATTCAGTTCCGGAATCTATCTTATCCACAACACCATCCCACCAGGTAATGCCCATGGGTTGAAATAATCGCCAGGTGGCAAACTTTACCCCAATGATGTTCTTATTATCCAGCTTGCGTTTTACATGTAATTCTACCATTTGAACACTTGTTCGATCGTTCCACCCAGAGATAAGCTCATCAGGAACAATATAAGGCATACTTACCCTCCATTTATGATTGACTTCATTTTCTCTATCCGCACCAGGATTAATTTGAGCAAAAGCACTGAGTGTCCCAAAAAATAAAAAAATGGTTAATAGCTTTTTCATAGTAAAAAGTTTTGATTTTTATAAAGCCCTTTGGTTTATGGTTTATCCAAAGTGCATGGTGTTAATTATGTTTGCACTAAAATCTGTACCCTATTCGCAAGTGCATATTCAATTCCATTTCAGTTTTGTCCATTGAATAACCCGCGCGTTCAGCAAATGTGTGACTTACTCCTACGCCAAGACCTGCTTCGTAATTAAAATGGTCCCCAATGTTTCTTCTAATTCCCCAAGTGGGTATAATAGAAAAATCACTTACTACAGGAGCATTGTCAGTATTGAACAAGACAAGCCCGTCTGGATGATAGCCCATCTTTAGAGCTATAAAATCACCACTATTTCCATCAGTTCTTTTTGAATCCTCTGAGCGTTTTTTAAGGTTGTAATAGAATCTTGGTTCAAGAACTATAACCGGGGTGAGCAGGAATGGAGAATCATAGTCATCGTAATATGTAGTCTCCCAAATACCAAAATCAAAACCAAGCTCTGTTCTAAGTGCTATGGCATTTGATAGTTTTACTTCATTGTACGCCCAAATTCCTAAAACTCCAGTTTGAACTCCGCATGTTGATTTTTCTACGCTCGCGTTTTGAGATTTGGCGAAGAAAGTTAGTCCGCATAAAGTCAATGCTAGTAATGTCTTTTTCATAATTTTCGTTTTTATCTCGATCTCCACAAAGCTCCTCTGTTCATTGTTGGTTGTTTTTGTAAGGAGAAATGAATACTTATTCATTGATCATCTGCTCTGCTTTATCGAATTGACAATACAAAGGTGAGGTGGCTAGAGCGATGGATCGTTCTGAATTATAATTGCGGACTTAATCGTGAGATTTGGAACTTTTTAAACTGGCCCATTTTGATTCGCCTTCACCCAGGCTTTAGGTGTCATTCCTTCGATTTTTTTAAAGAAGGAATTAAAAACCGTTTTAGAATTAAAGCCGTTCTCATATGCCACTGCTAACAGGGTAAGATGGCTATTTGCCGGATTTAAGACATTCACTTTGAAGTTCTCCAAGCGGAAATGATTGATGTATTCATTGAAGTTTTGACCAATTCGTTCATTTAGCAACCAGGAAAGTTTATTACTGCTAATATTCATATTTTTAGCTAGTTCACGCAGGGATAAGGAAGGATTTTGAAACCACTTTTCTTCCTGCATTCCTTTTTCTAAGATGTCTAATGCCATGTTGATTTCAGCATCTGGCATTAAGGCTTTAGCAGGGGTGTTTTGTATTTGTATGTCGTGATGAGGTGGCAACAGCCCTTCTCGGAAAACGGTCTCTACTAAATCCTGAAATCGCTTATGTTCACGCAAAGGGTGAAGCAGTGGAATATTCATAAAGTTTATGATTTGACCGGTGCGCATTTTGATGTTTTCTTCCAAAAAGTCCAAGGCCATTTCGTGTTTCCCCAAGTGGACCAACAAAAACAGTTGCCAGGGAAAAAGCGCTCCCCCAGAATCTTCTTTTATCATTGAGCCCACCCTGCTGATATCTACATTGACCTCATCTTCTGGATTTACCAATTGATATAAAACCCTGCATTCTTCCGGCCTCTCTGCCAGAGGGGTTTTATTTAAGAAGCCATTTAACTTCTCGTAATCTTTTGTAAGAATTAAGCACAGTTGTTTTAATGCAATGGGATGCGTAAAATCGGGGTTGATGCTCAATGAGGCCTCTATGCATTCTAAGGCTTTTGTATAGTCCTCTTTTAAGTAATGAATATTCGCTTTGGTGAAATAATGATTGGGAGACAGTGGATTTATTTTTAAAATATGGTCAGCATGCCATAGTGCTTTTTCGAAATTCCCTACTGCGGTATACAATTCGCATAAACCTTCTTCTGCCTCCGTATAGGATGGATTAATTTCTATTGCTTTTTGAAAGGTTTTATGACCATTGATGAAATCCCATTGACCCCAAAAAAGCAGTGTCGCTTTACCAAAATACCCTATGTAGGACTGTTTATCCAGTTTAAAACCTTTGCGGAGCTTCTCTTCTGACAAATGCAATAATGCGCTGTTGTTTCCCCAGGATCCGGACATGGCATAACAATATGCCAAACCAAAGTAGGGTAAAGCAAATGAAGGGTCTATTGCTACACATTGTTCATAGAGTTCTATCGCATTCCTGATTCCTTCGCCATCCCACATTAAATGCTGATAACGACCTTTCAGGTAAAGGTCATAGGCCGCCATATTTTGTGTTGGTGGCTCAATTAAATGTTCTTGAATATTGAGGTGGCCAAAATTTTCCCGGATCTGATCAGCAATGTGTAAGCTTATTTCATCTTGTATTGCGAATATATCCTCTAAATCCCGATCGAAATTCTTTGACCAGAAGTGAGATCCATCATTAGTACTGACCAACTGAGCTGTAATGCGAACCCTGTTTTTGGCTTTCCGGACGCTCCCCTCCAGAACTGTACTTACTCCTAACTGCTCACCAATGGTTCGGACGTCTATGTTTTTATTCTTAAATGCAAAAGAAGAGGTGCGGGCAATGACTTTCAAGCCCTTTACAGTGGTGAGGGCATTGATTATTTCTTCCGTAATGCCGTCACTGAAGTATTCGTTCTCCGGATCGGTGCTCATATTAACAAAAGGGAGAACCACAATGGATTTGTTGGATGATGATATGTGTAGATGATGACTCATTTTCTACTACACTTATCAGGGCTTCTATGAGCTAACATTGAATTTTTAATGATATTTCATTTAATTGGCTACAACGGTCTCAACTACGCGCAGTGTCCTGCAGGGCATGGCGTATAGGTCTTGTTGTACACAGCGTCTATTCTTCGTAAATATCATACTTTTTAGAGACAGATTTCATCAATTCTTCATTCGCAAAATCCTCTTCAGTCATTTTCGATAATTCTTCTAAAAGATATCAAACTGACCATTTTTAAATATGGTCAGCATTTTCCCCCCGTTCGTGCAGATGGCTTCGTGCCAAACATTCGCTGGAACCGTAATAGTATCCCCTTCCTTTAAAATTATGGTTTCATCATCAAAAACAAGCTCCATTTCACCCTCCAACATATAAAATACCTCCGTCATAATTTTATGATGATGCCGCTTCAGGTGAAATCCAGGCTTTAATGTGTCTTCGATTAAGCACAATTCGCCATTTGTATCTCTTGAGGATAGCTTTATAAAGCAGTGGTCCTGAGCGTAATTATAGTTTTCACCCTGGCCTTTTTTAATATACTGTTTCATCTTTATGGTATTTAATTGGCTACAAAGGTCTGCATATGGTCCATATCACAATAGGCATGGCATATAGCTGTTGTTGTCCTTTCGTTATTTTTCTAATTCTTTGTCAATCATTTCAACTACTTGACTTGCTCTCCTACTATTTCTTTCATATAAAGAATGAAACCAATCTTCAATTTTCATCTTCCTATGCACAAGCAAGTTTCTGAATTCCTGGTGATGGATTAAATTTTCCTCATCTACCGGTTTGGCATATCTGAAGGGCGAATATTCTTGCATTTCTTTTGTGTAGTATTCACTTAGTACCTGGTTGTCCAGTTGGTATTCCGCTTCTAAATAACCTTCCATATACTTGTATTGTACTTCGTATAAGTTGCTTATAGTGTTTCTCAGAGAATCATTAGATATTAGTTTAATTCCGGATAGTTTTAGGTTTTCATAGGCCACTTTAGTAGGAGAAAAGACCCCTTGAATTCGAATTTTTCCTAGATGTACGTTTAAAGAGTCATGGTAGGGTATTTTTCCATCTATAAAATCAATCACATTTTTGCAGGAGTTTGCCGCAGTACGATAGCCGTTTATGTCGGCTTGGAAATCCTCAATGTCCGCAAGCAAATTGGCCCTCAGCTCCATAAGTGTCGATTCTTCCAACTTACTCTGCTTCCTTTCCTCATTCCAATTGTTGATTTGTAATGCAATCAAAATTCCTAAAACCACAAGTACAATTTCCCCAATGGCGTATTTTAGGTATTTCCCAGTTTTGTTTTTGTTCATGAGGTCATAGCGTATTTTTCTGAAGAATTTTATCATAGCTTTTGGAATAATCATCATGAAGCACAACAGCCAGGTTATGACTAGTTTGGTGGTTTAGATCATAACCCTGCCAATACACACCAAACTGAAAATCCGCGAAGATTTTCAAAAGGAGGCAGGCGCAAGCCATTCCTTATAGCCCATGTTGTGCAGTCGGTTTTAATTTCAGTCCTATTATTTAACACCTAAATATTTACGCCAAAGAGATAGCCCACCAACGCGGAAAGTCCCATAGCAATGGTTCCCCAAACAGTAATTCTGACTATTGCCTTCTTTACATTAGAGCCTCCGGTTTTAGCAGACATGGCTCCTAAAATCATTAAGAAAATGATCGTTGCGCCATACAGCCAATATTCCATTTCCTTTATTGGGACAAATAGAATCATTAAAAGAGGCAAAACACCACCAACTAAAAAGGCAGCGCCCGATGCCAGTGCAGCCTGAAGAGGGTTCGCCTTGCTGATCTCATTAATTCCCAGTTCATCTCTTATGTGTGCACCTAAAGCATCTGCTTCG
>Ga0102929_1001753_pt1 | contig 12924 bp, 9 predicted proteins | sample SalPonR1_B_D2_MG_FD_78510 | JGI IMG/M metagenome (GOLD analysis project Ga0102929, IMG submission 78510) | Salt pond soil microbial communities from South San Francisco under conditions of wetland restoration - Salt Pond MetaG R1_B_D2_MG | ecosystem: Environmental > Aquatic > Marine > Intertidal... | reverse complement strand
TAATGCACCGCGCCGTCGCACAGCAGCGGCTCGTCATGCAGGCTGGGCGATACATCGTTGTCGCCGGGCAGGTCCTCGGCCGTCAGTACCGCGATGACACCGGGGGCGGCGCGCACCTGCCCAAGGTCCATCGCGTTGACGCGACCGCGGGCGATGGTGCTCAGCCCGAAGGCCAGATGCACGGTGTTGGCGGGCACGGGAATGTCGTCGACGTAGCGCGCCTGGCCGGTGACATGCAGCGCGGCGGCGTCATGCGGGGTAGGGGTGTGCACGCTCATGCCGTGACCTCCAGCACATGGGTGGCCCGCCCTGACAGGTCATCGAAATAGCGGGTCAGCAGGCCCTGCGCGACCTGCAGCCGGTAGGCGGACGAGGCACGCATGTCGCTGAGTGGCTGGAAGTCCTCGGCCAATTTCACGGCGGCGGCGGCAATGGTCTCGGCCTGCCAGGGTCGGTTTACCAGTGCGGCCTCGGTTGCGGCAGCTCGTTTCGGAATGCCGGCCATGCCGCCAAAGGCGATGCGGGCCTCCGCGACGGTGCCGGCGGTGACGGTGACGTTAAAACACCCGCACAGCGCCGAGATGTCCTGGTCGAAGCGTTTGGAAATCTTGTAGCAGCGCAAAGCAGGCGCGGACTTGGGCAGGGTGACGGCCTCGACGAATTCGCCCGGCTGTCGGTCCTGTTGGCCGTAATCGAGGAAGAACTCCTCGATCGGCATCTCGCGGCGGGTATCGCCGTGGCGCAGATGCAGCGTCGCGCCGAGCGCGATCAGCGCCGGAGGATTGTCCCCGATTGGCGAGCCATTGGCGATATTGCCGCCCATGGTGGCCGCATTGCGCACCTGGTCCGAGCCGTAGCGGCGCACAAGCTCGGCGTAGGAGGGATGCAGAGGCCGCAGGGCGTGCAGCACGTCGGTCATGGTGGCGGCGGCCCCGATGCGCAGCGTCTCGCCCAGGTCGGTGATGCCGCGCAGGTCGTCACAGCGGTTCAGAAAGGCCACCGGGTCAAGATCACGCAGGTCCTTCGTGACCCACAGCCCGACATCAGTTGCGCCGGCGATCAGCGTCGCCTCGGGGTGCGCGGCATACCACTCGGCCAGGGCGTCGCCCGTTTCGGGCAGGAAGGGGCTGTTTTCGTCGGCCCCAAGATGCGTGATACCGTCCGGCCCGGCCCGGTCGCGGGCCAGGTGAGGCGGCACCGGGGCATCTTCCGCGGCTCGCGCGGCGCGGATGATCGGGGCATAGCCGGTGCAGCGGCACAGGTTTCCCGCCAGAGCGTCGTCATGATCCGTCCGTCCCGAGGCATGGGCCGTGGCCATGGCGACGACGAACCCCGGTGTGCAGAACCCGCATTGCGAGCCGTGCTGGGCCACCATTTCCCGCTGAACCGGGTGCAGGCTGCCATCGGGGGCGGCCAGCCCCTCGACCGTGCGCACGGACTTGCCGTGAAGTTGCGGCAGGAACAGGATGCAGGCATTGAGAGCGCGGTGGCCGCGCTCGTCCTTGACCATGACGGTGCAGGCGCCGCAATCGCCCTCGTTGCACCCCTCCTTTGTGCCGGTGAGGCCGCGGTTCTCGCGCAGCCAGTCCAGAAGCGTACCCGTTGCCGGGGCCTCTGTTTGCACGGTCTCTCCGTTCAGAAGAAACGTGATCATCATCTGGTTGACCCGCCGCGGTACTTTCTTGTTGTCGGGTTGTTCCGGTGCTCCGTCGATGCGGCGTAGACAGGCACCCCCGTTCCCGGAAGTTCGATCATGAAAACCGTTGGCACGGCGCTTTGACAAGCCTTTTCGCGGCCGAAAGGACTGTTCGGGGAAATTTGAAACTGCATCGTGGTCAAAAAGAAGGCAGCACGGTCGCCAAAGGGGCGGGAGGCGCAACATTGCCGCCCGGATCAGCCCTTCGCCCTCGGGGCGAGGGCGGCGGCCAACGCGCCGTCCCGGTCCATGTGGCTTTCCCAGATGCGACGCTGCCATACCAGCCAACCTTGGACCTGTGTCAGCGGCCCCTCCTCGATATGGCAGGTGCGAACCCGGCCCTTCTTGACCGAACGCACAAGGCCACTGCGTTCCAACACCTTGAGATGCCGCATGAATGTGGGCAGGGCGATGGCATGTGGCTCGGCCAATTCGGAGACGGTGGCCGGGCCACTGGCAAGGCGCTCGATCACGGCGCGGCGCGTCGGGTCCGCGAGGGCGGCGAAAGTCGTGTCCAATTCGTTAGCCATTTGGCTAAGTTATTTCGTCTGCTGGGGCCGTTCAAGACAGTGCGTCATTCGGCAAAGTATTTTGCCGCTTCAAATGCCACGCTCGATCTTCACCCCGCCGCGCCGGGCGCCTAACGTGGTGCTCATGAGCAGTCCCCGATTCATCCATTTGCGCACCCATACCGAATACTCCCTGCTGGAAGGCGCGGTCCCGGTGAAGAAACTGCCCGGCATGGCGGCCGAGGCCGGCATGCCCGCCGTGGCGGTCACCGATACGGACAACTTGTTCTGCGCGCTGGAATTCTCAGAAACCGCCGCAAAGGCGGGAATCCAGCCCATCATCGGCTGCCAGGTCGATCTGCGCTACATGAACCCCGAGCCGGGCAAACGCGCCGAGCCGCCCGCGCCGCTGGTTCTGCTGGCGCAGTCCGAGCGCGGCTATGCGCACCTGATGAAACTCAACACCTGTCTCTACCTGCGCGGCGACGGGGCGCTGGCCCATGTCACGCTGGATGAACTGGCCGCTCATTGCGAGGATGTCATCTGCCTGTCGGGCGGGCCGGACGGGCCGGTGGGGCGGTTGCTACGGTCGGGCCAAAGACCGGTGGCCGAGGCGCTGATGACCCGCCTGGCCGGGATCTTCGGTGACAGGTTCTACGTGGAATTGCAGCGCCACCCGGGTGAGGACGGCTTGCCCGAGGCCGAACGGCTATCCGAGCGCGGCCATGTCGAAATGGCCTATGCCATGGGGCTGCCGCTGGTGGCCACCAATGATGTCTATTTCCCGAAAACGGAGATCTACGAGGCCCACGATGCGTTGATCTGCATCGCCGAGGGCGCCTACGTGGACCAGAACGAACCGCGCCGCCGCCTGACGTCCCAGCACTACTTCAAGACGCAGGACGAAATGGCGGCGCTGTTCGCGGACCTGCCCGAGGCACTGGAAAACACCGTCGAGATCGCGCGGCGCTGTGCCTTTCGCGCCCATACGCGCGACCCGATCCTGCCACGATTCGCTGACGACGAGGTGCAGGAGTTGCGCCGCCAGGCCAACGAGGGGCTGCAGGCGCGGCTGGCCGTCATCCCCCATGCGGCCGGCGTCGAAGACTACCAGAAGCGGCTCGATTTCGAACTGGATATCATCGAAGGAATGGGCTTTCCCGGATATTTCCTGATCGTGGCCGATTTCATCAAGTGGTCAAAGGAACAGAACATCCCCGTCGGGCCGGGGCGCGGCTCGGGAGCGGGCAGCCTCGTGGCCTATGCGCTGACGATCACCGACCTGGACCCGCTGCGCTATTCGCTGTTGTTCGAACGCTTCCTGAACCCCGAACGCGTCTCGATGCCGGACTTCGACATCGACTTCTGCATGGACCGGCGCGAGGAAACGATCCGCTACGTGCAAGAGAAATACGGCCGCGACAAGGTGGGCCAGATCATCACCTTCGGTGCGCTTCTGTCCAAGGCGGCCGTGCGCGACGTGGGCCGCGTGTTGCAGATGCCCTATGGGCAGGTGGACAAGCTGTCGAAGATGATTCCGGTTGAAGGGGTCAAGCCCGTCAGTATCGAGAAGGCCCTCGCGGACGAGCCGCGCCTGCGCGAGGCCGCCAAGGAAGAAGAGGTCGTGGGCCGGCTGCTGACCTATGGCCAGCAGGTCGAGGGGCTTTTGCGCAATGCCTCGACCCATGCCGCCGGGGTTGTCATTGGCGACCGCCCGCTGGACGAGTTGGTGCCGCTCTACCAGGACCCCCGATCCGACATGCCCGCGACCCAGTTCAACATGAAATGGGTGGAACAGGCCGGCTTGGTCAAGTTCGACTTCCTGGGTCTTAAGACGCTGACGGTGATCCAGAACGCGGTGGACCTGATCCTGAAATCGGGCCGTCCGCTGCACCAGGCCGCCGACGGCACCCAGCTTTACGACCCCGAACCGGGGACCGAGAACCAGATCAACGCGATCCCGCTGGAGGACGAGGCGAGCTACGCGCTCTACGCCGCTGCAAAGACCGTGGCCGTGTTCCAGGTGGAAAGCACGGGCATGATGGACGCGCTGCGGCGCATGAAGCCGGACTGCATCGAGGACATCATCGCGCTGGTCGCGCTCTACCGACCCGGGCCGATGGAGAACATCCCCAAGTTCTGCGAGGTCAAGAACGGCCAATCCGAGCGCGATTACCTGCACCCCTCGATCGACCATATCCTGGACGAAACCCAGGGCATCATCGTCTACCAGGAGCAGGTGATGCAGATCGCGCAGGAAATGGCGGGCTATTCCCTTGGCGGCGCCGACCTGCTGCGCCGTGCAATGGGCAAGAAGATCCAGGAGGCCATGGATGCCGAACGCCCCAAGTTCATCGAGGGGGCCAAGGCAAACGGCGTGGACGAGACCAAGGCGGTGGAGGTGTGGAACCTTCTCGACAAGTTCGCCAATTACGGCTTCAACAAGTCGCACGCCGCCGCCTATGCCGTGGTCAGCTACCAGACGGCCTGGCTCAAGGCGAACCACCCCGTGGAATTCATGGCCGGGGTGATGAACTGCGACATCCACCTGACCGACAAGCTGGGCGTCTATTTCCAGGAGGTGAAGAAGGGCCTCGGCCTGCCCTGGGCGCCGCCCTGCGTGAACCGCTCTCAGGCCATGTTCGACGTGCAGGATGGCACGCTGATCTACGGGTTGGGGGCGCTCAAGAACGTGGGCGTCGAGGCGATGAGGCTGATCGTCGCGGGGCGTCAGGAGGGCGGGCAAGACAGGCCCTTTGCCACGCTTTTCGATTTCGCGCGCCGGGTGGATCTCAAGCGCATCGGCAAACGGCCACTGGAGATGCTTGCGCGCTCTGGCGCTTTCGACGTGCTTGACCCGAACCGACATCGGGTTTTGGAAAGCCTTGAGCCGCTCATGGGCTATTCTGCGGCCGTCCAGGATCAGAAATCGTCAAGCCAGGTGTCGCTTTTCGGAGAGGCGGGCGACGACCTGCCCGAACCGCGCCTGTCGGCCGTGCAGGATTGGCTGCCCGCCGAACGGCTGGCCGAGGAATTCAAGGCGGTGGGGTTTTACCTGTCGGGCCATCCGTTGGACGATTACATGCCGGCCCTGCGCCGACAGAAGGTCATGACCCTCGACGAGGTCACCGACCGGGCCGAGCGTGGACCGCATGTCGCGAAAATGGCCGGCACCGTTTCGGCCAAGCAGGAACGCAAGTCGGCGCGTGGCAACCGCTTTGCCTTCGTCCAATTGTCCGATCCGACGGGCAGCTACGAGGTCACGATGTTCTCGGACACGCTGGAGGTCGCGCGCGACCATCTGGAAACCGGCGCGCAGGTCGTCATCACCGTCGAGGCCACGCTGGAGGCCGACCAGTTGAAGCTGCTGGGCCGCACCGTTGCGCCCATAGACACGGCGGTGGCGGATGCGGGGGCGACGGGCCTGCGTGTCTTCCTGGCCGAGGAGGAGCCGCTGGGTACCATCGCCACGATTCTTGAGGATGCGAAGTCCGGCGGGGCGCGGGGGGCGCGGGGTCCGATTACCTTCACGGTCGACACCCGCAGCGCGGCCGGCGAGGTCGACATCGATCTGCCTGGCGATTTTCCGGTCAATCCGCAGATCAAGGGCGCGCTGCGCTCGCTGCCCGGCGTGATCGAGGTGCAGGAGGTCTGAGGACCTACCAGTGCGGCGGTTTCTGGTCGGCCAGCGGCACGCCCGCGCCACTATCGTAGTCGCGCTGGGCCTCGCGGTCCATCAACAGGGCGACCCGGCGGGTCAGCTTGTCGATCTCGCCCTCTTGCCGGGCGATGACGTCTGACAGGTCATCCACCGTGCGCATCAGGTGGGCGACCTTCTCTTCAAGGGCGGTGCGGTCTTCCATGCGCGTGACATAAGGGTGAAACCGGCGTCTTGCCAAGGGGCGATACGTTGCGCCCCGGCGCGGGCCGGGTTAAACGCGCGACGACACGTGACCCGCGCAAGGATCCCGACATGGCCAAGCAGAAGAAAGCCCAGCGCCCCAAGGCGGTGACGCCCAAGGGGTTCCGCGACTATTTCGGCGCCGAGGTCGAGGGCCGCGCCGAGATGCTGCGCAAGATCGCCGGGGTCTACCATCGCTACGGCTTCGAGGCGCTGGAAAGCAGCGCGGTCGAGACCGTCGAGGCGCTGGGCAAGTTCCTGCCTGACGTGGACCGTCCCAACGAAGGGGTCTTCGCCTGGCAGGAAGCGGATGTGCCCGGTGGTGGCGGCGGCGACTGGCTGGCGCTGCGCTATGACCTGACCGCGCCGCTGGCGCGCGTCTATGCCCAGCACCGCAACGAATTGCCGACCCCCTATCGCCGCTACGCCATGGGGCCGGTCTGGCGCAACGAGAAACCCGGCCCGGGCCGGTTCCGGCAGTTCTATCAATGCGATGCGGATACGGTCGGGTCCGGGTCCGTCGCCGCCGATGCCGAGATCTGCGCCATGCTCTGCGATACGCTGGAGGCCGTGGGCATCGAGCGCGGGGACTACGTGGTGCGGGTGAACAACCGCAAGGTGCTGGAAGGGATACTGGACCAGGTTTTCGGATTTGGCGAAGGATCCGAAGATGCGGAACTTGGCGCGGTCTATGATCGCGAGATGAACAAAGAGGCTATACTTCGCACCATCGACAAGTTTGACAAAGTTGGCGAGGTTGGGGTGCGCGAACTTTTGGGTAGAGGACGATTGGATGCCTCTGGCGCCTACATCGATGGTGTGGGCTTGGGGCCGCATCAGGTCGATTTGGTTATCGGTTTTCTGAATTCTCGAGGCCTCAGAAATCAAGCAACGATAGAGCAGCTTGACGAGTTGGTCGGCAATGCTCCGAAAGGATTGGACGGTGTGACTGAACTCCGCCAAATCGCTAACTTGATGCACGTGCAAGGGTATCATGAAGACCGCATCGTCATCGACCCCTCCGTTGTCCGGGGCCTCGGCTATTACACCGGCCCGGTGTTCGAGGCCGAGCTGACCTTCGAAATCACCGATGACAAGGGCCGCCCGCGCCAGTTCGGCAGCGTGGCAGGCGGTGGGCGCTATGACGACCTTGTCAAGCGTTTCACCGGGCAGGAAGTGCCGGCCACGGGGGTTTCCATCGGGGTTGACCGGCTGCTGGCCGCGCTGCACGCCAAGGGGCGGATGCAGTCCGAAACGACGGGACCGGTTGTCGTCACCGTCATGGACCGCGACCGCATGGCCGACTACCAGGAAATGGTGGCCGAGTTGCGCAACGCGGGCATCCGGGCCGAGGTCTACCTCGGCAATCCCAAGAATTTCGGCAACCAGCTGAAATACGCGGACAAACGCCAGTCCCCCGTCGCCATCATCGAAGGCGCGGACGAGAAGGCCAAGGGCCTCGTCCAGATCAAGGACCTGGTGCTCGGGGCCCGGATCGCCGAGACGGCCAGTGTCGAGGAATGGAAAGACCGACCCAGCCAGGCCGAGGTGCCGCGGGATCAGATGGTTGCGAAAGTGCAAGAGATCCTGAAGGGGCAGAGCCAGTGACACGCTCCGTCTACCGCGCCGAGGGCCGCGCCATCGGTGAGCGTTGCCTTGCCGCCCTGCGCGCAGCCGGGGCGGCGCCCGTTGACGCCGACATTCTGCAACCGGCCAGCGTTCTGCTGGACCTCTACGGTGAGGATATCCGGGGCCGCGCCTATGTCACCGCCGACCCGCTGCGCGGTGAACAGATGCTGCGCCCCGACTTCACCGTTCCCATCGTGCGCCGCCACATGGAAGACGGGGCAGAGCCTGCGCGCTACACCTACATGGGCGCGGTCTTTCGCCAGCAAGAGGTGGACGAGGCCCGTGCAACGGAATCGCTTCAGGTCGGTTACGAGCTGTTCGACCGCGACCGGCCCCGCGCCGATGCCGAGGTCTTTGCCACCATTGCGGGCCTGCTGGGCGATGCGCCGCTGCGCGCGGCGACGGGGGACATCGGCATCCTGCGCGCCGCCGTGCTGGGCCTGAACACCACCGACCGGCGCAAGGCCGCGCTGCTGCGTCATCTCTGGCGCCCGCGCAGGTTCCGGCAGTTGCTGGACCGGTTCGGTGGCCGCCGCCCGGTGCCGCCGGCCCGTGAAGCCCTGCTGGCGCAGGTTGATCCCGTGGCCGACTTGCCGCCCGTCATGGGGCTGCGCAGCGCGGAAGAAATCGCCTTTCGCTTGGAGGCCCTGCGCGAGGATGCAGCGGCCGACCCTATCTCGGTCACCGAACTGGAGCTGATCGACGCCCTGCTGGCGCTGTCGGAGACGAGTCCCAACGTGCTGGCCTACCTGCGCGACCTTTCCGTGGACATGCCCGCCATCGGTGCGGCGGTTGACGGGCTGTCGGCGCGGCTGGACGCGCTGGCCGCGCGGGGCGTGGATGTCGAAGCGCTGCCCTTCGAGGGCAGCTATGGCCGCACCTCGATGGAGTATTACGACGGTTTCGTTTTCGGGTTCTACGCGGAAAGCCGCCCGGACCTGCCGCCGGTGGCCACCGGCGGGCGGTATGACGCGCTGACCGCGGTGCTGGGTGGCGGCACAGGTGTTCCGGCGGTGGGCGGCGTGATCCGCCCCGAACTGCTGGCCGAACTGGAGGTCGGGGCATGACGCTGAAATTGGGCGTGCCGTCCAAGGGACGGCTGATGGAAAAGACCTTCGACTGGTTCGCCGACCGCGGCGTGACCCTGCGCAAGTCGGGGGATGAACGCGAGTACGCTGGCGCGGTCGAGGGGATCGAGGGTGTCGACCTGGTGCTGCTATCGGCTGGTGAGATCCCGCGCGACCTGGCCGCGGGCCGCATCCACCTTGGGGTTACAGGCTCTGACCTGGTGCGCGAGAAGCTTGCGGGCTGGGACAGCCGCGTGCGCGAACTGGCGCCGCTGGGATTCGGCGGGGCGGACCTGGTGATCGCCGTGCCACAGGCCTGGATCGACGTGGACACGCTCGATGACCTGGACGCGGTGGCGGCGGCCTTTCGCGCCGCCCACGGACACCGCTTGCGCATCGCCACGAAGTATCACCGGCTGGTGCGCGAGTTCCTGCGCCAGCACGGTGTTGCCGACTACCAGCTGGTCGACAGCCAGGGCGCGACCGAGGGCACCATCCGCAATGAAACCGCCGAGGCCATCGCCGATATCACCTCGACGGGCGAGACCCTTCGCGCCAACGGTCTGAAGATCCTGTCGGACGGGCTGATCCATTCCAGCCAGGCCACCCTGTTCCGAGGCCGCCGCGGCGGTTGGACCCCGGCACAACGCGCGACGTTGCAGGCGTTGGACGCGAAGCTGGGCCTTTAGCGCGGCCGGATTTTGCAGAAAATCCTGCGCTGCCTTCACAGTACCCCGATTTCGGCAAGCGCAGCGCTCAGCTCGGGGGGCAGGTCTTCTTCCTGCGCGCGGCCCTCGGGCAGGTCGCGGGGGGCGTCCTCGGGCTTGAGGTAGCGCCAGCCCTGGAAGGGGCGTTTGGGGACGGGCGTCACGCGGATGATCTGCGGGTCAAGCACGATGGCGCAGCGGCGGATGCCGTCGCCCCCCTGCACCTCGTCCAACCGCAAGATGCGCTGGCGGCACTGGATCAGCCGCTTGACAACCCAGTAGATCGACCCGCCCTGCAAAAGCTCGGCCTCGCGCTTGGGCCGCATCCGGGTGATGTGACACGGACATCCGTCCGCCGTCTGCGCGCGCTTTTGGGATTGCCACCGCGCCATGGCTTCGACAGTCTCGCTGCCCACTGACAATTTTTGCAGATGCAGTTTCGCGGTCACGTCGTCCACCCCAGATGTTCGCATGTTGTTCACATGGCGCTCTAGACTTGGTAAGGTAAGCGTCTTTCGTTGATTCTGCTACCCGATGTCCGCTTGTCCTTCGGAGGGACCATGACCCGTTTCACCGCGCCGATCGCTGAACAGATCTGGGATATGAAATACCGCCTGAAAGAGGCCGATGGCGCCCCCGTCGACGCCACGGTCGAGGACAGTTGGGACCGGGTCGCGCACGCCCTCGCCGCTGTCGAGGATGACCCGGAAGAGTGGGAGCCGAAATTCCGTGCCGCCCTCGATGATTTCCGGTTCCTGCCCGCCGGGCGCATAACCTCGGGGGCCGGGACGGACCGGAGCGTGACGTTGTTCAACTGTTTCGTCATGGGCACGATCCCGGACACCATGGCGGGCATCTTCGACAGCCTGAAGGAGGCCGCGCTGACCATGCAGCAGGGCGGCGGGATCGGCTATGACTTCAGCACGATCCGCCCGCGCGGCGCCCTCGTCAAGGGCGTGGCGGCGGATGCATCGGGGCCCTTGTCCTTCATGGATGTCTGGGATGCGATGTGCCGCACCATCATGTCCGCGGGCAGCCGCCGGGGCGCGATGATGGCGACCATGCGCTGTGACCACCCCGATATCGAGGATTTCATCACCGCCAAGTCCGACGCCGCTCGGCTGCGCATGTTCAACATGTCCGTCCTGGTGAGCGATGCCTTCATGGAGGCGGTCAAGGCCGGCCACGCCTGGGACCTGCTCTGGGATGGTGCCGTGGTGCGCACGGTCAAGGCGCGCGATCTCTGGGACAGGATCATGCAGTCGACCTATGACCAGGCCGAGCCTGGCGTGATCTTCATCGACCGCATCAACCAGATGAACAACCTGAATTATTGCGAGACCATCGCGGCCACGAACCCCTGCGGTGAACAGCCCCTGCCGCCCTATGGCGCCTGCCTGCTGGGCTCGATCAACCTGGCGCGGCTGGTGAACAGTGCTTTCGAGGAAGATGCCGGGATCGACGAGACCGAGCTTGACGACCTGGTTGCCACCTCTGTGCGCATGATGGACAACGTCGTCGACGCCAGCCGTTTCCCGCTTGAGGCCCAGGCGCGGGAGGCCGAGGCCAAGCGCCGGATCGGTCTCGGTGTCACGGGGCTGGCCGATGCGCTGCTGATGTGCGGTATGCGTTATGGTTCAGAGGAGGCGGCGCGTCAGACCGAACGCTGGTTGCACGCGATTGCGCGCGCCGCCTACCGGGCGTCGGTGCAATTGGCCAGGGAAAAGGGCCCCTTCCCGTTGTTCGATGCCCAAGGGTATCTTGCCAGCGGCGCGATGCAGCAGATGGACGCGGACGTGCGCGCCGAAATTGCCGAACACGGTATCCGCAATGCGCTGCTGACCTCGGTCGCGCCCACGGGGACGATCAGCCTCTACGCTGGCAATGTCTCTTCGGGGATCGAACCGGTCTTCGCCTACAGCTACACGCGAAAGGTGCTGCAAAAGGATGGCAGCCGGACCGAGGAAGAGGTGGTGGATTACGCGGTGCAGATGTATCGCGAGAAGTTCGGCGAGAAGGCCGATCTGCCCGATCATTTCGTCAACGCCCAGACGCTGGCGCCGATAGACCATGTACGCATGCAGGCGGCGGCGCAGAAATGGGTGGACAGTTCCATCTCCAAGACGATCAACGTCCCCGAGGATATTTCCTTCGATGATTTCAAGGACGTTTACATGCAGGCTTGGGATACGGGCTGCAAGGGCTGCACAACCTACCGGCCCAACGACGTGACGGGCAGCGTCCTTTCCGTGGGATCGTCGACCGGGGGAACCAAGGCAGAGGACGCCCCGGCCGACTCCCCGACCGAGACGCGGCCCGAGGTGCTGGACGATGCCAACGCGGGCGATGTGATCTACATGACCGAACCGTTGGACCGGCCCACCGAGCTTGAGGGCGCGACCTACAAGCTGAAATGGCCTGACAGCGAACATGCCATCTACATCACCATCAACGACATCGTGCATGGCGGCCAGCGGCGGCCCTTCGAGGTCTTCATCAATTCCAAGAACATGGAGCATTTCGCCTGGACCGTCGCGCTCACCCGGATGATCTCGGCGGTGTTCCGGCGCGGGGGGGACGTGTCCTTCGTCGTCGAGGAGTTGAAGGCCGTCTTCGATCCGCGCGGCGGCGCCTGGATGCGCGGCCGTTACGTGCCCTCGATCCTCGCGGCCATCGGGGGTGTGATCGAGACGCATATGATCTCGATCGGCTTCCTGGCGGGCGAGGGGCTGGGCCTGAAGGCGGACCCTCAGGCCGATGTTGTCAACATGAAGCCCAAGAGGGCCTGTTCGTCCTGCGGCAGCTACGACATGAGAATGATCGAGGGTTGCATGACCTGCGCCGCCTGCGGTTATTCCAAGTGCGGGTAGGTGTCATTGCGGGCGTATTTTTGTCGTTGCGGGCATAGTTATGCCAAATCGGCCGATTTTACTGCCACGCGTCGGCGAGAGTTTTGCCAGAGCCTTTAATGCTCTGTGAAGCTTAGACTTTTTAGAAGCAGATTTTGGCCTCTGAAATCTGGCCCTTCAGACTAAGATTGTGCGCCAACACCGGCACGTGTGCTCGGCGCGGCCCTCTTGATGAGGCCGCGCCGAGCAACCCCGTGCCGGCGGTAACGCGGACGCCGGAACCGAAAACATCTGACCGGAGCAGGGATCTTCTGACGCGGCCCATGGCGGGCCCGCGCATTCCACCAGGAAAAGTGATGATCCCATGAAACACATTCCCGATATCCGGGTCCTGCTCCGGCACATGAACAAGGCCAGCGATTTCATGCGCTGGCTGCGCGCGGAGGGTGATAGCCTTGTCGCCTCGGCTGAGCTGCTTGGCGGGCGAAAATGGGCAGCAAGCGCCCAAGCTGTCGTCGAGGCTGCGAAAGCTGGCAACGATCTGGCTGCCCGGCGTGGCGAGCTTC
>Ga0102929_1001748_pt1 | contig 12939 bp, 15 predicted proteins | sample SalPonR1_B_D2_MG_FD_78510 | JGI IMG/M metagenome (GOLD analysis project Ga0102929, IMG submission 78510) | Salt pond soil microbial communities from South San Francisco under conditions of wetland restoration - Salt Pond MetaG R1_B_D2_MG | ecosystem: Environmental > Aquatic > Marine > Intertidal... | reverse complement strand
CGGGCCATAGTGAAAGAAATAGATTCAGAAGCAGCTCCTGAACCAGAAGAGAAAGCGTTGCCCGATATACAGCAGGGATCCGCTTCCGGTATCGAAAATTCGGAAGTTGCTGCATCACTTAATTCCGACAGTGCCGGCAAAATCGCTAATCCGGGAGATATGGCCGGCGATTCGAAATCCGGCATCAGTTTTGAAAATGTAGATCCAAAGACAAATTTGGCCGGTTCTGAAGTTAGTAAAGATGCAGGAAATCCGGTTAATGAGAAGACTGTTACTAATCCTCCGGAAATAAAAGCGGAGGAAGTATCGCTTTCTAAAGGAGAGTCCGGACTTATACCAGATGAGAACGAAGCCAATAAGACTCAGAATTTGAAAACTGTTTCAGCCGAACAGGCTAAAGAGAAAGAAAATATAGTCCCCCGTTCGGTAAATGTAATTAATAATAAGGAAGGACTGGCCTTTAAGCACGCCTCCGGACAGGAAGGTACTTCTAAACCGGTTTTAACAGAAGCCGATCAAGAACCCCTCAATGAGCAGAAGAAACTCTTTAACGGGGTCTTCATGAACAAAAAGGTCGCTGATCCGCTTGAAAAGGGTGCGGAGATCAGCAGTGTCAAAGTGGAGCAGCTGCGTGAAGAGCGGTACAGAAAGCACTTTGCTTCTTTTGCCAATCACGGTGAAAGTTCAGAAGGCAGGATTGAATTAAGTTCGGCAGGCAGAGCTTCACTGACAAACAATGAAAATTTTAAAAGCGTGCCTCCAATTGGATTCCAAAATGCAGAGGGTACGGCGGTGTCGGATCAGCAGGCCGAGATGAACCAGCTTTTATGGAAGGATCACACGGCTGAAGTCTTTGAGAGCAGTGATAAAAAAGGATCGGAACAATACCTGAATTTTATGAGGCTTGGACAGATTCCGATTTCCAACCTGTCGGCGCGCAGAGACATGGTCTCCGGTTTTGCACAGGGGGTACTTAAAGCAGTAGGCGGCGGGAAGGCAACTTCCGAAACATGGCAAAAGCACAATTTTGTACTTGAGGATGGCAAAAACATAAACCTATCCGCCCGTCAGAACGATGGAGTTTTACAGTTAAAAATAGGTTCCTCACATAGCGAGCTGGGGCGCTTGCTGCAGCAGTATCAGCATGAGATCCGGCAACACCTCGAACAGGAGTGCGGTTTGGAAGTGGATCTGCAATTTGATCAACAACCGGACGATGAGATGTCCGGGTTTTTTGGTGAGTCTTCCTCTTCTTCTCAGCAAATTCGAAAGGGCCTTGCAGGGTCCGGTGACCAACAAAATTCAGAAAAATCAGCAAATCAGGTTCTCACAAAAACCGTCAGGAAATTTGGTTATAACCGGATGGAATGGACAGCATAACAGGATAAATAAATTATGGATATAAGCAATATAAATTCAATGACTTCTGCTGCGTTCAACCGGGGCGGAACAGATAAAACCGGAAAGAAGGACGACTTGGGGCAGCAGGAATTCCTGCAACTATTGGTTGCACAGATGCAGAATCAGGACCCCATAAATCCAATGGACGGGGCTAAATTTGCATCCCAGCTGGCACAGTTCAACTCAGTTGAGCAGCTGATCAATGTAAATAGCGGCCTGAAATCACTTCAGTCAACACAGGATATGATGAGTGCCAGCCTAACCAACTCAATGGCGGCCTCACTCACCGGTAAGCAGGTAAAAGCGCTAAGCAACCAGGTTTACTTGTCTTCGGGCGAAGATGCTTCTGTACAATTTAAATTGAACAACTCAGCTGACCGGGTAGAGATTGTAATCCGGGATGGCAGTGGAAGTGAAGTGCGCCGCGAATCACTGGGAGGAATGGCTTCGGGAGATAACGGATGGTTATGGGACGGCAGAAACGGTGCCGGACATCGTATGGCTGATGGGGAATATAGTGTGGAAATTCTTGCTTCAAACGGAGATTCAAAAGTAGATTCATTAGCCTATATAGAAGGAATGGCTAACAAGGTACGTTATTCGGGGAATGGTGTCTATCTATCTGTGAATAATGTACAGGTACCGATCGGGAATGTTGAAGAAGTAGGTACGGATATTTTTTAAAAACAATAAACAATAAACAATAATATGGGGTTTATCGAAGTGATAAACCCTGCAGCAATAAGCATGCTGTTATTTTAAAACCAGGAGTAAATTATGTCTTTGATAAGATCATTGAACTCAGGAGTAAGCGGTTTGAGAGCCTTTCAAACCAAAATGGATGTTATAGGCAATAACATTGCAAACGTGGATACTGCAGGGTTTAAATCCTCGCGAGTGTCCTTTGCCGAAATGATGAATGAACGCCTCGGGCGTTCAGGCGGGGGCGATTCAGCTCCGCAGCTTAATAATCAGGTCGGTCTTGGCGTACGAGTTGCGTCCATTGATCGCAACTTTAGTCAGGGAGCTATGCAGAGTACGGGCATAGGTACCGATTTAGCTATAGAGGGAGAAGGTTTCTTTATGGTTGATGACGGAGGCCAAAACCTGATGACACGTGCCGGGAACTTTGTATTTAATAAAAACGGGAACCTTGTGGATCAGGCCGGTCATTCGGTACAGGGTTACAATGCCGATCAATCAGGGAATATATTGGGAGGCGGCACAACCTCGGATATAAGAATTGATTTTGAGAACGCCCTTCCGCCCAAGCAGACCGAAAACGTGACCCTGGCGGGTAACCTGAACGCTAGTACCAGCAAGACAAAACTATTACAGGCTCAGAGTGGATTTACAACCGTTGGCGGCAGTGTGGCCACCCTGGGAACCAATATCAACGATCTCAACCAAACGATTACCGATCTGGCTGACGGGGACCAGATTACGTTTGATGTAGTTCTTAATGACGGGACTACACAAGCCATCACTCACACTTTTGATTCAACTACAGGCGGAACGATGGGGGATATGATCAATGACTTTAATACCCAGTTAACTGCAGGCGAAGGCCAGTTGGCACTGGTTGACGGCCTGATGGTTTTGCGCTCCGCAGAGATGGGTACCAGCGACCTAGGAATTAGTAATGTGTCGGTAACCGGTACAGGTTCCGTAAATTTCCCGGGTTTCCAGACAACACAGGATGGAGAAACCAATACTCAAACCATGAGTACTACGGTTTATGATGAACTTGGGCGCGCTCATTCATTGATGCTGGAGTTTACGCAGACTGATGTCAATGAATGGCAGTATAGCGCTAATTTTGTCGATGGACAGGAAATTACCAGCGGAGCGACCGGCACCGTCGAATTTGACGAGCTCGGACAGCTGACCTCCGGAAGTTCATTGGATATTACTTTCGAGCCCGGGAACGGTGCAAATGCTACCAGCTTTGAAGTTCAGCTGGGTAATTCCGCCCAGGGTACTCGTTTCACCCAGTATTCCGGTTCCAATTCTGCCAAAGTGATCAAGCAAGACGGCTATACGCTGGGAGAACTTGTTGACGTGAGTATAGACGGCGACGGACGGGTACAGGGTATCTACGATAACGGGAATAGCATGGTTCTTGCCCAGCTGGCACTGGCCAGGGTTCAAAACCAGAGCGGCATGGAGATGGTCGGCTCCGGTCTCTTCAGGGCAACTTCAGCCGCCGGAGAAGTCTTCGTTGATACAGCCGGAAATTTTGCCGAAACGAGTATCAATTCGGGATCTCTTGAGGGATCGAATGTGGATCTTGCCAAAGAGTTCACGGAAATGATTACCTCGCAGCGTGCTTATCAATCGAATGCAAGAGTGATCAGTACCTCCGATGAAATGCTGATGGAAGCTGTAAACCTGAAGAGGTAAACTCTAAGTACTTTACCTGGTACGTCTCCTTAACGCTTCGTTCTGTACGACACCTATTCGGGTCGTTCCAGGGCGAAGCGTTTTCTTTAGCAAGTAATTTTACTGCTGTAACGGTTACTGAAATCCACCGATTAGGTTCCGACCGCATACTCAAAAATTATCCGGTATTAAGTTTTTTTCTTATGCGCCGATAATGGAAATATGTTAGACCGTTCAACTGTTATAGGATTTATTCTTGGCTTTGCCCTGATTATCGGAGCTATTGTTACACAGGGCAATCTGCTGGTGTTTGCCAGCTTTTCATCCATCCTGATTGTGGTGGGAGGAATTATTGCTGCGACTATGATCAACTACAGCTTTGACAATATTAAAGACAGTTTCAGCACGATTGCAAGCTTAATGAGCGTGAAATCGATAGATCTCCGTACCGATATGGAAGTGATGAGCATGTTTGCGCGGCGAGTTAGAATGGACGGCTTGCTTGTACTTGATGAAGATATCAGGCACCTGAGAGATGAATATTTGAAAAACGGGCTTCAGCTGGCTGTAGATGGGTTCAAGAGAGAGAGTTTGGAAAGTATTCTCAACGATGAAATTAAAAGTCGGGAGCGCCAGGTAGATATATCTATCCAGGTTTTGAACTCTATGGCGGCCTACGGACCTGCTTTCGGGATGATCGGTACCGTGATTGGGATGGTATTGATGCTGCAGAATATCTCGGATCCTGAGTCCTTAGGTGCCGGGCTCTCTGTTGCGCTTTTGACCACACTGTACGGTACTGTTATTTCAAACATGATATTAGGTCCGCTTGCGGGAAAGCTGGAATTTTTAAGTGAGATAGATATCAACAGAAAAGAGATGTTTCGTGTGGGTATTCTCTCCATAGTGGAAGGGGAAAACCCCCGGATTATGAGTAAAAAAATGCTCATTTATGTGGATCCGCATAGCCGGTCGGAATATATCAAGCACCATGAAGAACTAAGTTTAAGCAAGGAACGAGACGAAAAATTTTATCAACTCTGGATTGAACAACAGGATAAAGAATGGGAAAATCTGAAGGAAATTCTGAAACCTGGCTAGTAACCTACAGCGACCTGGTTACTCTTTTGCTGGTGTTTTTTGTGTTGCTTTATACGCTGACACCGGGTGTGGATCAGTCTACCTTCGATAATTTTATTTCCTATTTCCAGAACTCCATGAGCATACTCAATCAAAGTGCTATAACAAGCCAGGAATTGAGCTCTCAAGCGGATCCCATTGAGAAATGGGAAGCTATGGAGGCATTCCTGAAAGAACATGGTTTATCATCGGAAGTTGAAATAGAGAAAATACCAGGCGGCGTAAAGGTGACGCTCAGTGATTCGCTGACTTTTGAAAGCGGCTCTTCGCGGCTGCTTCCGGCAGCACAGGTAGTACTGGAAGAGGTAGCCAAGGTTTTTGACGATGCCATCCGGGAAACCGAGGTGCTTGGACATACCGATAACGTACCCATCGGGCAGGGTTCATATTATCCCACGAATTGGCACTTGGGAGCTGCGCGCGCTGTATCGGTAGTTCAGTTTATTCAACAGCGAGTAGTACTCGATCCGCAGCGTTTTAAAGCAAGCAGCTTTGGTGAGTATAAACCTATTGCAACTAATTTATCCGTGCAGGGGAGACGTCAAAACAGGAGGGTGGAAATATTTGTGCGTTATTCTACTCCCAGGGTTTTTTTTAACGAGACTGTACCTGCCAGAAAGCATGAACCGGAATCTATTAATTAGAAGAATATTTCACTATGTCGGAAGAGCAAAATATTTCAGAAGAAATTGAGAAGAACCCTGTAAAAGGCAAGCAGAAAAGAAGCAGGAAGAAGTCAAAATTTCTAACGATCGGAAAATATTTCCTGATTCTTGCACTGATCGGTGGACAGGCTTACCTGTCATATGCGATTGTAGATAATAATTATGAACAGGTATACAGTTTTTTAAACAAGCCTGCAGCTGATGATATAGGCATTTACCAGATTGAAGAGTTGATTGTGAATCCTGCTGAAACGAACGGAAAGCGCTACCTATTGGTGGAAATAAGCCTTGAATTAAGGCAGAAGGATCATATTAGCCTGCTTGAGAACAAGAAGATGGAAATAAAGCAGAATATCATTGAAGCCCTGTCAGACAGAACCATCGACGAGTTAATACATTCTGAAGGAAGGGAACTATTGCGCAGTGAGTTGTCCGGAATAATTAATGTTGCTATAGGGGTGCGTTCGGTACGCAATTTGTATTTCACTAAGTATGTAATGCAATGATTGTATTAACCGAACAGAAAATAATATGGAATCAAAGCGCCCGGCACCAAAGTCGGGAAAACTTAAATATGTAGAAGCGTACGATTTTAAGCATCCGAAGCTTTTCAGCAAGGAGATTATGCGAACTTTGCGATCGCTTCACGATGTGCTTGCCCGAAATCTCAGTCGTGTATTCAGCAGCGCTCTTCGTCACAAGGTAGACGTACACCTGCATAAAATTGATCAGCTATCTACAAGTGAATTTATCCATGAAGTTGAGAGCCCGAGTGTAATTTATCTGCTCTCCGTAAAAGAACTTGGCGGCGATGTCATTGCGGTAATGCCACCGGGTTTTTGTATTCACCTCATTGAACGCCAGAGTGGCGGACACGGCGATGACATTTCGGAAAGAAGAACTCTTACTACCATTGAAGAGAAGATCGTTTCCCGGATAATGAAAAATATCAACCGGGAAATAATTATCGCCTGGGAACCCTATATGGATTTCAATATAGATTCAACAACTTATGAGAGTAAGCCGGAGAATATTCATCTGGTATCGGTAGACCCCACCATCGTTGCTAAATTTTTAGTTGATCTCGGCCCGCAGAAGGTTGAAATACAGATTTCTTATCCCTACAGCCTTCTCAAAGAAGCCATGAACAACTCCATTCTGAAAGAAGGGAATCAATCGAGGACCGAAAAACTTTCGGAAACAGAACTGGAGTCCTATAAGCGCACCTTGCTAAAAGCAAATGTACGTCTTCAGCCTTTGCTGGGTACCGTTAAGCTGAGTGTCAATGATATTATCAATCTTAAGGAGGGGGATTCAATTCCTCTTAACCAGAGAACGGATAAACCCCTGGAAGTTAGGGTAAACGGTACGAAAAAGATGCTGGCATATCCCGGTGTGATGCAGGGACGAAGGGCTGTCAAAATTTTTGAATTGGTAGAAGAAATTAACGAACTCGAATTGGTATAACTATGGAAAACTGGAAAGAAAAACTACAGAACTGTCTGCCGGAAGTGGAAAAATTTTTAACCTCAGTACTTCTTGAAGAAACAAATATTGACATTGTCTTATCGGAAGACTTAGATAAAGAGGCTGCTTTTGAAGGAATGTTGGATACTGACATCTTTCTGTACACCAGGGATGAAAAATTTGATACAGATGTCATTATTGTTCTTGATAAAGTATGGTATGGTCTGCTTTCGAGCATCATGCTGGGTGTTGAGGAAAAATCCAATAATGAGATTACCCGTGACCTGCTCAAGAAGTTTGGGTTGCAGCTCTCTGAGATAGTAACCAAGAATGTTGAAATTAATGGCTTAAAGCCTAATCCGGCCGAGATACAGGTATTCACCCTTAAGCAGTTGGAAAAGCAGCTAACCCATACTGAATACTTTTTGACCAAGATGGAAATTGAGGGCTTGGCTGATGATAAAGTCCGAGCGTCTGTTCTTTTCGGAAATCCGGATGCAAAGATACAGGCTGAAAAACCGCCCTCGAAAGAAGAAGCGGATTCTGAAGGAAAGTTTGAACCGAAAAAACCGGCACCGGAAAAGAAAGAGCCTGTACCCGACCCGGCGCCTGAATCGAATGAAGAGTTTACCTCGGTAGATGCGGGGGAGATGGAAAAGATGGGATCCCGGGAAGAGGTGATTTCCGGCCGGTTCATTGAGTTTGAAGAATTCGATGAAGAAAACGGGGGGCATTCAAACGGAGACTCCCAGGGAATGGATATGCTGAAGGATGTGGAAATGGATGTATCGGTTGAACTGGGCCGGATTGAGCTGCCATTGGGTAAAGTTCTACAGCTGGTTAAGGGATCGGTTATCGAGCTCGAAAAACTAGCCGGTGAACCGGTGGATATCCTGGTAAACGGGCACTGCATAGCCCATGGCGAGGTTGTAGTAATCGATGAACACTTTGGGGTTCGAGTTTCCAACCTGGTAACTACGAAGAAAAGAATTGCCGGGCTTAACTGATGGATCTAAAAAAAAATTTGAATCTCTCATCAGCATCGGCTAATCCGCAGAAGGTATTGAAAATCGTTATTTCAGTTTCCATTGTCCTGCTGGTAATGTGGCTGTTTATGGTTTCCCGAATGGAATTCAGCAGTACTGCCGAAACCGGCAACCCTCTTACAAAGCAAAGGGTGGAAAGTATACGAGCTTCTGTGGAGGAACCCGGTACCGCAAAAGAAATTGCCTTACAAAATGAAGCTTCTTCGGGCATTTTTATGAATGCCTTTACCACTTTTCTGGTGCTGATTACCTTGCTTGGAGGAGTATGGCTGTGGACCCGCAAAAAAGCAAACTCAGGCCCGGTAAAGAGAAACAGGAATATAGGAGATCATATTCTGGGAGAAGGGGCGCAACTAAAGATTATTGAGATCAACGAAGAAATCTGGGTTCTCGGCGTAACATCAAGCACTGTCAATTTACTTCATACCTATCCGAAATCGGAATGGAAGGAGCAGGTACCGCAATCGGAAAATACGCCCGGCAGTGAGACCTTCCGCAAAATTTTCGGGAGTAAACTATGAGATCGTTCATTAACTCCCGCAAATCGATTTTAGCTAAATCGGGAATCCTGCTCACAGGATTTCTCTTTTTATTCCCTTCAATTTCGTCTGCATACTCCTACGGTATGCCGGTACTGATGCAGTCTATTCCACAGATTGACTTGTCGATAGGAGGCGGTGAGACCGAAGACCTCTCCCTGGCCATTCAGGCACTGATTTTTATTACGATTCTGACATTCGGGCCCGCTTTCATTACCATGATGACCAGTTTTACCCGTATAGTGGTGGTGTTTTTCTTTCTAAGAATGGGTCTCGGAACGCAGCAGTCTCCCCCTAACCAGGTATTGATAGGCTTAGCCCTGTTTTTAACCATCTTCATTATGATGCCCACTTTTGATGAGGTAAATGAAAAGGCAATACAGCCTTATGTGAATGAAGAAATGACCCAGATGGAGGCTTTAACCGAAGCGGCAATTCCTCTGAAAAAATTCATGATTAAACAAACCCGGGATCAGGATCTGCTCTTTTTTATGGACCTTGTTGAAGTGGAGTCTGCAGACAGTATAGAAAGCATACCCCTTTACGTTGTGGTACCGTCATATGTAATTAGCGAGCTGCGGATCGCTTTTCAAATCGGATTTATGATATACCTGCCATTTATGGTTATTGACCTGGTGGTATCCTCCATCCTGTTATCCATGGGTATCATCTTCCTGCCGCCGGTTATGGTATCCCTGCCATTTAAAATACTGGTGTTTGTATTAACTGACGGATGGTATTTGCTGGTGCAGTCTATGATTCAAAGTTTTAACTAAAAAATTGCGAAATGAATATTGAAACAAGTCTCTATTGGTTACAGGAAATGCTGGTGGCAGTGGTGGTTTTATCTGGTCCGGTACTGGCAGGAGCCCTCATCGTAGGCTTAAGTATCGCGATTTTTCAGGCAGCTACTTCTATTCAGGAGATGACGCTTAGCTACATACCCAAGATGGTGGTAGTGGTTATCATACTTTTTTTCACCTTCGGTTTTATGCTGAACTATGCCATCGATTTTATGCAGCGTATATTTGAGTTTATACCGCAGATTAGCCGCTAGTGAAGGAGTAATAAAATATTTATGGCCCTATTTACGGTTGAAAATATTCTATCTGCTTTTCTGATTTTTGTCAGGGTCAGCGGTATGATTATGACGGCGCCATTTTTCAGTTCAAAAACTTTTCCGGTACAGATCAAGTTATTTTTTGCCGTAGTAACCACTTTCCTTCTGTTTTCCGTAATTCCTTCAGAAAACGTGCTTACAAGCACCGCTGATTCCGGATTTCTTTTTATCGGTATCGCTATCATTCTCGAACTGTTGGTTGGGGTTGCTTTAGGTTTAGTAGGGCAGCTGATCTTTGCCGGACTTGAAATGGCGGGTAGCCTGATCAGTTTAAAAATCGGTCTTGGATTTGCCAACATTGTGGATTCGATGACCAAGCAGCAAAGCACTATCGTTAGCAGTCTGTTTGGTATGTTGGCTGTCCTCGTATTTTTATCGATCGACGGAGATAAAGTATATATCAAGTCACTGGTAAAGAGTTTTGAAGTCATCCCCGTAAACCAAGCCAAAATAGAGTTGGCCGGACCTTTTATGCTGGAAATTGCTACCTACCTGTTTATAATCGGAGTTCAGATTACCGCGCCTTTTATTTTGGTCCTCTTTCTTCTCGATCTTTCCTTCGCAATATTTGCCAGAATCATGCCCCAAGCCAATATCATGTTTATAGCACTGCCCGTTAAGCTGGGTATCGGTATTCTTTTATTGATTCTGGTTATCCCGTACCTGCCTGTCGCTTTCGAGGTGATGTTTCAGCGAATGTTTGATTTCCTGGACCGTTTGATAGTACTTATTTCCGGTTAATGCTTGAATGGCTCTATTGGAGAGGGCATTTAGACTGATTACTACTGACAACACAGGGATACCAGGGAAGATATATATTTTAGTTGGAATAATAAGCCACCTGCCGCCACAGCTAAAGGAAAGTAGGAAGATTACACCGTGAGATCTATCTGATTGCCCAATCCTTTATTTTTATCGTCCGATTGATGATTACCGGATATTTTTTTTGACTTTTTTTCCGGAGATGATTTTACCTGACCAGGTTTCTTATTCAAAGGAAAGGGCGGGCGATCTTCTGAATCTTTTTTCTTCTTACGTGATTGCTGCTCCGCATCCTGCTTTCTTTTAAGCAGTTTAGGTATTCGTGCAAGCCTTGCTATTTTGGTCACGAGAGTCATATGAGTACAGCATTATTCCGCTTGAAGGAGATTAAATGATACGGTTTACTTCTTTATCGGCTGTATCTGCACAAATCTAAATAATTTATTTCTTCTTTTTCTCAGAAGGGTGAACGTAAGTTCCCTGAAGCTCAGCTGAATGTTACAATCTCTTCGGTAGCTAATTCATGCTTTAACTGAAGCAACAGTTTGCCTACAATCTGGGAAATTCGCGCTTCTGTCAGCTCGAGCAGTAACGCAATTTCACTCATGGTCATATCTTCATAATAATAGAGCATAAGGATCAGGCGATTTCTTTCACTGAGCTCTCCGATTTTTTTCTTGAGTACCTCAGTCAGCTCCTTCTTTTCAAGATCTCTATCCGGTGTCTCAACATCTTTATCGGCATGGATCTCATAGAAAGAATTTGACTCCTCATCATTTATGCTGCTATCAAGTGACAGGGCATTTCGCTGCTGTACGTTTGAAAGTAACTGGCGATAATCGCTTAGGCTCATATCAAGCTCTTCGGCTATTTCTTCATCACCGGGTTCCCGTCCGAGTTCCTGGGATTTACGATTAATAATCTCTTTCACCATGCCATAATTTTTACGCTGCTGGCGGGGAAGCTGATCGATCTTTCGGAGGTAGTCTATGATGCTTCCGCGAATACGGTAATAAGCGAAGGTATTAAATTTAATATTGCGGCTGCAGTCGTAAGAGTCTAAAGCCTGTATCAGTCCGCTGATGCCGAAGCTTTCAAGATCCTCCCTTTGAGAAAGGGGCCGGTCGGGCCAGTTAATTTTACCGATAATACTCCGGATTAAGGGCATAGACCTGCTGATGATGGAGTTTCGCAATCCATCTCCGGGATTCTTACAATAATACTCTACTAACTCCTGAAGCGTTTTGTTACACATGATTAATTCTCATTTTTATGCTGAGTGTTATTGTTTTTTGCTACGGCAAGTGTCTCTGATTCTGAATTGCCTCTTACAACATTCAGAAAGAATATGGCCATGTAGACCAGTGTGAATAGAATTAAGAATACCAGGCAGCTGCGATAGAGCGAAACGTCGATTTCTGCACCCGATATCATCAGAAGCATAAAGCTTAAAAGCGATATAACAGTAATTAGTCGTATTAGCATAGCTTATTTCTTTTAGCGTACCGTAACAGAGGGCTGTTTCGATACATTACTTGCGTAACCAATTAAGTTTTGAGATATAAATTCCAAATCGTGAAAAATGGAGCTGTCAGGCTTTGCCCTTACCACCGGATTTTGCTGTTGAACGGCATCGCGAATTTCCTGGCTAGCCGGTATAAAACCGAGGTAGGGTATCTGTTTCTGCAGAAAGTAGTTCAAAATGGTATTGAATCGCTGATAGGTGCTGTCGGCAGTCTCCTCGTTTTCTGCAAAGTTCACAATACCCGCAAATGAATAAGCAGGATCTATATTATAGACATACTTACATAAGCGATAGACGTCAGAAATTGCTGTTGGTTCATCAACAAGGACGATAACTCCAAGATGGGCTTTGTCTAGGCCCCACAATGTCATCTCACCGGCGCCGGCAGGGGTATCAATGATGATAAAATCATGATTGTGTGAAAGGTAAAGCGTAAGCTGGTCGAGGGCGTCCATGAGTAATTCTCCGGGCACTTCATGTCCCGGTTCATCCGACCCGGTTATCAGGGTAAAACTGCCGCAATCCTGCATAAGATCTTCAAGGCGGCATTTCCCTTCAATCCAATGGCTCACACTGGCCACAACAGGCTCGTTGAGAAGGGTCGCACAGTTAGAAAGTCCTATGTCGGCGTCAATCAGCGCAACACGGTATCCCATCTTACCTAGCATTTCAGCCGTGTTTACGCTGGTCATACTTTTACCTACTCCGCCTTTACCGCTAATGACGGTAAATATAAATGGTTGTTCTATGTCTCGTTGGTTTATCATAATCTGTTATGTGTTTTGCAGTACTTGTTGTGCAAACCATTTGGGCTCAAATTTCTGCAGTCCTTCAGGAACGGAATTGCCTGTACTGATATACCTGGCACCGCAACCCATCTCTTTTAAAAATG
>Ga0102929_1001746_pt1 | contig 12942 bp, 10 predicted proteins | sample SalPonR1_B_D2_MG_FD_78510 | JGI IMG/M metagenome (GOLD analysis project Ga0102929, IMG submission 78510) | Salt pond soil microbial communities from South San Francisco under conditions of wetland restoration - Salt Pond MetaG R1_B_D2_MG | ecosystem: Environmental > Aquatic > Marine > Intertidal... | reverse complement strand
CCCCCGGCTCGGGCGGCCCGGCGCGGCCCGCGGCAATCATCCCGATCAGGGTGCGGGTGGAATATTGCATCGTGCCCACGAACACCGGCAACCCTCCTGCCCCCTGCGCGATCAGTGCCCCGTCGGCGGCGTCGTAGATTCCGTCGGAACGGTCGTTGGCCTCGGCGATCACGGGCGAGAAGGCAGCGCGGGAGAAGCTGAGATCCATCTCGTCGCAGACCTGCGCAAGACCGGCCTGGATGACGGAAAGAGTGATAGGATCAAGGCTCATGGTGCGTCTCCGATATGCACGATGATGTCGCCCTGCGGCGTCCCCTCGGCACGGTCACCGGGCGGAACCAGCAGCGTGGTGTCCATCTGTTCGATGATCGCCGGACCGTGCAGGTCGAAATCCAGCGGCAGGTGATCGCGCCAGTAGACGGGCGTGTCATACCAGCCATCTCCGAACCGCGCCCGCCGCCGGCCGGTCAGCGCCGCATCGAGGCTTGCCCCGCGGCCACCCGGATCAATCAGCGTCGAGAGGTCGAGCGGCGGGCGCGCCCCGATGACCGAGGTGTTGACGTTGACCACGATCGCACCGATCCCGTCGAGCGCCACGCGGAAGCGTTTCCAGTAGGCGGCCTCGAAAAGCGATTGCAGGGACGCGGCGTCCACGTCCGGGCGCTCCAGCTCGACGCGCAGCAGATGGGTCTGACCGGCATATTGCATATCGACGCTGTACAGATGCCGCTGCCCGACGATGCCAACCGTTGCGGCCGCGATCATGCGCTCGCCCTCAGCGGTCTGCTCGGCGAAGACTCGCGCCAGCGCGCCGGGTTCAAGCACCGAGAGCGGCGTCGTGACGGTGCGCACGAAATCATGTCGCAGATCGGCCACCACGCAGCCAAGCGCGTTGGTGATCCCCGGCCGCGCCGGCACCAGCACACGCGGCACCCCCAGTTCCCGCGCCAGCGCCGCGGCGTGCAGGGGGCCGGCACCACCGAAGGCGAACAGCGCGAAATCCCTGGGATCGGCCCCCAGCGACAACGAAACCATGCGGACCGCGCCCGCCATCGTGGTATCGGCCAGCCGGATGACCGCCTGTGCCGCCTCGCCCACGCTCACGCCCAGAGGACCGGCCAGACGCTCTTCGAAGACGCGCTCGACATCCGCAAGGTCAACACCGCCGCGCACCGCCAGCTTTCCGGGGTCCAGGCGCCCCAGTAGCAGGTTGGCGTCCGAAATCGTCGGATCTGTTCCGCCGCGCCCGTAACAGATCGGGCCCGGATCGGCGCCGGCGCTCTGCGGTCCGACCTCGAGCAGCCCGGCATCATTCACCCGCGCGATCGACCCGCCGCCGGCCCCCACGGTCCGCACATCCACCATCGGCACATGGATCGGCATGGCGTATTCGATCTCGATCTCGCTCGAAACCGCCGGCTCGGCCCCGCGCACCAGTGCCACATCCGTCGAGGTTCCGCCCATGTCATAGGTGATCAGATCGTCCAGCCCCGCCGCGCGGCCGGTATAGGCCGCCGCCATGACCCCCGACGCGGGCCCCGACATCACCGTCTTGGCCGCTTCCGATGTCACCAGCCGCGACGACACCATGCCGCCATTGCCGTTCATCACCAGCACGTCGCCGCGATAGCCGCCCTCGGCCAGTTCCCCGGTCAGACGTCGCAGATACCGCGAGAGGATCGGCTGGACCGCGGCATTCACCGCCGCCGTCACGCCACGTTCGAATTCGCGCGATTCCGACAGGATGGCATGGCCAGTGGTGATGTGATCGTTGGGCCAGAAGCCGGCCAGGAGCTCGGCGGCGCGGAGTTCATGGGCGGGGTTTGCATAAGCATGAAGGAAATGCACCACAACGGCCTCGCACCCCGCGTCCAGCAGGCGCCGGCCCGCCGCCGCCACCGCGCTCTCGTCCAGCGGCGTCACGACAATGCCGGCGGCATCCACACGTTCAGCCACTTCGAGGCGCAGGTCACGCGGTATGATCGGCGAAAACTCCCCGAACATGCCATAGGGTTGCGGACGGGTGCGCCGGCCGAGTTCAAGAATGTCGCGAAACCCGGCGGTGGTTATCAGGCCGGTGCGGCTGAGCTTGCGTTCGAGCACCGCGTTTGTCGTTGTGGTGGTGCCATGCACCACGAGGCCAAGCGCCTCCAGATCGGATCCGGCCGACCGCAGCGCGTCCATCACGCCGTAAGCCTGGTTTTCCCGGGTTGTGGGAACCTTGGCGAGGCGGACAGCTCCGCTTGCCGGGTCGAACTGCACCAGGTCGGTGAAGGTCCCCCCCACATCGATGCCCGCAACCAGCCCCGAAGCCATCTTCGTCATGCGTGCCCGTTCCTTTCCGCGTTGCAGGATCGAGACTTGGCGAGGCTCGCCCGAAAGTCAACGCGCCTTTGCCGTCGGCATCAGCGTCTCCGTCCCGGCGTTGATTTGCGTCAAGGCGATTGCCGTCCCACAGGTTTACCATCAATGTTCCATGCAGCGCCCGACGCGAGGAGGCCACCTTGACCAACCCCGATCATGAAGACCACAAGACCACGGTCATCGACATCCCGGAAGCGGTCGGCGTTTTCGACAGTGCCGAGGATCTTCAGGCGGCTCTCTACGATCTCAGGATGGTGGGAATTCACCATTCCGACATCAGCCTCCTTGCGGGCGAAAAGGCACTGGAGGAGAAATTGGGCAAGGCCTACTGGCGCTCTGCCGATCTCGAAGACGACCCGAACGCGCCACGGGCCCATTTCGTCTCTGAAGAAGCGGTCGGCGAACTCGAGGGCGCCATCGCCGGGGGGTTCTTCTTTCTGGGCTCATACATCGCGATGGCCGCGATGCTCACCCCGGCAAGCACGCTGGCCGCGTCGATTGCGGCCATTGCCATCGGCGGAAGCCCGGCGGCGGTCATCGGAACGCTTCTGGCGCGCCGCGTCGGACAGAGGCACAAGGAGTACTACACCAAGCAGATCGAGCATGGCGGAATCCTCCTGTGGGTCCGTGTCCGCGACCGGGAGCGCGAGGATCTCGCCGTCAAGATCATGAAGGGCCATTCGGGACGCGACGTTCACGTTCATTCATGGAGCGAATGATCACGAATGGACAGGCAAAGGGCCCCTGTCGCCGCGTGAACCCATCCCTCTGGCGCGCGCCCTGCCAAGAAAAGCCGGCGGTCGCGGGGCACGGGGCATCCGGCAAGACGCGGGAAATTCCGGTTTCGCCGGCGGTCAAAGCGCGTAATCTCGGACCATGTACCGAACGGGGAGGGGTTTAGTGCGCGCATCCATGATGATCACAGGGCTTGCCACGGCAGTTCCCGGGGCCGCAAATGCCCATGCGTCCGAACAGGGCTTCGTCCTGCTCCTGCCCACCGACATCTACATCACCGCTGGCGTGGCCAGCGTTGCGCTCACTGTTGTCCTGCTGGCATTCCTGCCAGGGCCCACGGCAGCGGCGCTGTTTCGGGCCCTGCCGCTGTGGTCCGCGAGGCGGGCCCGGTTGCGCCATGTCAGCAGCTGTGCGTCGGCGCTTCTCGTGCTGGCGCTGGTGGCGGCCGGGCTTTACGGATCACGCGATCCGCTGGTCAACCCGCTACCGCTCACGGTCTGGACGGTGTGGTGGATCGGGCTGGTCACGCTTCAAGGGCTGATCTTCGATCACTGGCGCTGGTCCAACCCCTGGACAGGGCCGGGCGTGGTGCTGTCGCGCATCACCGGAGAGCGCGCGCCGTTCCATTATCCACGGTGGCTGGGCCACGGGCCCGGGATCGCGGGCTTCATGGCTTTCGCGGCGTTCCTCATGGCCGATCCGGCCCCGACGGACCCGGCACGCCTTGCAACGGTCGTGGGGGGATACTGGCTTTTTTCTCTCGGCGGTCTGGCGCTTTTCGGCCCGCGTTGGCTGTTGCGGGCAGAGGCGCTGACAATGCTAATGCGGGCCTATCGGCGCATGGCCGTGATCGGGCGCACCAACGGACGGATCTCGGCGGGCCTTCCGGGCTGGCAGGTGCTGGCGGCCCCGCCTGTCACACCGGGACTGGCGCTGTTCGTCCTTCTCCTGCTCGGATCCGGCAGCTTCGACGGTCTGAACGAGACGTTCTGGTGGCTCGGGGTGCTGGGCCTCAACCCGTTGGAGTTCCCGGGGCGGTCGGCGGTCGTCGGACCGAATATCCTCGGGCTTGTCGCCGCCAACACGGCGCTGGTGGCGGTCTTTGCGCTGTCGATTGTCGCGGGCCTGCGCATCGCCGGTTCGCAGTTGGCGCTCGTGCCGGCGTTTGCCCTTTTCGCACCCTCCATCCTGCCGATCGCCCTGGGTTATCATATCGCGCATTACCTCACCGCAGCCCTGGTGGAGGGGCAATACGTCGCCGCCGCGCTCAACGATCCGCTCAACACCGGCGCCGATCTTCTGGGGATCGGGCATGTTCACGTGACCACGGGATTTCTCAACACGCCCGGGCCGGTGCGCGCGATCTGGCTGTCACAGGCGGGCGCGGTGGTGATCGGACACATCATCGCGATCCTGCTGGCACATGCTCTGGCCCTGCGCGCCTTCGGCAGCAACCTGCGCGCGGTCCTCAGCCAGGCGCCGCTGGCGGCATTCATGGTCGCCTATACGTTCTTCGGGCTATGGCTTCTGGCTTCGCCGCGCGGGCTGTGACACGCAAAAAACTGGACAAGCGGCGCCAGTCTCCGCACAGTTCCACGCAAGAGGGCTGTGCCAGGGCTCCGCCATTCGTTCAACATGGGAGAAATCCGTCATGACCGAGAATTCCAGCACCAAGACCACCACATCACGCCGCGGCGCGATCCGCACACTGGCCGGCGCCGCCGCCGGCGCGGCAACCATGCCCTTGTGGGCGCGCTACACCCATGCCCAGAGTGCCGAACCGATCCGCATCGGATTCCAAGTGCACCGCACCGGCATCGGTGCCGCCTACGGACGCTGGTACGACAGGACCACGCAGGCCGCCGTCGAACTGATCAACGAAGGCGGAGGCATCAACGGCCGCCCTGTCGAGATCGTGGCAGAGGATGATGGAACCGATCCCAAGCGCGGCGCCGAGGTGGTCGAGAAATTCGCCAATCAGCATGGCTGCGACATCGGCTTCGGAACCCTTTTCTCACATGTGGTGATCGGCTCCGCTCCGCGCGCCGGAGAGTTGAAACTGCCCTATTTCGTGGTGTCGGAAGGGCATCACGTGGCCTCGGGGATGCTCAACCGCTATACGCTGCAGCCGGGTATCACGGACGTGAAGAGCCAGGTCCAGGCGATGGCACCCTATGTCACTCGGAACCTGGGCAAGAAAGTCACGATGGTGTTTCCCGATTTCGCCTTCGGCCACGATCACCGTGATTTCTTCACCGAAGCGGTGAAACGCGAGGGCGGAGAGGTTCTGGCCCATATCGCCATCCCGCCGGCGGAAACATCCTTCACCAAGTACTTTCCGAAGATCCCGCGCGAGACCGAGGTGCTCTATCATGTCATGGTCGGGCCTGCCGTTCTGACCTTCGTGAAGGAGCTGGGCGAGTTCTTCGGGCCGCAACGCCCGGAAATGTTCGGCTTCATCGACAGCCTCGAAGCCGTGGCGATGGACAGCCCCGGCCTCGAATACCTGGATGGCACCTATTTCTGGGAAGGCATGCCGCGCCATGTGCAGGCGGACCAGTCGGACCATGACAAGTTCTACCGCGAAGCCGTCGGCGTGGACAATCGCGGCGCCTCGGTCAGCGATCCGACCGACATTTCAACATATGCGCACATGTTCGGCTGCTGGGAAACGCTTCACGTCGTCAAGGAAGCGATGGAAACCGCGGGCTATGCCGGACCTGGCGATCGTGCCGCGCTGGTCGAGGCCGTCGAGGCGATGACCGACATGCCCCACAGCCGCTCTCACCCGCAAGGGGCAAAGGTTTTCAATGGAAAAACCCACCAGGTCTTCGGGCACCAGTACATATCCAGGGTCGAGGATGGCAGATTGGTAAAAGTCCACACGACCTCGATCGAGGACACATTCTATCCCGACGAGGTGGATTACACCAAGCGAGCGCTCTGAATTGGGAACGGCACGGCAGACGCCCTCCGCACGGGACGACCAAACCGGTCTTTCGCGAAGAAACCGTTACGGAAAGTTTTGAAAACGCATGGATTTCGGGCCCTACATCCTTCTCGCCTCGCTGGAAGGGGCGGTGACGGCAGCGGTGCTTGCGCTGACGGCGGTCGGGCTGAGCCTTGTCTTCGGTGTCATGCGCGTGGTCAACATCGCGCATGGCGAGTTCTTCATGTTGGGCGCGGTGATTGCCTGGTGGGTCGCGCAATCCATGGGCGGGCATCCGGCGGTCGGATTCGCCGCCGCACTGGTGATCGCCCCGCTTGCCGTTGCCGCCATCGCCGTCGCCGCGGACATGACCATACTCAAACGTCTGGACTATGACCCGGAACGCACCATCGTCGCCACGATCGGGTTGCTTTACATAATCCAGCAGGTCACGCTGATGACATACGGCCCCGACGCACGCCCTGTGGAAGCACCATTCGACACACGTCTTGCGATACCATGGATCGAGCGCGGTGAGGGCGGCTGGCAACTCTACTGGCCCTGGGGCCTCGGGACCACCAGTTACAAGCTGGCGGTGATCGGCGCGGCGGTAGCGGTCCTGATCGGCGTGTGGCTTCTGATGTCGCGCACCCGCATCGGGCTGGTGATGCGTGCCACGCAGATGGACCGTGACATGGCGCTGGCCTTCGCCATCCCGGTGGAAAAGGTGTATGCCCTCGTATTCGGCCTCGGCGCGGGGCTCGCGGCCCTCGGGGCAGTACTGATCGTGCCCATACAGCAGGCGCATTACCTGATGGGGGCCGATCCGCTGCTGCTGAGTTTCATCGTGGTCATCATCGGTGGGCTGGGCAGCCTGCCGGGCACGGTGCTGGCGGCCGTGTTCATCGGGCTCAGCGACGGCATCATCTCGGTCTTCTTCTCGCCCACGCTGGCCAAGATCCTGGCGACGCTCCTGGTCGGGATGGTGCTGGTATTCCGCCCGCAAGGGCTGTTCGGATCACGCACGGCATGAGCGCCACACGCCGGTCCCTCGCCCTGCATGGCGGACTCATCGCGCTGCTCTTCGCGTTGCAGTTCGTGTTGCCGGATTACCACCACGGCAACCTCGCGCGGATCATGGTGCTGGCCAGCTACGCCGTGGGCTACAACATCCTTTTCGGCTATACCGGCCTTCTGAGCCTCGGGCACGCGTTGTTCTTCGCCGCGGGCATGTACGGCATGGGGCTGACCATCCAGCATCTGGGCTTCACCCCGGCCCCTGCACTGGTGGCCGGGCTCGTGACGGGGATCGTCGTGTCGGCGGGGCTGGCGCTGCTGGCGCTGCGCACCTCCGGCGTGGCCTTCATGATCGTGACGCTGATGTTCGCGCAGGCCGGATACCTGACGATCCTCTATTTCGGGGAATACACGCGCGGCGACGAGGGCTTCGTGATCCAGCAGGCCGAACGCGTTCTCTGGGGCATCGACCTGAGCGATCCTACCAACCGTTATTTCGCCGCGCTGATCCTGTTCGCCATCTGCCTCATGGCCTGTTTGCACCTGGTGCAACGCCCCTTCGGAAAGACGCTGGTGGCGATCCGGGAAAACGAGGAACGGGTGCGCATGCTCGGCTATGACACATTTGCGCACAAGCTCGGCGCGATGATCGTTTCGGGCACCATCTCGGCGACGGCCGGGGCGGTCTACGGGCTGCTCTTCGGCTACGTCGGAGCCAGTTTCGCAAGCGTGCAATACTCGATCTTTCCCCTGCTCTGGGTGCTTCTGGGCGGCGCCGGCACCGTGCTCGGGCCGTTCATCGGTACGCTTTTCATGTTCTACCTGATTGATTTCTCCTCCGGCATCACGACCGCCTACATGCTGATCGCCGGGGTGGCGCTGGTGGTTCTGACGCTGTTCGCGCCGCAGGGCCTGACCGGCGAACTGCGCCGCCGGCTGTGGAGGTGGCTGCCATGACGCTGCTGTCCACGCGGGGATTGTCAAAGCATTTTGCCGGGCTGCGCGCTGTCGAGAACGTGGATTTCGACCTGCCCGAAGGCGAAGTCCGTGCGCTCATCGGCCCCAACGGCGCGGGAAAGACCACGCTGGTAGGGATGATCTGCGGGCGGATCACGCCCTCGGCCGGGCGCATCGCCTTCGACCGGGCCGACATCACCGCATTGCCGGCCCACCGGCGCATCCGGCGTGGCATGGCCTACACGTTCCAGATCACCTCGGTCTTCGCGCGCCTGCCCGCCCGCGAGAACGTGGCGCTGGCCGCGCGCCGCCGCCTGCGCGGCGCCGAGGCCGACGCGGTCGTGCACGAGGCGCTTGACCGGGTCGGGTTGCTGGACCGGATCGACCAGGAGGCCGGCGATCTGAGCTACGGGCATCAGAGGTTGTTGGAAATCGCCATGGGGCTGGCGCAGGCCCCCCGTCTGCTGATCCTCGACGAGCCCACCCAGGGCCTTTCGGAAAGCGAGATCGCCGGGTTCACCGCGTTGCTGCGCGACCTGGCGGGGCGCACGACCGTGCTGCTGATCGAACACAACATGAGCGTGGTGATGGAAACCGCCGACCGCGTGACCGTGCTGGACTACGGCGCCGTGCTGGCCGAGGGCACACCGGCGGAAATTCACGAGAACGCAGCGGTGCAGGCCGCCTATCTGGGGACCGGCTGATGCTCGAGATCGACGCGATCGATGCCGGTTACGGGCGCGCGCAGGTGCTGCGGCAGCTTTCCCTGACGGTGCGCAGCGGCGAGATCCTGTGTCTGCTGGGGCGCAACGGCGCGGGCAAGACCACCACCATGAAGGCGGTCATGGGATTGTTGCCGCTGATGGGTGGCAAGGTGACACTGGACGGTACCGAAATCAGCAGCCTGCCCGCCCACGAGGTGCCGCGCGCCGGTATCGGCTATATTCCACAGGGCCGGCGCCTGTTTTCCGGGTTGACGGTGGCGCAGAACCTGGAAATCGGAATGCGCGCGCGGCGCAGCCCGCCGCAGACCCGCGAGGAGGTGCTGGAGCTTTTCCCGCGGCTGCGCGAACGGCTGGGTCAGCAGGCCAACACCCTGTCCGGTGGCGAACAGCAGATGCTCGCCACAGCCCGCGCGCTCTGTCTGCGGCCCAAGGCGCTGCTGCTCGACGAGCCGACGGAAGGCTTGCAACCCACGATGATCGAGGCGATCCGGCAAGTGATCGTGAAAATGCGCGAGACCGGCGTGGCAGTGCTTCTGGTCGAACAACGGGTCGATGCTGTCCTTTCGGTGGCCGACCGTGTCGCTTTCATCGAGAACGGACGCAATGGGGAAACCCTGCCCGCCGAGGCATTGCGGGCCGATCACAGCATCGTCGAACGTTATGTCGGGGTGTAACGCCCCGGACCCCGCGTGCGTCGTCCCGTTGGCGACCGCCTCGGAAGCGCCCCGGGCCATGCAGCGCGTGGCGTTTCGGCTCGGGAAGGAAACCGGACGGCGCGGGTTGTTGACAGTCATGCACGGGGTGCCGCACCATTCCCCGAAAGCCGGACCGGCCGGTTCCGTTCAGGGAGGATGACCTTGGCCGCATATCACCGGCCCGCCACGATCGAAGAGGCGCTTTCCTGCCTGGATTCTGATCCTGTAACGATCGCGGCAGGCTGCACAGATCTTCTCGCCGCGACCGGGAGCAGGGGGCTCTCCGGCAACGTTCTGGATATCACCGGCATCAAGGCGTTGCGCCATGTTCGCAAGGAAGCCGGGAACGTCTTGATCGGGGCCGCCGCCACCTGGTCGGACGTGATCGCCGCGGATCTGCCGCCCGCTTTCGACATGCTCAAGCAGGCGGCGCGCGAGGTCGGCTCGGTGCAGATACAGAACGCGGGCACCGTGGCCGGCAATATCTGCAACGCCTCGCCCGCAGCCGACGGCATGCCATGCCTGCTGGCGATGGATGCCGAGGTGGTGACGTGCTCGGCCGCGGGCGGCCGCGTGCTTGCACTGGCGGACTTCGTGACCGGCCCCCGCCGCACCGCACTGAGCCCCGGCGAACTGGTTACAGCCATCCGCATTCCCGCCACCGCGACCGGCGGGCGCAGCCGTTTCCTGAAGCTGGGCGCGCGCAGATATCTGGTGATTTCCATCGCCATGGTTGCGGCAAGGCTGGAAATCGTGGACGGCCGCGTGATCCACGCGGCCCTGTCTGTCGGAGCTTGCGGACCGGTCGCCACGCGTCTGGCGGCCCTGGAGGAGGCGCTGGAAGGTCAGCCCGCCGATGCCCGCCTTGCAGCGCGGGTGACCTCCGATCTGGTGGCGCCTGACCTGTCGCCGATCGCCGATATCCGCGCCGATGCCCCCTACCGCCTCGAAGCCGCGACCGAGTTGCTGCGCCGTGCGCTTACCGGACTTTTGGCACTGGACGCGGAGGCGGCGGCATGAACAAGGCGCTGGACACCCTGACCCTCACCGTGAACGGCACGTCCCGCAGCCTGCCGGCCGCACCGGGGCGGCGCCTTTCGGAAGTGCTGCGCGAGGATCTGGCGCTCAGGGGCACCAAGGTTGGCTGCGATGCGGGCGATTGCGGGGCTTGCACCGTGCTGCTAGACGGCGCGCCGGTTTGCGCCTGCCTGACTCCGGCGGCTCAGGTCGCCGGGCGTGCAGTGACCACGGTCGAGGGGCTTGCGGATGGTGCGCTCGGGGCTGCATTCCTGCGTCACGGCGCCGCGCAATGTGGAATCTGCACACCGGGGATGCTGATGGCCGCCGCAGCGCTTCTGGCACGCAACCCTGCCCCGGACCGGGCGGAAACCGAAGAGGCGCTCGGCGGGGTTCTGTGCAGGTGCACCGGGTATGCAGGCATAATAGAGGCTGTGCTTGACGCGGCACCGGGCCCTGCCACGGACCCGCCGGCCGCCGGCCATGCCGTGGGCGCCTGTATCGAACGCATCGACGGCGGCCCGAAAGTAGCCGGCACCGAAAGATTCGGGGCCGATCATGCCCCCGACGGCACGCTCCTGGTGCGGGCGCTCCGCGCCCCCTCGGCACCGGCCGCGTTCACGTTCGGGGATATTTCCCGCTGGTGCGCTGCGCAGGCCGGGCCGGTTCACGTCTTTACCGCCTCCGACATCCCCGGCGAAAACCGCTACGGCGTGATCCCGCCTTTCGCAGATCAGCCCGCTTTGGCCGAAACCCATGTACGCCTGCGCGGTGAGGCGGTCGCGCTGATCGCCGGGGAGGCGGCAATCGTCGAAGCGCTGGATCTGTCCACTTTCCCGATCTCCTGGAGCGATATGGACGGCAAGGCGCCGGTGCATGCCGACCGTCCCGACGACATACTGATCACCGGCCGCGTGTCACGCGGCGATGCCACCACCGCGATTGCCGGGTCCGCACGGGTTGCGGAGGCGACGATGCGGACCCCTTATATCGAGCACGCCTATATCGAACCCGAGGCCGGCGCGGCCTGGATCGAAGACGATACGCTTGTGATCCGGGCCTGCACCCAGGCCCCGGTGATGGACCGCGACGATACCGCCCGCGTGCTGGGGCTGCCGCCCGGGAAGGTGCGGATCATTCCGGCGGCGGCAGGGGGTGGTTTCGGGTCCAAGCTCGATGTCTCGCTTCAGCCGCTGATCGGCCTTGTCGCACTCCGCACGGAACGGCCTGCACGCATGATCTGGTCCCGCGCGGAATCGATGATGGCCAGCACCAAACGCCACCCGGCACGGATGTCTGCACGGGCCGGAATCGATGCCGACGGCCGCCTCACCGGGATGGTCTTCGAGGGGGATTTCGATACCGGCGCCTATGCCAGCTGGGGGCCCACCGTGGCGGGGCGTGTGCCGGTGCATGCCTCGGGCCCCTATTTCATGCCCGCCTATCACGCAGAGGCCCGCGCGGTGCACAGCCACGGCCCTGTGTCGGGGGCGTTCCGCGGCTTCGGCGTGCCGCAGGCGGCAATCCTTCAGGAAACGCTCTTCGACGATCTGGCGCTGAGCGCGGGGCTGGACAGGTTGGCGTTCCGGCAGCTCAATGCCCTCCGGGACGGGCAGGCAACCGTCTGCGGGCAGGAATTGGGCGGGGTGGGAATCGGCGCCTGCCTCGAGGCGCTGGAAAGCGCCTGGCAGGCGGCGCTGGACCGTGCCGAGGCGCGGAACCGTCCGGACGGACCGCTGCGCCACGGGGTCGGGATCGCCTCGTGCTGGTACGGCTGTGGCAACACCGCGCTGCCCAATCCCTCCACGATCCGGGTGGGGATCACGCCCGACGGGCGGTTGCGCCTGCACCAGGGCGCCACCGATATCGGCCAGGGTGCCAACACGGTGATCACCCAGATCTGCGCCGATGCGCTCGGCCTGCCGGTCTCGGCCTTCGAACTCGTCGGTCCCGACACCCGTCTCACACCCGATTGCGGCAAGACCTCCGCCTCGCGGCAGACTTACGTTACCGGCAACGCCGCGCTCGCGGCCGGCCGCGCGCTCAGGGCGCGGATCCTGGCGCTGGCCAATACCGGGCCCGAGGCGGAGATCACGCTGGGCGGTGACACGCTCAGGGTGCGCGACGGGCGTACCGAGCGGCGCATCGCGCTTTCCGACATCGCCGCGGACGCGAACGGCTACGCGCTGGTTGCCGAGGAAAGCTATGATCCCCCGACCACCCCGCTCGACGAGAACGGGCAGGGCGCACCCTACGCGGTCTACGGCTACGGCGCCCAGATCGCCGAGGTCGCCGTCGATACCGTGCTTGGCACGGTGCGCGTCAGCCGGATGCCCGCGGCGCATGACCTGGGCCGGATCATCAACCCGCTTCTGGCGCGCGGGCAGGTCGAGGGCGGCATCGCGCAGGGCCTCGGCATGGCGCTGATGTAGGAATACGTGCCGGGCCGGACCGAGAACCTGCACGACTACCTGATCCCGACAACCGGCGACATGCCGGAGAT
>Ga0102929_1001742_pt1 | contig 12950 bp, 15 predicted proteins | sample SalPonR1_B_D2_MG_FD_78510 | JGI IMG/M metagenome (GOLD analysis project Ga0102929, IMG submission 78510) | Salt pond soil microbial communities from South San Francisco under conditions of wetland restoration - Salt Pond MetaG R1_B_D2_MG | ecosystem: Environmental > Aquatic > Marine > Intertidal... | reverse complement strand
TGCAATTATGGCAGATTTCATATTATTCAATTGGGGCGGTAGAAATTGGCCAATTTGACTGGTGTCCTGTATTTCCTGCAATGTAAGAAAAGCCCGCCGATGGTGCCGGCGGGCTCCTTGCGTGTAATAAGTGGTAACATAGGAACAACAGCCCGCCTGGATTCCACGCGGGCTGTTATGTTTTAAAAACCTACTATGCACAAACAATCAACTTTTCACGTTCATTGGCGGCATTAACTAGGTTTACCATCTGGTTAATGACCATGTTCTCCAGCAGCATTAGAACCTGCCCCGCCATGGTGGGCTGCATTCCCCTTGATCAAGCCATGGAGTCCTTCGACGTAGTGAGTGAAGACCACATATGACTCCACAAATTCACGCCCCTGCGACACACTGTCATTCGCATGCTTCTGGTTTTCGTAAGCATGGCCGAAACGTTCCCGAATGCCTTTGGCCATCGCGTTAGTTAACACGTTGACCAGTTTATCGACGGATCCGCCTCCCAGAGCCTGATCAGCCAAGGCAACAGCCGGATCGATTGCAGCACCAGGCTTCAGCCCTGTATAAGGGGCTCCTTCGCCGGCACGATGAATACGGACCAGAGTCTCAAAGAAATACATGTCGGCAAATTCTTTGGCTTCAGGGCCCAGAGTGCGCACGGCGAGAGTCTTTTCAAATGCCGCCTGGATGTCCTTCTCTTCCTCAGCACGAACCCATTTGAGCAGTGGCGTAACATCACCTTTGTCCAGCGCGACTCGGGCTGTTTCGACCACCGGGCCATCCAAGGTGTCACAGTGAGCCAAAGCGCTAATTGGGGCAGCTAATAGGGTCGTCAGCAATACTGTCCCCGCCACAATTCCTTTGAGCATTTTTTTCGAAGCTTTCATCTTGTCCTCCTCGAGTGTGAGTTGCATGTGCCTTTACTCACTAGAACGTGGAAGGATCGCTTTTGTGACAGAAAAAATTATGGTAAGCACCATTCTTTTTAATTTCAAAGGGTTATCATGTAAAAAAATATGGATGTCACGAATCTCTGCTATCATGCGTACTTATAGAATAAAGAGGAAAAGGTGAACTGAAATTGACTGATGAGGAACTCATGCGAGCCTATGCCGAAGGTGATATGGAGGCCTTTGAAGCTTTGTATCAGCGCCATAAAGGGCGCATCTATGGTTTCTTGATGAAAAAGTTAAAGAACCAGACCGAGGCGGAAGAGGTGTTCCAGACCATTTTCAGCAAGCTGCATATCGCCAGAAAAAAATACCGGCAAGACATCCCCTTTCTGCCCTGGGTTTTCACCATCGCCCGGAATGCCCTGGTCGACCATATCAGAAAGCGGGATGCCTACCAGAAACATGTTACGACCTCGGAGCTGGCTGTGGAAACCTATGCCGAGCGAGCAGAATCAGAGCCTGCCGGCCAATTTGAAATCACAGGACTTTCCAGTTTGACCGAAAGCCAGCGCCAGGCTCTGGATTACCGCTTTAACCAGGGGTTGTCCTTTGCTGAGATCGCCGAGGAGATGCAGACCTCAGCAGATAACTCGCGACAAATCATCAGTCGGGCGATTCGCAAGCTGCGCAAATTGATGGTGGGTAAGGAGATTGACCATGAAAAAAACTACAAGTGAACATGAGCTGCGACAGGAATTTGTCGATTTTATAGAAACCAAGCCGGTTTCCCCAGGCAAACACGTGGATCAGGCTATCCTGGCCAAAGTGAGAAATGATCTCCAGCCTGCCTTGTGGAGGGTCTATGGAAAATTCACTCTTGTTCAAGCTGCCGCGGGATTTGCGACACTCGCCGTTTGCCCGCAGTTTGGTTTAGGTTTTGGCCAGCATGAATTCCTTCATGCCCTGCATTCAACAACGCCATCGGCTATCTACTATTTTCTTTGCGGCCTGTTTTTCGTCGTGCTGGGTGCAGCCTTGGCTGGACTGATATTGAGTCGAGAGGAAATCCGTGCCGTCTACAATAGCAAATATGTCTATTTTTTCGGGTACAGCGTTCTCGCCTATCTCATTTTTGTTGCGTTGGGGGCAGAGGCCTTTGTCGTGAGTTCGTTGGTCTGGATAGTCGGAGCGTTATTGGGAAATATCCTCGGATTTGGGACAATCGTCAGGCTGCGGGAGGCATTCGGCTGAAAAGGGTCGCTAGATAAACCGAAATCAATTGGCCCAATGCCTGATTAACCCTCTTGCTTTATTTTGGGGTCAAAAGGCCTTCAGGATAGAAGAGGGCTTATTAGTTCTGATTTCAAGGATTCAACAGTAAGTTCCCATTTTGGCGTTGAACTTCTGGCCAACTTAAATTTTCGTTTTCAACAGTGGATTCCAAATAGCCCTTTTTTAAACCGAATTATTCAGGACGGTAGACCCCTCTGCCCCTGTTCAGGCGCTGCCTCGCCTGCCGGAGCCCCGACCTTGCAGGTAACCTCCGATCCGGTCAATGGCCCGTTCGATGTTCTCGACGGAGTTTGCATAAGAGAAACGCAGAAAGCCCTCCGCCCCCTCACCGAAATCGATCCCGGGTGTGACTGCGACACCGGTCGCCTCCAGGATCTCTTTGGCCAGTGCCAGGGAGTCCCCGCAAATGTGGCGGGCATCAGCAAGAACGTAGAAGGCACCGGCCGGGTGGGTGCGAACGCGCAGCCCGATTGCTTCCAGGTGTCGGATCATCACCCGGCGCCGGTGATCGTATTCGGCGCGCATGCGGTCGACATAAGGCTGCCCTTGCTGCAGCGCCGCCACCCCCGCCAACTGCACAAAGCTGTTGGCGCTGATCAGAACGTTCTGGTGAAACGTCTGCAGCGTGCGCATCGCCTGCCGGGGGGCGATCAGGTAGCCGAGCCGCCAGCCGGTCATGGCGTAGGCTTTGGAGAAGCCGCCGAGCACGAAGGCCTGGTCGGTGTATTCGAGGATGCTGTGCTCCTCCCCCTCATAGGTCAGTCCGTGGTAGATTTCGTCGCTGACAACCGGGACCGGGAGTCTGGCCAGTTGCTCGAGTTCCCGGCCCGAAAGAACCGAGCCGGCGGGGTTGGCCGGAGAGTTGATCAGCAGCGCCCGGGTCCGCTCGTTCAGGGCCTCTTCGACGGTATCGAAGCGCGGCTGGAAGCCGTCCTCGGCTCTGGTTCTGATGAAGCGCGGGATGCCGCCGACGAAGCGGACGAAATTGGGATAGCAGGCGTAGCAGGGGTCGGTCAGGATCACTTCGTCGCCGACGTCGCAGAGAGCGGCGAACAGCAGCAGCATCAAGGGGCTGGTGCCGGAAGAGACGATAATCTGCTCCGGCGCCACGCTGACCCCGTAACGTTCCCGGTAGTGGTCCGCCAGGGCCCGGCGCAGTTCGATTCGCCCCAGGGAGTGCGTATAGCGGGTTTCTCCCGCCGCCATGGCCTGGCGCGCCGCCTCGAGCACCGGTTCCGGGGTGGCGAAGTCCGGTTCACCCAGGCAGAGGTAGATGATTTCGCGGCCGGACAGCTCCAGTTCCTTGGCCCTTTCCATGATTTCCATGGCGAGAAAGGGTGTGATCTGCGTGGTGCGAGCGGCCAGGCGGAGCGGCGTTTTGGAGAGCATGGCAATTCCTCGACAGGGGCAGGACAGGGTTGCAGACATCTTTGTACACTCTCAAAGCCGTGGTTTCAACCGCCAAGTGCGTGACCGGATTCGAGTTGGGCCCACGGTGCCGAACCCCAACTGGATATTGCCTCTTTTTTGGTTATGCTTTTGAGACGTAATGATAAAAGCTCTTTCCAACAGCGAGGCCTCATGATTTCTGAAGACAAACCCACTGCCGATGTCCGGTCTTCGGCAAAACGCAATCGGCTGGCGGAATCGAAGAGCCCCTACCTGCAGCAGCATGCGGACAATCCGGTCGACTGGCATCCCTGGGGCGATGCCGCCTTCGAAAAAGCCCGCCGCGAGAATAAGCCTGTCTTTCTGTCCATCGGCTACTCGACCTGCCACTGGTGCCATGTCATGGCCCATGAATGCTTCGAGAAGGACGAAGTCGCCGATCTTTTGAACCAGCACTTCATTGCCATCAAGGTGGATCGGGAGGAACGTCCAGATGTCGACCAGGTCTACATGGATGTCTGCCAGGCCATGACCGGCAGCGGCGGCTGGCCGTTGAGCATCTTCATGACCCCGGATGCCCTGCCTTTCTATGCCGCAACCTATATTCCCCGGCAGGGTGGGGCCGGTCGCATGGGAATGCTCGAACTGCTGCCGCTGGTCGCGGAGAAGTGGCGCGCCGATCCCGAGCGGCTCAAGTCAGCCGGGCAGGAGATTATCGACGCCCTTGCCGCTTCCCGCGCCGTCCGGGAAAAACGCCATCTGCAAAACGATATTTTTCGGCTGGCCGAGCAAAATCTGGCGGAAGCTTTCGATGACAAATACGGCGGCTTCGGCAAGCCGCCAAAATTTCCGAGACCCCACGATCTCTGCTTTCTGCTGCGACGCTACCGGCGTACGGAGAATTCCCGGCTCCTGGACATGGTTACCCGGACTTTGACGGCAATGCGCCGCGGCGGCATCTACGATCAGGTCGGCTTCGGTTTTCACCGCTACGCCACCGATGAAACCTGGCTGGTCCCGCATTTCGAAAAGATGCTCTACGACCAGGCCGGACTTTTGACTGCTTATGCGGAAGCTTACCAGGTGACGCAAGAACCCCTGTTCGCCGACACGGCCCGGGAAATCGCAGTCTACCTGAAACGGGACCTGCGTTCGCCGGACGGTGCCTTCTACGCGGCCGAGGACGCCGATTCCGAGGGTGAGGAGGGACGATTCTACGTCTGGTCCGAAACGGAACTGATCGATCTGCTCGGATCGGATGTGGCCGGCCGTTTCAATCCTGCCTACGGCGTGACTGCCGCCGGCAACTACCATGAAGAAGCGACCGGGGAGGCGACCGGCACCAATATCCTGCACCTGGCCGTTCCGGCAGATGAAGTGCGGGCCGTATTGACCGACGATCAGCTCGCAGCCGCCCGCAACCGGCTGCTCGAAGTTCGCGCCCGGCGGGTCCGGCCCCACCGGGACGAAAAAATCGTCACCGCCTGGAACGCCATGGTGATCTCGGCGCTGGCCCGAACCTCGAGAATCCTCGACGAGCCTGTCTTCCTGGAAGATGCCGAGCGGGTGGCAGCATTTCTCTGGCAGAACCTGCGGAATCGGCAGGGCCGCCTGCTGCGCAGCTACAACCGGGGTGCGGCCGATATTCCCGGATTTGCCGAGGACTATGCCTTCCTGGCGCGCGGTCTGCTCGACATGTATGAAGCCGGTTTTGCCGCCGAGCACCTCCTGCGGGCTCTGGTCGTTGCCGAAGACATGGCCCAGCTGTTTTTCGACAGCGAGAGCGGCATCCTGTTCGATACCGCCCACAACGCCGAGCCGCTGGTCATGCGTCCGCACAGCTCCTGGGACGGAGCGATGCCGGCAGCCGGCTCGATTGCTTTGGAGGTCTTTTCCCGCCTGCATCTCGTGACCGGCGACCAGGCCTGGCGGGCCCGGGCCGAGCAATTGCTGGATGCCAGCTCCGGGCAACTCGGCCGCTATCCCGGTGGATTCACCCAGATGCTGCAATCCGCTGCCTGGCTGCTGGAGCCGGGACGCGAAGTGGTGCTGGCCGGCCGCACCGGCTCGGACGGGTTCCGAGAAATGTTGAAGGCTGCCCGCTGCAGCTTCGCCCCTGAAACCGTTTTCCTCCACCGCCCGGAACCTTTACCGAAGGAACTGGAGCAGCTCGCGCCCCATCTCGCTTCGATGCCGCCGGGAAAGGATGGCCCGCTTGCCTACATCTGTCGCGATTTCGCCTGCCTCGAGCCGACCGCCAAGGCCGAAGATCTGCGATCGCTGCTGACCGTGCCGCCGGTCGATTGAAAGGCGGATGATCTTGCGGTAAAGTTCTTGCTGAACCGCAGCAATCGTTATTTTGGAAAGGAATCATTTATGAAAGTCAGCATCGAATATTGCAGTGAGTGCGACTATCGACCCAAGGCTGCCAGTCTGGCAGAACGGCTCGAAAAGGATTTTAATGCCGAAGTGGAACTGGTCCCTGCCCATGGTGGTGTTTTCGAGGTGATCGTCGATGACGACCGCATGTTTTCCAAACGTATTTCCGGGGATTTCCCCGATGAGGATCGTCTGGTCGCCGACATCCGGGCCCGTATGCCGTGACCCTCAACGGGCCGGTTTCCTGCGTGTCGAACGCCGATTGGCAGGTCTACATGATCCTCTGTTCCGACGGTTCGCTCTATACCGGCATTACCACTCAGGTTGACCGGCGCTTCGCGGAGCATGCCGCCGGCCGCGGCGCCCGTTTCTTCCGCGGGCGGCGGCCGCTCCGCGTCGTTTACCTCGAAAACGGCCATTCCCGCAGCAGCGCCGCGTGCCGGGAATATGCCATCAAGCAGATGAGCCGCTCCGCCAAGCACGCCCTGATCGAAGGCTGGACGCTTGACTCTCCGATCGCCGACACCGGGATGGCCCCTGGATGAATTCCGGGAGTTCGCGCGACATATCCGCCTTTCATCAGGATTCCGGGCCATACCGCCGCCCGCTGCCGCTGTGCAATGCCCACCTTGAGACAATCTGCCCCGCATTGCTGCGCCGTCCGCCCCAGCCGGCTTATCGCAGGGAGCGCATCTCGACCCTGGACGACGATTTTCTCGACCTGGATTGGATCAGAAACGGCCATGGACGGCTGGCGATTATTTCACACGGCCTGGAGGGGGACAGCCGCCGCGGCTACGTGATCGGCATGGCCAATGCCTTGTGCCGCCGTGAATGGGATGTCCTGGCGTGGAACTTCCGTGGCTGCAGCGGTGAGATCAACCGGCAGCCCCGGTTCACCCATAATGGCTCGACCGACGATCTCGATCGGGTGGTCAGACATGCTGTCGATTCCGGGTATCGCCGCATCGTTCTGGTCGGCTTCAGTATGGGCGGCAACCTGAGTCTGGTCTACCTGGGGCGCGGCCCGGAAAACGTTCCGGCCGCCGTAAAAGCCGCGGTGGTTTTCTCGGTGCCCTGCGATCTGGCGGCCGGTGCCGAACAACTGGCGCTGCCTGCAAATCGACTCTACATGCACCGGTTCCTGCGCCTGATGAAACGCAAGGTTCGGATGCAGGCGCTCAATTTCCCCGATCTCTTCTCCATCGAAGGTTATGGCCGGCTGCAGACCTTCCACGATTTCGACGGACGCTACACGGCGCCGCTGCACGGCTTTCGTGATGCCCATGACTATTGGACTCAGTCCAGCAGTCTCCGCTACCTGCCTGACATCCGTCTGCCGGTCTGGATCGTCAATGCCGCCAACGACCCATTTCTGGCCGAATCCTGTTTTCCCCATACCGACAACCCGCAGGTCAGCCTGCTGACGCCGGAGCATGGCGGGCATTGCGGCTTCACCCGTTTCGGCCACGGCGGGGAATTCTGGTCGGAGCAGGTAGCGGCCGAACTGCTGAATCCTTTTTGAACCAACCTGCTGTTCGCACACGATCATGCCGACTTGACTCTGTGCGAGCGGATCTCCCTGTGCTATAGTCGGCGAAATTTCATCGAGGAGCCAGGTGATGACCACGGTCTATTTTTCGCATGGCAAAGAGAGCGGCCCCTGGGGACTGAAGATCCGGGTTCTGGCCAGGGTCGCTGAAAGGTTCGGCTGCCGCGTTGTCAGTCTTGACGAGCAAGACCAGCCAGACCCCGAGCAGCGGGTCCGGCGCCTGGTTGAACATGCCGGCGAACAGGAAAATTCATTAATTCTGGTCGGCTCGAGCATGGGCGGTTATGTGGCGGCTGTGGCCTCGGCGGTTCTGCGGCCGCGCGGACTCTTCCTGATGGCCCCAGCTATCGGCCTGCCCGGGTATGCTGTAACTGATCCTTGTCCGGCTGCGGACGAGATGATGATCGTCCATGGCTGGGCGGACGAGGTGGTGCCGGTGCAGCCTGTCTTCGAGTTTGCCAGAGAGCGGCAATGCCCTTTCTGCCTGCTCGCCGACGGCCACCGCCTGCAGGAACAGCTGCCGACCCTGGAGCGTTTGTTCCAGGACTTTCTGCGGCGCTGCCTTGAGGCGCCCGCCGTCGGGCGGCAGCAGAGGCTCCTGGCCTGTCTGTAAAGGCAGTTCCCGGGAAAGCCGCGTGGATTGCTTGAAGGCGCAAAGGACGATGGCCAACAAGGAACGGCTTGACAAATTGCTGGTCGAACGAGGGCTGGCCTGCTCGCGGCAACGGGCGCGGGCCTTGATTCTCGCCGGCCGGGTGCTGGTGGAGGATCAGACTGTCGATAAGGCCGGCAGTTCGATCAGCAGCGATGCCGCGATTCGCGTCAGGGGGGATGCTCTGCCGTACGTTTCCCGGGGCGGTTTGAAACTGGCCGAAGCAATCACTGTTTTCGGCCTGGATGTTCGCGGGCGGACCGTGGTGGATGTGGGGGCCTCGACCGGCGGCTTCACTGATTGTCTGCTGCAGAATGGTGCGGCCAGGGTCTACGCGGTCGATGTCGGCTACGGCCAGCTGGCCTGGTCACTGCGGCAGGACGCCCGGGTCGTCAGCCTGGAAAGAACCAACATCCGTCATCTTAAGCCGGAGGTCCTCGAGACAACCCCGGATCTGGCGGTCATCGATGCTTCATTCATCTCGCTGGCCAAGGTGCTGCCGCCGACCCTGCTCCTGCTGGCCGGGCAGGCCGAGATCGTGGCTTTGATCAAACCGCAGTTCGAGGTCGGCCCGGGCAAGGTCGGCAAGGGCGGGGTGGTCCGCGAGCCGGCGCTGCACCGCCAGGTCATTGAAAACGTCAGGCAACTGGCCGACCGACTGGGCTGCGATGTCCTCGGGGTGACGGACAGCCCGATCCGCGGCCCCAAAGGCAACCGCGAATTTCTGATTCATTTACGCAAACGCTCTCCCTCGCCGGGGATTGAGGAGACAGGGCATGACACAATGGTTTGAACAGTCGGACTTGGTTGCGTTGGCCGAGGAAAAAAGCGTACAGGGCAGGGTGGTCAAGGCAGCTTTGACCAGGGCCGCAGAAGCTGACAGCGAACAGGCTGCTTTGATCGAAGAGGCGCTGCAGGAACTGCTCGGCAGGTTCCAGGGCTCGGGGGTGGCAGGCAAATCATGATTATCAGGTGTCTTGAAATCGAGCATTTCGGCCGGTTCAGCGATACATCCTTCGAATTTCGTCGCGGCATGAACCTGGTGACCGGACCGAACGAAGCCGGCAAAACCACGCTTGCCGAGGCGATTCCCGCCGTGCTGTTCGGTTCCCGTGAAGTCGAGCGCTTCAAGCCCTGGGGGCGCGGCGCATGCTCGGCACGCCTGGTTTTCGAAGGGGATAAGCGGACCGTGGAAATCCGTCGCGACCTCCTCAGTGATGACGTGTCACTGGTCGAACGCGACGACCTGTATCAGACCCTGTCAAGTTTCACAGGGCGCGTGCCGCTGCGCGGCAGGAGCGCGGCCAGCCGGGAATACCGGGATCTCCTGGAACAGCTGCTCGGCATCGCCGAGAACGATCTGTTTCGTGCCACCTGTTTCTTCGGCCAGCAGCTGCAGGAATGGACCGGCGATGAGCTTGGCGACAAGCTGCGCCGATTGGTCGGCGGCCGGGAGGAAACCGATTTTTCGCACATCCTCGACAGTCTGCTCGAAGAACACTTTCAACTGACCTGCAAAAACCCCTGGGGGCGGGACAAGCAGAAGGACAGGGAACTCGAAAAACTCCGCGCCAGGCTGGATGCGGCCCAGCCTGCCCCGACCACCGCCTTTACTGCGGAGGGCCCGGATGCTGCCGAGCAGGAAAAGCGCATTCGCTCTCTGGCTGCCGAAATCGAACAGGACCGGCGGGACTATGTCAAGGGCGTCTGCTACATTGATCGCCTGCGCCAGAACCTGCAGGAGCAGCCTGTCGAGGCACAGGTTGATTCGACTGCTGAAAGGGAAGCGGCCTCTTCGGATTCCCCAACCGGAGAGAAGAGTTCCAGGGATGACCTGAGCGCGCGCCTGGCAGCTGCAGGACTGCCTGCAGATCCGCCGCGCGAACTTCCTGAACTTCTCGACCAGGCGGCTGCGATCCGCCAGGAACTGGCCGAAGTACAACAGCCCTTGGCGAACCTGAACCGCCAGAAGCAAAAAGTCCGCCCGGTCCGTTGGCTGATGGTCGGTCTCGGCACAGCCCTGCTGGCGACAGTTGCCGCCGCCGGCTTTCTGCTTGATTTTCACCCTTGGCTGCTGGCGGGATTCGGCGGAGGCGGTGCCGGGATCCTGTGCGGCTGGGCGCTGTTCAGACATATCAAGCGCCGACAGCAGCTGGCCGAATGCGACCGGCAGCTGTCCAAGCTGGAAAAAAAGCGTGCCGCCGTCCTGGACCGGCAGAACCTGCTGAGCGAACGCTGTGAAGTCTTGGGGGTGCCGCGTTCGGCGGTGGACCTGGTTCGCTTGCAGAAGCTGGTGGCCGCCAACCGGGAGCTGCTCGATGCCTGGTGGGCCGATGCTGGCAGTCCGATTGAATCTCGCCCTGATGCTTCTGCCGCTGAAGAACCTGTCGATAAAGTCGAGGGAGAAGTTGACGCCGTTTCATCCGGAGCCCGGGCGGAACTTGCCGAGCTCGAAAAACGGCTGGCCGAATTTGCCGCCCAACTCAAGGAGAAAGAGGCCGAACTGGCCCGGTTGCAGCAGGGGCAGGAGCAGGAAAAAGGGCAGACAGGTTCCGCCGCGTCGCTGAAGAAGCCCGAACCGGATACCGATCTGCACGCACAATACCGCAAGCTGGAGCGGCGGGTGGTTGTTTTACGGACGGCCGTCGATCTGCTGGTCGAAGGTATCGAAGATTTCCGTCAGACGCACCTGAAAAGTTTGACGGCAGAAGCCGGTCGCCTGTTCGGCAGGATGACGGAAGGCCGTTACCAGACGGTGCGGCTGGATGATGAAATGCGCCCGGAAGTTCAGATCGCCGAGCGCCGCTGGGTGCCCGCCGAACGGCTCAGCAGGGGGACGCTCGACGCCCTTTACCTGGCTTTGCGGATCGCCCTGGCCAAAGTCCGCAGCGACGGCCGGACCCTGCCTCTTTTGCTGGATGATCCTTTCGTCCATCTCGACCGGTCCCGGATCAGGGCCGTCATGAAACAGCTCGACGTCGCTGCGACCGGCACCCAGTTGATCCTGTTCAGCCACAGCGACGATCTTGCCCGGCGTGCCGCACGAGAGCGCTGGCACGTTATTGCCCTCGGCAATCAAACTGCCGAGGTTACGGAAAAGGATAATGAACATGCCGGACAACTGCATCTTCTGTAAAATCATGGCCGGCGAGGTGCCGGCAACCATTCTTTATGAGGACGAGCAGGTGGCGGCGATCGAGGACATCAATCCTCAAGCGCCCACGCATATCCTGATCTTTCCCCGCGAGCATATCCGGACGACGCTCGACCTGACCGAGAAAGACAGCTCCCTGGTCGGGCACATCTTCCAGGTGGCCAGCCGACTGGCCAGGGAGGGGGGCTTCGCCGAAAACGGCTTCCGCATCGTCAACAACTGCAATGAAGGCGCCGGCCAGTCGGTCTGGCATATTCACTTTCACCTGCTGGGTGGGCGGCCCATGAACTGGCCTCCGGGCTAGTTTTCGTGCGGAAACGGTTCTTTTCCGCCATGGCGGCGTCAATCTGCCAGCTTGCTTGTGCGGCGTACCGATGTACGCCTCCGCACAAGCCCTTGATTTCCTTGCCATGACGAAAAACTCCTCATTCCCAGCTCGAAAACTGCACTGTGTCCATCCGGAGTTTCCGGATGGACACCAGGCTAGGCGGACCCGCCGGGTTCCGCAACTGCGGCAATGAACCTGTTTTTTCTTGGCCTGGCCTGGGTCTTTTGGTGCCTGCTGCATTCGCTGTTGATCCATCCGCCGATCGAAAGACGGCTGAAGCGGATGCTGGGCGTCTGGCAGAACGCCTTCCGGTTGCTCTACAATTTGTTCGCCCTGGTCTCCCTGGTTCCGGTCGGCATGATCTATTGGACTGCCGACAGCACGCCCGTCCTGATCTGGCCGGACTGGCTGCGCCCGCTGCAATGGCTCTGCTGGCTGGCTGCGGCCTATCTGGTTCTGGCCGCCGCCCGGGTCTACGACACCGCCAGTTTTCTCGGCACCCGGCAGCTGCGGCAGCAGGATCCCGGGGGGGTGGTATCAAACGCTTCGAACGATTCTGGACTGCAGATGAACGGCGTGTTGCGCTACAGCCGTCATCCCTGGTACCTGGCGGGATTGATTCTGCTCTGGAGCCGCAGCCTGACGGCGCGGGAGCTGTTGACCAGTATCCTGCTGACCCTGTATCTGCTGATCGGCATGGTTCTGGAGGAGCGCAAACTGGTTCGTGAGTTTGGGCGTGCTTATCGGGACTACCAGCGGCAGGTTCCCATGCTCTGGAGATTTTTCCCCCGCGCAAAGCGTTGATCCCTGCCCGGACAAGGGGCAAAAGAAGCTCCGCTGCCCGCGCTGGTGAAAAAGATGGCGCTGCACCATCTTGCAGAGGGATTCGTTCTGATTTAACATAAGTGACGAACTTTTTTTCGCGCTCTGCCCGGCAAGGCTGGGAGCCAGTGCCGGGGATCGCGTCAGACGGAATATCGCATGCAGACCGAAGTCGAAGTCAAACAAGCCCCTGTGCAGTTCGACAGCCGTCGCGAACAGCGATTGGTCAATGAAATTCTCGAGTTGCTGGTCACGCATTATGGCGGCAGCTTCAGCGAGGAGCTTCTCGACCAATCGATCGGTGACCTGCATCGGGCGATCCAGATGGCCCGGCAGGCACATGAAGGGCAACTCCGCAAGTCAGGGGAGCCCTATTTTTTCCACCCCCTGCGGGTTGCGCATATGGCTGCGCGCCATTGGATGGGCTTCCCTTCCGTCATCGCCGCCCTGCTGCATGATGTGGTCGAAGACACCCCGACGACACTGGG